>Ga0209777_10003951_pt1 | contig 17872 bp, 31 predicted proteins | sample FrelakmetHBP12HB_FD_187147 | JGI IMG/M metagenome (GOLD analysis project Ga0209777, IMG submission 187147) | Freshwater lake sediment microbial communities from the University of Notre Dame, USA, for methane emissions studies -HBP12 HB (SPAdes)... | ecosystem: Environmental > Aquatic >...
GGCCGTAGGAAGATTTAAGGTGTGGACAGTCCCTACCGAAGAAATACCAAAATCAGTACCTATAGTGCCTGTAGCAAATGTTTGCGTTGCCGCAACCAGCCCATTCAATGAAGTAATCCCAACGCCCGATGCCCCGCTGGCAACACATTTTAAACGGCCTGTAACAGGGTCAACCAAAAGATTGCGTATCTCTTTGGCTACGTCATCCGTTACCGCTAAAAGCGTCTTTTTATAATTGGAATCAATTCTGGCTCTATCGTCTGCCATTATATTAGAACTGCGTCAATTATTAACCTGCCTGTCGCTGAATCAACCTTTAATAAACGAACATCTTTGTTTAAATCATCAGTTACCCCTTCCGCTATTCCGTGGTAATTCGCATCCTCTTTCATTTGTGAAGCCACAACATCATTAAAGGGAGTATTGACTATCAACAAATCAATTTCCAGCCTGCCTGTAATTGGATCTACCAACAGATTAGCGATACTAGGAGACGGCTCATCGGTAATCACTAATGCCGAACCCTCATAATTAACATCTATTTTCGCGTTTGCCATTGTATTTTATCTTTATACTCATCTATGGCCGCTTTAAAAGATTGCCTTTGGCTTTCAAATCTTAATCTTTCTTTTTTTAACGATTTAATCTCCATTTCCAATACTTGGTCTTTTTTTTCAACCGCTTCCTGCATTTGTTTTAGCTGTTGTCCGATTGTTTCAAGCAAGCCTTTTCGCTTTTGCAAATCCTGTACCAAGTCGAGACTATTTTTATGGAAAAAATCAGCCTCTTTATTTGTTTGAGCTATCTTGAGAGATAATCTTTCAAGCTCTTCCGATTTCTTTGTATTTTTGGCAACAAGCATTTCATACTCGCTCCGCTTTGTTTCACATTGCCTTATCCTTGCCACAAAATCTGCCTTCAACTCTTCGTTCTCTTCCAACTGGCGCAATATAACACCCTCAAGATTATTGATGTTCTTGGCGCGTTTTAAAAGCTCTGCTTCTTTAATTTCCAAAGATTCCTTGATAGGCTTGGCAATTTCCCTGGCTTGTTCTATCAACTTTTGGTTTGACCGGTTGGTTTGGGCCAATTTTTCTCTTGATTCATTGATTTTACCAACTAGCATTTCAATTTCCTTTTTTGAATTTTCTATATTTTCAACCAATGAATCCAGATCTTTTTGCTTGTTTTTGGCCTCTTTTTCAATGCTTTCAATGTACTTTTCCTTGTTTTTTGCTCTTAATACTTGGCTTTCCAAGTCTTCCAACTCACCTTTTTTATCGTTAATTTTTGCTTGCAACGCCTGTTTTTGTACCAATAAATCCTTATATTCCTGGCTTAATTGGTCGTAAGTTTGCATATTATGCGGCTACACATACACAAGTAGAATCAACTCCCAACGGCCTCCAAAAACAATAGAAAGTTACTGTTCCTGCGGTTAAAGTATCAGTAGTTACTTTATAAGCGATACTCAATGCAAGTGCCTTGCCGGAATTATCAGCCATATCAATCGCTGGAGTATTAGTTGTCCAAAACTTACCAGCAGTTATATTAGAACCTGTTGTCTGGGCAATCAAAGCGGATGTGTCTCCCGCAATACCGACTTCGATCGTCCCCGAACCGGTAACATCAACCGAACAATAACCTATTACTTTTGCGACACACGGCCCTGATATAGTAAAAAGAGTGTGAACCCCGACTGCGCCTGTTGTCAGCGCGGCGAAAGTTACACTCTTGGAAATTATCAATCCGTCTTTATCAATTATGGGAAAATTATTTGCGTCTCTAGGATAAGCATTTGTTATTGACATATTTATCCGCCAGAGGGATGAAGGCGAGGGAGGCAATTCCCGCGTTCCATCCCTCTGGGATGATTAGTTAAGTTTTTGACTTTTTTGTTTTCAATTCTTCCAATCCTGCGAACTCTTCTTCCATAGCTTCTTTAACTTCTGGCTTCTTTTCAACTTTAGCTCCAAGAATTTTAGCCATCAATTCTTTCACCTTTCCGTCATTTCTTTGATGGGACACATTTGGTTCATCCCTCATCAGCATTTTCATCGCTAAATGATAGGCCAAATGGTCTGCCAAAGGCATCGGGAACTGTCTTGTTTCACCAGATTTAACTGTCCAGACTATCGCCTGTTTTTCAATTATCGGGTGGTTTTGCTGGTCAAACCCGACTTGAACATCATTCCCGCCAAACGAGCCTTCGAAATCTTCAGTGTCAATGTTGGTAAAATTGACCGAAGTATATTGTTCCTGCTCGGTATACACAAACCTCTCTGTTTCTTGTGCCATATTTTTTGCCTTGTTCCTCTTAACGAGTCGAGGCGTTATGCCCTAAAGGGCTTTATTGTGGGATAAGCCACAAGATTATCCCACTAAAAACCATCTAGTTAATGTTCAGATTGACCAAGCCGTATTCAGTAGAAGACGAAGCGGTAATAGCCCGTCCGACATAGACAGACGTTGCCTCCTCTTCGAGAGGGCCAACTGCACCGTCAGTGTCATCCGAAGCTGAAACATCAAGGCCTACAGCGAGATTACCAGCATCTACCAGGCACGCACACGGACCGCCAGTCTGCAACCAGCCATAGTAGCTGGCTGTAACAGGATATATCGCAACTCCCATAACCGCCCCATCGTGATTTGTATAATCCCATAATTCGACTTTAGATGCCGGATTAGGAATAACATCAATTGTGGTTGTAGTATCAAGGGCAACCTGTATCGGATCATCAAGCGTAATCACGCAACCAGCCGCACCATTAACCGCAGTGTTGCCAGTGATTTTATAGGTATATCCAATACCAATGTTGGTAGATATAGCCATATAGCCTCCTGCCAGCACATCGGCGGTCAAAGTTACTGAACTAGTCAATGTAACTTTAGTAGCACCGATGGCAGCCGCGGCAACGCTCAAAGCTTCCCAGTTAGATGCGCTTTCCGCCGCCGACTGGTAAAGTTTACCTTGCACCAATGCTGTACCGCCGACTTTCACATAGCGAAACCTCCGGCCATCGCCGGAACGATAGATTGTCCCCAACGCAATTTCTTGAACAGCACTCTGTCCATAAAGAGTGGGGGAACCTACCATAGAATCAGATATTGTACTCATTTGTTTTTGTTTAAGTAATTACTAACGACCTTTGTTAGGCGGCAGGATTCACCCCTTTGCAGTAGTCCGTAAGGATTGTCGCATTGGTAGAAAATCCCAAGATTCTGACGTTGGTCAAGTTGTCGGCCCAACCTGTCATACCAACGCCCATGCAATCGTGCAATACCAACATACCTCCCGGAGACGCCGCCATTGCGATAGCGTCCGTAATGGTTGTACTGGTAGAGCTGACCGCATTTATGAACTGACAACCACGGAACAAATTAAATCTATCAATACCAGAGGTGTCCGGCTGTTTGATAAAGTAATTTGTTACCGCGCTGGTCATCATTGGGAAAATGCAACCGTCAAAGACATTCCTCGCGGTTGTCTGCGTTCCCAAAGTTAACCGAAGGTTTGCACTGGTTGACGACATCGTTACCGTGTCAGTGCCAACGGTACAATTGACAAAGTAATTCTCTTGACCTCCGTACAACTCCAACGCACAAGCTCCAGAATTAGCCATCGCCGTCGCGTTGATGTTGGCAAAGTGAACATTCTCAAAATAGTTCCTGCTGCCACTCACCCGCGCAAGGATGTAATTGGCTGCCGCGTTGCTTTGAAACTGTACGCTGTGGAACGAATTTCCACTACCCGAAATGGTAATGAAGGGAGACAAAGCCGTTGTCGCCGTGGTAATCCTAGCCCTCGAAGACATGGGAGTACCCGCGACATTACCAACCAAATGGCAAAGGTTTTTTGACCAAGTGATCGCTGCCGTTTCCACCGTACCTGTGCCGCTGCCAGTGCCACCAGGAACAATCACAATCACATCGTGGTTGTTGTCGGTAAGGGCAGCATATGCCTTTGTAAGCGTCGCAAAAGCATCATTTTGGTCAGTCCCGCCATGAGTATCGGCTCCGTTGGTCGGGTCAACATAATAAATGTTTCCGACGTACGGCAAACCGATCATTCCGGCGAGGTCTTGTGGTTGGATCTTAGCCCCGAATTTTAGGGCTGGTGAATAATCTCTTAGAAACATTGTTTTAGTAGATTAGCGGGGACTCCTGAATCAGACCGAAGTCGTCCTCGTCAACTCCCCGCAAAATCGTTAATTTACTTAATTCTTTTCACTATAACTCACTGTATGGAATGTCACAGAATTGACAAAAACTAATTTTAATGGTTATGCGCCTGTAATCCCGTATAAAATTGCCTGATTGCGGGGATTATTGCATATTAAATTTCCCATTAAAATCGTGTGGCCACTGATTGCATACTGGTTGATCGGGACCTGGAATCCGCTAAAGGCAAACCCAAGATTATTGCTGATGGTGTAAACACCCTCAATTTCGGGGTTATTCAAGACATTGCTTGCCTTGTAGCCCTCCAAAGTGGCATCCAAACCATAGAAACCCCAGTCATCAGTCCGCAACATCACCATATATCCGGTAGGAGCTTTGTCATCAGCGACAACAGGCATACCCTTGTAAGTCAAAGCGGTAAAGCCAGATGCACCCTTGAGGTCAGTTCCAGGAGACATAAGATTGGCAACTCCATTCCCGCTAACTCCGGTAAACATCGGGTATCCAGTCAAACCAGTCTGGATTACTTGCGTCTGCAATGTGGGCAACAGAAGCTTTTCGTAATAGCTCCAAGTCGCTTTATCGCAAACTACCAGGTTGGGGTGGAATGGGCCGTGAGTGGCATTGTTGTACGATGTTGCCATTTTGGTCATTGTCAAAGAACCAATGCCAGCGGTAAGGTTTCCCTTGATCGTGGTATAGGTTGTTCTCGACAATCCGCCGTAGCTGCTTGCTCCGAGGGTGCCATCGTCCACACCGTCAAGGACGCTCAAAAACTCAATGCCTGTCTGCAGTGTCCAAAACTTGCCTGCCACATAGTCAGCCAAATCGTGGGCATCCGACTGCATTTGCCTCTTTAACAAATCAGTAACTTGCTGCGACTTGTTGACATCCATTTGAATACCAGCCACATTGGTCGGTTGCTCCCGGCCAGTCGGGTCAAACTGCATATTGATGAAGTTGTCCGAAGTGTTGGTCGAAAAAGCTTGCAGACCGTTGAATGAAGTGCCATTGGTATTCTGCGTGTACTTGATAGGCACCTTATACCTTGAACCTTGCCACTTTTTCTGCCTTTGCAAAAAGGTAACGGTAAGTGGCGACCAGTTGACAACAGTATCAATCGTCTTCGCTTGAAGTTTGATTAAGGTACTGGTATCAATGGCATTTACCGATGAAAAATCTGTGTAAGCCATAAACCTTTAGTTGTTATTACTATAAATCATCCCAACCTGTGTTATGTATTTTCAACATATCCACTGGTTGTTTTCCTGTACTTGCTTTTGAAGAAGTGCCTACTTTTGAACCTTCCTCTTGCCGGGCTTGTTTCTTGGCGGTCAAGCTGTCCTTTTTCTCTTGCGACAGCCTATTAAACTTGGCCGCCGCTTTATACAAATCTGGTTCGGAAATTGACGCGGCATAGTTCCAAAGAGACTGTCTCTCTTTAGCGTCTATTACGCCTTCATCAATTACTTCGTCCATATTCTTTTCAAGGATGCTTTCAGCTTGTTTCGTACGGTCTTCCGCCTCTTGCGCTTTTCGGGTTTCATATTGAGCCATAATTTCAGGAATTGCTGTCTTCAGTTTCCCGACTGTTATGTACTCATTGTCCCCCTCTTGCGCCCCCGAAGTCTGGTTAATACGCTCCGCCAAGACTTGAAGCTGGTTGGCTGACATATCTTTCAGCTCGGCCATCTCCTGCCTTGTGGTCGTATAACCTTTCTGCAAACCTTTTAAAGTCTGCATGACTTCTTTTAGGGTTGGTTCATTTTCGCTTTCCCCGGACTTGTCGTCAGACGATTGGTCTTCAATGACATCATCAACAACATTGGTCTCATTATCATCTGCCATGTTTTTATGCGTCCTCGTTCCTCTTGCGAGACAAGAGCGCGGTTATTTTTACTTGATTGTTTTTCCTATATTGATAAACTTGGCTCCTCTATATTGATTTTTCAAATCTTGGTATTCTTTTCCTTTTGCCGGAATCGGAGCCTTAACTTTCTTTTTCAAAGCTGAAACCAAATCTTTTTTTTGTGGCTTTCTTTTGTTGAAAGCCGGGAGCGTTGAAGTTTTTAATTGGTTGGAAATCATTTTTTTGCTTTTTTCTTTAATACTTCGACCATTGTTTTTTTATTAGGCAACTTGCTTTCTTTAGTCTTGGCAAAATCGTGGAGCTGGCCTTTCGACATCTTGGCCGCTCCTTTGTTTTTCTTATAAAGTTTTTCAGGACTATGCTCGGCAATGGCCATCAAACGGCGTTGAGCAACTGTAACTGCCGGCATATTATTGTGTTGGAACGCCTTGTTGAGGCTGTCCACCTTGTGATAACGCGGCCTTTGCCTTTTGCACAAAAGCTAACTTTTCATTATCCGGTAATTGCTGGAACTGCGGGCTTTGTATCATTTGCTCAACTCTCTGCGCCTGCTGTGCCATTGGGTCGCTCTGTGGCGCGTTTGGTTGCCCCTGCGGGCTTGGCTGGCCCATTAGTTGAGGCTGTGCCTGTCCTGGGATGCTTTGAAGCTTCCCCTGGGCAATTAACCACTGATAGAGTTTATTCGCCATTTCAGGAGAATTGGGAAAACCCAGTTCGTCATACATTGTTTCTGGATCAACCAGTCCCATCTTGGCAAGATTCAATGCAGCCTCGCGCTTGCTTATTTCATCAGTCGGCAAAGTAGAACCTTTTTTGACAATCATCCTCACTCCGTAAGGTACAGTTGACGGGTCAAAAGTAAATCTGTTCTCCCCGTCATCAAACTTTTCAGGCTGGTCGGCATACACTTTGCACATCTGCAAATAAGCATTAAACCATTTCTCGGCGCACTCCTCCATATTTCTGACTATCATATCAATCCGACCATAGTCCCCAGACATCAAAAGCTGTCTGCCTTTGGCGGTTTCCTTGTGTTCTTGGCTTCCTTTTGTGGTTGAATGAATACCGAAAATGTTATCTACCTCATTCAAAAGCTCCATTAAATTATTAAACATTCCGGAATCAGGAACTCCGGCTTGCAACAGTTGGGCCGCAGAGGATAAATTGCCGTGCGCGTTCTCAATCCTGATCAAATCATCGCCAATATCATTTACCAAAGACTGGGCCTGCTTTTCCGATACTGCCGCGCCATCAACCATAATCACGCGTTTGCGTCCTTTGTTAAGGTCAAGAATCAATCTCTCAAGGTCATTGATACCGTCTTGTGTCGGGGAGGCCACTTCGACTGGGGTAGTTTCATCGTAAAGGCTATTCTCATCTCCCAAAGAAAAAACATTTAATAAAATATAAGGGAACTCCGGCTCGTCAAAGATATTGTTTTCTTGATTGTCATAATCAAAATTCATATTCTTCTCCTTGTCCAAGACCAGCTTGTCATATTTCCAAACAACCCACGATCCGCCGCCGCCCCAGAATTCGTGGTACTTTATCTTGGTCTTCATTCCTTTCTTACTAAACTGATTTTCCAAATCATCCTTTGCTTTAGGAAATTTCTTAATCACTTCTCCAACCGAGTCCTCCAGCTCTTCCCAAATATACTCGCAATTTTCGATGGTTGTGGCTCGCTTGTCAAAACCAATCTTTTTAGGAAATACGTTCTCCGTAATAAATCCTTTGCCTTTCTCCCAGCGGTACTTCAGCACTCCGACACGATAAAGAACCCAGTGCCTTGCCAGTTGCTGGAATTTTCGCTGCATCTTGTATTTATCCCAAGCATTGCCCCCTGCCTTTTGGGTAATAGTTTTAACTTGGTTGTCTTCAGTGCCAACCGCAATAGGTTCTGGCTCTTCGCTTGTAAGAATAGGGATTAAAGTCTCAACATCGGTGAATATGCGGTTCATCCTCGTCTTCGACTGTTTAGGATGAATTACCGCATCGTTCTCAACTTGCCCGCCATACTGCCAGTAAAGCTTATTTGTCTTCCCTTGCTTGTCGTTCTTAAGTTTTAATTGGTTGCTGTCTTTAATAGCATTGTCTATGGCTTGGATTAAATCATCATCCGGTTCGTTGAAATCCAAACCTAAACGCACCGATGTTATCGTTTCTTGATTTTGAGAATCTGTTGGCGTTGTATCTTGTGCCACTTATTAGAGTTTTGCCTCCTCTAATCTTGCTTATTATATTTTACTGCTTTTCCGCAAGCTCTGTCAAATCCGGCCCATAGCCGAACGGCGCGGTCTTGGTGTATGGATTATAACTAAATGCTTTTGACTCGCCTTGCCCAATCCTTGATAAAGCAATCTGCTGATAAACTTGTGCAAAGACAAAATGGTCTGCCCCCCTGCTTTCCCAAATATCCCTTTCAATCCCCAAGCTGTCAGATTCCTTTGTCTTATAAAGCGTTTCCCAATGGCGGATATAAAGCTTTAATTTTTCCGGCTCAACTTGGAATCTGATTTTTCTTTCCACCAAGCTGTTAATCACATCGTCAATTGCATTGGTTCTGTCAGAGTAAACACTTCGGCTCACATTGTCCCATTTGATATACTCGGCTTTCTTGATTTCTTTTTTAAACCAGCTCAACCATACTTTGCCAGGGTACTTATCCCTTAACTCTCTGGGCTTTGTCTGGTCGGGCATTGCGTCAATCACGCAACACTCCACATCATACATTCGAACCATCTTGTCTATGTCTTCCCAGCTATCGGTTGTGCCAACAAGGAATACTCCTTGATGATTCCCAAGAACGAAATGTTTAGTTAATCCTACGTCAACCCCCATTGCTACCCGCTCTTTGACGTTGATGGTTTCAGTGTCAATGCACTTTAAGATTAAATCAGCATTAACAAGAATGTCCGACCCCACATAAGGAAGCCCCAGAACAAAATTGTAAAAATAAGACTTGGTTTTTGTTTCAAACGATTGCTGTATCTCTTTCGCGCTTATCCACGGACACATCAAATGGCTTATGTGGTAGCCTGATATGTCCTTGTTGGGCCAACGAGCAACCCATTCACCCTTAAGTCTCGTGTCGTCTGATAATAAACTATGGCATTTCGAGCAGACAAAGTTCCCGTCCACAATGTTTTCCCAATAGTCCAGGTACTGCCACTCGTTACAGTGTTCGCATTGGATGAACCATTCTTTTTGGTCGCTTTTTTCATAAAGTTCTTGGTTTAATGTTTTTGGATGCGTGGGGTTTGAAAAGAAACTGCGGCCCTTAAAAGACGAGTTAGCCAGCCTTGATTCATACTGCTCAAGAGCAACCTGGTCGCTGCGATCGCACTCATCGTGAATGTTCCAATCGGATGAAAGAATAATACCAACTCCGCCCTCGCTTTTTTCCTTTTCGCTTTTAGCTGTTGCCGTGCCGCGATAATATATAAAACTTTTACCAATCTTCTTTTGCTCGATAGTGTCTTTATCCTTTGTCCAACGCTTAAGGATAGGGTTGTTCTCAATAATTGAATTGACTTTTGTTGATACAAAGCTTGAAGCATCGCCGGCGGTAGGCAAAGTGTAAATTATATTCCAATCCCTGTAATAAGCCGCGTTAAACGACTTTAATATCATCATCGTACTAAATCCTATCTGGGAAGCTTTGTTGTAAGCTTGTAGCGGCGTAAAATCATCAAACGGCTCTTTAAGGAACGACCTGTCTTTAAACTCCAACAATGTCCCCTTCTCGTTTTTTATCTTGTTGTCCACTGCCCACAAAAGGGGAGATTTTGTCCAAACGTGCTGGTTGGTTATATTCATTTTTCATTGTGTCTATTTTTGTCGAGACTTCCGTCTGGCACTTCTCGCAAAGTAAAGACTCTTGCCTGCCCATAACAGATTGCATATCAAGCCTAAGTTGCTTCATCAGCCGCGTATACATTCCCACAATTTCGTTGGCCCCGACTTCTTTCCCGCACACATCACAAAAGTTTTTTGTCATTTTAATAATACTTCTTTCTTAAGCTTCTATCGCGATCCGTCCCTTTAAAAGGATTATAACCATAAATCTCTGTGAATTTAGGGTTTTCATAGCCATCCTTACCTATCGGCTGCTGGATGTCTTTAAATGTCTGTTTCTTTTCACTCGGCTTCAGTGTCTTTTCGATTTTATCGTTTAAAGGGGTAAATTCCGTACCCATATTATTTTTTTATCTCTTTTGGCTTGGCCGCCTCATCATTCTGTTTTTTTGCTTCTTCTTCGCGCTTTAACAATTCTTGGAACTTCTGTTGCGTTTTGGTTGCTTCGCCTTTCCACTCTTCGGCCAGCTGAATAAACTTTGCAAAATACTTTTCTTTGGATTCGTTAAAATCTTTTTCCAAATCCACTTTTCTCTCTTCGTAATACTGTTGTGAATACATATTTTAGTATTTAATTATTTTTATATTTTTAGATGAATTACAAATTCCACAAAGCGGTTGAATATTTTCTATGTTATTTGAACCACCTTTTGACAATGGAATTATATGATCTTCGGTAAGCTTAATTTCTGGTTCTTTTCTACCGCAAGCTGGACATATCCAATTATATTGTGCTTTCAAATTTTCCCATTCGCCTAAATTATGTCCCCCATTAGCTTGTTTTTTTCTGGCAATTCTTTCTAATGTCTTGAACCTAATATATTCTTTTCTATTTTTTCCAATTGAAATTCCTCCTTTCCAAAATCGACATTTTTCCCCCGACCTTTCTGGATACTTTCTCCCTTTCATCTTCTGCGATGCTTTTTTTCTGCTTTCCCTTGAAACATAATCAAGATGTCCGTTTTTAAATCCATTCCCCCCATTTTTACCTTTATGCGTCAAACTAATATTCCGACACCACGATTCATTCCTTGGAGGCATTTTTATTCCTTTATTCCAAGGAATTGCCATAATTATTTATTAAAAATTTTATTTATTGTTTTAGATAAAACACTTTCTTCTTCGCTTTGGGTAGGCTTGTAAGTGAACACTGATAACTTTGGCTTTTGGTCCGGCAGACTTTTTTTAATCTCATCCTTTGTCTCCTTTGGCAAAGATTTATACTGCATAAATGCTTTGATCGCCTCCAAAAGAATCAAGATGAATAATAATAATTCCAGCATCATATCTTTTCTTTTCTTTTTTCAATAAGCTCGTTTAAAATATCCTCTGACTCTTTATCAAGCTTGATGTTCTGGTTTTCTGTTACCTCACCGGAATGCTCAATTTCTTGCCGGTCTGACCAACCCATATTTTTTAGACGGAAAATATCAAAAGCATTGCCAACTTTCAAACCTCTTTTTTCATAAGCCATTTCAATTTTTTCCTTTGCTCTTTTTATAGTGTTAGAAAACTCTCCTTTAAATCCATCGCTACTCTCATAATCACATAAAACATTCCTACTTGTGTCAAGATGTACCGCCATTCCCGTAATCATCCATTCGTCCATTGGAGTAATTTCAAAATACTCGCTTATTTTTGTTTCGAGTTCTTCAACGCTATTAAATTTCAATGGCCTTCCTTCTCGCGCCATAATAATTATTTATTTCTCTATTTTAAATTATACCTTGCTTAACTCTTTTGTCAAATACAGGATAACCTTTGTTTTCCCTGATGTATGGAACATACCCATCGGGAAGTTCCACCCAATGGCCTAGGTTATTTATATTTACGCACCCCGGGCAGACGCTGATAGAATTGGCGTAGCTTATTATACCATTCTCGCCTTTTACTTCCCTGTAGAGGGTAACAAAGGGTACTTGATGGTAGGGACATTTTGAGAGGTGGAAGCTTTTGAAGTTGTCTTGAGAGTAGAGATCCTCACTCGCAGAAGTGTTGTTCATGGGTTTTAAAAAGGGATTTTCGACATTTCAACCGGCTGGCTTATGTTGTTTGCTTTGTTGTAATCCGCGGCGTCTTTCTCGATCTGTTCTTTGTCTTTGGCTTGCTGGGCTTTGAATGCTTCATAATCAGCGAATTGTGAGTAGTAACCTTTCTTTTTTAAGATCTCGAACATCTTGGAGAATCCTGCTTGGTCGAACATAGTTTTTTATTTTACTTTATCTTTGTTTTTAGAAAAATTATTGATTCAATTTTTTCTCTTGTTTTTGGATTCAGTTGCATTTTACCGCCATTCTGTTGATACCATCTTCTTGTTTCAAAATATTTATCCTCTTCAGGTGAAAAATGGCCTTGCGCCTTACCTGCCCCAATCCAATCGCAAATCATTTCAGTCAAGTAAGGTTCGGGTATTTCAAAGATTTTTATTCCTTCTTCGTCTGTCGGCAATATCCACCACTGCCAATGATGGCGGTTTCGTTTTTGATGTAACAACCACGCGAAATCAAATACCTTATCTCCTGTGTCTGTTGGTTTGTAATATCCTGTTTCATTTCTGCCTCGTCCAATGTCGCTGTCTTTTTTACCATAAAAATAATTAGCGTACGGAATAAATTCATCTAGCAAAAACTTACTCAAATCGTGCATCAATCCTCTCCAAATTAACCCTTGGCTAAAACATTCAATCATTACATACCATTTGTGCCGCAAAACATAATTAAGATATTTTAGATATTTTTCCATTATCTTTGTTTTTATACCACTCTAAAGTTTTATTGGTTTGCTAAGAAAAATGCTTTTGTAAAAAATGGCGAGGCTATACTCCTGTCATCAGTTATTGCTTCCCAATCTCGCTTGTGGGTCATCGGTGTAAATCTGTCTTTTACGCTTTGACCACTTGCAATCTGACATCTTAATGGCAATCTTTTGGGTTCGTTAAATTTTCCCCATAAGGCGGTTCTCTTTGTCCAATTTTCACCAAACTCGTCGGGCGAATAAACAAATGCCGGCTTTCCAAGAAATTCTTTTAACATTCCCGTAAACGGATTCTCAATCGCCCAAAATTTCAAAGAAACGTGTCTGTCGTTTGCATTTTCGAGTTGGTAAGAAGCTTCCCAAATAATCCGCAAACATTCCTGCACCAATCTCATCCCTTCCCTTAAATCCCTCGGTGTTTTGGCGCAAGTCCTAGCTATTGAAAACATCGTACAAGGCGGATTAGCGATAATTCCGTAAACTCCTTTCGGCGGATGATAATTCTCCACCCCGACATCCTTGGTTATCAATCGGACATCATAGCCGTTTTCCCGATAATCCCTTGTGTCGCTGCCATACTTTGAGGCACACAAATGAAGAATTATTTTTTTATTATTTTCCATTATTTTTATTCCACCACTCTATTACAAACTCAAGGGCCTCTAAAAAGATAATTGATTTACGTCAATTTCTTTTTCAGAGTCCATTGCCTCCTTTAATTCTTTTTCATTGGAAATGTATTTCTCTTCAACGTTGGCCCGACCAAAATTGGAATCTCCACTTGTAACAAATGGTCTAATATTATGCGCTCGGCGGTAATTATCCAAATTTATTAATTCATAATCTGATAATTCTTGGCAATCTTTATCTGGGAAAACACAAGCGAACGCCAGCCAGTAACCAGCTGTTACATTTCCAGCCCTCGCAACGTCTAAAACAGCATAAGAGCTATGATATTTAAACCATTCGTTATAATCTCTCGCTTTAAAAAGTTTCTTTTGCCATCTTATTTTCTGTCCTGGTAAAAATGTTTTAATATCTTGACTCATATTTTTTTGGTTTTGTTTTAATGGCGTCCAAGTTGTCGTCAATATATTTATGCACGGTTTCTAAAGTCCATTTAACTTCGCAATTTTCGTTTAACCATTCCATTACGCCGTTGATTCGGCCATCGTCATAGCCTTTGAGCTTTTGGGCAGGCTGTAATTCTCTTTTTAGCGCGGCCTCATATTGCGCTTGATTTTCAAATTCAATCCCCTTAAAGACCCAATAGACTGCGATTACCTGTATGTCCCTACGGGTGGATTTCTGCATTTCTTCTAATTTGTTTTTAAAAGAATAGGGGGTTGCGCTTGGCGCAACAAGTATTTCTTTTTTATTATCTATTCTAGTCTTATCTATTCTATTCTCTTCTATTCTGATGTTATCATTAGCGTTATCATTGGCGTTATCTTTGATAACTTTTAAGCTTATTTTCTTTTGTTTTTCCCGATACTTCTTTACCCTTTCGTAACCAGTCAATGATTGTCCTTGTCGTTTTGTGTAATTTTTTACCGTTACATCTCCGTTATCATTGACCGTTATCATTCCGTTATCATTCATTCTTTTTATAAATCCCTTGGCCCTATTAAAAGGATTATTGTCATCGCACGGATCAAAAGGAATATGTGATAATTCTATAATTGCCTCTTCATCGCACGCTTTGATTATTCCAGGAATATCCGAAACCGAAGCTAAACATAAAAGAGTTAAATAGCAAAGACGATCTTCGACGCTTAAACGAAGTATTTTAATGTCCGTAAGCCAGTCCTGACCATAGAATTTAAACCAATTCATAATTTCTACCTACCAAAAAGGGACGAAAGATAAACAACACTTGAAACTTCGAGGTAAAAAGTGTTGCCATCTTGCGTCCCTTTTTGGCAATTAGATTTAATTATTAACCTCGAAGTTCTGTCCATATCCTTAATTATACCCCCCTGCTTTTAAAAGTGCAAGCAGAGTTTTGCACACCCCGCCGCTCCTTTCCTCCTCCCTGGGGAAACGAACGGCGGGATTGATTTTAGAGCCAGTCCACCCGCACCCTCAAGCCAACGGAATAATCTGCGATCATCCTACAGACTTGAAGACGGGAATGGCCCAGCGGATTAAGTGTAGCACGTTTGACTTTTTTAAGCAATATAAGACTTGACTAAAAGTGATAATATGCTATTCTGTACTATATGTTACTTAATTACACCACTAAAATAGATCCCGATAAGACTTGCTCCGAGATCGGAAAAATACTGTCCAAACACGGGGCGCAAGCCGTGATGACAGAATATGATACTAAAAACCAATTAGTATCGGCGTTATCTTTTAAGATTGCTTTTGGGGAAAAACAAATTGCATTTCGTTTACCCGCTGATTGGCGTCCGGTGCAAAGAGTTTTACAAGAGCAAGGTATCCGGGCCGACCAGATGATGGCAGTAAGGGTATCGTGGAGAATCTTAAAAGACTGGGTAGAGGCACAAATGGCCCTAGTAGAAACCCAAATGGTTACAACCCAGCAGGTGTTTTTGCCTTATGCGATTATGCGAGATGGTCGGACCTTATCAGACAAATTTATTTCTGATCCCTCGTTGCTTTTAGGAAGCGGAAACTAATTATAAAAATATGAAACTTTCTACCTATCAACAAGCAATTATAAAAGATAAAGAAGCCCAAGCCCTTAAATTATATTCTACCGGATTATCATTGGCAAAAGTTGGCGACGCTATCGGCAAGTCAAACACTTGGGTTTGGCTGGTAATGCGTAAATACGGCATATTGCCGGTTGGAGATAACTCAAAGAAATAGAGCTATATTTGACAAGATTTGACGGATATGCTAGACTCTAATTGCAAGGGTAAAGATACTGCGCTTCGGCCAGCAAACAACCTACTCTTACAAGAAGCAAGTAATTTAAAATAGGGGTAGAGGTAACGTCTCACTGGTTCTGAAACAAAACGGAATACAGCAGGCTGTTACCCCTTAGCTGGCTAATCTAAAACCTATGACCAAAAAAGAATTCAAAGAACTAACCGGCGAAGACCCCGAAGACGTGATGGGCAACGACTGGAAAAACGACATAGTTGATTTTACCGAAGGCCAAACCAATGAAGACATTTTACGCCAGACGCCCTGCTGGGATTTCGTAAGCAACTGTTGCTCCGCCCGGGTTAATAACGGTATTTGTTCAAAGTGCAAAGAGCCTTGCGCAACTGAAAAAATAAAACACTAATATGGACAAAACAAAACTATATGGGTGGCAGTGTTGGTTTAAAGGATTCTTTGTGGGATTCTTTACAGGAATCATTATGCTGGTAATCATAAATATCGTCCACAAGTATATTGCTTGCGGCGGTACATTCTAATGATGAGCAAAATAAAAGAAATGTGCGTATGCGCCGCTTGCGGGAATGCGTTTGTATCCAAGATCGGCGAGCATCTTTGCCAAAAGTGTTGTGAGGAACACGAAACAATGGAAGATCGGATGGAATTATCTCGTATTATTTCAAGGCGAGGATTTGAATGGCTTACTCATTATGTCGAAGAATATCTTAATGAGCAAAAATAAAATGAATCACCAAGAAATAAAAGACGCTTTCGACCTTTTCTACGCCACGCACAATATCGACTACGATGGTCGGAAACATCAGTACAAATTAGAAGGTATTACGTGCGCTGGTGTATCTACGATTAGTGATTTTAGACCATCTCCTTTCTTAATCCCTTGGGCCGCCAAAATGGTAGTTGAACATTTAAAGGATAAGCGTGAAGCAATCGCTAAGATGACACAAGAGGAGTTCGACGCTTTGCTTTTAGAGGCTAAAAAGATGCACAAAACCAAGAGCGACGAGGCCAAAGAAATCGGGACGGCAGTACACGACTGGTGCGAGAATCATATCAAGGGCAAGGATTTACCCGTAACAAAAGAAACAATGAGTTCTATCGGAGAGTTTGTAAAATTCGAACTTCAACACAAGGTTGAGTGGATCTGTACCGAGAAAATAGTTTGCAGTCCGTCATATTTGGTGGCCGGAAGATTAGACAGTCTGGCGTTCGTAGATAATATTTTATCTGTAGTGGATTTAAAAACCTCAAGCCGGATCGGTGAAAGCTATTTCTTGCAGACAGCCGGATATGCTCTATGTCTATCGGAAATGGGAATACCAGCTGAACGCAGGCTCATTGTAAGACTTCCCAAGGCCGCGGAAGATTGCCTAGAGGCCTGTGAGGTCACTACCCCATTAAAAGACGATGTAGAGGCATTTCTAGGGCAACGGCGGGCCTATGCGTGGCACAACATGGTCGATATGAAGTACAGCGAGAAGACAGACAACGGTAATTTTGTTGAAACAAAGTTAAAACTTAAAAAAATATAATAAAAAAACTATGGCAAATTGGCAAAAAGTAGGAGGTTCTATGTGGGATTTTAAATCTAATCCCGAAGTGGAAGGAAAATTCATTGGAATGGAGCCTGCTAACAAAGAGGCTCGCAAGTCGTCCGTTATCACGCTAGAGGCAGAGGATGGCACAGAAATTAAGTTTTGGGGGTCTACTGTACTTGATAACCATTTTGGCAATATCGCCGCGGGCGAAATGGTTAAGGTGGTTTTCTTAGGAATGGGTAAAAGCAAGACAGGAACGGAGTATAAAAATTTCGAGGTATATCACGACGTACCCGAAATTCAACAATAATATGGAAATAAACGAACGCCGCATCAAATTAAGAATGGTAAAGTTTGAAATCTCACCCAAAACATTAATGGAAAATGGCCAAGACGTTACAATCATTGTCAAAGCTCAAATCATTGATGTCCACGAACCCATAAACCAAGACGGCACAAAAGACCTTGAGTTTATTGCCAAGGCATTAACCGCCGAACTCAAATGAACACATCCAAAGACAACTACTACATCGAAAAAACCTACACCTTCCTAATCCAGCACGAGATGGAGAACATCGTTGAGAAGGCCTTAAAAGACCTCCCCAACGTGGAAGTGGTGGAGGCGCAGGCAGGGTCGAGTATTTTAATTTTGAGAAAGGTACAGCCGTCCAGTTAATCTCTAGCCCCCTTAACTGATAAAAAGTAGAAAAGTATGAAAACAGGAGTCAAATATAAAAACGGTGCGTTTATCTGTGTAGGCTATACCGATGACGTGGATAGGAAAAAACAAAGGATA
>Ga0209777_10003952_pt1 | contig 17870 bp, 17 predicted proteins | sample FrelakmetHBP12HB_FD_187147 | JGI IMG/M metagenome (GOLD analysis project Ga0209777, IMG submission 187147) | Freshwater lake sediment microbial communities from the University of Notre Dame, USA, for methane emissions studies -HBP12 HB (SPAdes)... | ecosystem: Environmental > Aquatic >...
TAATCCTTCATCCTTTTTCGTCCAGTCATTATAAAAGTACCTCCTGTGTTCTATTTTCTCACAGGGGGTACTTTCTTTTCGTGTCTCGTTTCAGGGGGTCAGTTCAATTCACAGCCCACTCCGCATTTAATCCAAGTGTGCTCCGGCGGGATGATACGTCCGCCCCAAAATTGCGCGCTTCTCTACGGACAGGATTATGGCAGGTTGAATGTAAATACCAGAATTGGTCCAACCGGGCGCGGGTGACCCGGTCTGCGGGGCAGCAGCTCAAATGCAAGGTGTACGTGAAGAGTACGCCTGGAGGGAAGACGACTTTCGAAGTCCGGTTCAAGGAAATCCAGGCGAGAAACAAAGGGGATGGTAAAGAAGAACATTACCAATGACGCCGAGGGTTGACAGGTTTTGCCTCTTGCTTATTTATACCCAATATGCTATACTAAATCATACAAATAATCTCATATTTATCCTATTAACAAAATGATCGCGCGGTAAATATGAGGCCTCAAATGGGCATTTCCGTTTAATCGCAGATGCTCATCGAATACATCTTATAAAAAGGAGTAAGTCATGAAAAAATATATTCTGATCGGGATTTTGGTAATCACTGTCGCGCTGGCTCTCTCGGCTTTTACCTTGGCCAGCAACAGGTCCACTGGATCGCAGGTTGGACTGGCTCAAAGCCCGGCTATCCTGGACAAGGGTGAACGGGATTCCATTTCACCTAGCCTGCAATTGGCTGGATCGCAGGTTGGACTGGTCCAAAGCCCGGCTATCCTGGACAAGGGTGAACGGGATTCCCTCTCACCCATTGCCGTGACCGGGTTCCAGACGCCCGCCATGTCGAACTACGCCTTATCATCCATTGCTGTGACCGGCTTCCGGACACCCCCCATGTCGAGCTATGTCCAATCCAGTGGTGTGAGCGGCATCCAGACGTCCCGTTACTACCAATATGGTCCAGCCAGTATTGCGAGTGGCGTCCAAAGCTCCGGCTCGTACCTGGTGGTAGTTGGCCAGTATCATGACCGGTAGATAAAAGCCAAAACCCGCACCGCATTGGGATATAATATTCAGGTTCCCCCTCGGGTGGAATAACCCCAATGGAAATGCAGAGTGGACGACACTAATCGCCCACTCTGTATTTAATCCAGGAGCGCTCCCGGCGAGGCACGCCCAAATGTTGGGGGATTTTCCCAAAACTCCTCCCCCTCTGTTAATGTTCATTTCATCTTGAGGTTCTAGAATCAGGGCGTAACACAAAAATTTCTTAACGTTCAAGATATAAGGAGGTCGCCATGACCAAGAATCGAATCGTTTATCTGGTGCTAGTCCTAGTCCTGGCCGGTGTCTCGGCATTATCGGGCGCGGCGGTAGGCGGAGTAGTCGTCTATAAGACCGTAAGCCAGGTCCAGCAGGCCAGCCTGACCACATCCGCTCCGGCAGCCCAGGCAGTCCAGGCCAGCAACACCAACTCCACATCACAGGAGACTCTCGTCGTCAATACCACTGACGTTGAAACAACCATTACGCAGGCCGTAAAGAAAGAAGGCCCGGCGGTAGTGACAGTGACAGGTACCATCTCAGGTCAGATTTCGCCGTATGGGTCGTCCGGCACCGAGACGGTCAGCGGGAGCGGTGTATTCATTTCTGACAAAGGATACATCCTGACCAATAACCACGTTATTGACGGCGTGACTGATGTGACCATCACCCTGTCGGATGGGACCCAGGAAAAGGCGACGATCGTGGGCTCCGACATGTATTCTGACATCGCCGTTTTGAAAACGGACGGGAAAGTACCCGCCGTGGCAAGCCTGGGAAATTCGGATGTGCTGAATCCCGGTGAGACGGTCATCGCCATTGGTTCGCCACTGGGCGACTTCAAGAACACGGTGACGGTAGGCGTGGTCAGCGCGACCGGACGATCCATCGACACCGGGAACGGGTACACGATCGATGGACTGATCCAGACGGACGCGGCCATCAACCAGGGTAACTCGGGCGGTCCGCTGGTCAACCTGGCCGGGGAAGTGATCGCCATCAACACCCTGATCGTGCGCAACAGCGGGACTGGAACCGTGGCGGAAGGCCTGGGGTTTGCCATCCCGATCAACACGGCACAGGCAGTGGCCGAACAAATCATTCAAAATGGCTACATTTCCCGTCCGTATATGGGAATTAATTTCCAGCCAATCACCCCGGATATCGCCAATGCCTATAACCTGCCAGTGCAATATGGCGCTTATGTGACCAGTGTATCTGCCAACAGCCCTGCCAGCCAGGCCGGTTTACAAACGGGTGATATCATCACCAGCATTGGCGGCACAGCGCTCGATGAAACCCATTCCTTTATCAACACCCTGTTCACATTCAAACCGGGTGACCAGATAACGGTGGAATTAATGCGAAACGGTAAGAGCCAACAAGTGCAGCTGACGCTGGGCGAATCGAGTCATAATTAGCAAGCTGAGAAACAGCTCGGAGTAATCACAACGTAAAAAAACAGAGATTGCGAGCAAAGCTCGCAATCTCTGTTTTTTATCTCCCGTGAATATAGCGATGAGTTGGGCTTCGGCGCCTCATGGCGCCGAAACAGCCGATGGCGGCTTGGAGCCGCCTCGGCTTGGAAATCGGCTATACTAGCGCCATGCCCCGCCGAGACATTCCCATCCTTTTTACCACCCGCATCGTGCGTTTGTTCGCCTATGGCTTTCTCTCCGTCATCCTGGCCTTCTATCTCATCGAGGTTGGCCTGGACGAGCGCGCCGTCGGCCTGCTGTTCACATTAACGCTGGCCGGTGACGCCGGCATCAGCCTCTGGCTGACCACCTCCGCCGACCGCATTGGCCGCCGCCGGATGCTGCTGCTCGGCGCGCTGCTGATGGTGCTGGCGGGGGTTGTCTTCCGGCTCACCCGCAACCCGCTGCTGCTGACCGCGGCGGCCATCATCGGCGTCATCAGCCCAAGCGGCAACGAGATCGGCCCGTTCCTGTCCATCGAGCAGGCCGCCCTGACCCAACTGCTCCCGGACCAGCACCGCACACAGAGCTTTGCCTGGTACAACCTGGCGGGTTCGTTCGCCACGGCGACGGGTGCACTGGCCGGCGGCTGGCTGGCGAAAATCCTGCAGTCCAACGGTTGGAGCGCGCTGGCTGCGTACCGGACGATCCTGACCGGTTATGCCCTGGCCGGGGGACTGCTCATGCTCCTGTTCTTACTCCTGTCCCCGGCAGTCGAAGCAGCAAAGGAGCTGAAGCCCATCCACCGGACCCCTCGACAACCCTTCGACAAGCTCGAGGTGACAGCTCAGGGCAGGCTGCTCGGCCTGCACCAGTCGCGGGGTGTGGTGGCCAAACTCTCAGCGCTGTTCGCGCTGGATGCCTTCGCCGGCGGGCTGGTCATCCAGAGCCTGATGGCCTACTGGTTCCACGCCCGCTTTGGGGTGGACGAGGGTGTGCTGGGCAGCATCTTCTTCGGGGCGAACATTTTGGCAGGGATATCCGCCTTGCTGGCGGCGCGCATCGCAGCGAAGTTCGGACTGATCAACACAATGGTCTATACCCACATCCCGTCCAGCATTTTCCTGATGCTGGTCCCGCTGATGCCCAGCCTGCCACTGGCAATCGCCGTCCTGCTGGCGCGCTTCTCCATCTCGCAGATGGATGTGCCGACGCGCCAATCCTACACAATGGCAGTCGTGGCGCCGGATGAACGTTCCGCCGCTTCGGGCGTGACGACCATCGCCCGGTCGGTAGGCGCGGCGCTTTCCCCGTCCCTGAGCGGATTGCTGCTCTCCATCCCCAGCCTGTTCAGTGTCCCGTTCTACCTGTGCGGGGGGTTGAAAATCGTCTATGACCTCGTGCTGTACCAAAACTTCAAGAGGCTCAAACCGCCGGAAGAAAAAGCATAGGGGCACGGCGACATCGTGCCCCAACAAGGAGAAAACCATGAAATGGATCACCCGTTCCCACGTTCACGTTGACCGCGCCGCCTGCCCCTGGCTGATCACCCGCTTTGTGGACAGCGAAGCCGAGTTCCTGTTCGTGCCCAAGAACCAGATCGAAATAGTGGCCAAGGAGACCGGCGCCATCCCCTTCGATGCGCCGGGAGTTGAACTTGGCCACCATGATGGGCACTGCTCGTTCGAGTCGATCATCCTGAAATACGAGCTGAAAGACCCCGGCTTGCTGCGCCTGGCAAAGATCGTCCACGCGGCGGATGTGACGGAAGATATTGACAAGGAACCGATCGCCCGCGGGTTGGAAGCGATCGCATCAGGGTACAGTCTGCGCTTCCCGGACGATCTGGAGAATTTGGAAGGCCAGTTCGAGGTCTACGATGCGCTGTATGCCTGGTGCCGGTTGGATGTGGCAAAAGCCCAATAGAAAATAAAGTTCGAAGAATTAAATCGCATCGCGCAGAAGCGGGCAGGTCATGCAATGACCGCCGCCGCGGCCTTTGCCAAGTTCAAAGCCCGGGATGGTGATGACCTCCACGCCCGCGCGGCGCATCCGAGCGATCGTGTGCGTGTTGCGCTCATACGAGACCACCACGCCCGGTTCCAGGGCGATCGTATTATTGGCGTCATCCCACTGCTCGCGCTCCATCTGGTACTGGTCGCCGCCCGTCTTGACCACGGTCAACTTCCGGACCCCAAGCGCGTCTGCCACGGCCGAGAGCATATCCTTCTCCACAGTAACGTGGAAGTCGCCGGCTTTCTTACCAGGGCGCAGGCTAATGGCCCGCACCTGGTCGACGACCTTGGGATAGATCGTGACCTTGTCGCGGTCAAGCATGGTGAAAACCGTATCGAGGTGCATGTGGGCACGGTCTTTTGTCATCACACAGGCGATGACGCGGTCAGCGCTGCCTTTGGAAAAAAGCGCTTCGGCAATCTGTTCGATCATGCTCCCCTGGGTGCGCTCAGACATCCCGATAAGAACAGTGCGGTTCCCGATCGGCAGAACGTCACCCCCTTCCATGGAGGAACGTCCAAGGTTTTGCATATTGAACTCACCGTCCGAGGCATTGGGATACCAATATTCAAAACCGGCGTCCTTGAACATGGGATGGTAGTGGTAGATGGCATACAGATTGAGCGACTCCCTGCGGCGCGCCGGCCAATACATCGGGTTGACCGAAACACCATTGTAAATCCAGCAGGATGAGTCACGGGTGAAGAGCGTATTGGGCAGCGGAGGCAGGAGGAAGGTGTTCATTTCCTCCAGGGCAGCGGCATGGAGGGATATTTTTCCAAATTTAGCCCAATCGATGCCGGATTCACCTGCTGTCAACCCGCCGATCAAATGCCTGGCGAGAAAACCAGGAGTGAGGCCCCATAAGAACTGGCGGATCTCATCCACGAGCGACCAGCCGACGGTGTACTCGGTTGCAACCTGCTCGATCACCAGACGTTTGGCCTCCTGGCTGGCCTGCAGGGTCTCGGCGAGCAGATCCAGCACGTAGAACACTTCCACGCCGCGGCCGCGCATCACCTCCACAAACTGGTCATGCTCCAACTGGGCGCGTTCCACCCAGAGCACATCGTCAAACAACAGTTCGGCGCAGTTTGCGGGAGTGAGCCGCTGCAAGCTTAACTCCGGCCGGTGGACAAGCACCTTACGAAGTTTGCCAACCTCTGAATGAACACCAAAGAGTGACATTGCGATTTTCTCCTTTCACTGCGAACGATTTGGATCATCGAAACCGGCAAGACTCCTTCCCATTATCGCGCCAGTCCTTGCAAAGTGCCTCGATTTCAAGCGGCGAAGCCGCTGTGCAGTAGAACTGGCCATTCAATGGCGCGCGGCTTCGTTAGGGATTGGAATGCAGTAGTCCGTTTGCCTCACTATCAAGCCATCAACCAGTGTGAAGAACGAGGCTACTCGAAAACGAATCCTGTCACCAACATTCAAGCCACCTACTGCTGCCGCCACTGTACCACACCAATCCAGTTCCAGAACCACCTGTTCACCCTGGGCAACGAGATTCCGAATGCTCATCTGCCGGTCGGGGTACAGCCCCAGGATGTGTTCAGCCGTCTCGCGCAAGAACGCCCGGTCGCCCTGGCGACCCCTTGATATCCCCGGTATGGGTAATTCGATCCACTCTGCGTTCTCCGCGAAGCAGGTGTCGACCCACTCTACAGTTCGTTTGTTGAAGAGGTCAACACATCGTCGAATCGCGTTTTCGTTTTGTTGGAATGTTAGCATGGTCTTTCCACCTCCTAGTAAATACCGGGCTTGACTCTATTGATTATCGCGCGAAATCTGGCAAACTGTCTCAGTCGCGAGCGGCGAAGTCGCTGTCCAGCGCAGCCGGGGGTGGCTTACGAGAGCATTTGAGCCACAGTTTGCTCAGCATGGATTTTAGTTGTATCCAGGAACGGAATCGCCTGCCCACTCGTATCGTTCATGTTCATAATGAATGGCAATTCAGTTCCTCCAAGAATCAAACCTTCTATCCCTTGTTGTTTCCGCAGTTCATCCACTATCGCCAATAAGCGCGCGCGTGTTTCAGGCAAAAAGATGCCATTTACCAACTCGCTCATGTATTTGTCGTGAATATAAGCTTGTGTTTCCAAATCAGGTACAACAATCGTAATTCCATATTTTGAGAACTCTTCAGAATAAAAATGTCCCTGCATTGTAAAACGCGTACCAAACAAACCAACTTTTTTCAACCCAAGCGCCCGGGTAGCCAGGCAAGTCGCTTCCACAATACTGATCAAGGGGATTGGCGACTGTTGCCGGATATCATTAAAAACAATATGGGGGGTATTGGATGCCAATAACCCAAAATCTGCTCCTGCAACAGCCAACTTTTTCACTTCCCCAACGAGATATTCTATTACACCTGGCAATTCATTTGCACCTATCAAATCCAACATCATCTTCATGTCTATGCTGTTGATAAGAATCAGGGGATAACTGCCATCGCATTTCCGTTCACGATAGTATTTAATAATCAAACGATAATACTGAATAGTCGACTCGGGTGCAATCCCACCGATAATTCCAACGGTTTTCATCCTAAATATCTCCAATTGTTGATTATGAGTCTTAATTGAGCCGCCCAATGGTTCGCGTTCGCGAAGCACCCTTTGTTGGGCAGTCAATGGAACGCGAGACTCATGTTTATTATTTGGGCCGTCATCCTATTTTCTGTTCTGATGCAGCCAGGCAAGCATTTTTTCAAGATGCTCTTGATGATGGTCATAAGAAGACAGGAGAACAAAAGCGAGAGGGCGTCCTTCCAGCCATGAGTATCTTCCCTCATCCAGCAGGTCTTTTTCAGGAATCGCCTGCGCTAATTCCAGGAACCGTAGAAATCCTTTCCTCCAATCCAGATGTACCTTTGACCAGGGCTGTTCACGGAAGGTTTCATAAATCCAGGCATTTATTTGATCCGTATCGCCTTCCGAATCCGGGTTCAGCTCTGCAGGCCACCTGGGAAACTCAGGCTCCCGATCGAATTGAGCGGCTTCCATCCGTGCGATGGAACGCTGCTGCCAGGCCCTCAAATGAGCGATCTCATCTTTGGTGGACCAGGTGGATGGCAGATGCGGGGTGGTAATCTGCTCTTCGCTCAGGCTGGCGAGCAGTTCTTCCCAACGGTCGAATTGCTCTCTCAGCGCTGCAAGGATATGTTCTTTCATGTTCATGATGGTTCTCCTTTTAATCAACTCCAGGCGCTTGTTGACGCAAGGCTGGACCGGATGCCTGAGCTCCAGATAACAGATGCTGCCCAACAGAATGGCTCAGAGGCACTCCCAGCCGTCCGCTGCACACTTTGTCAGGTTGCAATTCGGAGTTAGTTGTCCCATTTAACAGTCAACTCACGCAATTGTGGTTCGATCTTGAATGCCAACTCTTGAACCTCATAAGCTTCGCGCAATAGTCCGTCAATGGCAGAGCCGAGGGCGCGTAACAGTTCGTCCCGCTCCAGTGAAGTCACCAGTGCACTTTTGAAAACGTCGCGAACTTCAGGAGGAAGATCATCAAAACCCCTGCCATGGTATGCTGGAAGGCCGCGGCGACGACAAGCGAGGCTGAGGGCGTAGTCGCGAATACCGCTGATCCAGTACTCGGCGTGCCAGTAGCGACCACGTTCGATGCAAAAGCGCGCCCGCAACGCATGGTGCACCGCATAGCCGAAGAGTTCTTGCGCTGACGGTGGTTGAGTGAAGGACTTTTCCGCGGAACTGCCGAAGATCAACTTAAATTTTGGACCAGTAGCCCCAAATTTGGAGGCTGGTGTGAAGGAAAGGTCGAACTGCAGGCAACCGGGAAGCAAAAACACCCGATATATGGAGGCTCCACTTGGCAAGTCGAAAAGGTGAACCGCGTCGAACTCATTGATGAGATCGCGCGTCCAATCCTCAAGCACGTCAATAACAGGCAGGTTGTCTACGACAGCGAAGGTCAGATCGAGATCCGACCAACGATCTCCCTCGTCCAGGGCGAGTGAACCAACGACAGCCCCGGCGACGACGCGTGGGTCGGATGCAGCCAGTTGGAGGACATAAGTGCGAACGTGATCACGGTCTTTAATGGTGAACATGCTGATCCCTGATCATGGTTTTTCCTCACAGAAGCCTAAACTATGTGCTCTCAGCCGTCTTTAGTTCGTTGAACCCAATGCATCAGATTCCTTATCGCATTGATATACTCTCGAAAAGCAACTACGGATGGTTTTGCTCAATAGCCCAGACTCGCAACCATCCATTGCACGCTTTGTTAGCTGGCGCTCAATCCCAGTGATTTCATAACCTCTTCCGTCACATTCCCAAATAACTTTTTATCCATCTCTATATACTCGAAACCATACTTTTTAGCCTCCTGCTCGATGTAGGCACTCATCCGCTTCACAAACATTGCAAAAGCGCTAATGTATTGGTCGCTTACATCCCGCATCCAATCATGCTCATTCTCTTCAGCAGATTTCTTGATGTTCTCTTTGTGATTTTCTCCTTGATTTCCGATAAATACAACCCGATGAGGAATATCTTCAACCTGACTCATCAACTCGGGAAGAACAGCAACTCCTTCAATCAGTGCATCTCGCCCCTCATCATTCTCTCTCCTGATAAAAGCCTCTACCGCTTTCCAAACAACATGACTTTCCTTTCTCACATAATCAATAAGCTCTGCAGGGGCCTCTGTTATCAACTTCACCCGCTCCGCCATGGGCATTTTATTAAACTTGTCAAAAGCAAACAAGTCTGGCGCCGTTTCCGGGCTCAGAACATTCTCCAACACTGCGCCGAGGGTATCCGTTGAAACAACACTCACAGCATGTTTCTGCCTAATCTCATTGGAGATTATTGATTTTCCAACTCTTGGGGGACCGCCTAAAAGAAAAATCATAATTAGAATATTCGTCTTAGCCAGCTAACTAGTTGCTCAGCCGTCTCTTGGTGGGTTAATAGCTTATGGGCAACTAAAAATAAGAGCGGTTAGAAACAGTATAGTACAAAATGGTCGTTGAAGTATAATTCTGAAGAACTTGCATTGGAGGTGCCATGAGCGAACGCAAGACTAGTCCTGAGCAGGGTCGAAGGATCCGTGTACTGGTGGCCAAACCGGGACTGGATGGCCACGACCGGGGCGCCAAAGTGGTTGCGCGCGCCCTGCGAGACGCCGGCATGGAGGTCATTTACACCGGGCTGCGCCAGACGCCGGAGATGATCGCCGAAGCCGCCCTGCAGGAAGATGTGGACGTGGTGGGCCTATCCATCCTTTCGGGCGCACACATGGCGCTCATTCCCCGCATCCTTGAACTGCTCAAGGCCAACGGCCAGGAGCACGTCAAGATCTTCGTCGGCGGGATCATCCCGGATGAAGACGCCCCGCGCCTGAAAGAGATGGGCGTGACGGGTGTCTACGGCCCCGGCGCACCAACGGGGACGATCGTGGACGAAATTCGCCTAGCTCTCGAGCCTGCTGCATAAGCAATGGGTAAGTCTGAGGCTGAATCGATCCTATCCGGCGACCGCAGGGCGCTGGCGCGCCTGCTCACCCAGGTGGAAAATGGTTCCCACGAAGGCCGCCGCACGCTGGATGAACTCTTTCCCCACACCGGAAAAGCACATCTGATCGGCGTGACCGGCGCCCCCGGGACCGGGAAATCGACGCTCGTCAACCAGGTCGCCCTCCAGTACCGCAGCCCAGCCGCGGCGAACCCCAAACGGGTGGCGATCGTGGCGGTGGACCCATCCAGCCCATTCACGGGTGGAGCGGTGCTCGGCGACCGGGTGCGGATGCGCGACCTGGCCGGGGACCCGGGCGTATTCATCCGCTCGATGGCCTCGCGCGGATCGCTGGGCGGGCTGGCACAGACGACCGCCGCCGTGGTGCAGGTATTCGACGCTGCTGGTTACGACGTAATTCTTATTGAAACCGTCGGTGCTGGGCAAACGGAAGTGGATATTGCCCGGCTGGCGCACACCACGCTGGTGGTGGAATCCCCCGGGCTGGGCGACGAGATCCAGGCCATCAAAGCCGGCATCCTTGAAATTGCCGATATCCTGGTAATCAACAAGGCCGACCTGCCCGGCGCAGAAAAAACCGAGCACGCCCTTAGAGGCATGCTTGGCCTGGCCCACCCGGTGGAGAAGGTCTTCCACCACCACGGGCAGGCCATGATCCTCCCTGAAAGCAAACCGGCAGACACCTCGCAGTGGGTGCCGCCCATCCTGCGCACGATCTCCACGGATGGGACGGGGGTGGAGGAGTTGATGACAGCCATCGAACAACACGCACAGCACCTGCGCCAGAGCGGGGAGTGGGGCCGCCGCGAGAGGGCCCGGCTGGAAGCCGAGCTCGAAGCACTGCTCACGGAAACGCTTGTGAGAAAGTTTCGCACCAGCGTTCCGGATGTCCGTTATGACGAGATGGTTGACCGGCTGGTCCAGCGTACGCTCTCGCCATGGGAGGCAGTCAAGGCGCTGCTGAACGGGGGGGCTTGATGGGTTACGGCCTGTGCAGGATGCCGTTGGAAGTATCTCCAGTTGATGGGGATGAATAATTGTATGAAAGCGTCCCATCTGCCAGCAGTTGAAGGTTTTCAACTCCGCCCGAGGTGCAGGAAACTGCGCCGGTGGCATTCTGCTCAATGAACACGAAGTTTCCAGCGGTGATCCCGTTCAGGAAGAGATCCCCGGAGCAGGGCAGTTGGGGCGCGGCAAATGTCCCGCAGACCTGGCCAGGTGCACAACCGGGCTGGATGGATAATTCAACCGACGTTGAAAAGGTTCCGGCCTGATTGGTGATGATCCCGTTCCATTTCCCGGCAATCGCATCTGTGCTGCCGGGAGCCGCGGACGTGGCGGCAGCCGTTCCTGCCTGGGCCGTCATCTTGAAGGCGATGTCGTCCTGGAAGTCGGGCAGGGGCACGGTGATGGTACTGCCCTGGCGGGCAACGGAGGCGGTACCGACAATGGTCGTTCCGGTCTTTGTATCGTAGAAGTCCACCTGCCATTCCACGCTCGTGCCGGGGAATGTAAGGGTGACCTTCTGGCCGGAGATGAGGGGCAGCAGGTTCCAGTCCAGCGGTTCGCTGGCGGCATCGCGGAACCAGCCGAGCACCATTTTCCCGCTGCCAACTGCCGCTCCCCAAATTTTCGTTCCGGGCGAATAACTGACCGTCAACGGTTTAAAACCCGCAAAATCAACACCTTTGGCAAAGTTCACGGCTGGCAATTCCGCCGTTTTATATAATTCCATGAACTGTAAGGCCAGCGCCCGATCTGACTCGAAAAAGGAATAACCATCATTTCCCCAGAGGGCGCGTGCATTCATCGCTCCCGATACCATGCCCGCCCAGATCGCATGTTTTACCCCAATCCAAGCATTCGGCGCGATCGCAGATTTCTCCCACAAGCCGGATTCGCCAATCATGACCGGCTTGTTATACCGGCTGAGAGTTTCATGCACATCCGAGACAAGTTCCCGGTCGAGTTGTGCACTATAAGGATGGATCTCGATAAAATCAAGCGTGTTGTTCTCATAGAACTTTGCCCATTCATCGGTGAATGGAGCGGCTACTGCCAACGAGAGAGTCAACGGTCGATGTTTTGTATCCGTAAGGCGGATCATTGCCGCCACCTTATTGGCAAAATCTTCCGCCATGGGTTCCGCTACAGCACCTTTTGCATCCGTGTTACCCGATGCACCGGTAGCAATGTTGATTTCGGAAAATATCTCCCAGGCGGCAATATTCTTGCGCCCCTGCCAGCGCTTCACCAGAGTCTTGACCCATTCCATCCACGCTTTTTGAGCGGGAGAATCCGGCTGGAATAATTCCCCGGGTTCCTTGAATGGACCACCATTGGCCTGATTAAATGGATTGTTTTGCCAATTAGAGCCTCCAAAATCAGGGGTGCCGTTATTCCAATCAAACCATACACCAAAGACAGGCATAATCCAAATCCCATCAGCCTCCGCCTGATCAAAGAAGTGATCCCAATTCTCCGCCCAGGTTTCGTTCACCGTACCGGTGGTTGTACTCCAGGGGTTGCCCAACCATCCGGCCGTAAGATGAATCCGGAGGAGTTTGCTGCCGCCTTGTCGAGCCCAATCCAACGCGAGGTTAAAGTCTTCCTGATTTAATCCGGTTGGATTCCTGGAAAAGATCATGCTTTGAATGCCATCGAGGCTGAAATAGAAATCACCCGATTGGAGAGTGAGTGCCGACAGGGAAACGGGAGTGGCGGCTGGCGTGGAGATAATGCTGGGGACGAGAGTTGGGATGCCGGTGGGCATCGATGTGGGTGTTGGAGTCGTCTTTGATGCGCAGCTAGAAAAGACGAGGCTGGCTGCGACGAGCAGGATAGTAAGGACGGCAATTGCATTTTTATTGGTTTTCATTTTTTTCCTACGACCGGCGGTTACAGGCCCAACTTCCCTTTTCGTAAAATGGGTTATCCCAGAAGAGACAACCCATTTTAACTTTAATTTCGCCACAAAAATGTTGTACTTAAAGCTCCAATACCTGGCGGGCAATGACCAGGCGTTGAATCTCGTTCGTCCCTTCGCCAATGGCACACAGACGCTGGTCGCGGTACATGCGCTCGACCGCATAATCACGCACGTACCCATAGCCGCCGTGGATCTGGATGGCCTTATAGCAAACGCTCTCCGAAACTTCGGTGGAGAACAACTTGGCCATGGCAGCCTCCTTGGTAAAGCGGGCGCCCTGTCCCTTCAGCCAGGCGCCGCGCTGGACCATCATGCGGGCGGCTTCGATATCCGTGGCCATTTCGGCGATCATCCACTGGATGGCCTGGAATTGGGCAATCGGCTGGCCGAACTGCACCCGCTCTTTGGCATAAGCCACTGCTTTGTCAAAGGCGCCCTGAGCCAAGCCCACGGCCATGGCAGAGATGGCCAGCCGCCCGGCGTCCAGCGTGGTCAGGAACTGCTTGAAGCCTTCATTCTCCCGACCCAGCAGGTTTTCGGCAGGGATGCGGCAGTCCTCGAAGAAGAGCTGCGAGGTGACCGAGCCTTTCAACCCCATTTTCTTTTCATCCCGTCCCGGTTGGAAGCCGTGCGTCCCTTTTTCGACGATGAACGAGGAGATGCCGCGCGTCCCTTGATCCAGATTCGTCTTGGCGGTGATCACCAGCACATCGGCAAGGGAGCCGTTGGTGATGAACTGTTTCTGACCATTAATGACCCATTCGTCCCCGTCGCGAACAGCGCGGGTACGGGTAGCCCCGGCGTCTGAGCCAGCCTGCGGCTCGGTCAGCCCAAAGGCACCGATCTTTTCGCCACGAATCAGGGGGGGCAGATATTTCTTCTTCTGTGTTTCTGTACCGAAAAGGTAAATCGGCTCGCAGCACAGCGAGGTTTGGGCATCCAGGATGATGGCGAGCGTGCCGGAAACGCGGGCAACCTCCTCCAGGGCGATGAGCAGGCTGAGATAGTCGCCGCCCGTGCCGCCATACGCCTCCGCAAACGGGATGCCCAGCAGCCCCAGTTCGCCCATCCGATGGAAGATGTCTGCCGGAAACTGGTCGGTTACGTCAATCTCTTCGGCGCGCGGGGCAATTTCTTTCTCAGCAAAATCCCGCACCATTTGCTTGATCATCAGGTGTTCTTCGTTCAACTGGAAATCCATGGTACACCTCCGTGGTTACCTATTAGACATTGCTTATTAGAAAGAACTTGTTCACCACCATCCCCAGAGAACCAGGGCTGGCTTAAAGCCTATATCGTTAGCCCCACCCCCGTCCCCTCCCCGAATCGGGGATGGCTTCGGCGCCTCGTCCCACGGGTATGCTTCGCAATGACGCCGAAACAGCCGACACCTGCACTTGCGTGCGGTGCAAGTGTGGCAGCATGCCCAACAGGGGTGCTTCGCAAAAGCCGCCTCGGCTAGGGGCAAAGAAGTTGGAGAATCAGAACCTCAACTATAAACAAGCCGTACCCAGAGAACGGCGGCAGGTGACGCAAAGCCGCCAATCATTTGCCGATCACCAATCCACGCGGGTCAATTTCCCGCAGGATGCGCACCTGTTCGGCAGTTGGCTCCGGGCTGACGGCGATCTCGTCCGGGATGATTATCTCGAACTCGCTGGCATCCTGAACCTGTCCCACCGTCACATCGGGGTGGAGAGCCAGCAGCCGCAGGCGCTTGGTGGCATCATCAAAGTCGTAAACGCCCAATTGCGTGATCACGCGATAGGGGCCGTTGCCGGCTGGAAGCCCCGCCCGCTCGCGTGCCCCGGGCCCGGTAAGATAACCGGGGGTGGTGACAAAATCCAGTTTCTTGACGAAGGTGCGCGGGGACTGCTGGCGCATCAGGTAGATGGTGCGCCAACAAAAGGAGCCCACATCGTTCGCCCCGCCGCTGCCGGGCAGGCGCGCCCTGGGGTGGCTCCAGTCGCCGATGACGGTGGTGTTGACGTTGCCATAGCAGTCCATCGCCGCGCCCCCCAGAAAACCGTAATCCACATAACCCGCCTGGGAAGCCGACATCACGTCGTGCATGCTGGAAGCCGCCGAGGCCTTGTAGTAGGTGCGCGAGTCGCCCACGGAGATGGGCAGGGCCGGCACCTGGGGTCCGATGCCGCCCGCCTCGAAGATGATCAACAGGCCAGGGGCATGGGTGCGCTGTGCCAGCATCCCCGCCACGAGGGGGAGGCCCGTCCCCACAAAAACCGAGCAGCCATCTTCCAGGAGGCTGGCGGCCACGCAGGCCAGGAGTTCCGTCAGGTTGTAACGTTTCTCTTCGGTCATGAGGCACCGTCCCTGGAGGAGGTTGAATCCGGCTGTAACTTCATCACCCGTTTGAGGTGTGCCAGCTTGCGAAGGCCGCCCACTTTTTCCAAATAGGCATCAAAATCCGGCACCCCGAACACGTATTCCTCGAAGTATTTGCTGGTACCCTCGGGCGTTTTGGAGACCTCCAGCCAGTGAGCGATATGCTGCTCGTCGAAGTAGTAGGTGACGGGCATTTCGGTGGGATGCGCCCCAAAGGGGACCTCGATCACCGCGTCCACCAGGTAGAACGGGATGACGGTGCGCCACGGCTGGCGCTGGATCTCTTCGTGGTCAATGATCTCTTCGGTGGTGATAATCAGCCGCCGGGCGGCACGCGCCAACTCAAAGTCCTCGACCATGATGCCGTCAATCTGCGCATTCCCGTACCGGTCGCAGCGGTGGACGTGGAGAAGCACCACATCGGGGTAGCAAGCCGGGACCAAACCGATCGGTTTGCCGCTCCAGGGGTCTTCAATCACCCTGGCCGAACTGTGCTTGATGGTATCCGTACCCAGCATGGACCGCACCGGCATAAACGGCACTCCCATGGCCGCGGCCAGGAAGCGCCACTGGAAGCCGGCGTTGCTGATCTCGCCGGTCACCTTCACCTGGCCGCTCTCGACGGCCCGGCGGCCGCAGGGCGATAATCCCCGCAATTCATGGCCGAAGGCATAGGCCACTTCCACCCGGCTGACGCAGCCGCCGCCGATGAGAATGTCAATGTCATGCACGGCGGTCTTGCCTATCACCGTGAGGTCCCGTTTGCGCTGGCGTACCAGTTCATAGATCAGCGCCATGGGGGTGCGGATGTGCCCAAAGCCTCCCATGGCAAGAAGGCTGCCATCCGGCACGTATTTACGAATGGCATCTGCCACCGTTGTGCGCTTGTCGGCCAGTTGGCGGGACTTGTTTTCCCGCACCCACTGGCGGTTCTCATCCGGGTCATGCCAGCCGATGAGTTCGCCGCTATATTCAACCGGATCGCTCATTTAATTCTCTCCGCTTCTGACCAACTATTAAGAAAACGTTCCGATGACGCCTCAGCAAGTTGAGAGCCCGGGAGGCTACTCTGCCAGGTTAAAGTAAATATCTGTCGGCTTGAGCTTGGCGTTGCGCAGGAAGCGCCCCCGGACCTTCTTGCCGATCCAGTTAATGTTGGCCTCGTCGGGGTCAACGCCGATCAGGCGTCCGAGGAAAAGGGTATTGCACTCTTTAAATTCCACCTGGATCAGCACGAACGGACACTCCGGCAGGAAAGCCTCCGACCCAAAATAGCAGACGGTGAAGGCGTGGATCCTGCCCTCCGGTTTGATCTCCACCCACTCGGTCTCGCGGCCGGAGTACATATCGTGACCGCGCGGGGTGGCATAGGTGTAGCCGCTCTGCGGCTCACGGCAGACGATGAAGCGCCCATTCGCCAGGGCGGCGAAGAAGGGGGAATCCTGACCATACGAGTAATTATAATCAATCGAGTAAGGCTGCCTGGTCACGATGGGCGACATCTGCTTCAAGACCGAGAGATCGTCGCCGGTGGGGAATGGAACGCTGAAAACGACCGTTCCTTCCAGGTTGTCTTCAATTCTCTTGGAAATTGCTTTCTTGGACATGGCGGCTTGCTCCTATTTTTCCTTTTCGAGGATGCTGACTGTCACGTAAGTGCCGGTTCCGGCGTGAGAGTGAATGGCGCCGCGCCGCGCCTTCGGGACCTGGAGGGCCGGGTCACCAAAATGCTTCTTGATGGTCCCCTGAAGCTGCCACAGCGCAAAGACAGCCTGCATCAGCCCGGTGGCGCCGACGGGATGGCCGCAGGCGATCAGTCCGCCGGATGGATTGACCGGGCAGACCGGCTTTTCCGGCAGTTTAAGCCCGTAATCAATACCCGGCATGAAGGTCTTGCCGCTGGCCGCAAAGGGACCGCCTTCCCCGTAACGGCACAATCCCATATCCTCGTAAGTCTGAACCTCTGACGAGGTATAGGCATCGTGCAGTTCCACAAAGTCAATCTCTTTCAACGGATCGGTAATCCCGGCATTCTTGTAGGCCTCACGCGAAGCCATCCGACCGGCGCGGAATGAGTGGACGCCTGGATAGCGAAAGCCTTTTTTCCATAGTTTCTTGTAATACGCCCGGGCATCATCATTCAACTCGTTCGGCAAGGCATTATATTTATAGAAATCCTCATAAGACTGGTGGGGACGGTCAGACATGCGCATGGCATCGGTGCCCCGGCCTATGCCGGCAACACTTACACGCGGGAGGCGATGACCGGCAGCCTTCTCCAATTTTGCCAGGCCGTCTTCCGAACATAAGATGACGGCGGCAGCTCCATCGCTCATCACACAAATATCATTGCGGGTGAGCGGCCAGGCCACCATCGGCGATGAGCGTACATCTTCAATGGTCAATCGCTGGCGTTTCTGGGCGTATGGGTTGTGGTAGGCGTTGATGTGATTCTTGACGGAAACGTGGGCAAGCTGCTCCACCGTCGTCCCAAATTCCGCCATATGGCGGGTGACCATCATGGCATAGTAACCGGAGTAAAAACCGCCCACAGGGTAATCGAAAGAAATATCCGAGGCCAGGGCGATAAATTCATTGCCTTTC
>Ga0209777_10003953_pt1 | contig 17868 bp, 9 predicted proteins | sample FrelakmetHBP12HB_FD_187147 | JGI IMG/M metagenome (GOLD analysis project Ga0209777, IMG submission 187147) | Freshwater lake sediment microbial communities from the University of Notre Dame, USA, for methane emissions studies -HBP12 HB (SPAdes)... | ecosystem: Environmental > Aquatic >...
TCAAGGACATGCTGGCCCGCCACGACAAGAACTTGACAAGCCAGATCTCGGGCCTGAACAAGACCTTGCAGAACCTCGAGAAGACCTCCTTGGACCAGATAACGACGCAGCTCGACGAGATCCAGGGCGCGCTGGCAAAGCTAGGCATCAACGATACCGAGCTCATGACCAAGATAACGGAGACCAAGTCGGACATCGGGTCCTTCAGGACCCAGACCAGTGGTAAGCTCACGAACATCACCACGGACATGGGCAAGCTCGACACGATCCAGTCTAGCATAAACGACCTTAAAAAGAACCAAAAGGACACCAACAGCAAGGTCGAGGCCGGTGCGACCAACAACATGGTGCTGATGGCCCTTGTTGCGTTGGTCATTGTGTTGGTCATCGTAAGTATCGTTGCCGGAATGAGGGGCTCGAAGGCCAGTACGAAGGAAAGCTCCAAAGACGATATGAAGGACAACCCGAAGAAGAAGTGATCGGGAGGGGTCTTCCCTCCCGGTCCTTTTGTTTTTTTTCTTTTTTTCTCTCGAACTAGCGGAGCCCTTCTTACCTTGATGCACAACTGTTGCTCAGAGCATCTGGACCGGCTTTCCGAACACGGAATCGATGCGCACGTACCTTTGCTTGCCGGTCTTTATCTCGCTGACCGTGAACCGCCACAGCTTGTAGATGCACCGGCGGGCCCTTTGGACCTCCAGCCCGAAGAGGTTGTAGATGATGCGCTCGACCTCTGCCAGGGTCATTTGCGGGACCACATCGATGTTGAAGGGCAGCTGCCTGTAGTCGAGGACCGAGAAATCCGTGTTATTGTCCAGGTCCTTTATCTCGTGGGCCTTTTTGGTCGTCACGTTCGAAAAGACCACCTGGTCGCCGACCTGCATGAGCTGTCCGCTGAAAGGCAGGCCCTTTGATGCAACGACATAAAGGTACTCGTCGCGCGCGATCTTCTTTGCTAAAAAGGATATCAGACCATCCGGGACCTCGACGGTGACCTTGACCCTCCACAATATGACGTATTCGGTATCGACCCGCACGACCTCTTCGCCAGAGGCTAGCAGATGTTTGGACCACGCATTGATGGTCTTGGACGCATCGGCCTGCGGGACCTTGACATCGGCAACGTAGATGAACCGGTCCTGGGCCGCTTCCTCGACAGTCGGGGCAGGCGCCAGGGCCTGTTCGGCCGTCGGTGGTGTTATCGGGGCCGCTGTCGTCACGATCGGCGTCGCGGTCCCCGTCCCCTTCGCGGGCTTGACCGGCATCTCGATGAGATGCTCGGGCGCGTACTTCTGCTCGGGCGTGAGCGGTGCCATATCGTCCGTGCTGGAGCCCTCGGCCTGGGCGTCCTGCGGCCTCGGCTGCACCGTATCGGTTTCCGGCTCTACATCTGTCGGCGTGAAGGGCTGGACCGGGTCGCCTGGTATATCAGCTATCGGATTGGTGTAGAAATCCACGACCTCCGGCTTCATGGCGCCCTTCAAAGAATCCTCGTCGAGCGTCTTGTGCTGCGAGTACAGCCACCTCGACTGGAAGGTGAGGCTCTGCTTGAAGACGTCGCTGTTGATGAACACGAAGTTGCAGGTCTTGAGCTTGGGTATCTGGGCCAGGACCCTGTCGTACTCCTCTTTTGGAAGGGACTTGAGCAGCTGGTTGATCTTTCCAAGGTCCTGCTGTGTCATTAATTTCCCTATGGCCCACGTCGATGCTTGTGCCAAGGCCTTGTACTCGATGTCCGCGATGTTCTGCGTGCACATCATCATTGCAACGCCGTACTTGCGCCCCTGTTTGTAAAGCATCTTGAGCAGCTGCTTGGCGGGCGGCTGGTAGGGGTCGGGGGGCATGAAGGGCCCGACCTCGTCGATATAGAAGGCCACCTGGACGTCGCCCGAGGGGTTCTTGAGCATCCAATTGTAGAGCTCTTTTGTCAGGCACGACACGAAGAAGTGCTTGTGGCGGTCGCTGTTGAGCGTGTTCAGATAAATGATGTTGACCGGGACCTTTCCCTCTTGCACCGGCGTGAGGAAGGTGTCCATGGTCATCGCAACGCCGTTGGAGAACAGCAGATCATCGACACCGATGGTCAGGTGGCCCATGTCCAAGGACAAGGAATCCTGGTCTGTTTTTTTGATGAGCCCCGATGCCGTGACCCCGATGCTGGACGGGTCCTTCACGTACTCGATGAGGTCTGTCAGGTTGTCGAGGGCAATTCCCTTGTCGTCGGCCGCCTTCAATATCATGTAGATGAACTTGCGGGCCGCGGTCCCTTTCGGAGATTCCGTATCGTAGTCCAATAATCCCACGATGGAAGAGGCCGTCATGTCGATCGCGTTCACGCGCTCCTCGACAGGAACATCCTTGTCGGGCATGCTGAAGACCTCGACGCGGATGGGGATGCCCTTGGAGGATATCGGAGTGAAGATGCGGACCTCGATCTTGTCCTCGTACTCCTTTGCACGGGCCAGGTCGGCCTTGTGGGCAACGAGCTCTGTCTGGTCACCGGTGAGGCCCAGGCTTGCCAGGTCTCCTTGGGGGTCGACGATGATGCATGGCACCCCGTTTCGGGCGCACTCCTCCAAGAACACCTTGCCCAGGACCGTCTTGCCAGAACCCGACGCCCCGAAGCAGACATAGTGCTTCTTCATGATATCCAGCGGAACTGTCATGGGGTTGCCGTCGGAGGTCGTCCCTATCTCCATAGTGGGCACGGAGGGCTCGGCCGGCTTCTGCGGTGGCTGGAGGTCTCCCCCGGAGAGCTTCTGGGGGGGGCTCATCGAAGAAAGTGGAAGCGCCTCATCGTTCTCGTTCTTACTAGGAGGAGAGTTGCCGGGCATGAAGGACTGATTAGACGGCACAGTTAAATATATTTTGACGGTCTAAAGCAAGTTTTTTAATGGTGTTCAGCGATGGCCAATCCGGGTATCCCATGGCCAAGGACCTCGAAGGTATGCTCAAGGAGTTGCAAAAGCTCCTTGGCGACAGGTTCCTCACCGGAGAGGCCGACCGCTATTGTTACGCAACGGATTCAAGCATCTACCGATCAATGCCAGACGCCGTGGCCATCCCAATCAACACCGAAGAGGTCGTAAAGATCGTAAAGCTGGCCAACAAATACGAGGTCCCCCTAGTTCCTCGCGGCGGCGGTACAGGCCTTTGCGGCGCCGCCGTGGCCATCCACGGTGGGATTATCATTGACATGCAGAAGATGGCCAAGATCAAAGAGGTCCATCCCGAGAGCCTGTACTGCACCGTCGAGCCCGGCGTTGTCTACGACGATCTCATCCGGGCCCTCAAACCTCACGGTTTCACTTTCCCGACGGCCCCTGGCAGCGGCGAGGCTTGTACAATTGGCGGCATGGTCGCCCTGAACGCCTCCGGGATGCGCGCCATCAAGTATGGTGCTACCCGAGACTATGTCCTGGCCCTCGAGGTCGTGCTCCCTTCAGGTGAGGTGTGCCGATGCGGGACCCACACCCTGAAGAACAGCAGCGGCTACCAGCTGGAAAAGCTGTTCGTCGGCTCCGAAGGGACCTTAGGGATCATCACCGAGATCACGCTCAAGATAGTTATCTTGCCAAAGAGCAGGGCCGTCGCCCTAGCGACCTTCGACAGCATGGAAAAAGCGGGCCAGACGGTCTCCAACATCATTGCCAAGCCTGTTATACCGTCCTCGATGGAACTCATGGACCACACCTGTATCGAGGTCGCCAACAAGGGCGCTAACGCGGGATTCCCTGACGTAGCCGGGCTCCTCATCATCGAATGCGATGGCGAGATAGAGGGCGTCCGCCGCGAGATGAAGTCCGTGGAAGAGGTCGTCCGAAAGAGCGGGGCCTTGAACTTCGAGTCTACGGAGGACCCGAAGGTCTTCAACCGCTGGCACGACGGCCGCCAATCGATACTTCCCGCGCTCGGACGTTTAAAGCCCGAGCTCAAGATCGTTTCTTTGGCCGACGACATGGCAATACCAATCGCCAACATCGGCAAGACCGTCATGGCCTTCGACAAGATAGCCAAGAAGAACAACATCATAGTCGCGACCTATGGCCACGCCTCCGACGGTAATCTGCACACCAAGCTTCTCATCGACCCGACCAAGCCCGAGGACTGGAAGCGGGCCGAGCGTACCGTCGAGGAGATCTACAAGGCGGTCCTAGAGCTCGATGGGACCGTTTCCGGCGAGCACGGCATCGGAGTTTCCAAGGCCCCCTATTTCATGAACGAGAGGCGCTCCGCCATCGGAGTGATGAAGGCCATCAAGAGGGCCTTGGACCCCAAGAACATCATGAACCCCGGCAAGATGTTCGACTGGGAGAAAAAAGGCATCATGGGCCCGCTCCGGTATCCCGCCGAGGTGGAATAGATGGCCAAGAAGGTCGACCACAAGGTCCGGCCTCTGAAGGATTATTATTCTGACGCCATGGTCTGCACCTATTGCGGCTTTTGCAAATCGGTGTGCCCGACCTTCCGGCTGACCAAGTCGGACGCGAGGTCCCCTCGTTCCAAGGTCATCATCAGCTGGGGATTGCTCAGTGGCGAGATCGAACCTTCCGAGGGTGTCCGCGACATCATCTACACATGCACCACTTGCATGGACTGCTCGCGCCGTTGTCCCTCGCAGGTCAAGGCCCTCGATATCACGATGGCGGCCCGCAGGGAGCTGGCCGAGCTGGGCCTCATCCCGGAGGCCGAGAAGACCGCCCTTGCGCACATTGCGAAAGAGAACAACCCGATCGGCGAACCCCAAGAAAAAAGGACCGAGTTCGTTCCGGAGCGGGACATGGCCCGGGTCGGTAAAGGTGCGGAAGTTCTAGTATACCTTGGATGCAACACCGCCTTCACCGAGATGAGGATCACAAAATATCTGTTCGACATCATGGACCGGGCAGGTGTGGACTACACCCTCCTTGGAAAGGACGAACCCTGCTGCGGGATGCTCAATTATCTTGTAGGCCTCGAGGTCAAAGGCTTCGCCCAGACCATGAAAGAAAAGCTCGACACGCTCAAACCACGGCCCACGACCGTCGTGACGCCGTGCCCGGGCTGCTTCAGGTCCTTGTCGCAGAACTATTCCGAGTTCGTGGACCTTGGCGTTACTGTCAAGCACACCATCCAGTTCTTCCTCGAGCTCATGGAGAAAGGCAAGCTCCATGTCAAAAAGAAGCTCGAGGGCAAAGTCCTCTATCACGACCCGTGCGACCTTGGCCGGCACACGGGAATATACGACGAGCCCAGAAAGCTTCTTTCGTATTTCACAAAGATCGAGGAATTCCAGTATAACAAAGAACTGGCCCATTGCTGCGGTGGCGGTGGCGGATTAATGGCGATGAACTATGAGATGAGCGTCGGGATCGCAAAGGAGCGGTTGCTCGAAGCTATAGAAAAGGGCGCGGACATCGTCGTCACCGCCTGTCCCTCCTGCGAGGATTCCTTCTCGGCGGCCCTTCCCGAGGTGAAGAGCCAGACCGGAAAGAACCTGAAGATCATCGACCTGACCGAGATAATCGCAAAGTATACGACGGCTTAAGATTAATTCAATCCTTTACGAAGCACTGTGTCTTCTTCCCTCTTTGAATGGTCATCAGCCCTTTTTCCCTCAGATGGTGGATGTATCTGTTGACCGTCGTGGGAGGTATCCCGGTCCTGTTGGACAACTCCACCTGTGAGATCCCGGGATGGAGCTTGACCATTTTGTAGACGGCCCTTTCCGGCTCCAGCAGCTCGAAGAACTCTTCCTTGATCTTCATATTGCCCGGGAAGAACAGCCTGTGTATCCCCTGACGCACGGACCTGATGAGTCCTTCACGTTCCATTGCCTTCAGATGGAAGACCACCGTCCCGTTGGGCCTAGAGATCCGCTCCTTGAGCTCGGTGAAGGTCAGGCCCGGGTTCTCATAGATGTGCCCGTAGAGCTGCCCCCGGATGAAGTTGTCCAGGATCTCCTCCATCTTCTTGCGGGAGTACAGCCCCATCATTGCAGAGTGCGTGAAATAGAGCCCGGCCTCCGTCTTGAGCGCCACGGTCGCGATTATCGGTATCAGGAGGATTGGCATAATGACCACGGCCACGGTCTCCCGACGCACAAGTTCCGGGCCCTTTATACGGACCGGCGGAGTATGTGTGGGCGGCTTTATTGGCGGTTTGGTGTTTTGCGTATTGTTCGTCGGTGGCGCGATGGATGGATCACGACCCAAGGCATAGTAATTGGAATCCAAGGAGTTTATGAAGACCGTCCCGTTGGAAGAGATCGCCGGCGAACCGACGACGCTCCCGTTCGTCTTGAACTTCCATTTGAGCGCGCCGTTGCCATAGATGGCATAGACATAATGGTCCCCCGAGCCGATGTAGACGGTCCCCTCGGAGCCTTGGGCCGCTGACGATGTGATGGGGCCGCCTGTCTTGTACCTCCATAGCAAGGTCCCATTGTCCAAGGAATAGACAGATCCGTCCTTGGACCCCACCACGATATTCCCTTTGGGCCCTATCCCAGGTGTAGTGACTATCGCGTCCCCGGTCGTGTAGGACCATTTTGTCCTTCCCGCCGACGATATAGCATAGACCTTCCCGTTGCTCGAACCGACATAGATCGTGTTGTCTGGCGATATCGAGGGAGCGCTCGTGATCGCTCCGCCTAGCGGAACGTGCCATTGGACCGTCCCGTTCCCGGTCACAGCGTAAAGTGTGCTGTTTTGCTGGCCTCTGACCGCGATGTAGACCATGCCCGTGTCAGAGATTGCCGGGTCCGTGGTCGCAGCACCATTAGAAAGTGTGATCTCCCAGTTCTTTTCCAGGGTCCTTGGCGCCAAGCTGTACAGGATGCCCTTGTTCGTAGAAACATACACCGTGCCGTCCGGTCCGACGGTCGGGGCCCCTGGCGACCCATAGGTGATGAAGGTGGTAGATGGGAAATGCCCTAAATCCCCCTCAAACATATATACTTTGGATTTCGATTGATCATTTGTCGACGAAAAATAAATCAGGTTCGAAGATGTCGTGACGGTGGTGTTCGTTGTCCTTGACTCCTCTGTTATACCCCGTTCCGTCCCGTTCTTGTTCAAAGAATGGACAACATAGTCCGGGGACCCTAGGAACAACCTGTCCCTGGTCCCGATGACAGCAGATGCCCCTGCTTGCGAACCGCTCAGGTCATAATCCACATGATGTTCCCACAGTAGATCGCCCGTGTTTTGTGTGGTATCGATATCGCTGAGCCCTGTATGACCGCGGTCGTGCATGAACATGGGCCAGTGTGACGCATTGTCCAAGGTCCTGAAGTGCACGATCTCCGAGGGCGGGCTCTCACCGAACCTGCTGTACCCGTTCATGAACAGGCTGTAGGATTCGTTGACCAGCAAATCGTCGAAATGGAACGAGGTCGCATTGCTGAGGGCAGAATAGGTGTTCCAAAACTCGTCCCCGTCTCGCAGGAAATGGATGTAATTCCCTTCCAAGGGCGGATCGACGACATTGTCAACAGGGTCCCATGTGAGGTCCGTAGATCCGCTTTTCTGGGTCAGGGTGATGTTCTTGGGCGTGTTTGGTCGTTCGGGAAGCGGGGTCACATCAGTGCGGTTTCCTATGGCATAGACCTCAGAGAGATGGACCGAAGTGTAAGTATCCATCTCGTTGTCCTGGACCGCGGTATAGATGGTCCCGTCCCTTCCTATGGCCGGATAGTTGAGGGCGCCCTCCCATCCATTATAGAAGGAAAAGGTCCACTTTATATTGCCCGACAGATCCAGCGCATAGAAATAGGATTGCATGACGCCTACAAAGATGGTCCCGTCGTTGGAGATAACCGGCGTCTGTACATCGCCGTGGAGCAGCCGCTTCCATTTCAAGGTGCCGTTGTTGTTTATCGCAAGCAGCTGGTCGCCCGCACCGGTGTACACGGTCCCGTCCTTTCCGATGCTCAGGCCATTTTTGTAAATGATCTCATCAGTCTTATTGTTATCAACTGTGTATTTCCATCTGAGCACCCCGTCAGGTGTCAGGGAATAGATGTCGGAATTGTCAAGACCGACGAAGATGTTTCCATTTCCATCGATGGCCGGGGGCGTGTAGACACCTGCTGGTGTCGTAAACTCCCATTTCATGGTGCCGTTGGGGAAGACAGCTACAAGATAAAAGGGCGGTGGATTGGAGTTCGAGGCTCCCTGCGTCCCGATGTATATCGTCCCGTTCCGGTCGACGGAGGGCGGCGTATTGACCTGGGCATCGCCCTCGTGTTTGAACTTCCACACCAATCCGCCATTTGGATTTACCGCGTAAAGATACGAATCCCATGAGCTAAAATAGATTGTCCCGTCGGAACCGATCGTTGGTGAATGTGTCGCCACGTTGTTTTGGAACTTCCAGTTCAGGTCACCCTGATCGGAGATCGAGTAGAGCCCACCATCATCGCTCACATATATCGTTCCATTATTGCCGACGGTCGGCGCATTGAATACCCTACCACTTGACTTATAGATCCATTTCAAGCCCCCATCCGGGGTCAGGGCCTTGAGACCTTGTTGATCGACCGTGAAATAGATCGTATCGTCAGGCCCGATCACCGGGGAGCTTGTCGGTCCGGGGCCAAAGAACCTCCAGACCAACTCCCCGCGGTTCGAGCTGGCATTGTACTGGCTCAGGCCCGTGCTCTGATTATTTGCCTGAATCCTGGGCCAAGGCGACGGTTTGTCCTGGCCGCTCGTCAGGACAGCCCCTAAGGTATTGAAGATTAGTAGGGAGACCAATATTGCTAGGAAAATGCGGGCCACTTTCATACCTTTGTCACCAAAATCATCCTTTTATATCCGATGGTATATAAAAAGAATCGTAAACGGTGGTATTTTAACCCTTTATCTTCAGGTCCAAGTACACCACAGAACCGTAACAAAGCTGGACTGGCCGCAGATGTCCACTATTGCCCTTACCAGAACACTATTCCTTGACCCATTTATTGTTTTCAATATCGAACTTCATCTCGATCTCGCACTGGTCGCACATATAGATCGCATATTTGTCCTTCGTCTCGCCCTTGTCTTGATATTTGCCTTCATGCCTCTTTAAAATCATGGGTGTATAACACTTCTGACATAATTGTGCCATCTGCATAGAACCCCTCCATGTAACAATAAATATGGGCTGTTCAGGCAATAAACCTTCGCTTTTACCATTTCGTTTTAGGGATAAAGAAAGACTTTGCATCATTGCAAAGGATATAATTTCGTTTTCCGATTCTTTTCTATCCTAATAAATCCCCTTGATGCAAGTCCGTGGACGTTCCTGTGGATCTTTGGCGGGCTCATATCCGTTTTGGACGCGATCTCCCTCTGCGAGATGCCCGGGTTCTCCTTGACGAGCTTGTAGATGATACGCTGGGGCCCGGTCAGTTCCAAGAACTCCCACGGTATCTTCATCGAACTGGCAAAGAACAACCGATGCAGGCCGTCCGGATAGGACTTGATCATCCCGTCCCGCTCCAAGGTCTTCAAATGATAAACGACCGTTCCATTGGAACGGACGACCTTCTTTCTGAGGTCCGTCAGGTTGATGCCCGGGTTCTCGAGGATATATCCGTAGATCTGCCCCCTAAGGAAATTATCAAGGACCTCTTCTTTCCTTTTCCGGGTAAAGAGCACCATCGAAAAGGGCCGGAGCTTGTACGACAAGGATTCGGAGCTCAAGAAAATAAGACCACATATCCCACCCATGAGGACCGATATACCAATAAGAAACGTCGTCCTGATTGCGACCTCCTTAGGTTCTAAAATGGGTCTCAAGGACGATGTGGGTGGTGCAAGGAAAAGGATCGGGTCTTTCGGTGGGTCCTCCACAATGGACCTGCTCTGGCTCGGGTCATAGGGGCCAACGACCGAGACGATCTCACTTGGATGACTTCGGTTCGACCCGTCGGATGGATAGGTACAAATCCAATAATAATAGATATATCCTGTGCTGATGCCCGAGTCTACAAAGTAGGTCAAATTGCCGTCGGTCTTGCCGGAACTCCAACCACCCTCATAGCTGCCGTTGGGCCCTTCGAACTCATAGGATTCCGTCGGGTATCTTTCTATTAAATAATTTGATATATTCCCCGGTGGGGGATCCCACGACACATTTATCGTACCGGTGCCGTTATTCACGGTGGCGCGCACGTTGATAGGAGGTGCTTGCCATTGGGCTGTTAGGTCCGCCGATTCATTTGTCCCTATTGCCAATAATCTTCCATTCCCCTCAAAATAATGCTCGGAATAATGGAAGGGGCCATCGGTTCCCAGATATACCGTACCATCTTCGCCAATAACAGGATGGCGGAAATCGGAACGGCACCCCCAACCAGTACAATCAAGGCCTACATCGAAGAGCCATTTCACACCGTTGGTCGTAATCCCATCGACTATTCTTACATCGTTGGAATCGATCGCAGTGAGATAGCATTCATTCGTAACTACGAAAATAATGCCATCGGCACTTATGACCGGTGTCCCGACATCTCCGTAAAGATGTATTTTCCATTTCAGGCCACCGTCCGAGTTGAGGGCATATAAGAAATTATCCCTAGACCCGAAATATATAGTACCATCGGATCCGATTGCAGGAAGGTTTCCCTCTATATTATCCTGCGCCGTGAACCTCCATTTCATGGAACCGTTTGACGCAATAGCGAACAGGACCTTATCCGAGTCGCCTTTATATGCAAGATTATCAGAAGTGCTGTAATAGATGGTCCCATCTTTGCCCACGACCGGCTGGGTTATCATGTTTGCATAGGTCGCGAGCTTCCATTTCAAATGGCCTGAATCATCGAGGGCAAAAAGATAGCTCATGGATTGTGAAGGATCACCTGACCCTTCCGAACTTATAAATATCGTCCCATCAGGGCTAATCGTCGGGGAATTACGTAATAGCTCCTCAGCATCGAAGGACCATTTCAATTTGCCACTAGGGTGAAGGGCCCAAAGCAAGTTCGCTGCAATAACATAGATTGTCCCATCGGGGCCGATTGTCGGGGAAAAATCAAAATCGGCAGGATACCCATCTCCATCATGATACCCATCCCCATCATAAGTCCATTCCACAGAACCGTTGGGATCGATTGCATAAAGATTACCATGACAAACATAGATCTTCCCATCGGGCCCCAAGGCGAGGTATGCATCCCTTAAGTTGTCCGTCCCCCACTCGTCAGAAATGACCGTCTTCCATCGCAAAGAGGCATTTCTATTCAACGAATATAATATGTGATGGTAACCGTCCTTATAGAACTCCGTTGACATAAAATAGGTATTGCCCTTTGCATCGATCAGTGGTGAACTGACCGAGCTGTTTGTCTTGAAGGTCCATAGGAGTTGGCCCTGGTTGCCCGATGCATCATAGATGCTAAGCCCTGAATGTCGCGCGTCCCCATGGTATATTGGCCATTGACCCACTTGATCGCTCGCCCGTGAATCGACCGAGGATGCCAAGGGCAGCAGGACCGAACCCATAAATAATATCAATATTATCAAAATATGTCTAAACATCTGTGCTCTCACCAGACAAGATATTCATGGGCTCGGGAGGATATAAGGAGATTCGTTCTAGTTGGAATTCCCAAAAGAAGATTATCGAGAAGAAAAATAAAAAGACGAAGGGGAAGACCTACTTCTTCCCCTTGAGCTTCTTGTCCAAGGTCTTCTTGATGGCACCGATGAACTCCTCCGTCATGACCACCTTGTTCTTCTTGCTCTTGTTGGCCAGAAGCTCCAGGTCCTTTGTCATGATGCCGCTCTCGATGGTCTCGATGCACGCCGCGTCCAGCTTGTTCGCGAAGTCCACGACATCAGGCGTGTTGTCGAGCTCCCCGCGCTTCCTGATGCCGCCGGTCCACGCGTAGATGAGCGCCATCGGGTTGGTCGAGGTCTTCTCGCCCTTCAGGTGCTTGTAATAGTGCTTCTGGACGGTCCCGTGGGCCGCCTCGTATTCGAAGTAGCCTGAGGGGGACACCAGCACCGAGGTCATCATCGCAAGGCTGCCGAAGGCCGAGCCCAGCATGTCCGAGAACACATCGCCGTCGTAGTTCTTGACGGACCAAAGCACCCCGCCCTCGCCCTTGACGATCCTTGCGACCGCGTCGTCGATAAGGGTGTAGAAGTACTCTAGTTTCGCGTCCTCGAACTTCTTCTTGAACTCCTTTTCGTAGATCTCCTGGAAGATGGCCCTGAAGGTCCCGTCGTAGGTCTTCGAGATGGTGTCTTTTGTCGAGAACCACAAGGGCATGTGCGTGTCCAGGGCGAACATGAACGACGAGCGCGCAAAGCTCTGGATGGACTTGTCCGTGTTGTGGATGCCCTGCAATATGCCCGGGCCCTTGAAGTCCTGTATCGTAAGCCGTATCGGGTCTCCCTTCTCGGGCGTGTACACGAGCTCGCCCTTGCCAGGACCGGGGACCCTTATCTCGGTGTTCTTGTAGACATCGCCGTAGGCGTGCCTACCGATGTAGATGGGCTTCTTCCAGTTCCTGATGCCCGGCGGTATGTTCTTGACCAGGATGGGCCCTCTGAAGATGGTGCCGTCCAGGGCGGCCCTCAAGGTCCCGTTAGGGGACTTCCACTCCTGCTTGAGGTTGTACTCCTTGATCCTGTTCTTGTCAGGCGTGATGGTCGCGCACTTGACACCAACGATGTGCTTTTTAATGGCGTTGGCGGCGTCCATCGTGATCTTGTCGTCGGTCTCGTCCCTCTTGGGCAATCCGAGATCGTAGTAGTCGATCTTCATGTTAAGGTACGGGAAGAGGAGCTCGTCTTTGACCCACTTCCACATTACCCTGGTCATCTCGTCGCCATCGATCTCCACTATCGTGTTCTTGACATCGATCTTCTTTTCAGCCATCAGACCTCAACTCCTGTCGCCTAGGTTCAAATAAATGAAAAGGTGGAGGCGGAGAGTTCCCCGCCTCCGAGTTGCCTACTTGTTGCGCTTCTCCTTCTTCTCTTCGTCGACGAAGGCTTCCCATCCGTCAGGCCTCTTTGGAAGGTCGAACAGTATGTCCTCCCACGGGTGCCTGTAGAGCCTCGCTCCCTGGCGCTTCTGGTCCAGGACATGGCCCATTATACCGATGGACCTTCCCAGCACGAAGAGCCCGTTGAGCATCCCGAGCTCCACCTCGGACTTGATCTGCTCTTTTGTCATCCCAAGGCTTGCCATCATGTCCAGGCAGCATATCCCGACGCATCCGTCCACGTTCAGGATGAGGTTGTTGCGCTTTGCCGTCGTGACCTTCTCGACCTCGAGCGCGTAGTCCAGGTACTGGTGGGTCGGGAAGTTCTTGGTCACATAGGCCTTGAGCAGCGAAACCCTCAGGTCGGGGTTCGTCACGGACTTTATCCTGTGGCCGATGCCCTGGATGTTGATGTTCTTGACCTTCATCTCGTTGACGAAGGCCTCAGGGGTGAGCCCCCTGTCCAGAGCGTCCTGGAACATGACCGCAGCGCCGTCGACGGCACCGCCGAAGCGGGGCCCTATGCAGAGCAATCCGCTCACCAGCGACGAGATCAGGTCCTTGCCCGCGCAGGCAGCTATTATCGCATTGTGCGCGCCCGAGACCGCCGGCCCGTGGTCGGCCGTTATCTGCAGCACTATCTCGAGGTACTCGCGGGCCCACCGGGGCAGCATCTTCTTGAACCACAAGAGCCCGATGACACCACCGATGCCGATGTCATGGTCGAAGACCTCCGACAGCCTCAATCCCGAATATAACAGCTCTTCGCCGGACTCGTCGGAGATCGTGCACGTAAAGGTCGTGGGCTTTCGTATCATCCCGGCCTTTAGCGCCTTTGCGTAGTCCTGGGGTATGGGCGGAGGCTTGACCTCCGACGCTGGCTTGGCCTTTCCGGCGGCAACGAGCGATTGGAAGGTCTCCTTGATCTTCACATCGAAGTCGTTGAAGGAATCGGGGACGACCGCGCCCGCCTCCTTGAGCGCCTTGTTCTTTGCCTCGGAGGTCTCCATGGCCGCATCAGCCCTAGCGCCAGCGTGCCCGAACTGGACGCCGGCTCCGAACTTGTTGGAGCTGGTCCCTATGCACCAGACCACCAGGGGCTTTGTTATCTTGCCGGCTTTGAGCGCCTCGACGACCGCGTACTCGTCGGTGCCTCCTATCTCGCCTAGCATCACTATCATTGTGATCTCCGGGTTCTTCTCGTACCTCATGATGTGGTCGATGAACTTGGTCCCCGGGTACCTGTCGCCACCCAGAGCTACCCCTTCATAGACCCCGTCCGTGTTGGTCCCTATCATCATGTTGAGCTCGTTGGACAGCCCACCGGACTTGGACACATAGGCCACCGTGCCGGGCCTGTAGAGCTTTGCATCGGTGATGTTGAGCAGGTCGCCGGCCGTGTTGCCGATCTTGAAGTACCCTGCCCGCAGCCCGCCGACGGTGGCGGGGCCGATTATCACGACACCCTTCTCCTTTGCCTTCGCGATGAGCATCTTGGAGCGCCTCTCGGGCACTCCCTCCGCTATCAGCGCTATGACCTTGAGCTGCGGGAAGTCCATCGCCTCCCATGTGGACGAGAAGGTGGACCTCATCGACGCGAAGTTGACCATCACATCGATGTCCGGGTGCTTTTCCAAGGCCTCTTTGAGGCTCGTGTACATCGGTATCATGATCTCCTTGGCGCCCCAGAAGCACTTGTGGCCCCTGGCCTCGCCCGTGGGGTTCACGATGGCCGCGACCGAGGGGACCTTCCTACCGCAGATGAAGTCGTAATCGACCATCCGCTGGATGGCGTTCTGCTGGTAGTTGAAGATGACCGCTTTTGTGTTCTCGTCGAATAGAATGTAATCTGGCCTCTTTTTCTGGACCATCTTTCCCACCTCCTATTTCTTCTCCTCCATAGCCAGCGCACTGGCTAGGATCTTGGTCATCGGGTAATCGGGCCCGTGGACCTCGATGATGGGGATGCCTTCTTTGGCAAGGCTCCTCATCTTCGCAAGGCCCTCCGGGTAGTTGGGCCCGCCCCGGCGCACGAAGATCTTCACATTGGCCTTGTTGAGCTTGTCCTTGAACTCCTTCAAGGCCTTGACTATACCTGTGAAGGTCTTGGCCACGTCGGTGAAGTTCGCGATCCCGCCGCCAATGATCAGGTACTTGTTGCGGCCCTTGGGGTCGGGCTCCCTGGTGGCGAGGTCCAGTACGGTCTTCGCGTACTCGTAGGTCTCGTCCGCCGACGGGTCACCGCTGTACTCCCCATAGTTGGCCAGCTCCTTGGCCCAGCCCAGGTCGGCGACCGTGTCCGTGTATATGACGGAGGCTCCGCCGCCCGCGACCAGGTCCCAGATGCGGCCTTTAGAATTGAGTATCGTCAGCTTCAGCGAGGCCCCGGACTTATGGTCGAGCTCCTCGATGTACTCCTCCTCCTTGGACAGCTTCCTGCCGAAAGGCGCCGGGAACTCGATCTCGCCGCCCCATTTTTTAGAGGATTCGAAGGCGGCCGTGTCGTCTATCCTGCACTTGAGGTCCAGAGGAAACAGCTTGTCGCCTTTCACCGCGAAGGGGTTGATCTCCAAGAAGGCGTAGCCCAGGTCAAGGTAGTACTTGAACAGGCCCTTGATCATCTGGCCGAAGCGCTTCCTGTCCTCGGTGAGGTCCTGCGGGAGCTTGGAGGCGATGTCGAAGTCGTCGATGTATCCCAGGGTCGGCACCATTATCTGGACCACCGAGGCCCAGTTCTCCTCTATGTCCACGCCGCCCTTAGTCGAGAAGTATATCATGTCGCCGTCGCGCTCGGACTTGATGGCCACGTAATATTCATGGTCGGCCTTCACGAAGGGCTCAATGATGAAGTGCGTGAGCTCGCCGGTAATGGGGCCCATCGTGACCTCGGAGCCCCTCTTCTCGCCGAGCCATTTCTTGACGCCTTCCCACTCAGCATTGAGCAGTATGAGCCCGTGCTTGCCCCTCTTGCCCATGATCATGTCGGGCTTGACGACGAGCCTCTCTTGCGTGAGCCACTCGTTGTCTTTGGCCAGCTTGTCCAGGTCCGTCTCAGGTGCCACCTGGGCCACCCGGGTCCCAAGCTGGAAGTCCTTGCCTATGTATTCCTGCCAGTGCTTGGCAAGCATGATCTTCGCGTCGTACTCCCTAATGGGTTTTTGTGCCATTGTCTCACCTCGTTATTTTTATTACCACCTTGGAATTTCATGTCGCCTAGGAAGCTCACTTGTTCTTAGCTTTGATGTAATTGAGCGTCCCGCCGGAGAGGACGATGTTGCGGTCCCTGCCGGAGAGGTTGTGCTTCACAGGTATGTCCTTTCCCTTGGTCTTGTTCTTAATGACGATCTTGCCGCCGGTCTCGAGGGCCTTCTTGAAGCCTTCTATGACCAGCTCGTCGCCGGCCGTTATGCCGTCGTAGTCCGCTGGGTTCTCGAACACCAGCGGGACGATGCCGAAGTTGATGAGGTTCGCGGTGTGGATCCTTTCGAGGGACTTTGCTAGCACGACCTTGACGCCCAGGTACATCGGGCACATGGCCGCGTGCTCGCGCGACGATCCCTGGCCGTAGGATTCGCCGGCCACTATGATGTTGGCCAGCCCCTTTGCCTTGTTCTCCTTGGCCCTCTTCGAGAAGGTGTTGTCCACGATGTCGAAGACGAAGTCCGCGTACTTCGGGACATTGGAGCGGTACTTCATCTTGTCCCCCGCGGGTATGATGTGGTCCGTCGTGATCTTGTCCCCGACCTTGATGGTCACGACGCCCTTGACCGACTCTGCCAGCGGCTCGTTCTTGGGTGGGTCGCCGATGTTGGGCCCGCGAATTATTATGACCTTGGAGGGGTCCTTGGCCGGCTGCAGTATCATAGTATCGTCGATAAGGAACTTCTCAGGCATCCTGATCTTGGGGAACCGTATCCCCAGCTTCCTGGGGTCCGTGAACTCGCCCGTGACCGCGGCAGCGACCGCCGTCTCCGGGCTCACCAGGTAGACCTGTGCGTCCTTGGTCCCGGAGCGCGCCTCGAAGTTACGGTTGCTCGTCCTCAGAGAAACGGCCTTTGACGAGGGTGACTGGCTGTTGCCGATGCAGAACCCGCACGCGGACTCGGCTATCCTGCAGCCCGCATTGATGAGGGTCGCTAAGGCCCCGTTCTTTGCGATCATGTTGTAGACCTGCCTGGAGCCTGGTGCGATGACAACGCTTGTATCGGGGTGGATGTGCTCCTTCTTTTTGAGCACGGCCGCTACTATCATGAGGTCCCGGTACGACGAGTTCGTGCAAGAACCGATGCAGACCTGGTCGACCTTGGTGCCGGCCATGTCCTTGACCTTCTTGATGTTGCCAGGGCTGTGGGGATAGGCCGTCAGGGGCTCGAGCTTGTTGAGCTCGATGGTGACCTCGCGCTCGTACACAGCGTCGAGGTCCGCCTCCAGGGCCTTCCAGTTGTGGCCGCGGCCCTGGGCCTCCATGAACTGCTTTGTCACTTCATCGGAGGGGAACAGCGAAAACGTCACGCCCGTCTCAGCGCCCATATTGGTTATGGTCGCCCTCTCCGGGACCGTCAGGGTCTTGACGCCCGGGCCTGCGTATTCTAGCACGAGCCCGACATTGCCCTTGACCGTGAACATCTCGAGGACCTTTAGGATGATGTCCTTGGCGCTCACCCAGGGCTTGAGCTTTCCGAGCAAATTGACCTTTACGACCTTGGGGCAGGTCAGGTAGAAGGGCCCGCCGCCCATCGCGACGGCGACATCCAGGCCGCCGGCGCCTATTGCGACCATCCCGAGGCCGCCGCCAGTTGGCGTGTGGCTGTCCGAGCCTAGCAAGGTCTTCCCTGGTACACCGAACCGCTCGAGGTGGGCCTGGTGGCATATCCCATTTCCGGCCCTCGAGAACTGGATAC
>Ga0209777_10003954_pt1 | contig 17867 bp, 14 predicted proteins | sample FrelakmetHBP12HB_FD_187147 | JGI IMG/M metagenome (GOLD analysis project Ga0209777, IMG submission 187147) | Freshwater lake sediment microbial communities from the University of Notre Dame, USA, for methane emissions studies -HBP12 HB (SPAdes)... | ecosystem: Environmental > Aquatic >...
TCCGATCTCGCAGCGCCGAAAGCGCGGAGAGATCCATCGGCTCGTCGGATTCTTCCACCAGCGCGGCACAACCCGCGCTGCTTTCAGGCACCACTTCCTGAGCGGGCAGTGGCGGCGCAATATGGCTGCCGAAGCCCTGGGGCTGCAGGCGTGCCCCGCCGAAGGCGGCATTGCCTTCGACCGCGAACGAGCCGCCGAACGCCAGCGGCTGTGTCTGCACCGGCATCTCCGCAGCAGTGAGCGTGACGCCGTCAATGTCCTGCGCGGTGATGCCGAGCTCCTCCGGCGCGCCCGTGTCATTCAGGCGCGGCGAGAGTTCGGCCCTGGCTGTGGGCGAGGCGTGGATCTCGGTGGCGAACGCAGGCACGGGGCGGGCCTTCATCAATGCCGCGCGCACCGAGTCGCGAATGAAATCGTGTAGGAAGCTCGATTGCCGGAAACGCACCTCGGTCTTGGAGGGATGGACGTTGACATCCACCTCCGAGAACGGCATCTCCAAAAAGAGCAGCACGACGGGAAAGACCGTGGACGGGATGATGTTGCGGTAGGCGTCCGTAAGTGCGTGGAGGATGAGACGGTCGCGGATGAGCCGCCCGTTCACGAAGATGAAGATCGAGTTGCGGTTGAGCTTCTGAACTTCTGGCTTGCTGACAAAGCCGTGCAGGCGCAGCTCGCCCGGTGCCTCCGGCGGTGGCTCCGTCTGGCGGGCACGCATCTTCTCCAGCACCCATGGAGGAGGCTGCGGCAGGCCGGCATGCTCCAGGGGGATGGCGGCGGCGAGCGGGAGCAGTTGATCGAGCGTCTCCCGCCCGAATACCTGGTAGATGCGCTCCGCGTGGGTGGCCACCGGTGCCGCCTCCAACATGGCGCCGGTGTTGGTGTGGAGCGCCCAGTGCATCTCAGGATGCGCCAGTGCATAGTGCGTCACCAGCGAAGCAATGTGCTGCAACTCGGTGGACTCCGCCCGCAGGAACTTGCGGCGCGCCGGGGTATTGAAGAACAGGTCGCGCACGGAGACGGAGGTCCCCGGCGGAAGCCCAGCTTCCTCCACGCTCAGGATCCGCCCGCCGGCAATCTCGATGACACTGCCCGAGTCCTCTTCCGGCGCGCGGGTTGCAAGCCGCACCCGGCTCACGGAAGCGATGGAGGGCAGTGCTTCACCGCGGAACCCCAGCGTCGAGATAGAGAGCAGGTCCTCGGAGTCCTTGAGCTTGCTGGTGGCATGGCGCTCGAAGGCCAGCAGGGCGTCGTCGCGCATCATGCCGCAGCCGTCGTCAATGACCTCGATGAGCTTGCGGCCGCCAGCCTCAACATTCACCCGGACGCGGGTGGCGCCGGCATCCAGGGCATTCTCCAGGAGCTCCTTGGCAACCGAGGCGGGCCGCTCCACCACTTCGCCGGCGGCGATCTTGTTGGCGACCTGCTCGGAGAGAACCTGTATGCGCCCCATTAGCCACCAGCTTAGCAGGTAGGAGCATTTAGTTCAGTTCAGGGCTCATCGCGACCTCCAAGGGAGTCATATTGGAGGTCATATTGTTTGTTTCTGTAACGTTTAGGAGGAAGCGATGAGGAGATGGGACCGGTTACTGGATTCATAGGTCGAGGAGTACCGAGTCCCGCCGGTCAACCCTGACACAGAAACTGTGCGCGTCCACCAGGTGCCTAGTCCCTGTTTCCTAATCCCTGCTCACTCAGTCTCGGCCAACGTTCTCAGGGATCATGTTGTGCTTCGGTCGCGGCATGGGCATATTGCCCTTGCTGAGCTGCCAAAGCACGCGGTTCAGCAGCGCCGCCGGAGCGCGGTCTTCCCTGCTGAAGTCCATCTTCATGCTCGCTCTCGCACCCGGGCCTTTCTCCGGGTTCGCCTCGTAGAGCATGCCGTTGTCGCGGTTGCGGTAGTCGGCGATGAAGGGCGGCTGGTCGCCCCTGCCACTGAACAGTCCTTCCATGGCAGCGGCGTGAGCGTCGTTCTGGTTCATGGGCGGCAGGCCAAGCAGGTCTTCGAGCGTGCGAATCATATTGACCGTGGTGTAGAAGCGGTGTTCGACGTAGGGTGCGCCGCCCGATCCGCGCGGCGAGTACTTGCTGATGACGAGCGCGATGGAACGATGCGCATCCACGTGGTCGGGGCCGTCCTGCGCGTCGTCTTCGAGCACCAGGATGGCGGTGTCGTCCCAGTAGGGGCTGCGGGAGACAGCTTCCACAAGTCGCCCGAGCGCGAGGTCGTTGTCGGCGACGGAGGCACGCGGCGACGGCATGAATGGGCGCGCGCCACTGGTGTGGTCGTTGGGCAGGCGAAGCACCACCAGGTTGGGCAGCTCGTTCGCCTCGTCGTGTTTCTGCCGGGCGTTCACGAATCCGGAGAACTCGCGCAGAAACTCGTCCACACGGTACTGGTCGGGATAGTCCTGCCGGAAGTCGGCATAAGCCGGGTCGAAGTGCCCCACGAGCTCAGGCATGCTCGCCGTATTGGCGGCGATGATGGGAACCGGCCACGGCCAGGGGCTGAGCGTCCCCGGCGCCGCACCCATGCCCGCTGGCAGCGGCTCACCCTTCGCCACTGACTTGCGCGTGCAGGTGGCGGAGGAGAGTCCGGTCGAAGCCGGAGAGTTCTGCCGCGGCGGCGTGCCGCACCAGGTGGTGTCCACAAATTCGCCGTAGTGGCGGTAGCGGATGCCGGCGCGCGCGACGTTCGTCCACAGGTAGCCGGAGGCGGGCGAATCAACGTTGGCGATGCCCTGCAGCAGCGGCATCTCGCCCGCGACCTCGCCCTCGTAGTCGTAGGTGCGCTCGTTGTTGCGGTAGTTCGTCTGCCAGGTCTTCTCCATGTAGTCGCTGGTGATGGCCGCCGTAGACCACACGTGCCCGTCGCCGCTGACCTCGCCGGAGTCGTAGAAGTTGTCGAGCACGCCGAACTGGCGCGCCAGCGCGTGCTGGTTGGGCGTGATCTCCTCGCCGTACATCACCAGTGACGGATCGCCGTTGGCGGCTGCGATGTCGCCGAAGAGCTGATCGTAGGTGCGGTTCTCCTTGATGATATAGATGACGTGGTGAATCGGGCTGGAGGAGTGATCGCTGGGCGTGAAGTCGAGCTTGCGCCGATTGCCGGAGATCAAATTGCTGCGCAGCACCTCGGCGGTCCACGATGCCAGCTGCGGGGCGATGCTCGCGGTTTCAATCGTGGCGAGCGAGCCATAGAGCAGGTTGCCGACGAAGCGAAACGGCTTGCGCGAGCCGGGCTCGGACTTCGCTTTGTTCGGCCCGGTGCCGCGGCCCTTGCCGCTGGCGATGACGAGCTTGCCCTGGCTGATGGCGATCGCTGTGGGGTACCACTCGGTGGGGATGAATCCAAGAGCCTGCGCCGTCATGGAGTAGAACGTGCGCCCCTTGTACGGCGCGCCGTTATCTCCGATCCTGAAAACCGCGACCGAGTCAGTGCTCGCATTGGCTACGTATAAGCGATTTGCCGCCGCGTCAATTGCCAACGCGTCTGGGAATGCGCCGAAGGCCTTCTGCCCCGGCAGCTCAGCGTGGAAGGCATAGGCAAAATATCCGGTAGCTGTGTTAAACGCCTGAACGGTGTCGCAGTTTGCGAACGCCACATAAAGCCACTTCTCATCGGGTGTAAGCGCAAGGGCGGAGGCGTGTCCTGATGGTCTCCCGGCGCTGGAAATTACGCAATTCTGTGCCTCTGTGGAGCTGCACTGCAACGTGCGCACGACCTTGCCGTGCTCCAGGTCGAGCTCGGCAACCTGGGAGGTGTTCCACAGGCTCACCCATGCGCGGCGGCCGTCGCGCGTGGCGACAACCGCATACGGATAGCTCGCCGGCACATAATCGCTGATAGAAAGATCGAAGGTCGCGAGCGTCTCGCCGGTCGTAGCGTCCATCAGAATTGCGTTATCGGCAAGATTGTTGGCCACCAGCAGGCGCGCGCCCTGCGGCGAAGCGACCACGGCAAGCCCGGCGGGCGAAGGCACGGCCTTCCCGCCGGTCACCTTGCTCGCGTTCGCGGGGTACTTCTTCCCTGCCGCCAGCGTCTGCAGCGGGATCTTAAGAAAGCGCTTCGGTGTGACCCTGCCATCGGTGAACGAGTACACGGCAATGCCGTTGCCGATGTTGCCTTCCTTCCGGCCCTCGGGATCGCTGGTGGAGATGATGGAAGCGAAGAGCTCGTCGCCGCGTGCGTTAAATGCCAGGCCGTAGGAATAGTCCTGATGCAGGTTCGGTTTCAGGTGCGCATCGGGAAAGTCCGTGAGCTTGCCGGTGGAGAGCTCCAAAATGGCAATAGATTGTGCGTTCCCGCTCTCGCTGGTGCCATACCCGGCGTTGAGCACGGCGACATAGCGGCCGTCCGGGCTGACAACGAGCGCCGTGGGCAGGCTGTTGGTACGCTGCGGCGCTCCCGGCACCGTGTAGAGCAGCTTGCTGGTCGGGAGGCCCAACGGAGCCGGCAAAGGCGCGGCAGCCTGCTGCGCTGCCAGCGGGAGGATGCCGAGGCATATGAGGACAGCGGAAAGAACGCGTTTCATGATTCCTCCAAGGGCGCGAAGAAAGGCAGCGCCGTCCTAGTCGCGGCAGATTGCGGGACGGTGAATACCGGGGCCCAGGCTAGCCGGCAATTCCCGCGCGCACGTGAGCCAGAACGGCCGCAACCTCGTTGGCAATCTCGTCGTTACCGGTGACAACGATGTCTGCGTGGTTGCGCGTGGGATGTACGAACTGGCGCGCCATGGGCACCACCGTGGTGCGGTACTGCTCCAGCACACTCTCGCGGGTGCGTCCGCGCTCTCGCATGTCGCGCTCGATGCGGCGCTCCAGGCAGGCGCTCTCGCCCAGATCCACGTAAACCTTGGTGCCCATCAGGCGACGCAGCTCCTCCCAATACAAGGCGAACAGTCCCTCCACGATGACGTACTGCTGCGGCTCAACGATCTCCACTTCCGCGGTGCGCGAGTGGGTGGTGAAGTCATAGACCGGCTTCCGGATCGTTTTGCCTCTTGCCAGCTCGCGCGCCTGGCGGATCAGAACATCACCCTCCAGTGCCTCGGGAGAATCAAAATTGAAATGCGCGCGCTGCGGCAGGCTCAGGTGGGTAAGCTCACGATAGTAGGAATCGAGGTGGAAGTGCACGGCATCGAGCTGGCGCATCAGGTGCTCCGCCAGATAGCTCTTGCCAGCGCCAGACGGCCCGGCGATCCCGATGAGGTACGGTTTGGCGTGCGGGTTGCTCATGTCCTACTTGAACTGCTCCAGCTTTGCGATGACCGCGCCCAGCAGCGCAATGAAGCGCCCGCGAACGCGGAGTCCTGTCTCCAGCACCTCTTCGTGGTTGATGATCGTGTCGGAGAGTCCGGCGGCCATGTTCGTCACGCAGGAGATGGCGAGCACGCGCACACCCATGTGGCGAGCCACGATCACCTCCGGCACGGTGGACATTCCCACCAGGTCCGCACCGATGGTGCGCAGGTAGCGAATCTCCGCCGGCGTCTCATAGCTCGGACCTGAGAGCGCCGCGTACACGCCTTCAAAGAGCTCCCAGCCTTGTGCCGCTGCTTCCTGCTTCGCCAACTCGCGCAGTTTCGGATCGTAGGCCGCAGTCATGTCCGGGAAGCGCGTGCCGAAGCGGTCGTCGTTCGAACCGATCAGTGGATTTGCCCCCTGCAGGTTGATGTGATCGCTCAATACTACAAGTGCACCCTGTCCGCAGGCCGCGTTGATGCCGCCTGCGGCGTTGGTCAGGATGAACGTCTTTATCCCGAGCAGTGCCATCACGCGCGCCGGGAACGCCGCCTGCTTCGCGGTATAGCCTTCGTACTGGTGCACCCTTCCCTGCATCGCCAGAACGGTGACGGCGCCCAGCTTCCCGATTACCATGCGACCAGCGTGGCCGATGGCGGTGGAGTGCGGGAAGTGCGGAATCTCCTGGTACGGGATGATGACTGGGTTGCGGAGGCTGTCAGCGAAGTCACCCAGACCAGAGCCGAGCACCACCGCGACCCTGGGTACGCCGAGGTCCTGCCGCGTGTCCAGCCTGGAGCGCAGGAACACAGCGGCCTGCTCCGCCTGCGCGTATTCGTCAGGTACGTTTGCCTGTACCGTGCTCACAGCAGCACCCCTACGATGCACGCCGACATGAGGTTGGCGCAGGTGCCGGCCAGCATGGCCTTGAAGCCGAGCCGGGCGAGATCGCCGCGGCGGTTGGGCGCCAACGCGCCCAGGCCGCCGATCTGAATGCCGATGGAGCTGAAGTTGGCGAAGCCGCAGAGGGCGAAGGTGGCGATGGTGAAGGAGCGCGGATCGAGCGCCGCCTTCTGCCCACCGAGCATAGTGAAGGCCACCAGCTCGTTCATCACCATGCGCGTGCCCAGCAGGTTGCCGACCGCGATGCAGTCGTGCCACGGCACGCCGATGATGAAGGCCACCGGCGCGAAGACGACGCCGAAGATCTTCTCCAGACTCTGCGGGAACCATGCGAAGCCGTGCGCCGCCAGCCAGTTGTGCGCCCCGCCCAGGACAGAGTTGATGAGGAAGATGATGGCCAGGAACGAGATAAGCATGGCGCCCACGTTCAGCGCCAGTTGCAGTCCGTCACTGGTGCCCTTGGCGGCGGCCTCCAGCACGTTGCTGGCGCGTTCTTCCGGAGGCAGTTTGGCGCCGCGTGCGGTTTCGGGGATCTCGGTCTCGGGCACGAGCATCTTGGCCACGGTAATGGTGCCGGGGGCGGTCATGATCACCGCCGCCAGCAGGTGCTCGGCGGCGACGCCGGTCGCCAGGTACGCCGCCATGATGCTGCCGGAGACGTGTGCCATGCCCGCCGTCATGATGACCATCAACTCCGACTTCGTCACCCGCGGCAGGTAGGGACGGATGGTCAGCGGGGCTTCTGTCTGGCCCATCACGATGGAGGCCGCTACGTTAAGCGACTCCGCTCCGCTGGCTCCCATCGCCTTCTCCATCACCCAGGCAGCGCCGCGAATCATCAGCTGCATGATGCCGAAGTAGTAGAGGATGGCGAAGAACGCCGCGATGAAGATGATGGCCGGCAGGACCTGGAAGGCAAAGATGAAGCCGAGCTTGGAGAACTGTGAGCCAGCCTCTCCAAACACGAATTGCGACCCGGCGAACGAGCAGGCCAACAATCTGCGAGCGCCTTCTCCGGCGGCGTGAATCGCCACCTGCCCCGGCCGCCACCGGGTGACGATGATGGCAAACAGCACCTGCAGAAAGACGCCCACCCCCACCGTGCGCCAGCGAATGGCTTTGCGGTTGGTGGAAAACACCCAGCATGCCGCCAGCAGCAGCACGAGTCCCAGCACTCCAATGAATCGGTGCATCGCACCCTCTCAATCAGGCAGACTTGCCTTCGATGATCTTCTGAACCATGGCCCGCGGCACCGGCTTCTCCGCACCCAGCTTATAGGCCGCCGAAATGATCCTGCGTGCATCCAGCAGCTTCGGCTCGCTGTTGTAGAACACCGTGCAGAGGCTTTCGCCCTTGCTTACGGCGTCACCGGCCTTCTTGTGCAACACGATTCCCACGGCGGGATCGATCGTATCTTCTTTCGTCAGGCGTCCGCCGCCGAGCACCAGCGAAGCAAAACCCATGCGCTCGCACTCGATGCTCTGTACGAAGCCGCTCGTGGGAGCGACAACCTCCGTCTTGTGATTCGCCTTCGGCAGCCGCTCCAGGTCGTCGCATATGCGCTCGCCGCCGCCCTGTGCCCGCACCAGCTCGCGGAACTTCGCCAGCGTCGCGCCATTCTCGATCAGCTGTTTTGCGAGCCGCCGCCCCTCGTCAACGGACTTGGCACGTTCCCCGAGGTAAAACATCCAGGCCGCCAGTTCCAGCGTGAGCGCGAAGAGATCCTCCGATCCCTGCGTCTTGCCCTGCATGATCTCCACGCACTCCCGCACCTCGATCGCGTTGCCGATCATGCGGCCCAGCGGCTGGTCCATGTCCGTGATGAGCGCCACCATGCGCTTGCCCATCTGCTCGCCGGTCTCCACCATCACGCGGGCGAGGAACTCGGCGTCCTTTGGGTCCTTCATGAACGCGCCCGAGCCTGTCTTCACGTCAAGCACCAACCCATCCAGCCCTTCGGCCAGCTTCTTGCTCATGATGGAGGCGCAGATCAGGTAGGGACTCTCCACCGTTCCCGTCACGTCGCGCAGGGCGTAGATCTTCTTGTCGGCGGGCGCCACTTCGGCCGTCTGGCCGATCATGGCGCAGCCGATGTCGCCGAGCACTCGGCGAAACTCCTCGAGCGAGAGGTTGACGCGGAAGCCGGGGATCGCCTCCAGCTTGTCGAGCGTGCCGCCGGTATGACCCAGGCCCCGGCCGCTGATCATGGGCACGAAGAGACCTCCGGCGGCAGCCAGAGGGGCGAGGATGAGCGACGTCTTGTCGCCCACGCCGCCAGTGGAGTGCTTGTCCACCTTGGGGCCTTTGAGCTCGGAGAAGTCGAGCACCTGGCCGGAGTGCAGCATGGCGCTGGTGAGCGCCGCCGTCTCCGCCCGTGAAAGCCCGCGGATGACGGCCGCCATGAGGAACGCCGCCACCTGGTAGTCAGGCACCTCGTTGCGCGTATAGGCCGAGACCAGTTCTTCGATCTCCGCGCGCGACAGTTCGCCTCCATCACGCTTCCGGCGAATGACTTCGACGATCAGCATAGGGCACCCACAGGCCACCAACCGCGGAGGTTTCCCGATGAATCAGGTGAAGTTGCAGAGTAAACCACGCGGGGAAGCCGGGGAAGCGGAAAAATCAGGCGTCCGGACTTGCGTCTTCGCCTTCCGCCTAGGCCGGTTCCGGGGCTCCCAACTCGCGGACCATCGCAACGCTGGCGCTGGCGCCGATGCGGCTGGCACCGGCCTCCACCATGGCCAGCAGGTCGGCGGCGGTACGGATGCCGCCGGCGGCCTTTACGCCGAGCTTGTCGCCGACCACGCCGCGCATCAGCGCAACATCGGCGGCGGTGGCGCCGGCGCTTGCGAATCCGGTCGAGGTCTTGACGAAGTCCGCGCCGGCATCGGCGGCCAGCTTGCAGGCCAGGATCTTCTGCTCCGTGTTCAGCAGTGCGGTCTCGATGATGACCTTCAGCAGGGCGTGGTGGCGATGGCAGAGCGTGGCCAGCGACTTGATCTCCACCTGCACCAGGTCGCGGTCGCCGCTCTTCAGCGCGCCCACGTTGATCACCATGTCGAGCTCGCGCGCGCCCAGCCGCAGTGCATCCGTTGCCTCCGCCAGCTTGGCGGTGGAGGTGGTGGCGCCGAGCGGAAATCCGATGACCGTGCCGATGACCACGGCGGAGTGCCGCAGCTCGCGGGTGCACTGCCCTATGTACGACGGGTTCACCATCACAGAGAAGAAGCCATAGTCGCGGGCTTCCTGGCAGAGCTTGCTGACCTGCTCGTGGGTGGCGTCCGGCTTGAGCAGCGTGTGGTCAATCAGCTGCGCGGCGGCCTTCCAATCCTTCTGCAGCAGCGCAACATCGGGGGCGGAGAATGCTGTCTGGGTCATATGCCTCTGGCCGGTGACGGCCCCATCTCAATCTAGGGGACAACGCAGATGTCCGGCAAGCTGCGGTAGCGCTCGGCATAGTCCATGCCGTAGCCGACCACAAACTCGTCGGGGATCTCAAAGCCGACATAGTCAGCCTTGATGGGCTCGGTGCGTCGCGCTACTTTGTCCAGCAACACGGCGATCTTAAGCGAGCCGGGACGCCGCTGCCGCAGGATGCGCGTGAGATACGACATGGTGAGCCCGGTGTCGAGAATGTCTTCGACGAGGATGACGTGTCTGCCTTCCATGGACTCGTCCGCGTCCTTGAGAAGTTTGACCTCGCCGCTGTTCTGTTTCGCGTTGCCGTAGCTGGAGACCGAGATGAAGTCGAAGGTCGCGTCCAGGTCGAGGTGGCGCGCCAGGTCGCTGAGGAAGATGGTCGCGCCCTTCAACACGCCGATGAGGATGACCGACTTCCCTGCGTAGTCGCGGCTGATCTCCACGCCCAACTCCGCCACACGCTGCGCAATCTGCTGCCGATTGAAGAGGACTCTAAGGTCTGACATGGTGTTGGCTCGACACACTCCCAAGTAAGAAACCACCAGGAAGCAGCGATGGTAAAGGGAATCGGGCCGGGATTCAAGCGGGTATGCGGGACTGCGGGGATTTGACCGGAACTTCAGCCCCAGGGCCGTTCCAGTCGGCCCCCTTCTGCCGTATCATCTAGCTATCCCCAGTGAACTCACCGCCTTGTGCGGCAAGGAGCTATTCCGTGCGCAGAATCAGCGCCATTGTCCTCTCACTCTCGTATCTGCTCTGGCTTGCGGCCGGCATCGCCGCGCAGGACCAGCCCTTCAAGAACACCCCGGCGCGTCCGGCGACCGCCGCCGGACTGGTGCTACGCGAAGGCCAGCCCGAGACACCGGAGGCCCGCACGGAGCGCGCCCTGGAGGCGGCGCGCGGCAACGACGGCACCCTCTACGCCTTCTTGCGCGAGATGCCCAAGGGCGGCGACCTCCACAATCACGATGTCGGCGCCGTCTATGCGGAGAACTGGATCGCCTTCGCCGCGGAGAGCAAGCTCTGCGTGGATCGCCAGAAGCTGGCGCTAGCCAGGCCGCCTTGTGCCGAAGGGCAGGTTGACGCCGGCACCGCCCTGAGTGACCCCATACTCTACCGGGAGATGATTGACGCATTTTCCATGCGCAATGCCCGCCACTCGGGCCAGAACGGCCATGACCATTTCTTCGATACCTTCGGCAAGTTCGGCGCAGCCAAGGAAGGCCACATGGGTCTGGTCTTCGCCGAGCTGGCGCAACGCGCCTCTCGCGGACACTTGCAGTACCTCGAGCTGATGACGACCGCCGATCGTGGAGAGTCCATCGGCCTCGGCGCAAAGCTCTCCTGGGACCATGAGCCCTCCGCGGAGGAGCTTGCCGCGGCACGCACTTCGCTTCTCGGCCCGGAGATGGAGGCCGTCATTGCCCATGCCCGCAAGAACCTGGACGACTGGTACGTCCAGCGCGACCAGGCCTTGCAATGCGATGCCGCCGCACCGGCCAAGCCCGAGCCCGGTTGCAGCGTCACCACCCGTCACATCTACCCTGTGCTGCGCGCCTTTCCGCCCGGCCAGGTCTTCTCGCAGATGGTCTTCGCCTTCGAGCTCGCCTCGCGTGACAAGCGCTACGTGGGAGTGAACATGGTGCAGCCGGAGGATGCCTACATCCCCATGCATGACTTTCACCTGCACATGCGCATGATGGGCTTCCTCAAGGAGCTGTATCCCATGGTGCATGTCTCCCTGCACGCCGGCGAGCTGGCGCCGGGATTGGTGCCGCCCGACGGGCTGGGCTTCCACATTCGCGAGTCGGTCGAGATCGGACGCGCCGAGCGCATCGGCCACGGCGTTGACGTGCTGTACGAGGACAATCCGCACGAGCTGCTGGCGGAGCTGGCCCGGCGCAACGTGTTGGTGGAGATCTGCCTCGGCTCGAATGACGCCATCCTCGGCGTCAAGGGCAGGCAGCATCCACTGGCGGCATATCTGAAGGCCGGCGTGCCCGTCGCGCTCGCCACCGACGACGAGGGCGTCTCGCGTTCGGACATCACCCACGAGTACATGCGTGCCGTGCAGGACCAGAACCTGGATTACGTAACACTGAAGCGAATGGCACGCTACTCGCTGGAGCACTCCTTCCTGGCCGGCACCAGTCTCTGGCAGGACGGAAGGAAGTTCGCCACGATGCGCGAATGCAGCCCTGAGCACTTCGCGAATCCGGGCCCGGCCTGCCAGAAGCTCCTCTCCGCCAGCGATCGTGCGCGCGAGCAATGGCGGCTGGAGAAGGAGTTTGCGGATTTCGAGGCGCGCTTCAAGGAAGAGCCGAAGCACCCCGAGTAAGTTCGTTCTCCGGCTGCACGGGAGCTGATGATGCGCTGGTTGCAGATCGTCGGTGTTGCCGTGGTCGTGGCCCTGCTGGCCGGATACATCTTCTTCTATTTCCCCATGCGCGAGACCCATCCCGTCGCCATGCCGGGCAAGGGAGACCTGGTCATCATCGCGGGACGCGTTTATACCACCCCGGACGCCCCGCCCATGGAGCACGGCCGAGTTGTGATTCATGACGGCGTGATCAGCGCCGTCGGTCCGGACCTTGCGGAGCCGCCGGGCGCGAAGGTCATCGCCTGCGAGAAGTGCTCGCTTGTCGCCGGCTTCTGGAACATGCACGTGCACTTCACCGAGCCCAAGTGGAACTGGCCCGACTTCAAGCCCGCGGAGACCCTCAATGCCCAGTTGGCGGACATGCTCACCAGCCACGGCTTTACCACCGTGGTGGATCTCGGCTCCAACCCGCTGGTCACCATTCCGATGCGCCGCAGGATTGAGCGTGGGGACGTTCTCGGCCCTTCGATCTACACCGCCGGCACGGCGTTGTATCCGCCAGACGGCATTCCCTATTACCTGCACTCCCTACCTTTCTACTTGCGCTGGCTGATGCCGCAACCCAAGACGGCCGAGGATGCAGCCGCGGCGGTTTCGCGCAACAACCTGCGCGGCTCAGACGTGGTGAAGCTCTTCACCGGCTCCTACGTCGCGCGCGGCACGGTCAAGGCGATGCCGCTGCCCGTGGCGCAATCCGCAGTAGACACCGCTCACCTCTACGGCCAGGTTGTCTTCGCCCATCCCTCGAACCTCGAGGGCGTGAAGATTGCGATTGACAGCGGGGTTGATGTGCTCGCCCACGCGCCTGACACCACCAAAGGCGTGGACGCTGATGTCATCCGAAGCATGGTGAAGCGGAAGATGGCGATGACCCCAACGCTCAAGATGTTTGCCGTGACCGTCACCGACAGTGCCGGCTACCTGCAGCCTATTTACGCGGTGGTGCGCCAGTTCCGCGACGCCGGCGGCCAATTGCTCTTCGGCACCGATGTGGGCTACATGACCGACTACGACACGGCGGATGAGATCCGCGCTCTGCAGAAATGTGGCCTCAGCGCCAGGGAAATCCTGCAGATGCTGACCACCGCGCCGGCACAGCGCATGGGCGCTGTCGATTCTCGCGGCACCATCGCCGTGGGCAAATGGGCTGACCTGGTTGTGGTGGATGGAGATCCAATGCAGGACCCGGTGAACCTCTCGCGCGTGCGGCTCACCGTGCGCCTGGGCCGCGTACTCTATCAGCGGTCCGAACCATAGCCCTAGTCCAGTCGAAAACCTTCCGGCAGCAGCTCGCCGACCGGTGTCTGCGTGATTGTCCCGTCCTTCGCGCGGTAGATGACGATGGCCTCCGGCCCGTGCTCGTAGATGACCTGCCGGCAGGCGCCGCAGGGCGCGCAGGGTACGCCGTCGCGGTTCAGGCAGGCGATGGCCGTGATCTCCAGCTTGCCGCCGTCTGCGCCCTCGCTGACAGCCTTGAAGATGGCGGTGCGCTCGGCGCAGTTGGTCAAGCCGTACGAAGAGTTCTCCACATTGCAGCCGGTGAACACCTGTCCGGTGCGGGTAAGGATAGCGGCCCCGACGTAGAACCTTGAGAACGGCGCATAGGCATGTTCGGAGGCCTTCTGCGCGGCCTGCCACAGACGCTCGGCGTCAGCTTTCTCGATGCGGCGCGCGCTCACGGCTGCTTCACCTCGCAACCATGCTCTTTCCGCTCCTCGCGCGGCCCATGGTACGGCTCCGGGTCGCGGGCGGAATCCACCCACGCGGTGTACCACATGTTGAGCAGCATCTGCGCGGCGCGGCCCAGCTGCTGCCGGACAAACTCGCGCCCGGCGGGCGTCCCGCGACCGTCGAAGGCGCACTCTTTTTCGAGCTGGTAGGTCTGCTCGATCTTCGCCCGCGAATCATTCAAGTACGCGATGTAGTCCTCGAAGGGATGGTCGAGATGCTTCGGCGCGCCCACCAGGTCGTCAAACTTCAATACTTCGGGGTTGGCGTTCACGAAGACGCTCTCGAATTTGCTGTGAGTATCGTGCGCGGTGGTATAGCCCTTGGGATTGTCTCCCACCCAGCCGTTGTACTGCTTGCTGGTGTGCATGGGATTGGAGCCGTCGCCCACGTAGTGACCGAGCCATCCGGCGTAGAAGAGCGCGTTGGCCTCGGCGTTGGCCGTCGGACGGCCTTCCTTCAGCGCGTGGCGATACTCGCGAAGCGCGACCTTGAGCCGGTCGAAGATCTCAATGGTGATGTACGGCTGGAATCCGACCTTCTCCGCCTCCAGCTGCTGCGGGTCCTTCGCGTGGCGTTCGTTGACCGCCTTGATGAATGCGTAGCGGTCGCCGGGCAGCGGGTTGAGCCACTCGACGTACTCCATGTCCATGAAGTGGTCGGGCGCCTGCGCGCGGTTCAGCGGCTCTTCCAGGTTCGAGCGCCAGCGGTCCGGCTCAGGACCCACGTAGCTGATGTAGTCGGCATGTGCCCCGAAGAACTGCGGCATGTCCGCCGGAACCTTCTCAGCAGCGGCGCGATTGATGGCCATGTGGCTGGCGTCTCCCCAAGTGATGGCCAGCGTGGGCAGCAGCAGGACAATAGCGGCGATGACAGTGACACGAAGAAATTCTTTACGCATGGTGTTTACCCGTTTTCGAGGGTGAATTGGGAACTGTAGCACCGGCGCGCGGCTTTGGGAAGCGCTCAGACTCCGTTACAGATACTCGAACGAGACCCTCAGGAGCGGCGCGCTTACGGGTTCCGCTTCTCCGCGCTCAGGCCCATGGCGGCCGTGGTGGCGGCCTTGCGCTTCTCCATATTGGACGGATTGGGTTCAAAGCAGCGCCGGCAGCGCGCCTCGTAGGTTCCGCCTCCGCCCACCACCACCAGATCATCACTCTGCACCAGGCGCTGGGTGTGCTTTGCCGGATTGCCGCACTGCATGCAGATGGCAAGCATCTTCACGATCTCGTCAGCAACGGCCAGCAGCTCGGGCATGGGATGGAACGGCCGGCCGAGATAGTCCGTGTCGAGCCCGGCGACGATGACGCGCTTGCCCATGTCCGCCAGCCGGACGACGAGGCCCACCAGGCCGTCGCCGAGGAACTGCGCCTCGTCAATGCCGACGACCTCGGTGCGCAGGTCGAGCTTGCGCTCGAGCTCCTGCCAGTCCTTCACGCACTCGCCCTGGATCTTCAGGTCGCTGTGGCTCACGATGTGGTCATCCGCGTAGCGCTGGTCAATGGCGGGCTTGAAGATCTGCACCCGCTGGCGAGCGATTTCCGCCCGGCGCAGGCGGCGGATGAGCTCCTCGCTCTTGCCGCTGAACATGGGACCGCAGACAACCTCGATCCACCCGATGCTTCCCTTGGTAATGTTCATCCCTACACTCCACGACATGCTGCGCGGACGTACCGCGGCTGGCTGTTTCTGTTCCTCCACGCGCGATGCCGCCTGCGACTCCAGGCAGGCGCGCAGTTCTTCAAAGCCGGTGAAGACGCGACTCGCACAACCGAGTATCCATCCGCTCAGCGTCTCCGTGGGCAACGCCGTCACCAGGTAGACAGGGATTCCACGCCGGTGAGCCACGGTCAGCTCGCCCTGCGTGCCCGCGCCGCGCGGCGCGTACTCGTCCCACAGCGCGATGACGGCGTCGCAGCGGTGCTCCACCCAGTCCAAATCATACTGGATGATCTTGCGCACGGTCTGCTGGAAGCGCGGCAGGTCGGTGGCCTTCCAGGAACGGAAGTGCGCAACCTCTTCGTCCGTCAGGTTCTTCTTCTCATCGAGCGCGGGGTCATAGACCTGGTGGCCGAGTGCGTGGAGAAAGCGCGTCACTTCCTCCCGCCAGGCCTTGCCGTGGTCGGGGGAGTACTCAATCGCTCCGCACAGGTAGAAGAGCATTCTGCTCCGTCAGCCCCTCGCGCACTCCGCGCTCGAGGGAGAATCTGATTGTCCCGGCAGGGCTTGTGGAAATGCAACCGTATTCTTCACCCCCGGTCGAGAGCGAAGAGGCCCGGCAGCGCCTCTCCCGCCTTGCCATGGAACGCCGCGGTGAATGCCGCTGCATTCGCTGGCGCCTCCGGGCCCACGTAGTAGGCGCGCACCAACTTTCCGCCGCCGGCGTTGAGAGCGGCGGCCCAGTGCACGAAGCTCGCCGCCGGCTGTACCAGCCCGCTGGTGCCCACCACCAGCAGCACCGTGCATCGTTCCAGCTCCTCAAGGATGCGCGGCATGTGCATCGGCACCTCGCCGAACCAGACGATGTCCGGGCGAATACGCCCCCGACACTTGCATCGTGGAATGTCGGCAACGCTGGGGTAGAGATCCCTGTCCACAAACGACGGCCGCAGGCAGCGCTCGCAGCGCGAACGGAACAGTTCGCCGTGCATGTGCAGCAGGCGTTTTGAGCCGGCCTGCTCGTGCAGGTCGTCCACGTTCTGCGTGCACAGGAAGAAGCGGTCACCCAGCTCCAGCTCCAGCTGCGCCAGGGCGTGGTGCGCCGGATTGGGCTTGGCCTTGAGCGCGTTCTCACGCCGCATGGAGTAGAACTGCCAGACCAGCTCCGCATCGCGAACCCATGCCTCCGGGCTCGCAACCTCCTCCACCCGGTAGCCGTGCCAGAGCCCGTCAGCGCCGCGGAAGGTCGCCAATCCGCTCTCCGCGCTGACGCCTGCTCCCGTCAGCACGAAGAGGCGGTCCTCCGCGCTGATGCCCACCTGGTCGGGCGTGTTCTTCATTTGCCCTTCGCGGCGGGCGTGAGTCCGAAGGCGCGCGACTCGAATTCCAGCGACGCGGCGAAGTGCTGCATCACGAAGACGGGATCGTGGCCGCCGGGGTAGAGATCCGCCTCGTGCTTCACGCCGCGGCGGGTCAGCAGCTTGTCCATGGCGCGCGTGCCCTCGGCGAAGCCGTAATGGTCGTCAGTTCCGCAATCAAAGTAGAAGGCGGTGTGCTGCAGCGCGGCCGGCGACGCACTCCGCGCCAGCGTGAACGGATTCTGCGCCCTGTAGTAAGCCAGGTTGAACGGACTCCCGAAGACGGCCGACGACATTTCTTCTTCGCGCCGGTCTCCGGCGGCGCCGAAGTCAGGCAAGGGCGCCTCGCGCAGCGCCGCCATGTGCGTGCTCAGCGAGCCGAAGAGCTGCGGGTACTTGAAGGCCATGTGAAAGGCGCCGTAGCCGCCCATGGAAACCCCGAGCAGCCCGCGATGCGTCCTCCCCGGCAGCACCCGATACTTTCGCTCGATGGCGGGCAGAAATTCGCGGATGAAGAAATCCTCGTAGCGCACCTTGCCGTCGGCGGAGTTGATGTAGAAGGTCTGGTAGCCTGCCGGGTTGACGATGATGTACTCGCCCACCTTCTTCTGCTCCACCAGGTCTAGGTAGAGGTTCCATGCGCCGGAGTTCACCATGGTCTGCTCGTTGTCGCCCAGCGCGTGCAGGTAGTAGAGCACCGGGAAGCGGCGATGCGGGTCGGCATCGTAGCTCGGCGGCAGCATCACACAGTAAGGCACGGCCTTGTGGAGCAGCTTGCTCTGCAGCGTAGCGCAGTCCACGCGCGAGCCCGCGTGAAGAAGCTGCGATGTGAGCGTTAGAAAGAAAGCGGAAAACAACAACGCATGAGCGATCCGGCGAAAGCAGATTCCTGCTACCGTCATTCCGAGCGGAGGATGCGCCGAAATCGCGCATCCGAAGTCGAGGAATCCTGCGTCTTCCTTATTGCGCGCGGCAAGACAAAGGCCGGCTTTACCCCGCTGCTGGCGCACCACTTCGAGCTCATTCATACCGCAGCGCCTTTATGGGATCCAACCGTGCGGCGCGTGCCGCCGGATAGATCCCCGCCGCCAGGCTGACCAGCGCGGCAAAGCCGATTGCCCCCAGCACCAGCCACCACGGCACCTGCCACAAGTTCTCCGCCGGGAGTTTGTAG
>Ga0209777_10003955_pt1 | contig 17866 bp, 5 predicted proteins | sample FrelakmetHBP12HB_FD_187147 | JGI IMG/M metagenome (GOLD analysis project Ga0209777, IMG submission 187147) | Freshwater lake sediment microbial communities from the University of Notre Dame, USA, for methane emissions studies -HBP12 HB (SPAdes)... | ecosystem: Environmental > Aquatic >...
CCCCCACCGCATTCCTAGACATGAGAATCGATTCAAGTAGGACAGTTCCGGATCCGCAGAACGGGTCCACGATCGTGTCGCCTGGTTTGGACAGGTAGTCGTTGGCTAGGAAGAAAATCGGTATGTGCAGAAGTAACTTGGCCGGATACGGATGAATAAGATGGGTGGCTCGATCGGGATTGGCAATTCCGGGTACGAGTTCCCGAAAGTCGACGGCGATCTCAGTGCCAGTTTCCTCATACTGGCAAATCAGCTCTGCTATGACGTCGCTGGTTGATGCTACGCTCGGGAATGTCGTTTGCATCCTATCCTCTCGGTGCGTTTTCGTGATTCGGGAACGTCGTCTCGTAAACGGTTAAGGTGGGGCGCTTCTACTACTACCACGGGCCTCGGTCAGATGTAGTATAGCGGCTGCCGGGCTTGTTGTCAATCAGCAGCGTAGGGGGCTTGGGCACAGGCTGCAGTGTCACTGAATCGTAGTTGCTGAACAGCGGGAACCTGCTCGGCACAACGCGAGTCCCACCGTCGTCGGTGGTCCACTCATAGCCCGCCAGGTGTTTATACACCTCTTTCGAGACCGAGGTGTTGTTGCAGACGGCTATGAAGACCGGAGGGTGGTCGAAGAGGTCCCGCATGCGGTCGTGCTGGTCACGATAGTGCTTGTAGAGCATATCAAGCGCAGCCTGGACCTGGGAGGGCAAGTTCGGCGGGGCTTCGGGAACACTCCGGCCCTCTTTCTTCGCTTCAGTCTTCAGGGTCTGCTGCCCCTTCTTGGGCAATTGGTCCTTTACGTGCTCATAGAGGTCCCGAAGCACGGGTTCGGTCAGCTCTTGAGTGTTGTCGCTCTCAGGCAAGAATGGAATCTTGACCAAGCCAGACTCGATTGACTCGATCAATCCGAAGTCCGAGACTACCCACGGGAACAGGCTGTATGGCTCAAAGCCGGAACCGGTGAGATAGTATGGGGTGGCGCTGAGATCATAGACGGTGCTGACCTTGAATCTCTGGGCTATCTGCACCAGCCCACTGAACCACACGGCCGCGCGAGCGTTTTCCTCTTTCGTATTCTCGCCTTCCACAGCCCTGCCCTTCTCCTTGGGCAGATAGCAGTGGTGGGCTTCATCGTTGATTATCAGCAGGCGGCTGCCCGGCTTGAAGCTGCCCATCACGCGCTTGATGACCTGAGCCTGATCCTCCTTGGCTTCCTGCCGGTTACCATTCGCGTCCAGCTTGCCATCCGTGGGACTACGCTTGTTGCCCTGCAGTGTGTGCGGCTCGAATTGATGGTAATTGGTTATGACTATCCTGGCATTGAGGCTGTCGATCTCCTGTTCGCGATTCCCCGGCACAAGCCAGCGGGCATGATAGTAGTCCTGCAATTCAAGCTCGGTCGTCTTGTTCGGCCTTAAGACGCTGAGCCGGTTCCTGATGGTGATGCCGGGGGTGACGATCAGGAAGTAGTCGGCGAAACGACCATCTTGGCGATACTCCTGACGGTTGAAGAAGTGGTAGAGGATCAACGCGGCCATCACCACGGTCTTGCCGGTACCGGTGGCCATCTTGAAGGCGATGCGCGGGAGGACGCTCCCTGGACCACCGTGCGACATGTGCTCGCTACGAGCCGTTTCCAAGCAACCGAGGATATGCTGGCCAACGTTCGACTTCGGCGCAACCTCATTGAGCCAAATCGCCGTCTCGATGGCTTCGCGTTGAGCAAAGAACAACTGCACTTCGGGGTGCCGGTCCGTATTCGCAAACCAGAAATCGAGCAGTTCCCTGGTGACTCTTGTGATTGTGGCAGAGGGATAGCCTGCCGAACGCCAGTCTTTGACTTCTTTGCGCAGCAGGTTGATGATATGACTCTCGTATTCCACGGCACGGTCCGAGATACCGAGAAGACTTTTCTGCCGCTGCCTTACCGGCATTGCCTGGGGATTGGACACGAAGGGACGCCGGTCGCGTTCGACAATCGAGTAATCCAGTTCGCCATCATAGCTTGTGGCGTAGTGCTGCGTCGGCTCCTCGTAAGGATTGTTGAGAATCGGATTGTCCGTGGCGGCCTGGCTCATGATCCTCCGTCCCGCCGGTGTGCTTTCTACTGCCGTCGGCGGCTGTCTTATCCGTATCACTGCTCAGCACGTTGTAATGTTACTGCGGTTGCGGCGGGCAGTCAAGATATATGCTGCGGGAACGACTATACTGACCGGCCTTACAAGTCCGCACAGTCAGTAGTTCCCGCAGCTAGCTCGAAGTTATCTACGAAGAGCAAATGAGCACCGGGCGCCATCGCAACACGTGCCGAGCAGTGGGAATATTCCAGCCATGCCCTTGACCCAGGGGAGCCGTGTGCGATGTGCATAGACAGTGCGCTTGGCTGCGGGAACTCTTGATCGTACGGATTCGTTGGGTCTGTCGAGATAGCCGTTCCCGCAGCATATAAAGTATTCTTTCGATCATGCATCGGCGGACTTGAGGAGGGGTTCAGATTCTACAGCCGAACAATGAATGGGCATTCACAACGGGAGGTTCGCGCAAGTGAGCACGGATTTCACGCTCCACCCTTGCAATGGACTTTGGAGGTTCCGACCTATTGAAACTTTTGCTAAATCGTTACTCATGGTGCTCTCCTATTTACACTTGAGAGGTACGATGGAGGTTCCGACCTATTGAAACCAGTCAGGTAGTTTCTCGGCCAGTTCTCTCAGTTCGGCTTGAGACGTACGATGGAGGTTCCGACCTATTGGAGCGGGAGTTTGCTTCGGACGACGATTAGAGGAACATATTGGCGGGCAAGAGCATTGCACGATTGTGGAGGATTGATCCAAACGGAGTGTTCGTCTGCTGGAGTCGTCTGCCGAGGTGTCACCTGAGGCTGCGTATGAACTCCCACGAAGGGCGGGGATACTTCTGCCCTGGTCTAAGACCGATCAGGAAGGCCAGGGCCGCTGTGTGGGAATCAGGCGTGGAACAAACCCGGGCACCTGCCCGGTCCGCGCCCTTGACGCTTGGATTGAGGCTGCCCGCGTTAGCTCGGGCCCGATCCTCCGCAGGGTAGACAGGCACGGGAACATACTGGAGCCTATGACAGCTCAGAGTGTCGCCCTGGTGGTCAAGCGGGCCGCCGCTGCCGCCGGCCTCGATCCTGCCAAGTATAGCGGCCATTCCCCGCGGGCCGGGTTCGTGACACAGGGGGCCATTAACGGGGCCTCGGAGGCCAGCATCATGCGATCCACGGGCCACAAGTCACATGACACCGTGCGGGGCTGCATCCGCATAGCCAATATCTTCCAGGATAACGTCAGCGGAATGCTCGGGCTGTAGAGTTGAGGAAAACCCCTTACTCTGGCTTTCGAGGACACTCTCTCGGAATCTCACAGGTACGGCCTCAATCTCGTCCTCGCTCACCAATACGTGGAGCAGCTCGACGAGAAAGTGAGGTCTGCAATCTTCGGTAATGTGGGCACGATGATATCTTTTCAGGTCGGTAATGAAGACGCGCCCACTCTGGCCAGAGAGTTCCAGCCGGCTTTCCATGTCGCCGACCTTATCACCCTTCGGGGCTACCAGCAATCAAGCGGAAAATCATCTCTGTGGTGATTCTCCGCTTTTCTCGTCTTCAGCCTCCGCCTTTCCAGCGGCACACTGGTCGGTGATGAAGTCCGCGCGCAGACTATGGCTGCTGACCATGACGGGGTCGATGTCAAGTTTTGCGGCTATGGCCTTTATGATGAAGGCCACAGACCTGCCGCTGAGGCACGTCTCGCCGATGCGGCCGTGGTGGGTTACCCAGCGGAAGACCGGCCCGCTGGTTATGTGGGCAGCCCCCAGCCATATCCGGACACGGAGGTAGGCCCTCAGTGCGGGAATATGCCGAACTTGGCATCCCTGAACCAGTCAGGGCATCTGTGGGTCTTCAGTGATTCCCATGTGGGTTCGAATTTCTGGGGCTTCCCGTCGGCAGCTGAGGCAGAGTTGGCAAGGACCCCCGCGCTCGTCAGTAGAGTCACAACAGTCAGCAGTTTCACAAACATAGTCAATTCCTTCCCAGGCCAGCGCTTCGTTATCTTGAAGACGTAAGCGTGCTTGGCGAATAGCTCAGCCCGCTCCTCCGGGTCGAACTCCGCACCGGTCAGGATCATTCTCATTCGGCTGTCGTCGACTGACCGGCTGTACCATTCATTATCCTTCATTCTGCTGACCGCGGTAAATGGACTATTCTGCTGTATGCTAGCAGTATTCTGCTAGCATCTTCGCGTAAGAGCTCACGGTTCGTGAGTACCATGTCATGCTGAACTTGTTTCAGCATCCAGGCTACGAAGGGGTGGACCCTGAAACGAGTTCAGGGTGACGTGTTGCCGCACGTAGTACTTACCAAGAGTGAGCACTTACATCTTCGCTGTTGGCTTGACCTGACCTCAGTCGCTCGTGTAAAATGTTGTCACATCATATCATCTGAGTCGCCTATGAAGATGCTGGATGTCTCTCTTTACGATCTTGGTATTGACACCGTGCATGCGCCGGACGTAGTGATCGATCGGCCAATGGGAATGAAGAGCGAAGTTCCCCGCCATACATTTGTGGCGGTCCCACCAGGCGAGCTTGCAGAGGTCTACGACTGCTATCTGGTAACGTGCTTTCGCACGCCATTCTTTTACTTGACCGCCAACGGGATAGAATATGGCGTTCCGGGCGACTGCGTGATTCACGACCCGGTCTCACCTCAACGCCACGGCCCACTTCACGGTGCGAAGGAGGGCTTCCGCAATGACTGGATCCACGTCCACGGATCGGATTTACCCAGGCTGCTGGAAGCCTGCGAACTACCAATCAATACGCTGATTCCGACAGGAAGAGCCGATCTCATTGCGAACTTGTTGAGAAACATGATGCGTGAGGTATACTCCCAGCACCCGTTCTGGCAACTGTCGGTGACGGGATATATATACGAGACTATTATAAGGATCGCCCGTCACCACAGTATGCAGGTCAAACCGGACGACTTGACATCAACGGAAAGAGCGTTGAAAGCCAAGCTTGTAGATGTCCGAATGCGCATACACGACGAGTTCCACAGGCGATGGACAGTCGAATCCATGGCGGAACTTGTCTGTCTGAGTTCCAGTCGATTCTCGCACCTGTATTACAAATTCTTCGGTATCAGCCCAATAGAGGATATGATGCAGCGCCGCGTGGAGCACGCAGCCCATCTCCTTAGTGGAACCAGCAGCAGCGTCAGTGAGGTCTGTCACGCTTGCGGTTTCGATAGCCCGAACTACTTTAGCCGGGCATTCAGGCGGCGCATGGGATGCACGCCCAGCGAATACGCGCTGTCCCAACGGACGCCGGGCGAGAAGTAGGACGATAACTCGGAAGACGAGTGAGCGAGAATCCTGGGTCTGACGTAAAGGCGCCATCGCCGCGGTCCGTATTGGGCAGAGAAGTCAAATGGGGGCCGCGCCCTGGTGACTCAGCCCCCCGTTTGCCTGACAGGAAAGCCTCTCTTTAGTAGGCCTCGATAATGTAAGCCGTGACGCCGCCTCTAGTCACCCGGCCTGTGACCACAGCCATCGTGTTAATGTCGAAGCCAGAAGGCAGTATCGCAAGGCCGAAATCGACGGTCAAGGGCACGCCGTAACCATCGGCCATCGTGAACTCGTGGTTCAAGTTGTCAATGGTCAGCACTCTACCCCAGGTCCTCACCAGTTTGTTCGCGAGCCCCGGATCGTTGAGGACCGACCTGGTATTAGCGCCGTACCGCCTGCCGGTCAGCTTGAACGTTGCGGAGATCGTATGATTAGCCGTGACGCTGCTGAACGTGTAGCTCGTCACCGCGCCAACAGAGCCGCCATCGACCAGAACCGCGTTCACTCCGAAGTCAGTGTCGGGCGCGATGGTGAATGTCTTGCTGGCTCCGTAGTTGACAGTTACCGCACCGCTCGGGCTTATCGAGCCGTTGGCCCCGGCCGACGCCGTAATCGTGTAGGTGATCACGCTGAATGTCGCCGAGATACTGTGGGGCGCCATAACGTTGCTGAACGTATAGGTGGTTATTGCTCCCTTGTTTACACCGTCGACCGTCACTTGGGAGACCGCATAGCCTGTGTTGGGAGTGATGGTAAATGTCTGGCTGGTCCCGTAGTTTACCGACAAGCTGCCACTCGGACTGATCGATCCGCCCGTTCCAGCCGATGCCGTGATCGTGAACCATGTCCCGGCATTATACTGAGCAAGCACTTCACTTGCGCTCAGAGCCCGGTTGTATACCCGGAAGTCGTCGAACTTACCATTGACGAAGCGCTGCGTGCCGCCCCAACTGCCGATCTTCTCACCGTTCATTATGGCCGCCGCGGAGGTGCTCAGGGTCAACGAGGAATCCTGAGTGCCGTTAATGTAGATCTTGACGGTCTTCGCAGTGCCATCGTAGACCATGGCAATGTGCTTCCACGTACTCAGAGGCAGCGACGCAGTGGACGTCAGTCCGGTGTTCCAACTGTAGTCCTGGCAGGCGAACTGGCCGCTTGACAGCAGGTTGCAGTGCAGAGAGCCCGCCTGCCAGGTATCGGTCATGAAGATGCCCGCGAGGCCGCCGGAGGTCGGCAGTGAGTTCAGATATATCCAGGTGGATATGGTGAAGCTCGACTGAGTCCCCAGGTCGGGCAGGCCAACGTAACCCGTGGTGCCGTTGAGGCTGACGGAGTTGGCAAGATCGCCCGCCACCCAGCTTGCGCCGCTCGAGAGCGCGCCTGTGCGTCCGTGGTTGGATGAATCCGCCGCCGATGTCCCGCTAGTCTCATCGAATTTGTACCACACCAGCAGGTCGGCGTAAGGATCGACCTTAAACGTAACCGAGATCGTGTGGGCGGTCGTGACGTTGGTGAATGTATACGTGCTGACCGAACCCTGGCTGACGCTGTCGACCGTGACCGTATCGACCATATAGCCGCTGTTAGGAGTCATGGTAAACGTCTGGTTACCATTGTAGGCGACCGAAACCGCTCCACTCGGACTGATCGAACCGTTCGCGCCCGCCGAAGCAGTGATCGTCTGAGGAGTCCCCGCGGTCAGGACGAAGTTGACTCCAGTCACGTCGGCCCCGCTCACTGTCGTTGTGGCCTCACTCGAAGTCACATACCCGCTGGCGACCGCGGCCATATACCACGTGCCGTTGGGCAGCGACAGGCTGTAGTTGCCGCTCGCGTCCGTTGTCGCGGTCGCATCGGGATGCGCCGCCGCTCCCGGTGTCAGGCTGAAGTATACGGTCGCGCCCGAAAGCGCGGTCCCGCCGGTGTTGGTAACCTTGCCGGAGACCGTGTAAGTAGAGACGCCGTTATGAATGTAAAGGTCCCGGACCTGAGACGCCGTGAGCACGCCGTCGATGATCCTCACTCCCGCCAGCGACCCGCTGAAATTCCAGCCGGCGCCGGTCCCATTGCCGGTAGTTGCGCAGCCCAGATACACCGGCTCTCCAGTGAACAGGTTCAGGGTCTTCAGCGCGGTATTGTTGAGAACGCCGTCGACATAGACCGACTCCAGGCCGTTGGTCCCACCGGCGTAGGTCAGCACGAGATAGTGCCACACGCCTGCTGTCGGCGGGATTGCGTTGGCCCATCCGAGGTCGTTAGCCATGTGCGTGGCCGCGCCCCAACCCGATGCGCTTCCGTAGTTGAACTGCATGTCTCTTGAGCCACCGCTGCGGTCGGCCCAACTGACCATGCACTCCTCGCCGCCGATGTCGGGGTTATACGCCCAGCAAGCGACGCTCCAGTCATTGTTGCCGGTTATACCCGACGGCGCCGTGAACGTCGACTTCATGCGGTTGTTGCCGTCGAACGTGACGCTGTTCTTTCCGGCGGTGGCGGCAACATTGACGGTCGTGGTGTCATTGCCGAAGCTGCCTCCCAGCGTGCCGGCGTTGTTCCATGTTGTCAGGGCGCCAGCCGGCAGGGCTGAAGCGTCAAGGGAAACAAGCGCCGTGGGCGTCGCGTAACCTTTCACCGTGAAGTCGACACCCGTGACAGCGCCGCCGCTCGTGGTGAAGCTGCGTTCCGCCGAAACACTGTATGCAGCGCCATAAGCAGCAGCATACCACGTGCCGAGGTCAACGCCCCTCGAGTAGTTGCCGCTGGAGTCGGTTGTGGTAGTGTAAGTCGGGTGCAGCACGGCTCCAGCCGTCGTGCTGAAGCAGACCGTGATGCCGGCAACACCGGCCCCGGCCTGGTTCGTCACCCGCCCGGAGATCATCGGCTGCGTAGTCAGCGTGAAGTTGACATTCGGCACGTTGGCCCCATTGATCGTCACCGTCTGGTCGGATGACATGAAGTAGTTCACAGCTCCCGCGCACACATACCATGTCCCGTTAGGCATCGGCAGCGTGTAGTTGCCATTGGAATCGGTGGTCACCGTCGTTATCGGATTCGAAGATGCCCCGGCGGAATCGGACACGTATACAGTCGCTCCGGGTATGCCGGCGCCCCCAGTGGTCGATACTTTTCCGGTGATGTTGTACGTCGTGGCCGGACCATTTGCCGTGACATTGGCAACAGTGACTGTCCGGGCCGAACTGTAAGTATACAGGTGCCCCTTCACCCTCACGTTCTTGAAAAGCATGGACGGATCCGTGGCCTCGTTCTGAGTGTTCGGCCTGACCGTAATGGTTGCGCTGCTCGACGCATCCTTGACCAGATAGTAGTTGGATGCGACCCTGATCACATTTCCCGTGAAGTTCGCCAGATAGTGGTCCGGCAGCGCCGCAAGTTGGCTCATGGCATACGGCCGGTAGCAGGTGTAGGGCGTGGCGACGACGTCGATATCTCCCAGATAAGGCGTGGCGTTGTGCCTTGTGGAACCGTCCTGGATCTTGAGCTGCCAGGTGTAGGTTCCATCCGAGACCGGGGTCGAGGAACGCCACTCATTGCTTGTTTGCCATCCGCTGTCAAGACTGTTCGGATCCGGCTGAGCGACGCCGTTGATCTTCGAGCAGTGGAAGTAATACTTCACCCCGCCGGATGCGTCGCTCGCGGTCCTGGCTCTCATCCAGAACGTGCCGTCCGTCAATATGTAGGGTCTTCCCTGCCAGATTGCGCGGGCCACGCTCGATATCGTCGGGGGCGCATAGTCGCCCGCTGTAGCTGACAATGTCGAAGAACCGGTCCCGATGTTGCCCTTGCCATCTCGCATGGTCACCTTGTAGTAGTAGGTGGTGCCTGAAGTGAGGCCCGTGTTCGTCCAGGTAGGAGACGCCTGCCAGCCGCTGGTGGCCACCGTTGGGCTCGTTCTGTCGAACTTGTATTCGATCAGAGCGTCCGAATCCGTACCCCTGGTTGCCGTCATCCTGATCGTGGAACTCGTGACACCAATCGGCACCACGGCGAATGCTGCCGGGTTCGGAGTGGGGGGCGTGGTATCGGCGGCGAGAGTCGTCGCGCTTGCGCCCGCTGTCACGCTGCCCGCATTGCCCAGGCAGTCCTTCATCTGCAGAGTGTATGTGTACGTGGTGCCCGCGGTGAGCCCGTTGTCGGTGTACTTGTTGGCCGATATCCAGCCGCTGGAGTGCCCGCCGCCCGATGTGCAGACGAAGCTGTAAAGCACGCCGTTGCCACCGGCATCGGTTCCTTTGTTTGCGGACATAGAGATGCTATAGTCGTTGAGCGCGGTGGGCGCTATGAGCCAGGTCGGAGTAGCCGGGGTCGGCGCCGTGGTGTCGGTCTCGGCGACCGTGCTCGTGGTCCTGCTGGTAAACTGGCCCGCAAGCGTAGTGATTACCGTCGAAGCCTGCGGCACCGAGTAAACCTTGAAGTCATCGACATAGCCCTGGAAGAAGTTGCCCGCCGGGCCCTTGCCCAGGAAGTTGAACTGCCCGCCACCGAGGGTGTTGACGCCTCTCACCTGGTCCGGAACGAGGAAATTGGACACCGGAGTCCCAGCCACGCCATCGACATACAGCGTCGCGGTGGCCGTCCACTTGTTGGATGACGGAGTGTAAGGCGAGGCAACGTAAGGCGTGTAGGTCATCGCGGCGCCACTGAACGTGACTGCTATGTGCGTCCACCTGTTTGCAGTCAGCGGGGCTGTGCCATCGAGGTACTGAGTCGTCGTCCCATCGGTTATCACCAGCCGCGGATTGCCGGTCGTCGAGTCCTTGGGGGTCAGATACATATACTTGTTCGAGCTGTTGCCGAACGAGAAAATACGCTGGTCGCTGGCCGAGCCCGTCCAGTTCACCCACATCGCCATCGTGCACTCTCTGTGATCATTGACGTCGTCGCGGAGCTCGATGTAGTTGCTGACGCCGTCGAACTGCCCCACGTAGTTGCGGGTGGAGTCAGTCACCTTGACTCTGTTTGCCCCGCCCATCAGGTAGCCGTGGATGATGCCATACGTGTCCATCGCGTAGATCGGGCTGGCCTTCTCGAAACTGTAACCGCAATAGAGGCCGTTGGTGTCCGGCTGGCTGTCGGCGAAGCCCTGATCGATGCCCCACACCCAGCACATAAGAACGCCGTGGTCGAAGTTGGCGGTATTCAGGCAGTCGCCTTCTTTGATCGCGTAGCCGCTGACATCCGCCACGCCGCCATCCCAGGTCTGGCCTTTCTCGGTCGCGCTGCCGTGGACCTTACAGCCGCTTTCGCCGGTGTGTGCGTGCTCCAGGATCTTGCCATTCTCATAGACCTGCGCGTTGTCGCAGACCCTGGCCCAGTCTCTCACCTTGGCGTTGCCGTAGATCTGGGCCGCGCCGCTGATTATCGCGTGGCCGGAGATAACCGCGTTGTCCTTCACAACTGCCGAGTCCGTGACCACCGCGTCATCTTCGATTCTGGCGTTCCCAAGGACCTGAGCGCTGCCCAGTACTCTCGCATTCGGTCCGACGTAGGCCGTGCCGGCGACGGTCGCACTCGAAGCCCTGTAGCCCTGGCCGTTGGCGACCTTGGTAAGACCGCTGGATGAGACCATCGCTTTTGTCTCGGGGATGGTGGCTGTCGTGTTCACCAGCGAGATCTCAAATGGCTGAGGGGCCTCGCATGGCTGATAGAGGAACGAACGCCCGGGGTCGCCCAGGAAGCTCGGGGTCGCGGCCACGACCAGATAAAGCTTTGTTTCGTCTTTTGACAGCACTATCGTGTTGATGCCGCAGTTCCACATGCTGGAATAACGCGCGGTGCCGTTGGTGTTCACGGCCACTAGGGTGGCTCTCCAGTCGGACTGCCTGACGCCATCCCAGAGAGGCATGAAATTCACGCCCACGCTGAAGTTGCCGGACGTATTGCCGGAGACGTTGATTGGGATTATCACGTAACCGCCCTGCGACGGAGCCTGATCGAACGGCAGTCGGTAGACCGTCGTGCTGCCCGGCTCGTAAACCAACTCCGTGCAGCTTCTTCTGTACTGGTCGTTAGTCGGATCGGTGAAGTTCGGCACGAACGAGTACTGCCTCATCAGGTCGCCGCGCTCGTAGTCCCAGGTGACGTTCTTGGCCGCGTACTTGCCGACAAGGTCCTTGATCGCGTCCTGGTGATCGGGCGTGCTCGACGGATCCAGCCGGGTCATGGCGTCAAAGACATACTCGCTCTGGCTACCGTGGCATCCCTGGAACAGCGTGGTAAGAAATGTGGAAGTGTAGCCGGGAGTCTCTCTCAAGTGCTCCCACCAGATCCACGAGTCGTAGTAATCCCTGCCGTGCGGCAGGAAGAAGCTGTGGCACCAGAGCATGTTGGACGGGTCGATGTCGTTGGCGGCCTGTTCTTCCGAGAAGTTCGCCCAGCCCTCGTGCCACATGCCGTCATAGGGTGTGTTGTTGAGCCCCTGCATGGCGATCAGAATGCCGTGGCCGTATTCGTGATACTCAACGGTCGTCGGCGCATACGGATACAACGCCCACGGGCCCATGCCGAATACCGCTATTCCGTCGCCGTCGACGCTTCCTCCCGCGCCGCCGTCGTCAGGGTTGCCCCAGGTCTGATTGCACGACCAGTTGGCTTTGTAGTTATAGCCGTCATAGCCGCTCCATTTCACGCTGGGGCTGGGGAAACCAAGTCCGCCACTGGCGATCGGGTCGTGCATGATGTGCCAGTGTCTTTCAGCATTCTGAAGGTTGAGCTGGATGAACTCTTCGTCTACCGTGATACCCGAAACGTTGTTCTTCCCCCATTTCAGCCTGAAATGGTCGGATTCCCGGAAGTTGATGGTCGGGTCGCTGTTTTCGGCGACCGCCCACGCGGTGTCGACCCACGTTTGGGCTTGGCTTACCAGAGGCACACACGAGCACGCGACGGCTGCGATCGCCCCCAAGAGCATTGAGCGGAACTTGGTCTTCATCACTTTCTTTACCCCGTTGAATAGCGTTCAACCGACTATCGGTCGCACATCCTATTTGCAGTATGCACCATAAACTGCATTTAGGCAATGCATATCTGTATAAGGCGAATGCCCGACCCAAGAAAATGCATGGCCCAACCACTGTGTTGGACCGAAACACTACTCGAAGCGGACCGCCGTTAGTTGTTTGAAGGCAGGGCTGCGGTGTGAACAGCCCTGCCTGCGTAGAAAAGGCGGAAGACAAATGCCGGCAAAGGAGAGACAAAAGCCTGCGTGAGTTCTTTCAGCCCTACCACAGCCTGAACACAAGACTCTGTGCTGGTGGCTGCAAAGCAATGTCGTCGGTGGGGCTGCGCCCGAAAGCACAGCCCCATTTGGTCAGTTACCTCGCGGTATTAGTAGAGTTGAATGGAACTGGCCGTGACGCTCTTATCGGAGTTCAGCTTGCCAGTGACAACAGCGATCTTTCCTTCATCCCCGGTCGCCACGACACCATGGATGGTCACGCCGGTGGAGTAGCCATCGCTAATCATGAATGACGTAGCGCCAGGAGTAGGCTGGATCCTGCCCCAAACCCTGACTCTGCTTCCAACAAGCTTATCGTCCGTAAGGACGACCCTGTTGTTAGCGCCATAGACCGGGCCGGTAGGCTGAGTCGGATCGGCGGCAACAGTCACCAGAGGCTCGTCAGCCGCAACCTTGTCGATGACTGCGTCATCAACGTAGACCCTGTCGCCGGTTACACCAGCCGAGCCAACCATTATGTTGGCGAAGGCTGCCCCGGCGGACGGAACCAGGCGAGCACCTGTAGTGTGCTGCGTGCGGTTGTAGTTGCGATAGTTGACTCCCTGCTGCCAGGTGCCATCGAGTCTGTTCATCCAGCCGGCAACATCCGTGCCCGCATCGATTGCCCAGTAGGCGACATCATCATAGTTAGGAGCCGGACCCGAGAAACGGGCCGCGCACTGAGTCTGCAGGCCAGCCGAAGACGACTTGACCTTGAAGTAGATGTTGTAGACGGAGTTGGGCTGGATAGGAACGAACTGCTCCAGCCAGCCGGTGTACAGGCCATCGGAGGTCTGCTCGAAGTACCCGGAGTAGCTCCCAGAGGCCTTGTCGGCAGTTGTTACGCCCGAGTTGCCCGCATTGCGGACAACTGCCCACGGAGCAACAGCGCCGGTCTCGAACCCGCCATTGGAGATGTAGTCGGCGGAACTCTCGTCCTGAGCAACGAGAGTTATGTTCTTGGCGACTAGAGCGCCTGAACCGCCGGTGACGAGGTAGTTCTTGCAGTGATAGCCAAGGGCATCGCCAAATAGCTCCACTCCACCGCAGCCTTCGGCAGGTAGGCTGAACGATCCGTCAGCGCCAGTGACGACAGCCGCGCCGCCAACGCCACTCTGAACGATGGCATTGTAGATCGGCTGACCGGTCACAGAATCCGTAACAATGCCGTTGATCGTAGTCGGAGTAGCAGTGAAGTCGATGCCGGTGTAGGCATGGTTGCCTAGAGCGACGTTGACAACCTGCGGTCCGGGCGTGGTCACATAGCCGGACTTCTTGGCGGTAACGGTATAGTTCATGCCGCCTGTCTCGGGCATCACGGAGACGCTGTAAGTGCCGTCAGATGCAGTCGTGCCGGTCGTGGTCGCGCCGAACTCATCGGTTGCGACTATGGCAAAGCCGGCTGGCGATGAAGCATCGCTGGCAGTTATCGTGCCCGATATGGTGCTCGGATAAGCAACCAGCAGGTCCTCGCCCGTCACGTTCGTCCACAGGCCGTCGGTACCTGACGCGTCTATCGTCCTGGAGGCCAGGTCGGTGAGCATCACAGGCAGAGGAGTCTGTACCGGGTCAACGTCGAGAACCAGCGTGAGTAGACCCGCCTGCACATCCACCGAATACGTGCCGTCAGGCCCTGCCGTGACCGGATAGTCGGTCGCAATGTCGGGAGCGTGGACAATCAGCTTGACTCCGCCGGCGGGGTTGCCGGTGATGAAGTCGGTAACCGTCCCGCTGATGTTGACCGTCCTTATCGAGCTAACCTCGACATCGACTCCGCTGAAGGTGTTCGTGATGCCGTCGTAGAGGACCGGCGGTGTGGAATCTCCAGGCATGAAGTTGGGCGCGGTCGCATGCACCGTGAACGAGTCTCCGGGATGCAGGAAAGCATAGGCGGTGTAGTTGCCCTGGGCATCGGAAGGCGCCGACGCCGGACCGGCATCCACTCCACCAACCTGGATCGTGGCAGTAGCGCCTGCAACAGGAGCATCACCATTGTTGGCGTCCAGGATCTTGCCGGTGACCGTCACACCGTACTGCGCCAGAAGCTGGCTCTGGGTCAGTCCCTGATCCCAGATGTGCAGCCTTGCAATCGAGCCGACGAAGCCGAACCAACTCGGGGTCGGGCTGCCCCAGTAGCCGGCGCCAAGCAACATGGGATAGCCAGTGTTGAGGCTCATGGAGTGAGGCGTCGTACCCGTGGTCCGGTCAACGCCGTCAACATAGACGTGGTCAACGGAACCATCGTAGGTATTGACAATCATATGCCACGTGCCGGTCGCGGGAGGAGTACCAGGCCTCCAGGCACCGTTCCATCCAACCCAGTTGCTGTTGCCGTGGTCGATGTCACCCCAAGCGCTCAACCCGTCCAGTCTGAAGAGAGCCCCATTGCCATTGCACGGTCCGGTCATACCGAAGTAGGCGACCCCGCCAGTCGGATCTGTCGGCTGATAGATCCAGACAGCAACAGTGTACTGCGTGTCAGGACCGACTATGCCGTCAGAGGCACTGGTGGTGAAAGTGGACAGCAGCCAGTCATTCGACGTCCCGCCGAACTGGACGGCCTTTCCACCGGGAGCATTGGCATCCGCAACTACAGCCGCCGTGCTCGTGGCGTTGTCGAACGATCCGCCCTTGGTGCCGGCATTCGGCCAGCTTGTAATCGTGCCCAAAGGCAGAGCAGCCGCATCCAGATCAACGATCTTGCTCGGAGTGGCGGCCTTGGTCAGAGTGAAGTCCTGACCAGTGACATCCGACGTTGTGACCACGACGATCCTGGCCGTCGAAGTGGAGTAGCGGAACTTGCTCGCGACCACGTAGTAGGTCTTGTTCCTGTCCACCGCAGCCGAATAGGTGCCGTCGGTGGCGGTCGTAACGGTCGAGTAGACGGTATACGTTGCGCCGCCGTCGGCGCTGATGTTGACGGTTACCGTAGCATAAGCAATTGCAGCGCCATTGGAGTCCTTGACCATTCCCGAGATCCGGGGCATCGGTGTCAGAGGGAAATTCTTGCCGGTGACGTTGGCGCCGGCCACGGGAACCGTCAGAGCCGCCGACGTAATATACGTGGCCTTGTTCGCCACGATGTAGTACGTGGTGTCAAAGTCGACTGCGGCGGTGTAAGTGCCATCACCACCGGTTGTGACTGTCAGATAAGGAGTAAGTGTCGCGCCGCCATCCGTGCTCGTATTGACGACCAAAGTTGCGCCCGATATCGGCAATCCGGTTGAAGCGTCGGTGACTGTTCCCGAAATGGTCGGAGGAACGATCTTCTCCGTATTATACAGGCTCTGGATCTGGCTTACAGGCAAAGCCTGGTCCCAGATGCGCAGTCTGGAGACATAGCCGATGAATCCGCCCTGATCCAAGCTGTTGGAGTTGTTCCAGTATCCCCGGCCGAGCGAGATGGCGTTGCCGGCGTTGAGGTTGAGGCTGTGCACCTGGCTGGTGTTGACGTGGTCCACGCCATCCACTATTACGTGGTCGAGTGAACCATCATAGGTATTGACGACCAGATGCCAGTTGCCGGAAGTGGGAGGCGTTCCGCCCGTCCAGCCGCCGCCCCAGCCGACCCACTGGCTGTTGCCGCGGTCGATGTTGGCCCAGATATTGAAGCCGTCAAGTCTGAACAGCCCGCCCGCCCCGTTGTTCGGTCCGCACAAAGACATATAGGCGGCGCCCGTGGTCGGAGCCGAAGGCTGCAGAATCCACACGGCAATGGTGTACTGCGTGTCAGGACCGACTATGCCGTCAGCGGCAGCCGTGCCCCAGGTGGACTTGACGTAGTCGTTCGCGCCACCGCCGAAGTAGACTGCCATGCCACCGGGAGCCGCGCCGCGCGCAACGACCGTGGCGGTGGAACTGGCGTTTTCGAATGACCCGCCTTTCGTGCCGGCATTCGGCCAACTTGTTATCGGCCCCACACTGAGCGTGTTCGCGTACAGGTCGACCAGCAGAACAGCCGCGTTCTTCACCAGCGTGATGTTCTGGGTCACGTCGGAGTTGGCAACCGACACGTTCACCGGCGTCGAGGACGCGTAGCGGGTTTTAGAAGCCGCGACGCTGTAGGTCTTGCTGCCCGCGACATACGCGACGTAGTTGCCGCTGGCGTCGGTGGTAACCGTCTGCGGCGACTCGGAATCAGCCGGGTTGGGAGACACCGTCACCGACGCGCGTACGACCGGGCCGCTCGCATCAGTCACCTGGCCTTTAACAGCCGGGAGTTTGGTCAGCGAAAAGTCTATGCCGGTAACATCCGACGTGCCCACGGAAGGAGCAGGCGAATACTCGGCTGAACTGATGTATCCCGTCGCGCCGGCCTTGATATAGTAAGGGCCGGTGCCGCTCAGTGCGGTGATTGCATACGTGCCGTCCGCGGCGGTTGTGGTGGTGCTGTATGGGCCGCCCGACGCAAGTGAGTAGGAGACGGTCGCTCCGCTGATGGCCGTGCCGCCGCTGTCCCTGACCGTGCCTCTTATGTAGTACGGCGTCACGCTGTTGTAGAGCGCGGTGACATCCGCCTGGGTCAGGACGTAGCCGGTATAGATGCGGAAGTCATCGAGCTTGCCGTTCAAGCGTCTTGCGGTACCCCAACTGCCGATCCTGAGATTGGAGAAGTTAACGGAACGCGACGCGGCACCGGTCCGCTCCACTACCCCGTTGATGTAAATCTTCGATGTGTTTGTCGAGTTGTCGTATGTCAACGCAACGTGGAACCACTTGCCCTGATTGCCGCTGGTCGCGCCGAATAGGGTCGTCGAGTAGATCTCGTTCCCCCCGTTGACCGAGAACTGCAGACCGAAATTGGAGCCCCCCCAACCCGGCACGATCTCGGTGATAAAGGAGCCGCCTGTCCAACCGTCGGTGGCGGCAATCGAGGTGCCGTCACCGGTATTGACACCGTTCACATACATCCAGAACGCCATGCTGAACTGGGTTGCCGCGGTCGGAAGCCCGGGAACCGTGGCGCGGGTGTTGGAACCGTTGAAGACCGCGGCGTTGCCAATGTAACCCAAGGCATAAGTGATGTTTTCGGCGGTTGCGTTGTATGTTGCCCCGCCGCTGCCGTCGTTGACGATAGTGTTGCCCGAGATGTTGTCGAACGTGTATTGGAGGATTGGTGCTTGGGCGGATGCCATCTGCGCCGCGACAATCGCCAATACAAGCGCGACAACAACGTGCAAAGTGATCTTACGCATTTTCTTGTTGATCCTTCCTTTCTCAGATTCTCCAATCGAATTGGTACGGGCCGCCGCGGGTTTCCCTAGATTTG
>Ga0209777_10003956_pt1 | contig 17863 bp, 9 predicted proteins | sample FrelakmetHBP12HB_FD_187147 | JGI IMG/M metagenome (GOLD analysis project Ga0209777, IMG submission 187147) | Freshwater lake sediment microbial communities from the University of Notre Dame, USA, for methane emissions studies -HBP12 HB (SPAdes)... | ecosystem: Environmental > Aquatic >...
CGATCTACTGACATCCCTTCGCGTCACATTACCGCCTCCATCGGCAGCCGCAGCTTCATGGACACCCGTGGCCCGATTAGCTCGGGCAACGCGCTCGGCAGCCTGAGTTTCGGCGTTTCCAACCAAAATGGCTACACGACCAATGACTACACCGGCCACAAGCTCGAGGACGGCGACGCGGCGTTCGGTTATTCGCAGGTCCTCTGGCCGAAGAGGGGTCCATGGGATCTCCGGCTCAGCCTGACAGCCGAGCGCGACCACGACGGCGACTACGGCCTGGGCGACCTCGCCGCGCTGCGCGCCAACGATCACCACGTTTCACACGATTTCGAGGGATTCAGCAACCGCAACCTTGCCCAGCCGGTTTTCACCGCCGTCAAGCACGGCAAGAACGCCGACCTCACTTCCATCACCGCCCTGCAGTGGTTCCAGACGCGCGACTACACCGACGCCGATTTCTCCGCCGCCGACCTGTTCCGCAGAGGCACCAACGAGCAGCAGCATGCTTACACTCAAGAGTTTCGCCTCAGCCCGAACGCGGGCGTCGACATCAACAACCGCACATCCATCCGGTGGCTTCTCGGCGCGTTTCTCTTCAGCCTGCGCGACAGCTCGGATAGTTTCACCGAGTACAGGCTGGCCGCCGCGCAGTCGATGAGTATCCCGATGGCATTCACCGACCACAAGACGGCCTCCATCCACAACACCGGCATAAGCCCTTACGGCCAGGTGAGCTTCACGTTCGACAAGCGCACCGACCTCACCCTCGGCCTGAGGCACGACTACGAGCACAGGTCAGCCGATTTGCTCGGCTTTACCGATCCCGCGATAAGCGCGCCGGCATCGACTTCAGCAAGCCGCGCGTTCAATCAGACCAGCCCCACAGTATCGATCGCACACCATCTATCTTCCAATCTGCTCTGGTACACCACCGCGAATAAAGGCTACAAAACGGGTGGCTTCAACGCCGCGGCCCCGGCGGGCAAGACCAGCTACGGCGAGGAAACAAGCTGGACCTACGAGACCGGCCTGAAAGCGACCGGCCTCAACAACCGCCTCGTCGCCGATCTCAGCTTGTTCCGCACCGCCTGGGACAGCATCCAGCTCGATGTGCCTACCGCCGTGCCCGCCGTTTACTATATAGATAATGCCGGCCGCGCGACCAGCCAGGGCAGCGAGTTGGAACTCACGTATCGACCCAAGAATGGCCTTGAGTTGTTCGGCGGGGTCGGGATTCTAAGCGCCCAGTTCAAGTCCGGCAGCCAGTCAGCCGGAACGGCGGTCGGAGGCAACGACCTGCCCTTCGCCCCGCGCGTGACCTGGCGCCTCGGCTCGCAACTGTCGAGGAAGCTGTCGAATGGCGGCCGCCAGTTCGCAAGGCTCGACATACTCGCCACAGGCAAGTTCTTCTACGACGCCTCAAACGCCGCAGCCGAAGATGCCTATACCCTGGTCAATCTCCGCATCGGCTCCGAAAAGGGCGACTGGAAAATAGAAGCCTGGGCGAATAACGCATTGAACGCGAGCTACATACCGGTCGCGTTCCCCGTCTCGATAGTCCCATCCGGCTACATCGGCCAGTCGGGGATGCCGAGGACGGTTGGGATGTCCATGAGCCGGGCATTCTAACGAGTTTCAGTCCCTGGGTCAGCGAACAGTCTGCCATACACTGTCATCCCGAGCCCCCATACACCGTCATCCCGAGCCCCCATACACTGTCATCCCGAGCGCAGTCGAGGGATCTGCTTTTCAAACTGGCGGAGGATAGCCCAAGACCAAAAAGGAGACAGCAAACAGGGCCGGACGTCCGCCCGGCCCCAATACGGTCCGACTAATCCATCGGCGTGGTCGACGTCTTCGACGACGGCGCGGTGGCAGCCACCGTGATCGGTACCATCATCGGCACCACCATCTGCACGCTGTTGTTGGCGATCATGCTGTTGAGCGTCGGCCTGTCCATCTGGGTCGCCACCCACACGGCGCCGCTGTTGAGCACCCTCTGCTCGGCATCTTTCGAGAGAGGCACGAACATCGTCGGACCTCTGCCGGAAATCGTCGCGCCCGGAACCGGCGAAGACACCGCCGTCGGAATAATCATCACCGGCTGCCCCGAAGTGCCGATCTTACTAAACGACGACTGCTGCATCATAATCGCCTGGGTGCCTGATACCATTGTGAACATGTTCTCGTCGAATGGGACCGGCGCCACCACGGGCAAAATCACGATGCTCGCGCCGCTGTTGAGCATCGCGGTCACCGATGATTGGTCGATCGATATCGGGCACGGCCCCGCGCCCGACAGCATTCTCCCGGTCACGGTCTGATTGACGACCGCCGGTACCATCACCGGGACCATCACCACCGCCAAATTGCTGCAGTTCAGGATCTTGTTTGCCATGGTGCAGTCGATCGTGGTGGGCACCAGCACCGATACATTCGGCACACACGGCACCGTGTTGATCAGGCTCTTGTTGACCAGCACCGGCACTATCAGCGGGACCGAGGTGGTGCCCGCCGAGATCGCGCTCGGCAGGGGCGGACATACCGGACATGGTGGCGGCGGCGGCGCCGGTCCGGCCCCTGATGGTGTTGGGACTACCGCCGGTTCGGTTGGGGGTGTTACCTTGCTGCCATTGGCCCAGACTGTCGGTGCGCAGACCAGGGCTAGAATGACGACTGCCAATAATACTCGCATCTTCCTGTATCCTCCTTAACGGACACGCGCTAGGTGTGTCGTGCGACAATTGTGATGCAAGCAGTATACCCCCAGCTTGTGTGACACTATGCGGGGCAAGCATTCAGACGTTACAGCGGCCCGGCAAATCCGCGGTCCGCGGCCGGGTCCTCGATCACCGTCACAGCCAGAAGTTTTATCTTATCGTTATTCGGCAGCGTCAGTCTCGGTGCGCCGTTGGGCGCATAAACGGTATACCTGAACAGATAGGCGTATGAGTACGCCTCGTTTCCGCCCTGGGCATCGTGCCTGTGCGAGCAAAACCATGCGACCGGGGCCGGCCTGACGTATCCCGGCACGATCCCCGTGCATTCGTCGGTCCCCGCCTTCCACGTCCGGTTGTCCCACTGGCCTATGTAACCGCCCCAATCCTCGATCTTCAGAGTCGCTTTCTTCCCATCAAAAGCGAACGCAGCCGCCCGGTCGCCCGGAGACGCAGCGGCAAGGATCGCAACTTTATTGAACTTCGTCCTGGGAAGCTCCACACTCTGCCCCTTGCACGTCACCCCATTCGGCTGGTCGGGCGGAGCGAGCACGAACTTGGCCCCGCCATCGTCAATCTCTCTGGGAAGCATCTCCGCGGGCAGGCAGCGGCCATCCGAATCGAACCCGCCGTCGGACTTCTCGCCATCCTTACTCGCAAGCCGGATATCGTAAGGCAGGATCACGGGAGTGCTCTTCGGGGCGCTCAACCGAACCGCCGATGGCTTGACCCTGACCCCAAACGTGCGCAGGCTGTATGAGCCGAAATCACAAACCAGGCTGCCCTTATCGACCCTAGCCGGCCCGATCGGCTGCTCCTGACCATTCAATTCCCTTGCGGATGTGATCGGGGATGCAAAACTCACCCGCACGTCTTTCGCCGGTCTGCCATCCATTTCGACCATTCTGAGCACAATCTCATCACCGTCCTCGGCCTTCTTCACCGCCATCAGCCTGATTCTGGTGTTACTTATCCTAACGAACGAGAACGTCCTGCCCAGCCTGCCGCCGTGACTCGATGTCCGGAACGCGATCAGAGGCTGCTGCATCCTCAAGGCCTGCCAATCCGTCTGACCGGCCCGCCAATCGCTCTTGTGCCCCGCGAGTCCGAACAGTATCTCGTGCCTGCCCCAGTCCTGGGTCGCTTGATCGCCGAACCCGCCGCGCACGCCCGGCGTGTGAATAAGCGTCAGCCTGAGCGTGTTATCGTCCGGTTTGTCCGAGCCATACTTGCAGTCCGAAAGCACGGTCGCGCCATACTCGCCGCTCCTGTCGGTCAGGTCGAACCACTGATGCGACGGCACTTCGTATTTCTTGGGGTCGTTGTTGCCGCGCTGGACCGTGCCGACCTCCCAACTATATGTCGCCATCGGGTTCGACGCCGTTAACGAAAAAACAGCCTTCAAGCAGCACTCCCTGCCGCGCCAGTCGATTGTGTTGGCAAACTCGACCCTGTCCCCGGCGCTGCCGGCCGACAACCTGATCACCTGTGAAAACTTCGATCCGTCTTTCTCGCGGTCTATTGCCAGCGCCACCCTCACCGGCCCGTTCTCGACGATGTGCACAGTCGGTTTCCCGTCCACGTATCCCCTCGGCGGCTTGCTTTGATCCTCCCAATCCATATTCCACGCCGGGTATTCGCGCGGGTTTTCATACTGAAAAGCCAGCCGCGTCGGACCCGCCAGCAGCTCGCGGCGCAGGCTCTTGTCATATATGCCGCACACATCCCCGTTCGCATCGATCTTCACCCGGTACCGCGCATTTTCGACGGAGGACATCGTGACCTTCAGCACACTCGAAGATACCGCGCTCTTCGCCTGCCGGACGTCATACACCGCGAAACCCGCTGCCGGCGCCTTCGCGACAAACAGCACCCGTGGCTTTGCGCTCCCAACACCGATGACCTGCGACGGGGTTTCTATTCCGTCCGGCCCCACAACCTTGACCGCACTCGCCGAACCCGCAGGCATGTCCGCCTCGACCACATCCTCGCGCGCCACTCCGAGGGAATTATAGACCACCACCGCCGAGCCCTTCGCGCGCGTATCCATCGCTGACGCGATCGTTCGCACACCCTGGCTCATCACGTCGGTGAACTGATTTGCCGCCAGCAGTTCGTCGTTCCACGAATACTCGTAGGCCATCGGCAGGGAAGTCCCAGCCATGATATCGTGGAACTGTCCGCCCAGCACCAGCGCCCAGGCGTCGTTGAGCTTCTTGCGCGGATAATCCATCCCGCCCAGCCATTCCGCCGCGACCGACGCCTCCTCCGCCGCGTCCGCGAGCAGTTCATTTTCGCGGTTCCATCTCTTCATATAGGCTTGCGAGGTGATCGATCCCGCCGAGTGCTGGGTCAGCAGCAGGTCACCCTTGTAACGCGGCAGCTTTGCGGCCTGGTCCGGCTTGATATCCACGAACATTCGCTCGGCAGTGGCCGATACCACCTTCAGCGAGCCCGTCCCCTTGACGCTCTCCCGCACCCACCTGACCGAGTCCTCCGACGGCGCGCCGCCCTGGTCACCAGTGCCGTAGTAGTGATAATCCGCATAGACCCCCGATTTTCTTCCGTTTTCGTTGATCCGGTCCAGCCACGATTTGCTCATCGAGAGGTCCTCGCCGACCGAGTCACCGTAAGACCCGGGGTTCAGCGCCGCTATCACCGAGCGCCCATCCGGCCCCTCCCACAGTCCAACGTTGAACGGTATCCCCACAGCCGAGTTCCACGTCAGCTTCTGCGTGGAGAACCCTTTGATCCCACAGTGCGCGAGTATGCTCGGCAGAGACGCGGGAAACCCGAAGCAGTCCGGCAGCATGAACTCCGCGCTGGCCTGGCCGAGTTCCTTCCTGAAGAACCTGTTGCCATAAAGCACCTGGCGGATGATGGATTCCGCCGACGGCACGTTCACGTCGCACTCTTCCATCGATGACCCGCACGCAAACCACTTTCCCGCCGCCGCATAGCCCTTCACCCGTGCAAAATCCGCCGGATAATACTCCTTCATCATCCGGTATCTATTGGCGCCGCTGAAGTTGAACACGTAGTCCGGGTATTTCTCGATCAGCCGGAAATTATCCTGCATCGTCGCCGGGATCATCCGGTCGATGACTTCCGGATAGGTCCACCTCCACTGGGTGTCCAAATGAGCATAACCCACCACATACAGCGTCGGAGTCTTGCCGAGGTCACTGGGTTCGGTGGAGAAGGCGGGCGCTGCGAGCGCAATCGCGGCTGCAATCAGAGTCCAGGACGGGATGAGCTTCATGAGTCCACCTTTCTGCTAGCTGGTTCAATTCAATCTTCACGCCGAGCCACCCAACTTCCTGCGTACTACCCATTGCACAATTGTCCGCCCGGATGCATAATGTTACTGACGAGGTCGGGCCGTGCCCAAGCCCGCCGCGGTGCACTGCGCCTACAATACTCGTTGGTTTCAAGGAGATGAAACGTGAACACAATGACAACCAGCTTGATTATCGGTTCCGCAACGCTGGTTCTGTGTAGCGCAGCGGCGGCTGCGGACAAGATACCGGAATATCGCTCGCCTATTCGTTTCATGCCGGCCGAGCGCGCGGTTGGTGATGTAATGCCTTTCTACTGGAAGGGCGAGTATCACGTCTTCTACCTGACCAACCCGACAGGCAACAATGACGTCAACTGGGAGCATACCGTGTCCGGGGACCTCGTAACCTGGAAAGAACTGCCGCCGGCTTTGACTCCAGACAAGAGCGACCCAACCGGGCCAGAGGGACGATGCATGTTCACCGGCTGCGTCGTCGAAAAGGACGGTGTCTTCCATGCCTGGTATACAAGCTGGAATCCGAACAATCCGGCCGGGCGCGAGTTCATCTCCCACGCGACCAGCAAGGACCTGATCAAGTGGACGAAACACCCCGAGCACATGATCGCGCCGGATGGTATCCATTATGCCAACCATCACGATCGTGACTTCCGCGACCCCCAGATCTTTTGGAATGCGAAGGCAAAGGAGTATTGGATGCTTATCAATGGCAATGTTCCGGGCAAGGATGGCTTCCGGTTCGGCCTTCTGACATCCAAAGATCTGGTCCACTGGCAGCAACAGAACCCTATCGAGGGGGTTCCGGGCGACGAGTGCCCGGACTACTTCAGAATCGGCGATACCCACTATATCCATTCATGCCAGAGCCTCTACTGCTACTCAGACAAGGCCGAAGGCCCCTACAAATACCCGGAACTGACCCGAGAACTGGATGCGCCTTTTATGCATGCGGGCAAACTGGTGTGGGATGGGAAGCGGCACATTTTGTTCGCAGGCTGGGTCGGGGGGCCGATGCCTTCGCCGCGGGAAGTGTATGGCGGCCCTAATGGGTTGCTCTATATCAAACCCGTCCTGGAGATTCTCAATCTCTTCAAGCATACCGCCCTTGACCTGGCCGACAAACCGGAGTTCACCCAATCCGGCGCTCAATGGCGATATGACGGCCCCGTCCTGCGCTGCAGCGCCGGGCAGGAGCAGGTGAAAGCGGTATTTCGTGTGCCCGAACATTACATGTTGGACTGCCTTGTCACCATGACTCCCAAGAGCCGGCTTACCCTTACCATTGGCGGACATTACCACCTGTGCCTTACGCCCGAAACCGCGCAACTATCGCTCACCGGTCCGAATTTCAATCGAACTCGTCCCTGTCCGGTGGATACCTCGAAGCCTACGAAGATCCAGGTGTTCGCCGAGGGGAAACTGATCGAATGTTTTGTCAACGATCAGTTCGCGCAAACCTGCACGGTCGGGACCGCCAAGGAAAAGCAACTTGAAATCGGCGCTGAGGGTGGCAGCGTGGGAATCCTCAAATTGCTGGTTAAGACCTGTCAATAGGCGGGCGTTTACAAACCTCCGCAACAAAGAGGGTCTGCTTGCTTCGCTGTGTAGAACGGACGATTGGTGAGGCGTAAGACTATTCCATAGATCAAGGAAACAACATGAAGCACTATTTATTGACACTCACAGCTTTGCTGACGATTGCCCTGGCCGGACCTTTGCAGGCCGAAAACGAGCGTGTCTGCTGGCTTTCGGACTTGGACCTGAGCAAAGTGGAGCAGACCTGGGGCTTCGCCGTGCAAAAAGACAAGAACTACACCGGCAAGCCGTTGTCCATCGGCGGCAAGATATATGAACGGGGCTTTCAGACTGTTTTCGGCGGAGAGGGTGTCGACGGCGCCTTCGAACTTGAACTCAAACCCGGCGTGCGGAGGTTCCTGGCGTCGGTAGGCATGAATGACGAGCCCGACTTTAGGGGCCCGGTCGAGTTCCTTGTGTATGGCGATACCCAACTGCTGTTCTCCAGCGGTCGAATGAATTTCGGCGATGCAGCCAAACCCGTTGATGTGCCCCTGGCAGGCAAGAAGCGTCTGCTTTTGGTGGTAAAAAACGCCGATGACAAAGGTATCGTCAATGGCGACTGGGCAGATGCGCGGATTCTGCTCGATAGCAACACATCCGGCGATTTGGTCAGTGTGGCAACGCCCGAGCCCGCCGAGATTCTCACGCCCAAGCCCGGCCCGGCCCCGAAGATCAACGGTGCCCGGGTGTTCGGCGTGCGGCCCGGCAACCCGTTCTTCTTCAAAATCCCCGCCACCGGCGTGGCCCCGATAACCTTTGCCGCCAAAGGCCTGCCCAGGGGTCTCAAAGTCGATCCCAAAACCGGCGTTATCACTGGTTCGATCAGCAAGGTCGGCGAGTACAAGGCGACTCTGATCGCAAAGAACGCCAAGGGACAGGCTTCGCGGCCATTCAAAATCGTGGTCGGTGAGAAGCTGGCGCTGACCCCACCAATGGGATGGGCCAGTTATAACTGTTGGGGCTGTGACATCACCGAGGCGCGTATGAGAGCAATCGCCGATGCGTTTGTTAAGACCGACCTCATCAACCACGGCTGGACCTATATGAACATCGATGACGGCTGGCAGGCACGTGTGGAGAAGGGCCGCGCGGGCGAGGCCCGCAAAGCCCCCGGCTTCGGTCTTCAGCCCAACGAGAGGTTCCCCGATATGAAAGCTCTCTGCGACTACGTCCATGGCCTCGGCCTCAAAATCGGCATTTACTCCACTCCCTGGAAGATTTCCTATGGCGGCTACACCGGCGGATCGGGTAACGATGAGAAAGGCACGATTGATAAACAGGGGGAAACCACCGGCAAATACACATTCGAGGTCCAGGATGCCAAACAGTGGGCCGAGTGGGGCTTCGATTGCGTGAAATACGACTGGCGTCCCATCGATGTGGAGAACACCAAGCGAATGTCCGATGCGCTGCGCAACTGCGGGCGTGACATCCTTTTCACCCTTTCCAACAGCGCGGACATCAACCAGGCCGACAAGTGGGCGCAGCTTTCGCAGTTCTGGCGAACCACCGGAGATATCACGGACCGTTGGTGGAGCGTGTCTCGCATAGGCTTCAGCCAGGACCCGTGGAAGAAATTCGCGGGGCCGGGGCACTGGAATGACCCCGATATGCTTGTTGTCGGCTGCGTGGGATGGGGCAGACCCAGGCCAACCCATCTGACACCTAACGAACAGTACACGCACATCAGCCTTTGGTGCCTGCTGTCGGCCCCACTGCTGCTTGGCTGCGACCTCGGTCAGGCCGATGATTTCACCCTCAGCCTGCTCACTAATGATGAAGTCCTCGAAGTCGACCAGGATCCGCTCGGCTGCGAAGCCGGCAGAATATCCAGCGCAAATGGCCTCGAAGTCTGGGCGAAAGATATGGAGGATGGATCGAAAGCGGTCGGCCTCTTCAACACAACCTACTTCCCGGCCAAAGTGACCGTCAAATGGTCCGACCTCGGCCTGAATGGCCCGATGAACATCCGCGACCTATGGAGGCAGAAGGACTTGGGTGTCTTTTCGGACAAGTACGAATGTGAACTCCCACGCCACGGCGTCGTGCTCGTGCGGATTGTCTCCGCTAAGACGCAAAAAACCCAAAACAGCGTACCTGTAGGTACGCGCTCAAAGGCGAAGGAGACTATGTCACAAGGGAATGCGAGCAAGATAGAAGCGCTCAAGAAGACAATCGGTGAGGAGCGCCTGCCCAAGTTCTACGGCCGCCTCGATGCGCTAAACAAGGATTTGGCTGCGAAGGGCTTCGTGAAATTCGATGGCCTGGCGGAGCCGATGCTGACGGGCTACGACTACAAACAATGCTACGATTGGGACCTCTACTTCGAGAATCTCTATCTCAGCTACTATGGCATAAGCGACTATTGCTTCAACAACTTCAAGGTCTTTCTGAGCACACAACAGCCGGACGGTTTCATCCCGCGCGCTTACGGACCTCTGCCCTGGGGAAAGACTCAGCCGTTCAAGCCGTTCCTGGCCCAGATTGCCGTTCTCGGGTCGCAGCAACGGGGCAATGACTACGAGTGGCTAGGGGCCTCCTACTATGACGGACTAAAGAGGTACCTGGATCGCTGGTTCGCTTACGACAGTGATAAGAATGGACTGCCGGTTTGGGACAGCGCCGATGCGAGCGGCATGGACAATCAGATCAGCCGCGCGGGCGGTATAGGCAGCTTTACTTGCGAAGGCGCCGACCTGGCGTGCTACCTCCATCGTGAGCTGGAATGCATGGCATTCATCGCCGGAAAGCTGGGCAAGCGCAGTGACCAGAAGAGTCTTGAATCCCGCGCCTCCGCGTTAGCCAAGGCGGTCAATACTATCCTCTGGGATCAGAAGGACGGTTTCTATTATGATCGCAATGAAAAGACCGGCGCGATGATCCGTGTCAAATCCGTCGCGGGTTTCCTGCCCTTGTGGGCCGGCATTGCGACGCCCGAAAGAGCCAGGCGGCTGGTCAAGGAGCACTTGACCAACGAGAAAGAGTTCTGGTTGAAATATCCAGTCGCGACCTATGCAGCCACCGAGCCGGACTATCGCCAGGGCGTGGATGGCTGCAACTGGCGAGGCACGAGCTGGATCCCAACTGATTACATGATAATGCACGGCTTGCTTCGTTACGGATACAAAGAAGTGGCCCGTGACCTGGCCTACCGGACATTCAAAATGGCCCTGGATGAGAACCCGACCACACGCGAATTTTACGATGCCGACACGGGAAAAGGCAACGGCTTGAACCCGTTTTGGGGCTGGTCATCTCTGGCCTACGTGATGCCGCTGGAACTAGAGCTTGGCTACGATCCCACGCAAGTCAAAAGCAAGATACAGCCCTGGCTGTCACGCGATCTTGGCGTTCACGGACCAGGCAGCGGGCAGAGTAAGTGACAAGCAACAGGAGTTATTTTATATTCGGATCCAAGGTCTTCGGTTCAGCGGCAGTCACGTCAATTCGTTGCCCTGTCGGGCGAAGATAACGACCTGTTATTCGATGACCTCAGCATTAGATGGAGATGATGATGAATTCAAAATTGAAGATGTCTATGGTTCTTTTGGCCGCGCTGTGTGCGGCATCGGCAGCGCGCGCGGACGTTCGGCTGCACCGGGTCTTCACTGACCACATGGTCCTCCAGCGTGATATGAACGTCAACGTCTGGGGATGGGCCGATCCCGGCGAAAAGATAAGCGTGCGGTTCGGCGATCAGAGCCTGTCGGCCGTGGCCGACGAAAAAGGCAAATGGTCCGTCAAGCTCGCCCCAATGAAAGCCAACACCACGCCTCAAAACCTTACCGTCACAGGCAAAAATAAGATCGAGCTGACCGATATACTCGTCGGTGACATCTGGCTTTGCAGCGGGCAATCCAACATGTCTTTCGGCATCGGTGGCTGCAACGCGCCCGACGACATCAAGTCCGCCGATTATCCCCTGATTCGCTTCCGTGGTTCCTGGGGATCCTGGTCGGGCCCGCTCATGGAAGACCTCGTGGAGAAGCCCTGGTACCGGGTAGCTATCGACGAAGACCTCGCCAGGCTGAAGCCGTGGAAACGTATCGTCCCGGACGCCAAGGAGATCGGCGACTGTCCCGCCGTCGGCTTCTATTTCGCCCGCAGGGTTTTCAAGGAGACCGGCATTCCCATAGGCATTCTTGAGGCCGCCATCGGAGGATCCACAATCGAGGCCTGGATGCCGCCGAATGCTTTCACGGATTACCCCGCCGTGGCCTACCTCGCCAAGCAAAGACAAGATGCCATCGATAATTGGCACACAAAGACCATCGCCGACATGGAAAACTGGGTCGCCGACGCCAAGCAGAATATGGCCCAAGGCAAGGAGGTTTCCAATGCTCCAAGTATCGCGCCGCATCCCAACGAAGATTTCAGAGGCCGCTGCGAGGTTAGCTGCCTCTACAATGGCATGATCAACCCCTTGACTCCATTTGCCATAAAGGGCGTGCTCTGGTATCAGGGCGAAAACAACGGCGCGGAACAGCAGACGTATATCGATAAGCTCAGCGCCATGGTCGGCGGTTGGCGAAAGCTTTGGGGCTATGAGTTCCCATTCTACTATGTTCAGCTTACGATCCTGGACAAGCCCAATGACGACCCTTCCGGCGGCCGGCTCGGATGGCAGGCGAACCGAATGGGCATGCTTGGGGCGCTCAAACTAATACCGAACAGCGGCATGGCGGTGACAATCGATGTCGGCGATGCCAACGACATCCATCCCAAGAACAAATTCGACGTCGGAGAGCGCCTCGCCCTCTGGGCGCTGGCGAAGGACTACGGCAAGAAAATCGTCTACTCCGGCCCGCTCTACAAGAGCATCTGGATCGAAAAGGGCAAGGCCAGAATCTCCTTCGACAGCGTCGGCGGCGGCCTGATGGTCGGCAGAAAAGACGGCCTCAAGCCCGCCATCGAGGACAAGGGAGCAAAGCTCCAGCGCTTCGCTATCGCCGGAGAGGACAAAGTCTGGCACTGGGCGGACGCCGTGATCGACGGCAAAACCGTGCTCGTCTCAAGCCCCGAGGTCCCCAAACCCGCCGCCGTGCGCTACGCATTCTCAATGAATCCCGAAGGATGTAACCTCTACAACAAAGAAGGATTACCTGCGTCTCCGTTTAGAACCGATGACTGGTAGCAAAGGATGGTTAAGATGAACGTAAGAAAAGCACTGTTGATGACGCTGATTGCCCTGTGCATGATCGCGTCGAGCGCGGCGTTCGCCGCCGATCCCCTCGTATCTCTGGACGCGGCCAAGCTCTCCGACGGCCCGCTTTCGGCCTGGCCCAACGCCGGCAGCCTGGGCGGCTCGTTCAAGAGCGCCGCCACAAGCCCGCGGGTGAAGACCGTCGACGGCGTCAAGGCCGTCGATTTCGACGGAAAGCAATACATGCTTGCCGACTTCACCGCCCCGGCATCGATCACCGGCGAAAAGCCCTGGACCGTGATCGTCAAGGTCTACGCCAGGAACGTGAGCGCCGAGCGCACGCTGCTCTCGTGGGCGAACCGGCCCGGCAACTGCATGGAAATCGAGTATGGCGACGCCCCGCTCTGGGGCGCTCTGGGCACCTGGAGCGATTTCACCTCCGGCTGGGGCGACGTCACCCCCGCCACCGGCAAGTGGCGGCAACTTATCTACAGCTACGCGGGCGGCAAGGATGGTGAATTCCAGGCCTGGTGCGATGGCGAGCTCAAGGTCTCCAAGCCGTTCTCGCTCGCGACCAAGGACGGCAGGCCGTTCGTGCTCGGCGCGTGCATGCTAGACGACCCCGAAAAGAACCCCGGCTACATACACTTCATCGACGCCGCCATCGCGAGCGTGCAGGTTTATGACTGGGGCTACAGCCAGATCGAGTGCTGGAAGACCAGCGGCAAGACATCGGCCTACCCGGTCGCCCCTCGGCCCAATGCCACGCTCGACACGCTCACCACCACCCTCCAGTGGGCCCCTGTCGCGGACGGGGTCGCGTCCTACAACCTCTACTTCGGCGAGGATCCCGCCTCGGTCGAAAACGGCGCCGGCAAGGCCAATAAGGGCAAGCAGGCCGCGACCACCTTCGGGCCTGTCCCGCTCGACATCGCCAAGGCATACTACTGGCGGGTCGATCAGCTCGACGCGTCCGGCAAGGTCATCGCGCGAGGCGTGGTCTCGAAGTTTTCCACCGAGTCCGGCAACGCCACCGAACCCAACCCCGCCGACACCTATATCTTTGTCGAGGGCGGCAAACACATCCTGAGCTGGAAACCGGGCAAGTATGCCGTCAAGCAGAACGTCTACGTCGGCAAGACCGCCGAGGAAGTTCGCTCCAAACGCAAGCCCGACTTCGCCGGCCTCGACACCAAGACCACTTCGGTCGATTCGCCGATCAAGGACCCCGTTCTCGGCGAGAACTACTACTGGCGCGTCGAGTCGATCAACGGCAAGCCTTACTCGACCAGCAAGGGCGACGTATGGAGCTACCGCACCGTCTCCAAAAAGCTCAAGGTTTACATCTCCTCCGGCCAGTCGAACGCGGTCGGCTGCAGCCTGGCTTCCGGCCTGCCCGACAAATACAAGGGCTTGTGCAAGAACGCGATCATCTTCGTCCGCGGCGAGTGCGAGCTTGGAGACTACGGATGGGCCTGGCTCAAGGACGGTCTGGGCAGCGGCTACGGCAATCGGGACGGCAAGGGCACATTCGGCCCCGAGCTTCTCTTCGGCTACAATATGGCCCCACGGGACCCCAAGCAGGTCATTGCCATCATCAAGATCGCCTGGGGCGGCACCAACCTGGCCATCCAGTGGCGTCCGCCGAGCGCGGGCGGCACGACCGGCGATCTCTACACAAACTGGGTGAAGTTCTACCACGAGGCCATCTCCAAGCTCGACCCGGCCTTTGAACCCGAAATCGCGGGCATGATCTGGATGCAGGGCGAGTCCGACACGGGCGACCCGAAAATGGCCAACGAGTATGAGGCGAACCTGACGGCCTTCATCAAGGACGTCCGCGCCGAAACCAAGTGCCCGAACATGCCGTTCGTGCTCGCGACAATATCCAAGTTCGACGCCTGGAAAGCCTATGGTGACGTCGTCCGCGCCGCCGAGGCAGCCATACCCAAAAAGGTCCCCAACACCGCCACATTCCTCACCGAGGACTACGGCGCCTGCGACCCCTGGCACTACGACACCCCAGGCATGATCTCCCTCGGCGAGCGCTTCGCGAAGGCCATGAAGGGTTTGGAGGAAGCCAAGTAACCGCCCTCCGGCAGCCTGTGATGGGTGGCGATTTCCGAATCGCCACCCTAAAGCTAGAACGGGATTCCCGAATCCCGAAAACCGATGGTTTCCGGTGTTTCGGGATTTGAGTGAAGCCGTAGGCGGAACGGAAATCCCGAAACCGATATCCCTCCAGGTATCCCTACCTGGAGGGAAAACCCCCCATTTCGTCACGTAATGTTGGGCCGGGATTTCCAAATCCCGGCCCGTCGATGCGCTCAGGTGCTGGCATCTCGTACGACCACACGCATTTCCCGATCGAGGCAGACGCTTTGGAATGCTAGTTGGTTTGGCTGGATTAGGAAGCCACCGCTGCTCACCGACAGCACATCATCGCGCGGCTGAGCGCCTTGGCTTCCCAAATCCCCAAGCGACGACGTCTATATAGACTGACTGCGTTTCGGTCATTTTGCGGGGACATTGGGGCCAAATGGTCCTAAGGCAGAGGCTGTTTTGCAAACCACTGCAGCAGCCTATAAATCGAGTGGGCTGCAAATGGCTGCATAATACTCTCCACTCGCGTACATCGACGCAGTGTGTCGCCGAAATCAGCGTCATGCTCGATTGCTCTGACCATCAGTGGCCCGTGTTCGATATCTGTAGCATCCAAGATCAGGTCGAGCACCTTCTGTCCCTTGGTTTCTGCTGTTGCTCGCCAGATATACTTTGGCATACCCTCCAGAAGTACTGATTCTCTGTACGCCCGTTGCAGATGCTCGGATTCCGCCACCTCAGACTTCAGCTTATTCACATCAGTGAGATACACATCCCATTCCAGTTCGCCTGCCAAATTCAACTCCTTGTTGACCTCTGGCAGCTTGGTAAAGGCGTCAAATGAAGTAACGGCATTAAGCGCTTTGCGGAATGGGATCCTTATCTTGTGGTATAGCGGCACAAGCATCGACTGAGGATAGGCGTAGACATTGCCCTTGTTTCCCTTCATATCACGCCATGAAGTCGTCAGCCTCACGCAATCGGCGGGACGGTTGGCCACAGTGACAGTCTCTAGCTCCATCCTGGCAAATGGACCTATTCCGTCGTCATGCGCATAGAATTTATCTATGCGCGTCGCCTTGAGCAAGAAGTGCGTCGGACCATATGAGGTGGGTGCACCCCTGCCCAGTCTGTAGCCAGTTACGGCAACGGCATGGCCTCCAAGATCTTCACTATTTGCCCAGTCTCTGAGGTCGACCAGCAACGGAATCGGTATTCCGCCCTGTAGGTACGCATATATGGAGCTCTGAAGACAGAATGTGTCGCTGATCTTATCATTGATCCTTATCGGATATGGGACAAGCCCAACACTGCTTATGGCATGAGCCATCTGCCACGTAAATAGGCCGTGGTTGGGTAGATCACGCTCATCCATTGGGAAGCGAGCAAGCGCAGCCCTTGTAATCTCAACTGGTGAAGGGATATGGTGTTGGAACTGCTTGCCGGTCCCTTGGAACGCCGACCACAGGGTGCTGCTTGCGCAGGCAGCCGCAACGCTATCTTGTTCCTGAAATGCCAGGGTTTCGCGGATTTTAAGCTCAAAGCCGAACAAGTGAGCCTTGTACTCTTGGGTGATAGGAAAGTGGCGGCATCCTTCGGATTCGTACGTTTTCAGGCAAGTTCTTCCAATGACCGCTTTCGGCAACGGTTTGGCCACTATGAAGCCAAGGTACGTACTCCGTAGGGTTTCCGGGAATGACGGATCGGCAGTGCCCTGCAGAAGGTGGGAGAAGTCCTCTGCCTCGATCCTTTCAGAAAAGAAGTGCAGACGCCTGCAGACTGACGCGTAGTCGTGGAAGCAGCGCACGTAGAATGAAGCGTGATCCTCCAGGAAGTCGCGGTCGATGTAACCGTATTCAACTAGGATGGTCTCAGCATTTACGCCGGTTGGACCGAAGTACTCCCTGAAGTAGTCAATGTGAGCCTTCTTGCGAACAACCTCAGGGGATGTGTCGGGGTGCGCGGCAAGAATGTCAATGAGGTCGTCGATAGTGTATTTGCGGACTTCATACCGCTTGTCACCTGCGTGGGAAACCATTTATCTCTAGATAAGACCCCAGCAGAAAGGGCTGGCATCAATCCTCTGGGCTCGCCGCATATCCTCATCCTGGGAATCCGCAAGCCGGACGATCTCTTCAACGGCCTCCTTGCCGCCCTCTGACTCAAGCCACTGCCGAATACGCTTAGCCCGCTCCTCGTTCCTCGGGTCAGTTCCCTCTAGCGTGATCTCCATTTTCACCTCCGCATACCTGATTAGTGTAGCACACTACTAGACAGTTGTCAATTACCCATGTCGGCTCGGCATTAACCTTTCCTCATGCCACTCACGGAGTTGAGTCGTTATTACTGCCCGTTTTTGCGCGTTTTCTGTCTACGCAATTCTCCCCTTCCTATTATGCAACTCCTGCCTCACTTCCTCCCCATAACCTTTCCGGTGTTTCGGGATTTGAGCGGAGCCGCAGGCGGAGCGGAAATCCCGAAACCAAAACCAGCCCCCGGTGTTTCGGGATTTGAGTGGAGCGAATGCGGAACGGAAATCCCGAAACGAACTGAACGTATCTGCGGAGAGGAAAAGCCCGCGGAGCCCTCGGGTTGGCTGCATTCGAGCTATTGGCTCCACGAGCACGGCACGCAGGGGTGTTTGACCGTTGTGCCGTTTGAGCCTTAGGCTTGGTTCTTCGGAGGCAGATGGATTAGTTTCGGGATTTCCGGAGCGCCTGGAGGGTGAGTTGACAGGCGACATCTGAGTGACCGCTCCTCAAATCCCGAAACACCAAACATTCAGTAGCTAATGGTCGTTTTTACCCCTGTCACAATGTGGCGCTTCGCACGCTCGATGATCCAGTTGATCGTGTCGGGTTCCTCGAAACCTGCCCATTTACACAGGTCTGGATCGTCCGAAATCTTCTGCCCAACCGCAGTGCTTAGCCTATCGAGATATTCTGGCGAACCTGACTTGTTGACCACGTACACCACTGGAGCCGTGCTTCGGGCCGCTGGCGATACTGTTGCACTAAGCACGGC
>Ga0209777_10003957_pt1 | contig 17859 bp, 12 predicted proteins | sample FrelakmetHBP12HB_FD_187147 | JGI IMG/M metagenome (GOLD analysis project Ga0209777, IMG submission 187147) | Freshwater lake sediment microbial communities from the University of Notre Dame, USA, for methane emissions studies -HBP12 HB (SPAdes)... | ecosystem: Environmental > Aquatic >...
CGGACTCCAAGCGATAGTTGAGGCGCGGCGACCTTTCGTCCTCTTGCAGCGCCCGATGCCAATCGACTCCGAAGCAGCAGAGCTCCGGCCGGGCGACCGGTTCTACTACCGCGAGGGCACTTCGCTCGCACGAAGGCTGCTCCTGTTAAACGCCGGCGCCTTGGTAATCTTGCTCGGCTTTGCGCAGGACTGGCGTGATATGATGATCTACTTCATCATAATATTCTCATCGTTCGTGATTACTCTTCTAATGCGCGGGTTCAGGAGAGAATTCGTCATAACCCGGGAGAAGATAACAGGCAGGTTCGGCTCTCGTCGCCTGCTGATCCCGATGGCCGATGTTCGCTCTTGCACTATTGCTGATCCGCATCCTCTTACGGAATCGTTCAGAGGTCACCGCGGGTGGGGCTACACCTGGGGCAACACCCGGGACGGCATGCAACTCTACGGCGATGCCACCGGGCCAATGCTCAGGATAGACACCGTGGAAGGCAAGACTTATCTTCTGGGGATGAAGAGAACCGAAACCGCCTTCAGGCTGATCCGCTCTGCCCTCTCCCACCGTTCTTGACCGCCTGGTGTTTCGGAATTCTCGTTCGCGAAGTGATCCGATGTACTGCAATTTGGTATGCCAGCGGTCATTACCAGATATCACAAGGCTCCGCCAATCAGGCCGGGGCCTTTCCACGCTGTACGCGGGTCTCCTGACCTCGCACTAAGCCTGACCGTCCGTGATGAAACCCTCCCCTGCAGCCGTAACAGTTCATTCTTAATGAGTATGACGTCGCGGCCACCCGTCACCCTGAACTCGTTTCAGGGTCCATCCCTTCGTAGCCTGGGTGCTGAATCAAGTTCAGCATGACGTGGTACTCACGAACCGTGAGCTGTTACCTGCAGCCGATAACATTGACGTGGCACAAATCCTGTGGTAGTCTGGTCACCAGGATGAGCTGTATCGACGGAAGGGAAGCCGTGAAGAATACATCGCAGATCGCAATAATCGCTGCTGTGGCGCTCACCTGCATCGCCGCGTGCGCGTGGTCCGCGACGGCGGACGACACCGCGCGCATCGGCCTGACGTATTTCGGCAGCCCCAGGCACGTCGTTCTCTTGAGCACCGGCGGCCTGAACGCGATCAAAACAGACTCCGGCGCGGCGCTTACCTGCAACCCGGTTCCATCGATCAGCGTTAATGCCACCAAGAACTGTCTCTCCGTCACGTTTGATACCGGGCCAGTCGATGCGGGGACGTCCGTTACTATCACTCCCGCCGACCCTGCGGGAGTCATCACCATCGAAACATCCGGCCATGCGGCCCGCAAATACCGGGGCAGCGTCGAAATCGATCTGGCGGGGGAATCCGTTCGGCTGATCAACGTGGTCAACATCGAGGATTACCTCGCCGGCGTGGTGCCCTCGGAAATGCCCGAATCATATCCCGTCGAGGCGCTCAAGGCCCAGGCCATCGCCGCCCGCACTTATCTTCTGGCAAACAAGAAGAAGCACGCATCCGAAGGCTTCGACATCTGCGACAGCGATCACTGCCAGTCTTACGGCGGAGTCCTTGCCGAAAAGACCATCACCAACTCCGTCGTGGCCGATACTCGCGGCGAGGTGCTGATCTATGATGGCCGCCCGGCGTCAGTCATGTATTCGACGGACTGCGGAGGCGTGACCCGCAACTACGCGGACACCCAGCCCGACTGCCGCGCCCCATATCTGACCTGCGTGGTCGAGCCGGATGATATCAAACACATGACCTGGGAGAAATCCTACTCGCTTTCCGACCTGGAAAAGAAGCTCGTGACAGCCGGGGTGAAAGAGGCCGCCGGGCTCAAGAGCATAACCGTCGCCGAAACCGACACCTCCGGCAGGGCTGTCGATCTGACCGTCACGGGGGGCACAACCACGAAGACCGTCCCCGTAAGCAAGCTCCGTGCCGCCCTCGGCGCCGACGTGATCAAAAGCACGCTTTTCACTATCGAGCAATCGGACGAGGGGATCGTGACCATCAAGGGCCGTGGATGGGGACATGGTGTGGGACTCTGCCAGGTGGGGGCCAGGGGCCTCGCGTTGCCTCCGCACAATCTCACGTGCGACCAGATTCTCGCGCACTATTTTCCCGGCACTCAGATCAGTGGAGAACCCAAACTCGCGCCGACAGTCCCGGGAGCCGATGTGGCCATGGTTCCCATGCCCGCCCCCAAGCAAATCATTGTCGAACCGGTGAAGAACGCTCGCCCGCCGGCCGTCGAGCCCGCAAAGCCTGTCAAGAAATCCGAAAAAGAGCCATTCGACGTCAGGCTTCGGGACCCGTGGAGCCCTTAAGCTTCAGTGCGACCGCATAGACCTGCCGCTTGGGCAGCTTGAACTCGATAGTACAACGCCGTACGGCATCGCGCTCGGACAGCCCCGACTCCATCAGCCGTCTCAGGCGATCCTCAAGCGTGATCTCCGGCTGAATGCTCTGCTCGGCCTCATCCGCGGACTGGCCGCGAATCACAATCACGATCTCCCCGCGCGGCTTCTTTTGAGTGAAATGCTCGATGGCCTCGGAGATACGCCCCCTGAAGACCTCCTCGAACATCTTGGTGGCCTCCCGAACAATCGCCACCGGCCTGTCCCCGAGCTCATCGGCCATCACGTGAAGCGTCTTGACCAGCCGCAGCGGGGACTCATACAAGCAGATCGTCCGGTCCTCATTCTTGAGGCTCGCAAAAAACGCGTGCCGCTCGCTGTCCTTGCGGGGTGGAAATCCATCGAACGCGAAATGAGCCGTCGGCAGCCCGGACAGGACCAGAGCGGTGATTATAGCCGTCGGGCCAGGGATCGACTCCGTTCTGATCCCCTCCATAATGCACATCGCGATCAGTTCGTGCCCCGGATCTGAAATCCCCGGCGTGCCGGCGTCCGACACCAGCGCGACGTTCCTGCCCTCCGTGAGCATCCCCAGCAGTTCCTCCGCCCGCCCGGCCATGCTGTGCTGGTGATAGGCGATCAGGGGTGTGTGGATGTCATAACGGCTCAGCAGCTTGCGCGTGACCCGCGTATCCTCGGCCGCGATAGCATCGGCCTCTTTCAGAATACGCAGCGCTCGCAGCGTGATGTCCTCCAGGTTGCCGATGGGCGTCGCGACTATATAGAGTGTGCCGGGTTGTGTGTCGGTCATATCTCCAAATAACAAAACCGGGGGAGCCGGTCGGACTCCCCCGCGTGTTATCATCTTAGTCAGTCCTTGCGCCCTAGGGCTTGCTGCCCGAGGCGGGAGCAGGCGCGGGCGCGGGCTTCGGAGCGCCGGCCGGAGTCGGCGCGGGAGCCGGGATATTGGCCTTCTCCAGCGCCTTGCGGGCTTCTTCGCGTTTCAACTGCTCCACCAGAAGCGCATCGGTCTGCCGGACAAGATCGGGCCTCTTAAGCTCCTCGAACTTGTCCTTGAGCATCTTCAAATTGTCGGAGTTGTATTTGCTCATCCGCATCGCTTTCTCATAACTCGCGACGGCCTGGTCTTTCTTGCCGATCTTGACCAGCGAATCACCCAGCATCACCCGCAGGTCAGCGCTCTCCGGAAGCGGTGTCTTGCCGTTGAGCATACTATCGAGCAGCACGGCGGTTTCCTCGTAATTGCCCTGAGCATAGTAGATCTGTGCCAGGATCGAACTCGCGCACCGCACGTTCGTGCCGGGTGCGTTGAGCGAATTAGTCAGCGCGGCGATCGCCTCGCCCATCTTCTGCTTGGCCTTGGCCGGATCGGAGAATGCAACCTGCTGAGCCTCGGAAAGGGCCCAGTAGCCGTGCATCTCGGGGTCGAAGAACTGCACGTTCCGGTTAGCAGTCAGCTTCTTCTCAAAGTCAGCCATCTTGGCGCCGGCACGTTCTTGCTGAATAGCCTTCGCCCGATCATCCTTGGTCTTTTGATCCAGCTTAGCCGGAGGCTTGGGCGTCACGCTCTCGAGCTTGGCTATGTAATAAGCATCGTTGGTTTCGATTACGGGGGTGATCTGACCCGGCTGCAGGTTCTCGACCTTACCGCGCACTTCGGCCGGCACCTTGTAATGGTCCTCGAAAGTGTAAGTCGTCGTCGGGTCGGGGTTCTGGGTCCCCGAGCCCGTGACCGCGCTCTTTGCGAGTTGCACGAAATCGGCCCCGCCCTGTGCTTCTTTAAGATATGAATCAGCCTTCTTGCGGGCCTGCTCCACAGGCGCTCCAGGGAGTTTCCCAACAACAATCGAGGTCACTTTGTATTCATTGTAGCTGTTCGCGATATCCTGGTCGCTCGGCTTGGGCGCGGAATCCATTATCTTCTTTTGCAGCGCCCGCACAGCCAGCTCCGCGCGGACCTGGTCGACGGAAATCATATCCCTGCAGCGAGCCTCTCGTTCCCCGATGGACTTATCGTCACGGGAAAGCGCATCGAGATAGCGCTGATCGTTCCTCGGGTCGTCAGGCCTCTTCTCGCCGTTGGCCGGCAGCCCGATATACAGATTGCGATCGTCGTTGAGCAGCAGCTTGATGCGCTTGTCGATCTCACTGTCGACATCGGCGTTGCTGACCTGGACACCCTCTTGCTGCGCAACCAGGAACCACAGATTGCCCTCGATAATGCGACCCAGCAACCCGGACCGCTTCTGCGCAAGCTCGAACTCGGACGTAGTCGCCTGCCGGTCCATTCCGGTTTCACGATCCCAAGCGGCCTCGAATTCACCACGCGTGATCTCGATGGGCGTGCCGTCCTTGCCCAGGCTGACCTTAGCCAAGAGCGAATTCTCGGTGGGCTTCTCGCGCCCACCTAGATTCGTACTGGGACCAAAGCTGTAAAACACGCCGACGATGAGGATAAGTACCACTGCTATCAAGACCCACTTGAAGTAATGGCCCAGCTCGGTTCTGAGTGTATATATGCTCATTTAGAATCATTCCTCCAGATGAAAGACACCACCTAATTTTACAAGACACAAGAGGTGGTGTCAACTTGAAGTGGAATTCCCGTGCCAGTTCAGTCTTGCGGGAACAGTTCCTCGTGCGACCGCGAAAGCAGGGACAGTCCACCCCGCTGACGCTCCGGGACAGTCCCTGTTTTCGCTGGTGCAGTTGCAATTCCTCAGCGCTTCCGCGTAGGTCATTGGTGGCACAAGTCACCGATTCTTCCGAGGGTCTCAGCACGCCGCGCCAGTGTATGCGGCTGGATGAGATCGACTGAGGTCCGCCTCAGCAATGGCCTCTAGCCTGATGACTCTTCACCCGCGCCGCCCCACATTGGGTTTGATGGTTTGCCGGATGGCATGACGCGGTACCTGGCCAAAGGATGTTCGGCGAGCCAGGCTGCTCCGGCAGTCGCTAATGCCTGGTTGCCGCAGCTCGCGAAGTCCTCCGCCATGGCTTTGTGGCCGCAGTGTTCCAGGGTTCGCCCCAGGAGGACTTCGGAATCGGGAACGCCACACCGGATGATGGCTGCATATATGGGAGCGGCGGCGTCCATATCTTCGTGCTCGACGATCTGAGCCAGCGCTTCTTCGGCCAGTTCGCCGCCCCTCTCAACGAGTTCTTTAGCGCATTTTCTCCTTACCCAGGCGCTGTCACTGTCGGCCAAAGCATTACGCAGAGCTTGAACGGCGTCCTGGTGGTCAATCTTGGCCAACGCCCTCGCGGCAAAAGCCTGGATGTCCGGCTCCGCCGACATCGTCGCGCGAATTAGCGGCTCGATTGCCGTGCGGTCCGCAATCTTCCCGATGGCCATGATCGTGCCAAACAAGGACTGAGCGCCGCGTTCGAGTTCGGTGATTAAGGGCTCCAGCGCCCTTTTGTCCCCCAGCTCAGCCAGCTTGCCCATCGCGCTATGCCGAACCAGCTCATTCTCATCTTCCATGAGCGGCGCGATGTGATCGGCCGCATCCGCGCGGCCTATCTCGGCCAACCGCCTTAGCGAGTTGCGCCGGACCATCCAGGCTTCGTCCTTTAGAAGATGAATAAGCCTGTCTATCGCCTCGGAACACTCCAGATAGCCCAGCACCCACGTGGCTTGCCGGCGAGCTATGGGGTCTTCGGAAGCGCAAAGATTGTCTATGAAACCAAATGCCCTGCGGTCGCCCATCTTCGCAAGAGCAACCACGGCTTCCTTCTGAGTTTGCCGTTTGTCGCTATTTATGAGATCGGCAAGAACGTCCGCTGCATGCGCGTCGTTTACTGCCGCAAGGAGCTTGGCCACGGCCAGGCGGACATCTTCATCTTCATTGTCGATCAAATCCGCTATCTCATCAATGGGAGTCGCGCCGGTGAGCGTGCCGATTGCCTTAGCCGCGCGTATTCGCACCCTCGGGCTTTCATCGTGCAGGAGCTTTGCGAGAGGCTCGGCCAATTCGGGGTCGCCCACCTGGCCGAGCATGCGTGCGGCATTGCCTCTGGCGTGTTCGTTCTCGCTTGAGGCAATCAGAGAAAGCAGGTCTGGAACAAGGCCTTGCATGTCAGCTTGGCTTAGGGCATGCGCGGCGCCTGACCTGACCTGCTCTTTCGGGTCACCGAGCATTCTCAGAAACACGCCCCCAATGCGCGGATCGTACCTGATACCCAGTCCGTGAACCGAGCGCCAGCGCAGCAAAGAGCTGTCGTTCTCAAGATGTGCCAGCAGAATGTCCAGCGCTTCCGATCCCGGTATTCTCGAAATGGCCCCCACGGCTGCCGAGCGAACGTCCACCCTATCACTTGTCTTCAGCAGATGCTCCAAAGGCCGCAGAGCACGTTCATCTCCCAATTCACCAAGAGCATCGGCGGCGCAGGTTGCAATCCGATGCTCAGGGTCCTTAAGGAGCGCGATCAGCGGTTCCACGGCATCGGGGTGGCCAAACTCGCCCAGGCCACGAGCCGCATAGAACCTGACTGCCGGCTCGCTGTCTCGGAGAGCATTCATTAGTGGGCGAAAAACGCGCGGATCGGTGGATGTCGACAGAATGTTCACAGCGTTTGTTCGTACGGTGGGGTCGGGGTCGCTCAAGTAGCCCATCACAGGCTCCACTACGGCCCAACCCAATGAGAGAAGAGGAAACACAGGGGCGAGCGGGCGATTGGGATCGCTGCTCTTGTTTTTCAGGCAATCGATTCGCCCGGCAGCCAGCGCGGCTATGTCGCGTTCAGTCATTCGCGCTCCCCGGAAGTCTTTCTACACTTTCCGCCCTGTCAACGCCCCCGCCAAACCCTCCAGACCGGCCTTGAACTCCGAATCAGGCAGGCAGGCCAATTGCGCCACCGCCTTTTCGGCGCATTCGTTGGCCAGGTTTGCCGCGCGCTCGGCCGCTCCACATGCGATCACCCGATTCGTGACCTCGAGGGCTTTGTCTCGCGTGATCCCAATCCTGCCCGATTCGATGAGCAGGCGTCTTTCCTCGGCATCCTCGCACGCGAGCAGCACCGGCAGCGTAAACTTGCCATGCACGAGGTCCGCGCCGGTTTCCTTGCCGGTGACCGAGGGATCCCCGGTGATGTCCAGCAGGTCGTCGGTAATCTGAAACGCATAACCGATCTGGAGCCCATATTCGGCCAGGGCCGCGCGCGCGGCAAATTGGGCTCCCGCGATGATCGCTCCGCACTCACAGCACGCGCTCATGAACGCGGCGCACTTGCCTTCGATGATGGTCCAATAGTTGGCTTCCCATGCGGCGAAGTCTCCTTCGCTGCACGCCTGCAGCAGCTCGCCCTCGGTCATCTTGACGGCGGCGCCGGACAGCACTCGGATAATCTCGCTGTCGACGTCCCGAGCGAGAAGCCCGAACGCCTTGGAGAGCAGAAAATCACCGCCCAGCACGCTGATCTTGTTGCCCCATAGGCTGTTCGCGGTGGGCGCGCCCCGCCGTTTGGAGGTTTCGTCCACGACATCGTCGTGAACCAGCGAGGCCATGTGCACCAGTTCGGTTGCCACGGCGAAGTCGATCAAGCGCGTCGTGTCGGCGGACCCGTCCGAAGCCAACGCGGAGAGAATAGCGAGCGCGGGCCTTATCCGTTTGCCGCCCGCGGAAAACAGGCGCATGGAAAGATGGTATGCAGCCGGGACATCAGAGGCAATCGTCTGCTCGATCTTGCGCTCGACCATATCAAGATAGGGCGCGACGGCGGTCAACCATCCAGATTGCGTGTCCGTAAAGCCCTCACGTAAAGCATAAACATTCATCCGCGGATATCTCCAAAATAATCCGGCGCTTTCCGGCCGTGCCCAACCTCAGGCCGGCTTCGTACCCACGTGTACGCACACCGCCCCGAACATCATATCATGATAGATGACATCCACCAGGCCGGCCTTTTCGAAGTGCGAGGCCAGTTCCTCGCGAGTCATAAACTCTCGCACCGACCGCGGCAGGTACTCATACGCGCTTGCGTTCGCCCCGAACACCCGGGCGGTATACGGCGTCAGAACGTGGAAGTAAAGCTTCCACGCGGCGCGAAGAATGGGCGACTTTACCTGGCTGATCTCCAGGCAGACAACTTTGCCGCCCGGCTTGACCACCCTCGCCATCTCGCCCAAAGCCCTGTCCACGTCCGGTATGTTTCTTATGCCGAACCCGACCGTCGCGCAGTCGAAAGACTCATCATCAAACGGCAGGTCGCGGGCGTCGCCGAGGACGAATTCGACGTTGTCGGCCCGTCTCTTGCGCGCCTTTTGCCGCGCCAATTCCACCATCGGGCCGGCAAAATCCAGCCCGACCACGTGCCCTTCGGCTCCGGCTATTCTCGCCAGGTCGAACGCGAAATCACCCGTCCCGCAGCACACATCCAAGGCCCGCCCGCCCGGCCTAAGCCCCGAGAGTCCAACACCATACCTCCGCCAGGCCTTGTGCCTCGTCAAGCTCAGCACCGAGTTCATCAGGTCATACTTGGGCGCGATTTCGGAAAACAGGGCCTTGACGTATTCAGGACCGGACGGTGTATGAGTCATAGTTGCAGCGTCTGCCACATAATCGGGTGACCAAAGGCATTATAGCGAAAACGCGGCTCCGCGGTCAAACGACGGGGCGAAGTGCAGAGGGCAAACAGAGCCCGTCGGCCCGTCCGAAGGGCCCATGAGGCTATGGCGCACCCGGCGCGACTCGAACGCGCGGCCTTCTGCTCCGGAGGCAGACGCTCTATCCACTGAGCTACGGGTGCGCGGGACTAATGAATTATACCACGCGTGCGGACTGGCGGCAAGGTTTGCGGGAGTCGATAGTCGATAGTCGATAGTCGGCAGTCGGGAAGGGAGCAATCGCGAAAACGCGAAAGAGCGAAAAGGGAGGAAAACGGGATCGACTCTTCGCAGGTGGATGGGTTGGTTTCGGGATTTCCTTGTGGCCCTTCGGGCCACGCTTCGGCTGCGTGCAACCGAAGCAACAAATACCCTCGCACACACCCGTTTCGGCATTGAAATGCCGAAACATCAAACACCGGCAAAAGCAGATTCCTCGACTGCGCTCGGAATGACAATGTGTATGACGCTCGGAATGACAAAGTGCCGCAAGATCCAAAATCCGCAATCCAAAATTCAAAATCGGATTATTTGTCCACAAACACTCCCAGAGGGAAAGTCTTGGTCATCTTCTCATCTATGGCTTTGAATGTCTCGATCGGGGTCATGTGCCACTGCTGCGGGCAGTTCGATAGGACCTCGACCAGCGCGAACCCCTTGCCGTCGATCTGGTTTTGGAAGGCCTTCTTGATCGCCTTCTTGGTCTTGACGAGGCCGGCGGGGCTGGTGGGGGCGACCCGCTCGATATACGACGGCCCGTCGAGGGTCGCCAGCATCTCGCATACCCTGATCGGGTAGCCATTGACCAGCGGATCGCGGCCTCTGGTGCACGTCGTCGATTTCTGACCGATCAGCGTGGTCGGGGCCATCTGCCCGCCGGTCATGCCGTAGGTCGTGTTGTTGATGAAGATAACGCTGATCTTCTCTCCCCTGGCGGCTGCGTGGACGATCTCGGCCGTGCCGATGGACGCCAAATCCCCATCGCCTTGATAGGCGAACACGATGCGGTCGGGGATCACTCGCTTGACGCCCGTGGCGACGGCCGGGGCGCGGCCGTGGGCGGCCTCGATAACGTCGCAGACCATATAATCATACATAAACACCGCGCAACCCACGGGGCATACGCAGACGGTGTTGGGGATGATGTCGAGTTCCTCTATCACCTCGCCGATCATCCGGTGGACGACGCTGTGCAGGCATCCGGGGCAATAGGTGAACTCGTTATCGGTAAGACCCTTGGTCCTTTCAAAGACTTTCTGCATCAACGCGCCTCCATTTCTTCGGACGGATATCGGGAAATCACGGGGGGCTTGCCGAAGCCGGCGCGCACGGCATTGAGGACCTCGGTCGGGCTCGGAACCACGCCTCCCGCCCGGCCATGGAACGCCACATCGGCCATTCCGTTCACGGCGAGCCTTACGTCCTCGACCATCTGGCCCAGGCTCATTTCCACGGCCATGAACCGCCTGCCGTTCTGGGCGTGCTTTGCGATCTGCGAGGTCGGGAACGGCAGGAGCGTGATCGGTCTGAGCAGGCCGACGGCCATTCCCTCGTCCCTCGCCATATCGACGACCGTACGGCAAATCCGTGCCGAGCAACCGTAGGCAACAATTATCAGCTCGGCGTCTTCGGTTCGATACTCGTGGAGCCTGACCTCGTGTAACTGCGCGGCGGCGTATTTCGCCTGCAATCGCAAATTGAGGTTTTCGAGGACTTCAGGGTCGATCCACAGGGAATTGACGATATTGTGTGCCCGTCCCCTGGCCCCGTTGGTCGCCCAGGCCTTGGCGTAGTCGATGACTGGGAAGCGGTCGTGAAGCTCGCACTGCTCCAGCATCTGGCCGATGATCGCGTCCATCAGGATCATGACGGGGTTCAGATATCTGTCGGCCAGGTCGAACGCCAGCGGCACGAAATCGTAGCATTCCTGCACGCTCCAGGGCGCGAGAGTCAGCAGCTTGTAGTCGCCGTGTCCGCCGCCCTTGACGGCCTGGAAGTAGTCCGCCTGGCCGGGCAGGATGGTCCCGAGCCCGGGGCCTCCGCGCTGGACGTTGACGACCACGCAGGGCAGTTCGCAGGCGGCGATGTAGGACAGGCCCTCCTGCTTGAGGCTGATGCCGGGGCTGGAGGATGAGGTCATCGCCCGCTTGCCGGCGCTCGCGGCTCCGTAGACCATGCTGATTGCGGAGACTTCACTCTCGGCCTGGAGAAACACGCCTCCATTCGCGGGCATCATGTCGGACATGTGCTCGGGGATTTCGTTTTGGGGCGTTATCGGATAGCCAAAGAATGCGTTGCATTTGGCGGCGACAGCCCCGTAACAGATAGCGACGTTACCTTTGAGAAGTTTCTTAGTGGACATCGGCTACCTCCACACCTCTATCGCGATATCGGGGCACACTCGGGCGCACATGGCGCACCCTGTGCACTTTTCCATGTTTGTGAAGAACGACGGCCTGTAGCCCCTGCGGTTGAAGCCATCTTCCATCGTGATACAGTCGTTGGGGCAAAAGTGAACGCACAGCTCACACCCCTTGCATCTCTCGCGGTCGATCTTGATCTCACCCAACACTACCGCACCCCCAATCGACGTCAATGTCTGAGCGGCACGGTAGCTCCGCCGCCCGCCAGTTTACATTTTACACCTAATTGCGGAAAATGAACAGACGCAGCCAAATCGTGCCGCTACGCAAATAGAGGCGTCTGAATAGGATAAAGCCAACGATTGCGTTTGCGAAAGCGATAAACAGCTACTTGCTCATAAATCAGCACGCACACTTACAGTATTGCAGTTACCAGGCGGCGATTCGGAGGCCGACATGTCTATCTGCAATATGCGGGCCAAATGTTATACTCGGTTGTTTGTTGGAGGAATCGTTCATTCCGCAAAAAGTGACGGCAGTTTTCTCTCAAGTCCGAACTGGCAACAGGGTTAGTCCGCACCGGGTCTGTTCTTAACCTGAACTATCGACCCCACGACCCCTCGGTTGCCTGAGATGTCCCATGCATAGACGTTTACTGAATACTTGCCGTCGGGCCACAAGGGTTTCCCGGTTCCGTCACGCGCTTCTGTATCCCAACACTCGGCTGCATCTCGCGGGGTGATCTTCCCATCGCCATCCGTCTTGGTTACCCGCAGCACTTGGTAGTAGGGAAAGTATGAGTTGGGATTGGCCAACGCCTTGGCCTCCTGACGTGACAGATAGAGTGGCTTGGTCTGCTTCTCATCCCCGACATCCCCCCGGTGATCAAGCACCAGTTTTTGCATAGTATGCGTCCCGTCGCTGATGGAAAGCATCACCACCGGCACACCCAGTAAGGATTGCTGGTCGGGGTAGGCGCTGTCCGTAATCGCGGCCAGGATGTCGACCTTGCCTTTCAGGGTTACCACGCCTGCAGCATCAGTCTGGAACTGCTGCGTAGTGCCCTCCGCCACAAACCAAAGAGGCCGGAAAGCGGGTGGTTGGGTGTCTTTCCAGTCAAAGAAGTAGAGCGGGTCCATCAAGCTGTGGAGCTTTACCTGTCCCGCCGCATCTTTGGTGAACGTAACGTAATGAAGGTGCAGGTGATCCATGCCCGGCTTGCCGTCTACGGAGAATTTGACCAGCTTTCCCAATAGCTGCCCCTGTTGGATGTAATCGCCCTCTTTGAAAGTCCAAGTCTGCGGGTCCGTATGCGTATAGCACCATCCCCTGTTGCCGCCCTTGTTGGGGGTTACGATAAAGTAATCGCCGGTGTGAGGTTCATGGGTCCAGATGGCCGCCACATATCCCGGGCCGACTGCCGTTACCGGCGTGCCCGCCGGGTGTATGAAATCCAGGCCGACGTGAATGTAATCGTCGGTGCAGGTCTGGTAGTTGTTGAAGATGTTCTGGGCCTTATAGTCTCCCGGGAACGGCCATGGCAGCGGTTTGGTAACCGGGCGCGATGGTCCAGGCGGGGGCGTCGGGGGTCCGGACGGGGCCAACTCTTCTACTCCGCCAGCGGAAGTGGGCGCAGGGGGCGCGGCACCTCGCTCGGCGGCGGGCATCGCCTGACCCAGGTGGCGAGCAATTACGTCGCGCACCGACTGGTCGGTTTCACTGCGTGCCGCCAGCAACAGCGCGTCATGGGCCGCGGTATTGTTGGGGAGTTGACCCAGGGCCTCGGCGGCCACCGTGCGCACGATGTTCGACTCATCGTGAAGCAGCGTCTGGATGAGATCAAGCATCCCGCGTTCGTCTCCGCTGCGGCTGATTACGTAGCAACACGGCCAGCGCAGGTTCACAGCCAGGCTCTTATCCTTCATCGTTGTTATAAGTACTGATAGTATCGCGCTCCTGCCAGCCGCATCGCTTTCCTTGACTTTCCGGGCTAGGTCGTCTATGGCGGCGAATTGGGCGGCTCCATGGTCAGCGTTCTGCACTTCTTCCAACAACTTGGCCGCCCATTTGCGTTTGGTATCGTCTGGCGCAGGCGATAGATCCCCGGGTTGGCCTGTGCTCCGCGGCGCTTGAGCGGGGGCGTTATCGCGAGCCGGTTGGCCAATACCCAAAGCCTGAGCAACAGCTTTTGGATCATAGAGAGAGGACTTGAACAGGGTCTCGTAAGTCCAGAAGAAATAGGATATTCCGCCCTTGCCTGCGAGGTCATCAACTGTTTTCAGCTTCTCAATCGATACTTTGGCGCCTTCTTCCCAGGTGATCTTGCCCAGGCACGAGCCCATCTTCTCCTTGATGATGGAGCGCACCGCTTGTATGTTCGCCACCTCCTTGGCAGGGTCCACGTCTTCTTTGATGCACAGATATGGATGCGCAACGTCCACGACCGCCAGGGCGGCCTTCCAGAAGTCGGGATAAGGCATTGAGACCACGCCCAGCCTTGCCTCGGGCTGCTTTGCCCGCCATGCGGATTTGGCCTCCGAAAGGAAGCCCACTACGGCGGCATGTGGTTCCTTCGCCGAGGCAGCGGTGCACTTGGGGCAGTGGCAGACGTTCAGCGGATTGTAGATGATTATCTCTCTTATGCTGGGACATTTCTCAAGAATCTTCTCGCCCCACGAGATTCCCCACTTTCGGGCCGATGGGTCGGAGTAGCAGATCTCCGCATGGTCCACGACTCGCTTTCCGTCCGCTCCAACCTGCGTCGCTACCGTGGGGTTTGAGAGGAATCTCGGACGGTACATAGCCGCGACCGGCACCTTTTGAGCCGCCATCAGATCGAGGAACCGGTTAACAGCCGAGAAGTTGGTCCGATCCCAGTGATACGTGATCCACGCCCAATCTACTACTACCGGAGAGAAGTGTCCTTGCTGCACGAACTCTGCGAGACCCTCGGGCGTAAAGTCATTTCCTATGCTCGACGCAAGCACGGCTATCCCACGTGTGGGAGCCGCATTCGTATCGGGCTCGCCGGCGTGTGTTGGGGACAACATTAAGGTTGAAGCCGCGATCAGGAAGACCGCGCAGACAGCGAGGTAGCTAGTAAGACGCATGATATCCCCCCAAGGATGTTTCTGCTTGCCACTAACACGATCTTGGCAGCATATTGAAGTATTATAGCTTATATTGTTGATGTCAAGCAAGCAGTTTTAGGATGCCCAAAAGCGTCTGTGTATGGCTTTGTCCATCCTACTGTGCGGTATTGCACTTGCCAGGCGGCGCTCGCGGCCCCGTAGACCATGCTGATCGCGGACACTTTGCTCTCGGCCTGCAGAAACACGCCTCCATTCCCGGGCATCATGTCGGACATATACTCGGGGATTTCGTTCTGAGGCGTTATCGGATAGCCAAAGAACGCGTCCTTGGACGGAGCTCAGGATGGACGAAAACACGGGAATCACCGCATATCGCGTTCGTCATCCTCGCCGTAGGAGCGGTCGAAGAGCTTCTTGAGCTTGCGGCGGTCGTTCCATTCTTTTATGCCGGCGAAGGGGTTCAGCCCGCGCCTGCGGCGCTCGTAGACGCGGACGACCTGCGCGCGCTGTCTGGGGGCGGAGCGAACAGGGCGCCTGACGTACCAATAGGCGTACGCGCAGCCGAGAAGGGAGAATAGGCCCAGGACGAGGTTTATGGAACCGTACTCGATCAATACCGCCGCGACGCTGATGATCGCGAGATACTTCAGCTTTATCGGGATCACGAAGGCAAACAACACTTGCTGCTCTGGGTTGAACAGCGCGAATGCGACCGTCACAGGGGCAAGGGGAAGCCAAAGCCCATATACATCGATATTGCCCACGCCAGTAACCCGCGCGCCTAGCCACAGCCCCAAAGCCGATACCAGAGCTCCGCTGAAGAAGAATAGCCCGAACCTCGCTGTTCCCCACGCCCGCTCCATGCTGCCACCCGCTATCCACATCCAGAAGCAGGAGAAAAGCAGCGATAAGAGCCCACAGCAGACGCCTATTGCGGGGTAGGTCAGTGCGCCCCAGGGCCATTTAAGGGCCATGTCGGTATGAAAACCCAGCATTATCGGCACTATCACCAGCTTGAACAGGACCGTGGTGACGAAGGTGAGCATGTTGAGCAATATCAGGATCTTCGTCAGCGGGATCTTGTCCTGAAACAGCCAGTATTTTGCTTTGTCGGCGGCGGTGTATCCTGTCATTGTTAGCTATCTCCGGGGAGTAGTTCCCTACTGAAGAGTTGTTCCATAGGGCTTTGTCTCTTCGGATGTACAAAGCGCCCTCACCCCAGCCCTCTCCCCCAGGAGAGGGTGAAGGGAGCACCCGACCATCTCCCCAGGAGAGGGAGCGCTTATTCGTGCGAGGCGCGCTGGTCGGCGAGGGCGAGCATTTCCCTGGCGTGTTCGACGGCGGCGCTGGAGGTTTCCTCGCCTCCGAGCATGCGCGCCAATTCAGTTACGCGCTCTTCTTTTACCAGGTTCCTGACCGTCACGAAACTGCGGCCGCCCGTCACGATCTTTTCGACCGTGAAGTGCGCGGAGGCCTTGCTGGCGATCTGGGCAAGGTGCGTGACGCAGAGGACCTGATAGCCCCGCGAGATTGAAGCAAGCTTATCGCCCAGGACCTGCGCGGTGCGCCCCCCGATGCCGGAGTCGATCTCATCAAAGACCAGCGTGGGTACTTCCGCGGCCACGGCGACTGACTTGAGAGCGAGCATTATTCGCGACATCTCGCCGCCGGATACGATCTTGGCAAGAGGCTTCACGGGCTCGCCGGGGTTCGGAGAGATCAGGAACTCGACTGCGTCCGCGCCCTTGGGGCCGGGATCGATGGGGGTGATGTTGACCTCAAATCTGGTCTTGCCCATCGCCAGGTCGGCGAGTTCGGATTCGACGCCTTTCTCGAACTCCGGCGCGGATTTCTTTCGGATTGCGGCAAGCTCGGATGAGACGGATTCCAGACGCCTCCGGAGGTCGTCGATTCGGCCCGTCAGTTCCTGGGAGCGACTTTCGGCATTGACGAGGTCGTCGATCTTGCCAGCGAGCTGGTCGGCGTAGCGGATGATCTCTTCGATGGTGTCGCCATACTTGCGCTTGAGCAGGCGGATGGCGTCCAGGCGTTCCTCGATCTGCTCCAGACGGGCGGGGTTGGCCTCGACCTCGTCGCGATAGTCGCGAATCGCGGCCAGGGCGTCCTGGGCGGCGATCAAGGCCTGGTTAATGGTCTCGACGAAGCTTTCCATGCTCGGGTCCATGCGGGCCATGCGTTCGGCGGAAATAGAGGCCGAGCCGAGGCTGTCGATTGCGGCGCCGTCACCGGCGAGGGCGTCGTGAATCTCGGACGCGGCGGCGTAGAGCTTTTCGGCATTGGCGAGGCGGTTTCGCTCGTTCGCGAGTTCTTCCTCCTCGCCGGGCTGGAGATTGGCGGCGGCGATCTCATCGGATTGGAACTGATAGAGGTCCAGCATGCGGGCGCGTTCGCGTTCGTCGGTTTGCAGGCGATCGCGCTCGGCAAGGACATCGGACAGCTCGACATACAGGCAATGGGCCTGCTCGCGGAGCCGGGCGACATCCGGGCCGCACCAGGCATCGAAGATGTCGATGTGGATCGGGATGCTGAGAAGCGACTGATGCTCGTGCTGGCCGTGGATGTCGATCATCCGGCCGGTGATTTCTTTCTGGACGGCGGTGGTGGTCGGGCGGCTGTTGATGCGACTCTGGGACCTGCCGCCCCGCGCGATTTCGCGGCTGAGGATCAGAAGGCCTTCCTGCGGCTCGAAACCGTATTCGGACGCGATATCGGCCGCGGGCTGGTTGTCCGAGACGTCGAATACAGCCTCGACGACGGCTTTTTCGGCCCCGGTGCGGACCATCTCGCTGCCGGCGCGCTCGCCCAGAGCCACGCTCATGGCGTCGACAATAATCGACTTGCCCGCGCCGGTCTCACCCGTGAGCACGCTGAACCCCGGCCCGACCTCGAGCCGCAGGTCATCGATCAAGGCGAAGTTTTGAATATGGAGTTCGGTTAGCATGGTCTACTCTTATCACGGAAGGGACTAATCGCGAAAACCAGTCCTTCGACGCAGCTCAGGATGGGCGAAAGCGCGAAAGGGAAAAAGCAGATTCCTCGACTTCGCTCGGAATGACAAGTGCCTGGGCTTGTGTGTTTTGATGTTTCGGCATTTCAATGCCGTAACCGCTGCAGCCTCCTCCCAAGGTGTTCACCCCTTGGCTGACAGGATTTCTCTGGCCCTGGCCAGGTCTTGTTTTTCGACTTGGACGTGCACCCCGCCATTCGCGAAGGCCAGGATGATATCGGTCTGGGCGATAATTCCGTTGAAGATTGTTGCCCTAATGCCATGCGACTCCAGCTTGATCTTCGCTTCCTGGGCTTCGATCTCGAATGGGTAGCTGGCGACCGTCACCAGGTCGACCCATTCGTATTCCGGTTCGTCTTCGTGCTTTTCGTGCAGCTTCGGGACCAGCTTCCG
>Ga0209777_10003958_pt1 | contig 17857 bp, 22 predicted proteins | sample FrelakmetHBP12HB_FD_187147 | JGI IMG/M metagenome (GOLD analysis project Ga0209777, IMG submission 187147) | Freshwater lake sediment microbial communities from the University of Notre Dame, USA, for methane emissions studies -HBP12 HB (SPAdes)... | ecosystem: Environmental > Aquatic >...
AGAGGTTAATCTCCAGAGGAGGTCACGACCCAATGATGGAGATTAACCTCTTTGATACTATGAACAGGGAAATAGGACTTGCCAGAAAATGGTGTAACAATAAGTATGATCTCTTGAAGTGGGTGAAGGAACATCGAGCATACGATGATTGCAGGATTTCAGTATTTCCTTTTCTGGAAAGGTTGGGGGAAAAGGAGGTTGGAGATGCAGATCCCAGTTCAGTTATTATTGACAAAATCTTTGTAGATACGGACAGTTCCTACGGTTGGGAGGCAATGAAAGTCCTGAATGATGAGTTGTGCAAGAATGGGATACTACATCGCATTAACTACTCTGGTCGGTTTCGCTACTATGCGTGCGTCCCTCGCGCAATTGGATTTCACATTTACGCGATCTGCCTTCCCAACATGGAACATCCCAAGCAGAGTTTAGCAAACTGCCAGAACTTCCTTTCTGAGCTTGCTGCCGGGAAGATCGCCTCAGAATATGGACTTTGCGAGGACTGCGCGGTGGACCGGGCAACGATAGGGGACACGCAACGAATGACGCGGTATGTCAATACCTACAACAAGAAGTGGGGTCGCTGGTGCGTGCCGCTTACCCAGAATGAAATTGATAGTCTTACCCCGTTCGACATTTACCACCTCGGGGCGAAACCACGAGAAGTTCCCGATGAAGAAATTTGGTTGGGAGGCGATGCTGCGTGGAAAATACCGAAGAAGTTCGACAAACCTGAATATGACAAGTTTACAGGTGGCAACGTTAGCGTACCTGTTTCTGATGTAGAAATGTCGCAATGGTTTGATGTCTATAACGTAGCTCCCTGCATCCGCAAGATGGCAGAAAATCCTTATTTGGACTATCAGGAACGCTTTGTGTTTGCCATTTCTCTCAAGACGATTGGATTTTCCGAGGAAGAGGTTAGCATTATTCTCCAAAAAACACTCGATACAGAATTTTACGAACACGCCGTTCACGGTGGCGAGAGCATCGTGAAGCGGGTGTTTGAACTCCGGCAGAAAACGGCATTTTGCCAAGGTTGCCCATTTCAAAGGCAACGGGGGTATTGTGATGGAGATTGCGGGCGAAAGCATCCAGCGTATCGTTGAGATTGCCAGAAAACACAGCAGAATTGCGATCATTGGGTTTCCCGGCAGCGGAATGCGAATACTGTCGGATGAACTCGAATCTCTTCCTGATTTCGAAGGTTACGAATTTATCCACTCTGAAGAATTTTACTTTTCCACGGCAGAAATGCAGTTAATTGCACTTATTGGCGTTTTGGGCAGCAGTCCGAAATATATTATGGATGGTTGCCTCGGGTTTAGATTTCTGAGGAAGTGCGAAGAACTCAACCTGACCGCAGTACGTCCCACCTGCATCATTTTTGTAACAAGCAATATCATTCTGGAAAAACACACTCCTTATGTCAAGGGACTCTGCAAGATTTGGTTAGACTTCAAGATTCTGGCAGAAAGGAATAATACGCAATATACCTATCTCGAATGGGGATAGGTTATCCTCTTTTTTGCCACTTTTTTGGCGCGGTCGGCGCACTTTTCGTGCAACTCAATTCCAGTGCAGTTTACGCGATTTGCCAAGAGTTACATCTGCCACTGGGTGCAATATATCAACCGCTGTAGGACTTCCGTTCGGACTCATCCATTTACCCCACCCGGAAGGTATTGAGATGTCACTTTTCGCTAATTTTGCTAGATGATCACTTATTGGTTGCAGTCCATCCAAGCGCGAGTGAGAGGATCTTTCGGATACAATTCACACGCAGTACACCTATTACAATCGTGAAATTCACAGTTACCACCACAACGGGCAGATCGCTCTTTGTCGATGAATATTTCAATGCGAATGCCGAACTTTAGGTGTGCTTTAGCGAGACATAAATCACACAGAAAAAGAGGAATGGATTGGAGATACCTGACCGCAGTACCATCATAAACTGCGGGTTTCCCGCACACGCGGCAATATTTCACTTTTTCCACCTTGCTTTCTTGACGCGGTTCGCAGCCCGGCGTTCTCGCTTTGGAACGCGATGTTTGACCGGCGCTTGTTTTACGGCAACCTCATCAACGTATTTCCGGGTAATCTTCAAGTAGTCCGTTTTCGAGTCGAGTAAGTACGCCGAAAATCTGGTATCGCCATAAAGTATCACGGGAGGCAGCAGTTCCCAGATTGGTGGTATGAACAAATTACCCATTTCGATTTTCAAACCAGTTTTGTGAGTAGTTTTTACTTCATCCCACGCATATTGCAGGATCTCTTCGCCAGAAAGTGGGTTGGGATTTAAAAAAAGACTACCAACCGTGATTGAAAAAAGGCGAGATTGCAATCTTTTTGCAATTGTCAACTGCTGAGGGGAAATTCGTATTTCTCTCTTGTAATACTCCAATCCTTCGATTAAGTAACTCAATTCTTCCTCAGTCAAGTGAACATCGTACTCTTTCACAGGTTTACTCCTCCGGGTGGATCTGCCTCCACAACTTGAGCATCATTGCGTACAACGTGGGGTTGTGGGTCGTGGAAAATCGCCCTTTCTGGTTGAAGAGCCCCACGAGCAGGTTTTCCAGCGTGTCGGCAGAGATGGGACTCGCCTGTGCTGAAGTCGCAACATCCAACTTCTCTTCGAGGTCGGAAAATCGCTGCATCAGGTCATCCAACCGGAAGTTTACCAGATCCTTTTGCTTTTGGAGTGACTCGATGGTTGACTCCATCCAAGTCGTGTCCTTGACGGGTTTCGCTTTAGGTTTAGAAGTGGCAGACTTTAATCTCTTGGCAGGGGGTTTCTGCTCTTTCTTTGGTTCTTCTTCCCCTCCCGACCCTTCAGCGAGGTCGCCCAGCATTTTTTCGAGGTCATCGCTCATTTGAATAGCCCCCATGTAAGCCAGAACACTGCCCAAAATGCGTACCCGAGTATGCACAGGACCGCCACGAGGTCTACCCGCAGAGTGCTAATCTTACGGTAAATTCGCTCCGCTTCCGTCAATTCATTTTTTGGCACGCTCGTTGGGGCGATTGCCAAAGCAATGTTTTCGTTATCCTTCATGTTTATGCCTCCTTGACATAAAATTCATTCAGGTGGTCACGCAGGTAAATTGCTGCCTTCTTGGTATCGCCAGAAACCATTAACTTGACCGCTTCGGTGAACAATTCTTTCACGCGAGCATTGAACCTTGCTGCATCCACGAAGATTTTGCCTTCCACATGCTCGCGAATGAGAGAAATAACAATGGAATTGAAAGTTTCCCCGTAGGGGATGAGATCGTCAAACTTCTTGCGCAGTTCCACGTCCTTCTTCCTAAAATAGACGCTTTGGCGCATTGTAACCTCATTCTCTTCGAGTTCGGTCATCATGCTTCATCTTCCTCTGGCGGTTGCCCATAGCATTCAATCCACAGTTTGTACAAGCATTCTTCGTGAAAGAGTGCGTTGCGATAAACCGGGTGGTTTTCGTAGTAATTGACAACTTGCCCGCAGGAAGGGCAGAAGTCACCTTCGCGGATAATGTCCCCAAGGGGAGCCAAGAGATTCGCCATTTTAGTCATCCTCCGTGAAATGCTCTGGAAACTGCTCCTTGAGCCACTCGAAAAGGTCGAGAACGGCACTTTCGATGTTATCCGAGATGGGCGTGCCATATCCGCAACCGGACTTGAACTTCTTGCAAAACTCTTCCCTAGTAACCATGCTTTATTCCTCTCCTGCACGGTGGACCTTCTCGGGATCGTTAGCGTTCGCAAGTCCTTCAATGCGCCCGTCACCATCATCGCGAATCGGTTCCCCGAATCCTGCGATGATCGTTGCGCCGCAAGCAGGACACTCGTACAGGTCGCCAAACGCGATCTCGTAAGACTCGCCGTGGGCGGCGGAAACGACGGCGTGACCCATCTGCATGTTTTTCATCCACACGTCACACTGGACGCAATATGCTGGCATAGTTTTCACCTTGTTACTTTTGTGTTACTTTTTTGTGTGTTTTGGTTACAATACTTACAAAGTCTTCGTAAGTATTTAAAGTTATTGTAAAGGAAAAATAAAAAAGTAGGTTGAGCAAGATCGTGAATTGATTCTGCACGATTGCAGGTCGCAGTCACCTCCGTCTTGTAATGCCCGAGGGCAAGACGTTGTTGGTAGCTATCGCGACTTTCTGCCGAAGATATAAAAGTTACGAAAAAATAAATTATGGAGATGGAATTTCTGGTTCATCAGGAATGGCAGCATCAACGCCTTCTGCGATCTTACCAACAGCGTCACACGCTTTCTTGATGGTCTGCCCTATGGCACCGGGAATTATGCCACCGATTGCCCCGCCGACTTCTGCTGCCACTTGCGCGCCCTTGGCGGCATTGTCCACTTCCTTGGATATATCCTTGATTACCTTGGCAGCACCATTTGTTCCAAGCAGTGTGTCGATAGTGCCGACAACATCGGCAGAAGCGGTTGCAAGCATCTTGAGCTGGAGTGCGAGTTCTGCTACTTTCAAGTCGTTACTCTCCGTTCCCGTGACAATAGCAAGAAGTCCCTTGACGTTAGCGCCAATTTTATCATCAATAAGCTTCTTGATGTTCGTCCCTGCGACAACCACGTTGGCGGTAGGGGTAACTTGCGTGTTGGTCTTGAGTGCAATCCAAGCGATTGTGCCAAAGACTCCGGCAATAACAACAGTCCAGAAGATTTGCACGTCACCAGTCAATCCAAAGTTGATTTTAGTCCAACTCTGACCGCTGACGATGCCCATCACCACGGAACCGATGACTCCAATCACTTCTTTGTCCGAGTAGGTTTGTTTCATTATTTTCTCACCTCTGAATGTATTTTGCGACTTGCATTATGTCCGCAGTTAAGTCCACTATCCAAATTACAGCCAAGTACGCCGACATCACAATTGCTACTTTAGGGTACAACTTACACAACGCTATTACGCATAGGAGCATTCCAACCCACAAGATATAAACCCACGGAGCAGAAATATTGAATGGATTTACCTCTATCGCTCCACTACTCATCGCTGCTTGTGATAATATCACCTGCAAGTAATTGGCAACGACAGCAAACCCGTAAATAATAATTGGAATTGCCCGTTCCGTGTTCATGCAATCACATTGTACCCATCTTGGTTGGAAGTGCCAGTGCCGTGAACTGCTGCCTTCGTTATAGAATCCCACGACCCGGCAAGTTCAGCATCGTTGTTCACTATGCCATTGTAGTTCCCGCTAGCTACTACAGCGTACAGGTGCGAACTTCCGTTAATTCTGTTTGCGGAGTCACTGTACAGGTAAATGTGACAACCTGTCAACTTGTTCCTGTTACCAGAAACATCAATTCCATACGCGGCAAGGTAAGTCTCAACCTGCCCCACTTGATTTGATATGTAGCAATCGAAGTAACACGCTTCAAATTTGTTGTAATTGCCAGAAACACTAAACGGACCTTGCTGCACGTTATCCACTATTGAACAGTCAGATTCTAATGTACACCCAAGAAATACATTTCCATCCTGCGAAATTTCCAGATTGTTGTACCCATATTGACTGTTAGTTGCAGAAATGTAACACCCGACAAATTTGCAAGAAACGGGCGTTATCGTGGTAGTAACCGTGCGATTGAAAGTAACATTATGAAATTCGCTACCATCGTTGCCAGTACCAAAACAATCAGTATTGATATTCACATTTTGGACGAATAACTTAGCGGTAAATGAACATTCGATGGTCACATTTGGATTTCCGATGATGGTGACTTTCTTATTTATAGTTTCAAGTGATGCACTCGCCCAGATTCCAACAAGAATGATAACATCACCATCGTTAACCGTGCCACTACTCCACATTGCTTCCCATTCCGCAGCAGAACTCGCAAATTTAACGTTATTTATTGTTTTCGAGTGTATTTCTGCCCAAGGCACTCCTCCCACGCTCGGATCTCCACCAAGGATTGCTTGTGGCGAAGGAGGATTAACGCACGCGATAGGAGTGGCACTTCTGGCGGTATCTATTGCTTCTTCGCGGAAATATTGCATCCTCTCTGCGAGGGAAACCACTTCTGCATCGATGGAATAGTCAAAACTGAGATTTGCGCTAGGCGAAGCACCATCATCGTCAGAAACGATGTAAAACTTCAGTGTGTTACTTCCATTTACCAACTCTGGGATCTGGATGGAAGGAATCCACGTAATTGAAATTTCCACTTTCGTAATCGTTTCAGCAAAACCGCTCCCGTTGTGGTACTCCACGTACACGCCGTTAGAACACGGGAAGGTTTCTTGGGTAATGGTCCTCGCCGCAGAAGTGTCCCCCAAGTCCCTGAGAGAAACCCCGTTTGACACCCTGACGTGACCTAATCCCCCGCAAGTGAAATGGGCAGTTAGGGATTGAATTTTACCGGGCAGCGGGATGTAATACCCAAAGTGTCCACCTGCCGCTGCAACGATTCTATAATTGCTGCCAGAAGGGTAGGTAAACGTTATGCCACTCTGCGAGTACACGTCAATGTTGAACTTCTTGTCTGCCCCACCTGCATCGGAGTGTCCATCGTCTGCGTAGGCAAAGGTCGCCACGCGAACGCCACTTGCAATAGAAAACTCGTAGTTGCAATAATTCGTGTAAGTTCCGGTGCCAGAGTCGCCAAATATTTTGTGAGAAAGCGTTTCTGGAAGCAAGTCGTAAATCTTGCCGGTAGTTGCGTTTTCGACCTTGACGTGGCGACAACGGTTGTTGTTGCCCGTGTTCACGTTGTTAGGACTGAATGTAAAGTTTCTGATGATTGGGGTGCCTGCATCAGGAGTTCCAGCAACATCACTAAGTTGATTTCTTACTCTGGTTTCTGGGTTGAATCCTTCTGCCACGTCAATTGTGACATCTGCCGCACTAGCAATGTCACTCCCACTCGCGGAAAAGACCGGGGCGTAAGTAAGGCAAACCCAGTACAAGTTACCGCCCAGTGGCGAGGAACCAATGCCCCAGTTAATCACGACATCGCCAGAATGAGTCCCAATCGTGTAGTCCGTCGATGGAATGAATGGATCGTGCCCATCATAGTGCATCGAAATCCACGCAACAGAAACGCAAGTCATGGATGTTCCGGGGCAAAGCACGTCATACGTCAAAGTGCCGCGAATCACGCTAACAACGAAGTTTCTCTTGGAAAGGATCTTGTCGATATTTTCCCTGACCTGCTGCGACTGTAATTCTTCGATCATCCCGGTCGAAGGTTTGATTTGCCGCAAGACGAAGTAGTCTTCTCCCATTTTTAGAACACCGCCTCATATTGGATGATTTCCGTGGTTGCTCCTTTCACGATGGGAGTCGGAAACAACGCGCGGTGGAGCATCGAGAATTGCGCGTAAGAGGCAGGATCATCAACAGGACTGCCAGCAGGAGATGCTGCTTGCAAGAATAAACCTGCTTCTGCAATTGTGCCAGTGTCTGTAGGTGGAATGGTCGCATCCCAATAGCAGTGAGACATCGAGTCGCGAACACCGCCGGGTGAGATCGCGTAAGTGGTTGCCCACGGAGTTTCGAGCTTCCAGTCATCAATTGCCGGGGGATTCGTCCCACTACCAACGTGGATGTAAGTGGGAAACAAGTGACCACTAAAATCGGTCACGTCATCGACCATCAACGATGCGTGAAGAATTCTGCCACTCATCACCATCAGGTTATGGGCAGGTTCACTGCGACCGAGGATAAGCTTCACGCCCTTCACTGCCAGCAAGAATTCATCGACTTTCTGGATTGGCAGTCCCTTTTCCTCGTGTAGAAACTTGCCATATTTGTTGTAAAGGTCGGTGTCAACACGGATTAGCGTGAACTGACCTTGGAAATTGTCAAATTCCGCTTGCTGAGGTTTCATCATGTGTAGATTTTCCTCCTTTGCCATTTAAGGTTTTTACTTCATTTTTACGCGGTCCAGCAGTGCATCCCACGCTCCATCACCCCAATGCGAAACAGAATCGTCCCACGATGGGTTCCAGTGGTACGGGAATGCTTCTGAAATGATACCATAGAGTAACTCCACCCAGCTTTGCGGAGTCCACGGCGTTAAGTCAGAAACTATGAATAACCATCCTAATGTTACCTTCGTGGCGATGGGGCGGATTACATCCAAGAGCCACGTAAAATTGCCATTCTGTGCAAGTCCCCATAACCCAGAAGCGCCAATTGGTATTAAGACGGAAAACTGCATTGGTTTCGTGTCGCGTACCGTGACGTTACCAATACCAGCAAACATGCTGACAATTTTACTTATATTTTCTGCGTTTGGGGTGATGAACTGGTCAAGGGCAATAACCAGAGCATATTTATCATAAATTCCTACTAGTTCAAGTCCAGAAATGTTAGGATTCGCCGCGTGTAATTGCGTGTTGAGAGCATCTTCAATGAAATATTCGCTTGGAAATATGGCATTTCTGGCAAGATTCGCATTCATGGCAATTTCGTCAATCTCCAACTGGATTGGGCAGAGCATCTTGGCGATGCTTCCTTCTATGCCGCAGTATCGCCATTGAAAATTAACGTAATCGCTCCATTCACTAATTCCGTGCTGGAAAATAGCAACACCTGACGAAAATAACTTAGAAATGGTTGGAACTCCAATTGTCGAATACGCTAACGAATCTGGCGTGTAACCAGTGTTGTAGAATGGGTGTGGAGTTCCAGAGTCGAGGGCAACGCCATCCTTCCAAATCTGACTGTGCATTGCGGTTGCATCAATAATCTCAACGAAGAATATGCGATCCCCGATGTTGTACATCCCAACGGAGTATGGAATCCAGTCTGCAAAGTTTGGAAGGTGGATTAACGTGATGAGGAGATCCTGCAAGAAGAAAATGTAACCATTGACCATCAAAACCCCGCAATTCATGTTAGCAGAGAGGTGCGCTTCGTTCGCTATTCCGGTAAACCACCACGACAATTGCTGGGGATGAGTGCCAATGTTTAAGGTACTCTGCGCGGTAACTTGAACATCTGACCACTTCAGGAAAACGCCAGATGAGAAATAAGCATTGCCAACATATTTAGAAGCACTAACTTGTTCCGAACCAAGCGAACTAGCAGCATAACTTTGCAAGTATCGCTCTCCGCTTGAAGTTTCTACTATCTCCATTTCATCTTGGTGCATCATGTGATCAAACGAAAAGTTAGTTGGATGGTCCCCTACTGTCTCTTGTACCCACTCCAAACGCAATCCCTCGTCAATATCTCTCCAAAATGCGGGAGAAAGCTCAGAATCCACTACTTCTGACACTTTTCTGCCATTCTTCATTGGCAGCGAGATGCTTGCAGGGCAGTACGCGGGAATCTGGAATTGCGCGACAAAGTTCTTGCTATTCTCGTCAATCATCGACTGTAGTATGTTCAACTTGTATTGCAAGTTCTGGGTAATCGTGTCAAGAACCAGACATTGCGGCATTTCTGCGATTGCATCCTGCTCTTCTGCCGTAAAGTTGGCAACAACATCGCCACCGCTGCGGGCGAATTGGAATAACCCCGCATCGCGAATCTTCTTGTCGGAATAAGCATAACTGCTAATTCGACTGCCAGAAACGATTTCCTTTACGGTAATGCGAGATTCACCCCTTCTAATATTGCGATCTCGCCCATCCCGATGAGGATGTCGGCATCAACAGAACCACGAATGTAGTAGTAGTCACCCTCATCAGGCACAGTTCCACCCGCCCAAGGGATTCGGAGTTCGTGTCCAACGATGGCAGGTGGACCGCCGGGAGTGTAGGCAGTACCAGAACCATCCTCTTCAGAATTTATGAAGTACGGGTCGGTCAGAATCAAGTTGAAGTTTTTCCCGACATAAACCGGCGCAACATCGTAACTGCCGGAACCCCTCTTTATTCGCATTATCACGTTAATTCGGAAGTCATCAAGACTCGCAATGCCTTGATTGTCAACTACTATCGAAGATACGTTTTCTCGCATGACATTCTGGTTGATGGCGAGAGAATTGACGTAAACTTCCTCTGCCTTCAACACGTCAATTGAAACATCATCAAGAGTGTAACCGGACTTTAACGTGACCGTCCCATAAATCCACAACTTGACATTGTAAGCAACAGTGAATGCTGGGAACAACTGCACGTAATAGTAATTCCCAGTTGTTGGTTCTACACCACCCGGCGACCAGTCTATGAGATCGGAGTGAGGACTATACGCTACATAATCGCTAACTTCCTTGTATGGATTAGACAAGTCCTCGTGGTCAGAAACTACCCCAATTTCGTAAATTCCAGTGTAAACAGTATCTGTTGGGAAGAGATCAGTCCCTCCCGCTGCCCCTTTCTTAAGTCGCAAGACATAGCAAGGTGCAGCACCTACCATCTTGTACGAAAGAATGGAATTGAGAATGGACGTGTAGGTTGAATTGGACATTGGTATTTGGATGCCCGCAACCACCGCATCAAACCACCCCAAGTAGTCAAATATCTTCACGGATCGAACTCCCGGCAAGTTGTTAATGTAACCTGCTACAGAAGCGGACCCAACTTGTGGGAAAGGCATTAATAATGCTCGCGCATCAACAGCAAGGTCGCTTTCTTCGTCAAGTCCAGAAATTGCATCCACGTTGAAAACGCCAGAAATGCCCGTAATCGGGGAGGAGAGATGGGACAATGCCCGCGATAGAACGCTGCCTGCGGACCCGGTAACTGTGCAGGTACAGTATATTTGCGCGGAGTAACCCACGAACTGCACGTAATAAGTAGTTTTCGCTGCGGGACCGTGACCAGTTATCCACACGATCTTGTCATCTCCAGCAACGTAAGCAACATAATCCACGCCAGAAACGTATGGACTGCTTCCAGATGGTGACAGTGACACCCACGCCAGACCTTGTGCCTCCAAAAACAAATTGCACTCAGGTTGTGAAGAGAGATAGTCAGTTAAACCTACTCCTCTCTCGAACGCGAGTACAGATGGGAGGATCTGCGTTTCATCAGCAGCGTACTGAATTAGACTGCTTCCAGTTAGGTTGTTATCCACGAGAGTCCCAGAAGTGATGGTTACACTATTTGTAGTCGCTTTCTCGAATGTCACGTAACCTGAACCAGCAGTTGCTTGCCTCCTACTTCCCCCGCGAAGGTTGATCTGCAAGTCAGATAATTTACCAGTCGCCTTCATTGGCCAGATTGCATTATACACTTCTTCGAGAGATTCCCACAGTTCCCCGAGTTCTGTGGCAATTGCCTCATCGAACTTCGTGATTGGATTAGTCAATCCTGTCAGGTTAATGTCTCCGCCGAAGAATGCCTGCTGGCGAGCAATTATGCTGTTCAAGATGTCCTGTTCTGACTTTCTGGCGAATCCACTTGGAATAATGCCATAGCTCATAATCCTAAACTCATCCCCGTGTAGAAACTCTGTACTTGTGACATTTCATTTGTCGGGTGGAAACTTGCCCTTACAATCCAATTTCTGCTGCTAATATCGTCATTTTCTTGCGTGACATCAATGGAATCCAAGCTGGCGACATCAGGATCTTGCATGATGCAAGTGGCGGCTACCTGCCTGATAACACTGTCGATGCCAATGCCAGATTGCTCGTACTTGTACTTATTATTCGTGATGCCGGGAAAGTCAAACCCCTCTAATGGATGCCAATGGTCAGAAAGGACAAATGTTAGAAATCTTAGCGACAGTCGCTGGAGGAGTTCAGGTAGACTAAATCCATCTTTCACTCCAATCATATCCACTTGACCATTCGTGAACGTCAAACTGCCATTTGTGATTTTGAATGTCCACACCATTATTCCGCCTTCACCTTCGAAGATGCTGAATTTATTTTCCCAGTTATGGAACCCGTGAATGGGGTGACTGGGGGACTTCCGGGAGGACCATGAACGTGACTGTTTAACCACGTCATCAATCCAGTGTCAACATCAACCGTGTCGTCAAGTCGCGCAACCCCGTTATTCGCCCCGCTTCCCAAGTCAATCTCTTCTGCGTCAATCTTGACATTTCCGCCACTCGGAAGGTCAAGTACGTAATCCCCTTCGCCGTGTTCGGGTTTACCCTTTCCAGAATCGTATATCTTGCCGATGATAATGTAGTCATTATCATCAAGTCTCGCCAGAACAACACGTTCTCCTTCATAACACGGGATTATCTCGCCTTTGCCATCACAAGCAATTCTAACCACGATGGACTTGCCTTGCACGGTAACTTTCTCTGGTGTTATGTCAACGGAAAGAAGTCCGCCGGGATTGGCAGAAAGGTCTTGACCTACTGTTACATCGGCAGTGTACATTTCAGGATTGTATGTACTGACGACTCCAATTAATATTTGCTGCCGTTGCATAACTTCACTTCTGGCAATCGTGACTGCCTTGCTTACAAAGTCGTTAGTGGTTGGAGTCGTGTACTGCTTGAGCATCTTGATGGTAGTGGTCGATGGGACAAATAGAACGCGGGTATATTGCTCTCCGCCAACGATTTCGTGGATGACTGTGTGTGCAATGAAAGTCCCCGGCATGTCCATTGCGGTCAAGTCCCAAGCACTTCCGGGGAAAACCATTGGCGAAAAACTGATTTTTGCCCACGCAGCAGTTTCGACATTGCCTGTTTCGGGGTTGTACTGCTTGATACAAGTACAGTCGAAAAAGTCGTGGATTATCGCTGGTTGTGCTTGCAGTACTAGCGAAGTCACAGAATCGTAGAATGTTATGACGTTATTGCCAATGCGGTACGCCAAACCATACTTCTCGCAAATCCTATTAATGCAGTCAATCGCAGGAGTTACGACAAATTGTTCGCTCTTGACCTGTATAGCGCTGGAAAATTTACAGGTCGCTGGAACGCCCACCTCATTACAAATCCCAGAAAGGATTGTGGACATCGGCACGTTCTCCCAGCTCTGCGAGATTATTGCTTGTTTCACCTTCCTGTATTCAGACTGCTCGAAATATATTGTTGTATGTGTTTCTGCTTGTCCTTCTTCAAACTCGACCTTGAATACATTCCCGTTCATCGTGGATGGAATTATAGGCGACAGAAAGGCAACGCCGAGTGAGATGGAGTACATCATTTCGTTAAGATCGTTGAAAACAGACCTACTTGCCCCACGAATTATGAATTTAGAGATGGCAGGTTGCCCGCAAACAGAAAGGAAGATGCTAAAGTTTGCGCGGAGTCCACTACAGATGTCGATTCCGTCCTCTCTCTTAATTGTGTAGTAGAATTCCGATTCAGCCATAGCTTGCAATCACTACGCACGTTTCAGTTCTTAACACGGGTTGCCCGTTATATGTATCTTCAGTGTGTCGCAACGTCTTGAAACCAAAACGGATTGAACCAGCGAAGTAAGTTACACCTTCTCTTGGTTGTCCTGACCAAACTACATGGTTTGATCCATTAATATAAATCGTTAGAGTGGCGTTAGGCACGAAGTAATAACCATTCTGGGGAGTTTTAACACCGTTCCACTCAAGAGACAAGAAGTGCGTGGCACTGCTACCGCTAAACGTAAATGATGAACTCCATCTCTGCGTGTTTAACGGAGCATTTGGCGAGATGTCGTACCAAGTCTTTAACGGGTCGAAGTCCGGGCTTTCTGATTGTAATGCAAGCTGGTAGTGAAACTCTCCAGTGTTAGGAATGGGAACTGGCGGGTAAGAATCAATTGATGTCGGAATTGCTTCCAAGCTCGGCAGTCCGCCGGTGAACTTGTTCATGCTGTTGGTCGAAAATGAGGTTGCCAAGTTCGACATAAATGCAGCGATCACGCCAATTGCAGTAATGCCCATGAATATATTGGTGACTCGTGACGAGTACGTCTTTCGGACATCCGTGCGAGGTTTTTCGAGGTTGAGAATGAACGTGTAGGTGTCCATTTGCTCCGCGCCGTGAGTAAAGACCATTGACTTGATATACATGTCCATTTCGAGCGAAAGGGGAGAGATGAATGGGAATCGCATTCCACCACTAGCAATCGCAGCGCCGAACGATCCTAACCCAAGAGATAGTGCCGAAAATTTAGGATTCCACGTTCCCTCCGCTGCCATCTTCGTGTTGTAGTTGAGCCATAGTTGCGCCAAGCGGATTTGGACGAGCATCTCTTTCCAGAAGCGTCGAGATGACCCCTTGAAATAACCTGCAACAGAAACAATTGTATTCTCCTCCGCCATCCCGTAGATGCTCCGGTTCGAGTCAGTCTTATCTTTGGTAATGAGAGAACCGTAAGTCTGCACTACTTTTGTAGGAATGAAGAACGGGAGGGGACCGTACCACACGGGACCGGGAGTTTGGATGCCGAGCATCGACAACGCTCCGCTTGTTCCCGTTACGCCAGAACCGAGTCCATTATCGCCAAAACCAAAGAAGTCGTTAGGTGCCATTATGGTTGACCTCCTTGCATGAAACTGGAGAGGTCGCCTTTAATTTTTTCTGCGACCTTCTCAATCCACGACTCCTCGGTAACGTAATTATCGTGAATCTCGATGTGAATGTAAGGAGCATTGCCAGCGGAAGGCGGCGCTCTGGTTGGAGGCATAGAAGGTGGAATTATCCCAGTAGGAATCTCACCACCTTGAATTGGAACCAACCCAGCAGGATTCTGGAAGTGGATGTTACCAGACAAGTCGAGCGGAATGACGTGCATTAAGATGGGGTCTTTGAAGAATTCTTCAGTAAAAGCACGAAAATCTCTAATCTGTTCCTTTGCAACAACATCACTAATGTCGAGAATTGCATCAACAGTAACAGGCGCAATTGCACCAATTGTAACATCAATGTTCTTGAAGCTTTCGAGGAACCTGTCAATTTCATCCCACACGGGTTTCTTGAAAGTGATGTTATCAACTTCTGCATCACTAAAACCGCCCATTAGTTTATCTATGCGGTTTTTAACCGCGTTCCCGACATCGTGAAGAGCATAAACCTCCGCATTGTAGAACCTGCTCATTATGCTCCACGGTTGCCCGGCAATCCTGTCACGAACCGCATTGTGAATTACAATGCTATTAACTTCTGCTTGGAGGGTGATTACGGTTGCGGAAAGCTGGGCAGAAAGTGCTTGAATGTCCAGATTTGCTTGCTGCATGTTAATTCCGACCGGGATGACGACACTCTTGCTGGCGAGCGTCGCAATCATGTTGATCGATGTCCATAACCGCCCTTGAATGTTAGAAGCAACCAACTCAATTTCTGTAAAACTTTGTAGCATGGCATCGAAAGAGGCAGAATTAATGGATTGAATCGACTGGATAGCAGCACTTATTCCCTGAACACGCTGCAATAATTCATCAAATGGAGTCACATCAATTGTGGCATTCGCAAGCGGAGCGAGCAGTGCAGGAGCAGCAGAAAGGTCAGCATTAAGTGTCGCGATGTTACTGGCGAGTTTGTTAATGCTCTTTGACATATTGCCTATTTTGGTCGTGATGTTAGGTGGGGTGATGTCGAAGTCAATGGAAACAAAAAGGTCAGTAATTGAGGGCACTCGCATCACCTTGGGACAGTGGTTTTATCTTGTACTTATTAACCGCAACCTCAAATAAGCGTTGCGTGTTAGTCTTGCCGCGAGCTGTCGTCAGGTTTCCAGAGGCTAATTCCGCCTCCGCTATCAGGGAGAGTTTGGTCATCGCGAAAAAAATCGACCTGCTTCTCCCCCTCTGCGCTCGTTGACGTGATTTTTCCGACTTTCTGGGCGATCTCGTCAATCATCGGGTGCCGCCGGAGCACTTCGATGGCAACCTTTTCTGGAAGCGATGCGAGGTTTTCGTTGAAGTCCTTGAGCGAATAATAGCAGATCCACAAGTCAACTTCGCGCTGTGCCAGAAAGACTATTGACTCGTCATCTGCGCCCATTTCGCCCAATTCCTGTTTAACTTCATTTCTCTTCAGGAGTTCCCACAATCGCTTAAAGATGGGAGTGTTAGAGAAAGGCATCCATCCCCGGAGGAATGCATCCATTTGCTCGTGTGCCAAAACATCGCGGGCGTGGATAGTTTCTCCGGTAGAAAGTGGGATGTCCTCCCCTCGCAACTCAACATCTTGTAGGCGGCGACCCACCGAGATGATGTCAAACGGGTCGATTTTGGAGAACTCTGACTGGAACTGGTCCTTCTTTTCCTGCATTTCTTTGAGAGCGTGATTAGGAATAGAGTCACCGGGTTTCATAGGATTCCTCCTCAACCAGAACCGTCAATCGCGTGACCAACGGTGTGCAGCACGCCAAGCGAATCATAATACGCTAGTTCAAGTGCCTTTGCAGTCACAGAAACAAGTGGAATCTGGTCTGGGGCCATCCCAGTGCCGCGAATGGAGGTAATACGGCAACGATTCCACTGCAACCCAGTGAAAGCCCAGATAGAGCGTCCGGTGTACTTGCTCTCAACGAGGGTGAACTCCTTCCGCTGGATCTGCATGTCAAGGGCTTGCCGTGCATCGTACCCGCCGACTTGATAAATGCTAAATGACAATGCAAAGCGGAGAATTTTGTTGTGATAACCAGCATTCGCCGTGGTAAGAGTGTCGATTTCCACGTTATCTCCGTTTACTGTGAACTCGAAGTCGCGAACTGGAATGTAACTGCCATCCCACTGCAATTCAAGCTGGATATTCTGGTCAATAGTGGATGCGGGAGTCGTAACTTGTGGCATTTTTCACAACCTCCTCAAAGTGCGGTCAAGTAGTTCGTTATCTCGTGGACTCCTGCCGTCTTGCGGTAAGAGTTGTACGTGATAACCTTTCTGGTGTCCTCAGCATCAGAAATAGTCTGGAGCTGGACATCTGTAGCATTCCCGTCACTGTCGGCAATGAGAGCATCCACGAGAGGGAATACCACTCCATCAACACCAAACCTGTCTTTCAGCAGAGCTGGATTATAAATCGCTCCGATTTGGTAGAAGGAGTTTTGGATCATCTGTAGCTTGCCCTTCACCGTCAGCATGTCGCCAAGGACATCCACTCGCAAGTGACCGATGATGCTCGGGGACGTGAGGTAGCCTTTGATGCTCTGGTCGTAATAATCAAAGAAGCGGATCTCGTCAACCCACGGGAAAGCGCGAGTAGAATCGAGCGTGTAGCACTGGTTCACGACCACGCCATTTCCTGAGATGTAGTCGGGGTCAAACGCAACGTTAATGAACGCGTTGAGCAAGTTCTGGAGGTCAGTGCTGTTAAATTGCCCGTGCCAGTTGATTCCCTTCACGAACTTGAAGTGCATGGACTCCCAAGGATAGTTCGCGCACACAACCCCTGCGAGGGCAACAGAATAGTCCTTGAACTCCAACCAGTCCACAGAAGGGTCAGATGCGCCAGCATTGTAGTACCCGCAACGATTTGCTTGCAGGCATACTCGCTCGCTGGCGATTGCGGTTGCAGTGGAGATAATGTTTGTTGCATCCGCGTACTTCCCGTTAACGAAGCAAGTGCGTGGTTTTCCCAAACTCTCGCAAGATAGGCAATGCGCCTTCAATTCCTCTTCAAGGGTAGCGTTAAAGCAGTATGCAACGCAAACCACGTTAATCGTCACGCCAGAAAGGGCGGCGAGAGCTGCATCAATGTGACCAACCGTGGTTTCCTTCCAGTGGAAGTGGACATTACTCGTACCCGTTACTGGGGCTACCTTGAAGCAGACTTTCTCGTTTGAATAGTCCACGATGTAGTCCACGCCCTCTTCGAGCGTAGTGGAACCAACCAACACTCTCAATGTTCCAACCTCAACCTGAAGCGTCACGCCAGAAACGGTGAACTCTTTGATAGTTCCATTCCCATTCTGTGCATCAGACACTTCAGTTTCGAGGTCGTACTCTGAAATGTAGAGTTGAGTCCCGCCGTTGTTGAAGTAATCAGCAGCTGCACGGTAAATGCCGTTGTGACCACTTTCTGCCGCGTGA
>Ga0209777_10003959_pt1 | contig 17857 bp, 15 predicted proteins | sample FrelakmetHBP12HB_FD_187147 | JGI IMG/M metagenome (GOLD analysis project Ga0209777, IMG submission 187147) | Freshwater lake sediment microbial communities from the University of Notre Dame, USA, for methane emissions studies -HBP12 HB (SPAdes)... | ecosystem: Environmental > Aquatic >...
TCACAAGGGCGTCGTCCGCGATCTATTGGAAAAGGTCCAAGAGCGCATGAGCATGGAAGAGGCCGTCGAGATGCTCGAGCTGGGGGACGTAGTGGACCGGAGCTTGGGCGAGCTCTCCGGTGGCGAATTGCAGCGGGTGGCGATCGCCGCCACCATTCTCAAGGACAGCGATGTCTACTTCTTCGACGAGCCTTCCTCTTACCTGGACATCTATCAGCGTCTCAAAGTGGCGCGTATCATCCAGTCACTCAGCGAGCACAAGCAGGTGGTGGTCATCGAGCACGATCTCGCCATACTGGATTTCCTCGCGGACAACGTCTACTTGGTCTATGGGTCGGAAGGGGCCTTTGGGGTCTTCGCCCAACCGCGCCAGGTCAGGGTGGCAATCAACACATATCTTGATGGGTACATGAGGGAGGAGAACATCCGATTCCGGGATACGCCGATCGTATTCGAGGATCGGCCCCCAAGGGGCGGTTGGCAGACCGTGTCTCTTCTCGACTTCGAAGAGATCGAATGCGCCTATCCGAACTTCAAGGTCAGAGTGGAATCCGGTTCCATCAGTATAGGCGAATCGATCGGTGTCGTCGGTCCGAACGCCATCGGAAAGACCACATTCGTCAAGGTGCTGGCCGGGGTATTGCAGCCTACGAAAGGGGGTATCAAGAACAGCGTGCGGGTCAGCTACAAACCGCAATACATCAACCCTGATTTCGATGGCACCGTGATGGAGATGTTCCTGGTCGGGGTCAAGGACTTCTTCCAATCCGGGTTCTTCGAATCGGAGATCGCCCATCCGTTGCTCCTCAAGCACCTATATGAAAAGCGATTGGAGAACCTCTCGGGCGGGGAATTGCAGCGCGTCGCCATCGCCCTGTGCCTCTCCAGGGACGCGGACATCTATCTGCTGGACGAGCCTTCGGCGTACCTTGATTCCAATCAGAGGATGGAAACGGCTAAGACCATCCGAAGGGTGATGGAGAAGCGTGGCCGGAGCGCTCTGGTGGTCGATCACGACATTTACTTCCTTGATATGGTATCGGATTCGATGATGGTCTTCTCTGGATCACCGGGCAAAGAAGGACTTGGGCAAGGGCCGTTCGATATGCGGCAAGGGATGAACCGCTTCCTCAAGGCGGTAGATGTGACCTTCCGCAGGGATAATGATACTCACAGGCCTCGCATCAACAAACCTGGCTCAAGGTTGGACCAGGACCAGAAGGCGAAAGGCGAGTACTATTATTCGTCTTGATCTGGATTCAAACCTTCTTCTGCATATCAGCGTCGCATTTCTTGCGTCTCCGGAAGTAGAAGAACCAGAGTGATAGAACCAGGATAGCGGCGATCACGATGATTGTGAACAGGTCATATAATTGGCCCAAGGACTCCCAGTTCTGGCCCATGTAATAGCCAGCATATGCAAAGGCAAAGCACCATGGGACCGAGCCTATGAAGCTGAGGACTGCGAAGCGAGTGAAATCCATTTTTGCGACCCCAGCAGGCAGAGAAATGAAAGTTCTAACCACAGGCAGCAGTCGACTTCCGAAAATGGCGATGTTGCCATACTTCTTAAACCAGCATTCGGCAGATTCGATATGCCTCTCTTTAAGAAAAACATATTTTCCGTATCGCACAATGAAAGGTCTTCCGCCGTAGAACCCAATTGTATAAGCGATTACCGATCCAGCGAGGCATCCCAGGCTTCCTGCAAGACCCACCATGAACACGTCTAACTTACCTTCAGAGGCCAACCAACCTCCAAATGGGAGGACAATCTCGCTTGGGATGGGCAAGCACATGCTTTCCAATGTCATTAGCAAGAAAATCCCAATGACCCCTATTCCACCGATGAAGTCCTTCAAATACTGGATTGCCAAAGAGATGATATCCATTGTTGGTCAGTGCAACGATTTGGTATAGATTAATGTTAGCATGATTAATGGTGCTACGGACTTTAACTCGTGTAAGTGTAACTCGATTGCATAAGTCAACAAATCATCATTACCTCATGCCATCCAAAATTGAAGTGACCGCCAGACATTCGACGTTTACGCAATCAAATTTCTCATCATTGGTCTCAGAGGCGAACGTTTTTGATGTAGTAACCAGTTCACATCTTCAGATGGTGAGCCGGGCAGATATTCACGTGCATTCGAAGTATTCAGGACTTGCTCGCCTCGGTTTTCTGCGTTTTCCAGAGAGTGTTAACGAGCCAAGGGACATTGTCAAGCGGGCGAATGCAGCTGGCTTGAACCTCGTCTGCGTGACCGATCATAACACGATCCACGGGGGACTTAAGGCCAAAGAGAGCGAGAAGGATTTTCCTGGCACCGAGGTCATCGTCGGCGAGGAGGTCAGCACCCGCGATGGGGAGATTCTGGGCTTGTTCCTTCAGGAAGAGGTGCCAAAGGGCTTGAACGCCATCGAGACGATCGAGCGGATCCGCGCTCAGGACGGAATTGTGATCTCGCCCCATCCGTTCAGCAAGCACGTACCAGCGCTCGGACTGAAAGTCGATATGCTGAATATTGATGGCCTCGAGGTTCTTAATGCGGGCCACGTGGACGGTTATGCCAATAATAGAGCAGCCCAACACGCAGCGTCGGGCAAATGGGCACTCATGGGGGGAAGCGACTCCCATTCGTTGAACACGATCGGTTGCGCTTATACTGAGTTCGAGGGCAATGGGGCAGAGGATTTCCGGCACCAGATCCTTGCCAAAAGAACTTGGGCAGGAGGGAAGGAGATGACCATGGACCAAGTAGTAGCGTGGAGCATGGGCGTGGTCTTCGCCTCGGACGTTCTGATAATACGGTCCATGCTAGGGAATATCTTGGAAGTCGATACCCTCGATCCCACGCTAACCAAGGTTCAGGAGATCGGGACCTCGAAGAAGATCGTCGCCCTCTTGGGTTCGCTAATCTACTTCACTCCACCGATCCCGTTCTTAGTGGGGATCGTGGGAGAGCACATGGTGAAGCGCCTGAACAGTGTGCCAGTTCACGAAATAAACGGCAATTCGCCTCTTTTGAATTAATTCTCGTGCTTGTGACGATGCTCCGGATCCATGAGGTTGCCGAAGGCGTTCACGACCACCTCGCTGAGCGCCGGATGGATCGTCTGGCTCCTTGCCAAGGGCGTGTAGGTCTGGTCACCACAGTTCATAAGATACACCAATGGTTGCACCAGGATCGAAGCGTGAGGCCCGACTATATGAGCTCCCAGGATGCGCATGGTCTCGGCGTCCACGATCACCTTGGCGAATGAGTCCTCATCGCCCATCGCAAAGCCCTTTGCCGTGCCAAGATAAGGGGCGAAGCCAACGAAGTACTTTCGTCCACGTGCTTTTGCCTGCACCTCGGTCAATCCCACCGACCCGACCTCGGGATAGGCGAAGACGGCGTGTGGCACCGCGTGCTCGTCCAATTTGACCTTCACCTTTCCGAAGGCGTTGTTCCAGACCACGTCCGCTTCGTAGTTGGCGGTATGACGGAACATGTTCCTGCCGATGATATCTCCGAGCGCCCAGATGCCTGGTACGGAGGTTTCCAGGAACTCATTGACAACGATGTACCCTGATTGATCGACGGCCACGCCGGTCTCCTTGACCTGAAGCAGGTCGGAGTTGCTCCTCACCCCCGTGGTCATGAGGATCTCGTCCACCTCTACCTCTTTTGGTTCACCACCGGATCGATCACGGTGAACCACGATCTTTCCGGATGCATCCCGCTTAACTTCGATGACGTCCTGGTTCACCCGAATATCGGCTATCTCCGACATCTTCTGGAGCATCAGATCGCTTATCTCTGGCTCTTCCCGGGGCAATAGCACAGGGTTATGACCGATGATGGTGACCTCAACCCCGAAGGCAGAGAAGAAATGACCGAACTCGCAGGCTTTGTAGCCACCACCGAGTATGGCCAATCGGCGGGGTAATCTCTCAATGTCGAATATCGTCTCCGATGTTCGGTACGTGGCTTCATCGAGCCCCTGAATCATAGGTACAGAGGTCCGGACTCCCGCCGAGATGATGATCTTTGGCGCATGGATCTGTTCCGATCCGCATTGCAAGGTCTTTGGGCCGATGAAATGGCTGCGCACTGGATAGAATCCAAGCTTCTTATCGGAGGCGACTCCCCGTTCCATGCTATTCCGGTCCTTCAGGACAAGGTCCCACATGCGCTTGCGGACCAGTTCGAAATCCATACGCTCGACCGTGGCGAATACTCCGATGCGTTTCGCGTCCTCTATCTCCCTCGCTATTGTGGCGGGTTCGATCATGACCTTGCTTGGGATGCAACCTCGGTTCAGACAGGTACCGCCCAATGGGCCATCCTCGACCAATGCCACCGAAAGGTTGCCATCGCGCGCTCTGGCGGCAACATTCATTCCTGCACCAGAACCTATAACAATCACGTCAAATTCACGCATGTGATACCAACGACCTTCTTCCAATATTCGATTCCCTCGGACTTAATAATTTTTAGACTCCATTTCAGTGGAATTGAGCGTCCGAGGCCGCTCCTTTTATCCGACCGGTATAGATCGCATTAGCGGGTGCAACTCGGCTTCTGGCGTTTGCACTTCCAACAGGCTTGCTTCTTGGAAACGTTCAACGCCTCGCATTCGCATTTCCAAAGTCCCCTGAGATCGTAAGTGTTGCAAGTCTCACATGTGCATTCGACCTGTTCCCATCCTCTGTCCGACACCATGTTAGCAACTGATGAGCCGGCTGTTCATCTACCCTTCGATGATTTCAATGACGAACTTGGAGGACTCATACCTTTATATTTCGCCCAGCGAATTCGAAGAACGATGAATTTACATAAACCAGGCCCCTGGCTTCTCTTGGCGAGCTTAGAGGTGCTCTTCCTGGTGCATCTCGCTGAATTCCTATACCCTGATTACAGCGTCTCTCAGAATTACATCAGCGATCTCGGAGTAGGGCCTGAACCTTCACGAAGCATCTTCACGGTGGCATTGATCGGCTTTGGGCTGATGGTGCTCATGGCCGCTGCTCTGATCCGATCGGAGGACAAGAAGAATCTGTTGTGGTTCTTCTTCGGCCTCTCAGGGATGGGGGCATTGGGGGTCGGCGTGTTCAATGAGAATATCATATTGCCGCACACCATTTTTGCCTTGATGGCATTTGCTTTTGGGAACATCGCCGCGATATATTCATTCAGACGAGTCCGATCACCATTCTCCTGGATGTCGATCATCCTTGGTTTGCTCGGGCTGTCCGCGCTCATCCTTATCGCGTCCGGCAATTATCTAGGCTTGGGGGCCGGCGGGATGGAGAGGATCGTCTTCTACGCTGGCATCTTTTGGGCACTGGCCTATGGTGGTAATTTGCTGAGCACTAAGGTTTGAACTAAATGAAGATGATCTGAGATTCCAATGAAGAGCAATTGTAATCCATCACGGAGCTTCGACAAATGATGCTGCCCCTCACTGACCGGTTCGATTGACCCTTCCTTTTCATGTCATGATGGTTGAGTGAGTTGCCTGAGGCTCATTTCTTTGGCTGGGGAACCGGTTGCATGATTCCATGCATATTGCCTTCCGAATCAACGAAAATGGCCAGCGTGCCCATCATGACAATCTCCATCTTCGGGACCACAACTTTGCCGCCGTTCTTCTCGATTTTCTTTATAGACTCATCAATACTTTTTACAGTTATCTTATTGACAACCGACGCATCTTTTGTTCTTCTCGGCTGGATCGCACCATCGATGCCTTGCTCATCCTTTTCCCCTGTTTTAGCCAGCCAATACTCTTGGTTGCCGTATTTTTCAAATGTCCAACCGAAGATCTTTTGGTAGAAGTCCATCGCTCTTTTCGGATCATCCGCATTCAGCTCAAACCACATGACTCTGGGCATTTTGCAACCTCTAAAGAATGACCTGAGCAAATTCTTTATTGACCTTTGTTTGGCGATTCAGTATGCCCATATTCGATAGAGATTGATACCCATCCATTCACTGTCTTAGTGAGGAAGACCATTGCGCGTGCCCTTCAAAATTTTCTAATTGACAATTCGACGATCTTTTGAGATGATTGCGTTAAGAATCGGACCAACCTGTGTGCATTTGGAATACTGGCATGTCGATCGGTTGGGACTCTCGATTCTCAGGAATATGAACAACTGATCATTCCAAATGTGCCCCCGCTGATTCCAATTATACATATGTCTAGTAATATAAGAATATAATATGTATATGTCTTGAATAGTAATATTTAATTAGCATATTGTCTATTGTTCTAGTATTGCATCATACAAATATCGATAGTATGCAAAAGCACACGGCACTTAACGCGCCGCCAAACCTCCCGAACCGTGCATTATGCTCCGATGGGGAAGTCCGGTCCTGGAACCGGAGAAGATCTGAGGTGAAGAAGACTTGGCAATAGACACAGGTGATACAGCTTGGATGTTGATCTCCACCGCACTGGTGTTCATTATGGTACCAGCTGTAGGATTTTTCTACGGTGGGATGCTCAGAAAGCAAAACATGCTTTCCATCTTGGGGCAGTCGATCATAATATTGGGCATGGTAACCCTCATCTGGGTGATTGCCGGGTTCTCCTTAGCATTCGGAGCTAACGGTAGCCCGTTTCTGGGGGATCTCAACTGGGTGATGCTGAAGGGGGTGGGACAGGACCCCTTGAGTTCAGCGTATGGACCCACCATTCCAGGCATACTGTTCGTGATGTTTCAGGGTATGTTCGCTATCATTACCGTGGCTCTGATAATCGGTGGTGTTGCCGAGAGGATGAGACTTAAAGCCCTGATCGTATTCTTGGCCATCTGGACATTCCTCGTCTACATCCCGGTGGCGCATTGGGTCTGGGGTGGAGGTTTCCTCGCACAACTTGGGGCTCTTGATTTCGCAGGCGGGACAGTGGTTCATATCACGGCTGGAATGTCAGTTCTCTCTGCAGTCATTATTCTTGGAAAGCGGGTTTCGACATCGAATGGCGGGACTGAGACACCTCACAACATCCCTTTCGTTGTACTAGGTGGAGTCCTTCTATGGATGGGCTGGTTCGGATTCAACGGAGGAAGCGCACTAGGATCTAACGGTCTAGCCGCACAGGCATTCGTCGTCACTCAAATCGCGGCGGCAACTGCTGCAGTGGTCTGGGGTTTGATAAGCTGGCTACATCTAGGAAGACCGGGCGTGCTCGGAATGATTTCCGGAGCTGTCGCTGGCCTTGTGGCCATCACCCCTGCCTCCGGCTTCGTTGACGCGAGCGGAGCCATCGTGATCGGCATCGGTGCAGGTTCGTTCTGTTATGGAGGGATCCTTCTCCGCCGCAAATTCGGGTTCGACGATGCTTTGGATGTCTGGGGTGTGCATGGCATCGGTGGAACGTGGGGAGCAATCGCCACTGGGCTCTTCGCGAGCACAGCTGTCAACGCCGCCGGAAAAGATGGTCTATTCTATGGTGGAGGTGCCAGCCTTTTGATGGCACAATTGGTCGCTGTGGCGGTCGTGTGGGCATTCGCCTTCGCCGCGACAGCATTGCTGATGTGGTCCCTTAGCAAATTCATGAGGATCCGGATGACCAAAGAAGAAGAGAGGATTGGCGCGGATTTAATTCAACATGGAGAGAGCGCGTACGGTTGAGGTGGCTGACATGAAGAAGGTTGAGGCGATAATAAGAACCGAAAAGCTCGGAGCGGTGAAATCGGCATTGGAGGAGATCGGAATTCACGGAATGACCGTCTACGAGGTGAGCGGTCGTGGGGAGCAGAAAGGCTTGGAGTTCACCCACCGCGCCGGCAAGTTCCGGATCGACATGCTGCCTAAGATGAAGATAGAGATCGTGATCAAGGATTCTTTGGTCAGCACAGTGATCGATGGCATATGCACGTCTGCACGGACCGGTGAGGTTGGAGATGGCAGAATCTTCGTACTGCCAGTGGTTAGGTCAATCAAGGTTCGCACTGGAGAAGTAGAAAAGTGAATGGTAAAACTTAGTGAAAATTCTTGGCCGCTCGGCTTCCGATGCCCGAACCTCATCGCATCTCGATGGGTCCGAGTCATCCCAAGGATGGCACTTTTATTCCATATATTAAGAACAACACATTTAAATAAAATTTATAAACTCAGTGGCGAAGTGTCATTCTTGTTTTTTAATTGACTTAGGGGGGGTTAATTGACGAAATCTTCAACGAAGGCCTACACGGACGAGGCCAAGAAGCACGGCATGAGTTTCAGGAAACAAATGCATGGGTTCGCTTATGCAAAATGGACTCCACAATATATCAAATGGCTAAGGAACCGGACATTTCCGAATGCAAGCGAGAAGAAGAAGGAATACTGGAGCGAGCATTACCATTGCAAGGTGTTACCGCTTGAACTGGCAAAATCCATAATCACAATAGACAAAGATATTCCATTGCAAGACCTTGAACAGATTATCCCATATTCGACGGCAAGGGAATTGGTGATCAAGGCACCAACGGACGTGGTTCTTTACGAATGCGGTTGTCGGGAGGCGAGTGGGAATGGATGTTCGCCCAGCAGGGTCTGCATGGTAATCGGAAAACCTTTCACTGACGTCATTCTGGAATATCATCCAGATAAGAGTCATAGAGCTACAACAGAGGAAGCCTTACAAGTCTTGAAAGAGGAGGACGAACGTGGGCACATGCATACGGCATGGTTCAAGGATGTCAATTTGGACCGATTCTATGCCATTTGCAATTGCTGCAAGTGCTGTTGTGTCGGTCTAAGGGCAATGACGGTGAATGGCTTGAGGACAATCGCTCCATCTGGCTATGTGGCGCAACGCGATGAGGAGAAGTGCAGCAATTGCGGGAAATGTGCGGAGGCATGTCCATTCGGCGCCATAATATTCGAGAAGAAACAGATGACGTTCAATTGGGAGAGATGCATGGGTTGTGGTGTGTGCAATAGCCAATGTCCAAAGGATGCAATGACCTTGGTCAGGGATGAGAGAAAAGGCATACCAATGGACGTTATGGACATAGGCAAGCTGATTCACAAAGATGCAACAGCTAAGACCTGAAAATCCACATTCATAAGAAGCCATAGCGGTCAGATTGACGAGCTGGTGGTCATTCGATATCAATTAGATAGATTCTTGATCTAAGAGAGTGGTCAACCAGAGCCCGAACCTCATCGCATCCGATAAAAGAATGAGGGAACTGATAACGCTTTCAATCCCTTCTGTTTTACAGAAATATAGGTTTATCTGGCTAAACGTGGAGCGGGCGAGCGGGGATTCGAACCCCGGACCTGCAGCTTAGGAGGCTGCTGCCATATCCAGTCTAGGCCACTCGCCCTACATCGTAGAATAAATGGAAGGATTTGAGGTTTGGTATTTGAGGTTTAGACGGTTGATTATTGAGGAAGTTCCTCGGGCTCCCGGCCTTCAGGCTTCGCTTCGTCCTTCTTCGCCTCGTCCTTCTTGAGGTACTCCTCGATGAAGTGGATGGTCTTGGCGTTGAAGCTCTCTCTTAGGTCGGCAACGACCTTGTATTTGGCCAATATCCATTTCTGGTCGTACTTGCAGACGTCCGGCAGGGTGATTTCGTAGTTCTCCCCGTCCAACTTTACGCCGAAGCCTTCAGCGCTGCCATAGTCCATTTGTATGAGCGATTGCACCTTCTCCACATCATCGGTGATCTTGCAGACCACCTTGAACTTGTATCTCAATGGCCTGCCAGCGAACCTGCGGTTGAAGTCCACACGCACCATGCGGGGGCTGACGGACATGACCATGCCCACGCGATTCTTCATGTTGACTTCCATTCCCACCTGTGGCTCGATCTCTTGGCGCAGGAACTCTCGAAGGGGTATTTGCTCGATGAGCTTCGGGTCCCTCGGTCCCGCTGCCTTTTCTGGTGTGAGCACTATTTCGCGGTCCTCGCCGACGTTGGAATTGATGATCGCTTCATCCAATCCCTCGAACAGCCTGCCGCTCCCGACCAAGACTGGAATGGCGCCATAGGTAACGTTCTCGTCGAAAATGCCCCCCTCTTTCGCCACGTCGGCGTTCGAGGTGTCGAACAGATCTCCCCCGTCCACTAGGTAACCGCTGTAATCCAACCTGATAATGTCTCCCTTGGCGATCTTAAGCATCTTCTCAATCTCATCGGCGGACATGGAACTTCACCAGTGTATGACTCAATTAGATGTTTTGCGTCATCCCTTCGCCATTATTATATCTTTTGGTCATGACCAGTAATCCTTATCATCAGATAACGGTCAGATCGTCTTACTTCTTCTTATCCAGGGCCTTGACTAGTTTGATCATCAATCGCATGGCACTTTCGATGTACACCGCGTCCAGCAAGGCAACGTAGGAATGCATGTGACGGATCTGGACGCCAATCGCCAATCAAACGATGAGACGAACAGGCAGATTGGGACATGAACGGTGCTCAAACGTAGAAAACATGATAAACACCGAGCAAATTACGAGGGCAAGAAGCCACCATAGCTCAGCCTGGTGGAGCGGCTGACTTGTAATCAGCAGGTCGGGAGTTCAACTCTCCCTGGTGGCTCCACTTCATTCACGACTTCCCCTCATCTTATCCCCATGTCCCGGCTGACATCGCGGATGACGCTGTCCAGCACTTCGATTCCGGTGTCTATCATCTCCTCGGAAATGGTCAGTGGGGGAATATAGCGCATCGCCGATCTGCCGCAGCCGAGAATTATCAAGCCTCGTTTGAACGCCAAGAGCTCTATCTTATCTCTCGCTTTGACCGCTGGCTCCTTCGTCCTTCGGTCAAGGACGAATTCGGTCGCCTGCATGAGGCCCAAGCCCCTCACGTCCCCGATGATCGGATGCTCTTCCATCAATTCCTGCAATCGGCTATTGAGATAGCGACCCTTCTTCTCTGCCGCCTTGACCAATTTCTCCTTCTCGATCACGTCCAATGTCGCTAAGGCAGCAGCGCACGCCAACGCGTTGCCGCCGAAGGTGTTGGAATGCGACCCCGTCTTCTGCCAATCCAGTTCGCTTCTGAAGATGGTCGCTCCGATTGGTACGCCGGAACCGAGCGCCTTGGCGGCGCAAACGACGTCAGGAACGACGCCGAAGTGCTCTATCGCCCAGAATTTCCCGGTCCGCGCCATCCCTGCCTGGACCTCGTCGTCCACCAGCAGGATGCCGTGAGCCTCGCAAATCTTCGAGATGATCCGGGGGAACTCCTTCGGTGGGACGATGTAGCCTCCCTCGCCCTGCACCGGCTCCAAGAAGAACGCCGCCACCTCCTCCGGCGGAAGATGAGTATCGAAATGGACCTCCTCGATCATCTTGGCGCACCACAGGCCGCAGGAAGGATACTCCAGATGGTAGGCGCAGCGATAACAGTAGCCGTAGGGTATGCGAGTCACGCCAGGCGTCGAAGGGAAGTACCTCTCCTGCTGCACCGCCTTGCTCGCCGTCAAGGACAAGGAGCCGAGGGTGCGGCCGTGGAACCCGTTGATGAAGGAAACGAACTGTTTCCGCTCGGTCGACCATCTGGCCAGCTTCATCGCCGCTTCGATCGATTCCGTCCCGGAATTGCTGAGGAAGATCTTCTTGTTGCAGCCGCCGGGCGCCAGCTTGCACAGCCTTTCCGACAATCGTGCTTGCAGCTCGTGGTAATAATCGGTCCCGGCGAAATGGGCGAAGAGCTTCGCTTGGCGCGTTATCGCATCAGTCACCTTGGGATGGCAGTGGCCGACATTCAACACAGAAACGCCGCTGGAGAAATCGAGGTAGACGTTATCGTCCACGTCCCAGACCACGCTTCCTTGAGCCTTGCTGACGACCAAGGGTGTCGACTTCGTGGACGTCGCCAGGTATCTGTCATCGATCTGGACGATCTTATTGGCTTTCGGTCCAGGAGGTTCAACGCGGATATCAGGGATCTTGACCATGTCGCTCATCCTGAGAATAATACTTCATTTACCTGCACATATAGATGCTCATCAATCCGAAATTCGCATCGAGCCGATCGTCAAGCCAGAAAATTTAAACATGATTCAATGATCCATAATCGACTGCGAATAAATAAGTTCGAGTGCGAAAAACATCGCTCACTGCTCTTCCATCGTCTCCACGGCCTCTGCGCTCTCGATGAGCTTGGTTAGGATGGAGTAGCCGTAGATCATGTCGGCTTCGTTGACGATGAAGATGGTGTCCGTGTAGCAGCTGGCCGTCTCGACCACGTTGACGTTGTTCTCGGCTAGGTTGGACGCAAGGAACGCGAAAACGCCAGAGGTCTCCACGATCCGTTCCGGGGATTTCACGGTGATCTCGACCAGGCCCACTCTCACCTTCAGAATGTTCTCCCTTTCCACAGCGTTCACGACATCGTTCTTGAGCTTCTCGTCCGCAATGACGGTAATCGCCCGTGCGCCCTGGATGACTTGCATTATCGCCTTCTCGTTTATCAACCGCTGGAACACGACCTCCAGCCGGTGCAGCACCGTCCAATCGTTCTTAGCAGTGACGATGCATATCTTGGTCCGAACCTCCAGGCTGGAGTTGGCCAGGATTTTGAGGATCTCACGCTCATGGTCGCTCTTGGCGATCTTGACCGCGTACCGGCGGCAGGCGATCATTACCGCCTCCTCATTCTTGATGCCCAAATCCTTCATGATCTGGCGCGCTAGCGAGGAATAGTTGATGAGGTCTTTGGAGATGCAGTCCTTGATGCTGGGATGCGCGTCGATGTAAGTGCGGGTACGCTCCGCTATGCTCTCCTTCTGGGACTGCTCCTTCATAAGGAGCTAACGAAAAGATTGAGAGTTATTAAAACGTTGCATCAAGGCGCTGTAAGAAAGGAGCGCAGCGACTCATCGAACGATCCGATGGACTGATCGCTGATGATCAGAGGTGGCACCAGCCGAACGGTCTTCCCAGCCGCCACGTTGACCAGCTGTTTTCGTTTGAAGGCGAATCTTTGGAAATCCTTGGCTTGCTCACCTTCCATCTCGATCCCGATCATCAGGCCTTTCCCCCTGACATCGCGAATCTGATCATGCTCCTTGGCGATGACTCGCAAGCCGTTCATCCATTGCTCTCCCTTTTCGCATGCCCTTTCCACCAGCCGCTCCTGCTTGAGCGCGTTGATTACCGCGGTCGCGACCGCGCAACCCAGAGGGTTACCTCCGAACGTAGTTCCATGCGTGCCCGGGGCGAAAGTCTTCGATATCTCCCCACTCGAGACTATCGCCCCGATCGGAAAGCCTCCACCGAGCGCCTTGGCCACTGTCATGATGTCTGGGACGATGCCGAAATGCTCGAACCCGAACCATTTACCAGTCCTTCCGAAGCCGGTCTGCACCTCGTCGATTATCAGCATGGCGCCGACGTCTGTGCATACGTTCCTGGCCGTCCTCATGAACTCCTGGCTGGGGACGATTATGCCGCCCTCCCCCTGGATCGGTTCGATCATCAGGGCGGCGGTCTCGCGGCTCACGGCCGATTTCAGCTGCTCAACGCTCCCGTAGTCGATGAAATCGAAAGCCTTCGCGAGAAGCGGCTCGAAGCCTTGCTGGTACTTGGCCTGCCCAGTTGCTGAAAGCGAGGCAGACGTCCGTCCGTGGAACGAGTTCCTCGTAGATACGAACCTAGGGCGGCCAGTCCTCTTCGACGCCAGCTTCAAGGCCGCCTCGTTCGCCTCCGCCCCACTGTTGACGAAGAGCGATACGGCCAAAGGCCAGGGAACGACCGATGCGATCGCCTCTCCCAGCTCCGCCTGCTCTTTGATGTAGTAAAGATTAGAGACGTGGACAAGGCGCTTTACCTGAGCGCCGATCGTGCCAACGACCGCCGGATGATTGTGCCCGAGAGCGTTAACGGCGATCCCGGCCACGAAGTCCGTGTAACGGTTATCGTCAAGGTCGAACAGGAATTCCTTGTCGCCTCGTTCGAAGCAGACCTCCTCACGACCGTAGTTCTGGAACAGATACGAAGCGGACAGCTTCTTGATGTCATCCAATGTCTGGCTCATGCGTCTACCTCGTGATCGATGTACCATGTTCCTCATCGGATAAGAGTGCATCGATTATCGCGCTCTTATCGCGACCGCAGACCATGTGAGCCCTGCTGACCCCGCCCCTGATGGCCAGCTTACAGGCCTCCACCTTTGGGATCATGCCGTCGCTGACGACGCCCTCTTCGATAAGGTCATCGATCTCATCGATCGTCGCGTGTCTGATGACCGTCCCTTCCTTACCGAACTCCCTCATTATGCCCGGAACGTCGGTCACTAGTACTAAGACCTCAGAATGAACCGCTTGCGCGACGTGGGCGGCCGTCGTATCGGCGTTCACGTTCATGATCCTGCCATTCCCAGCGGAGCAGATCGGATAGATCACCGGGACGAAACCGGAAGCGATCAACCGATCGAGTTCCGAAGGATCGACCTCCGTAATCTCGCCGACATTGCCCAGATCCACCGTTACCGCCTTCCCGTCCTCGCCCTTCGATTTCACAGACGCGATCTTCTTGCATCTGACGGTGTTGCCTTCCCCACCGGCCATGCCTACTGCCTTGAGGCCCGCCCGCTTCAACGCCTCCACTATCTGGACATTGATGCCGGCTAGGACATCGACCGCGACGGCCAAGGTGGCATCGTCCGTGATGCGCAGCCCCACGACCTTCTTCACCTTCAAGTTGCGACGCTTCAGCTCCTCGTTGATCTCCGGTCCGCCTCCGTGAACGATTATCGGCTTGATACCGAGCGATACCAAGAAGGATATCTCTTGCGCGAACTGGTCGAGCTCCGCAACCCCGCCGATCGAGCTGCCCCCGAACTTGATGACGACCTTCTTGCCTTTCAGCCTCGGAGCGAGAGGATAGCGTTGCTTGTCGATACTTGCCATTTCCCGACCTCAGGTCGTGTACGAGGCGTTGATCTTGACGTACTCGTAGCTTAGGTCGCAGCCCCAGGCCTCGCCCGACCCGTTCCCGATGCCGAGATCCAGTTCCACCACCATGCGTTTCTCGTGCAATATGGCGCTGGCGACCTGTTCCTCCGTCGAACCCGGACTGATAAGAGGGACGCCGTTCCCGAACAATGCGACCGACTTGCCGTTCGACAGGCGCAAGCGCACCTTGGAGATGTCGAACTCGCTCCCGGAGTTGCCGAGAGCTGCGAGGATGCGCCCGAAATTTGGGTCCGCGCCGAAGATCGCCGCCTTGACCAGGTTGGATGCGACGATGGAACGCGCCGCCACCCTCGCCTCGTTATCGTCCTTAGCCCCAGTTACATGGACCTCGATCAGCTTGGTCGCGCCCTCGCCGTCGATGACCACCGCCTTGGCCAATGATTTCGCTACCCACATGACCGCCTCCCAGAATTCGGGCTGGTCATCGGCCGGCATTCCTCCCGCAGCTCCGTTGGCCATGAAAGCCGAGATATCATTGGTGCTTTGGTCCCCATCCACGTTGATCACGTTGAAGCTGGAATCCATAACCGTTTGCCATTTGGCGCCTATGGGTTGGTCCAACCGGGCATCTGTTGTGATGAAACTCAGGGTGGTGGCGTGCAACACCTTCATGGCCGGAGAGATCATGCCTGAGCCTTTGGCGATACCTCCAATTGTCGCCAAGGTACCGTCCTTCAGGGTAATCTGGCACGCAACGGTCTTCATCTTGGTGTCAGTGGTCATTATCGCCTTGGCCGCTGCGATGTTCGCCTCGCTGCCGCGCTCCAGCTGCTTGACGGCCTCTGTGATCCCCTTCCACACCATATCCATCGGCAGATAGTGGCCGATGACTCCGGTGGAAGCGACCCCAACTTCAACTGACTTCAAGTTGAGCAGTTGGGCTGTGAGGACACGCATGGTTTCCGCATCCTCCATCCCTTTCTCGCCCGTCAATGCGTTCGCGTTCCCCGAGTTGATCACGAAAGCCCTGAGCGTCTGAGGATCGTCACGCATCATCACCTCGATCGGCGCCGCCCTTGCCTTGTTCTGGGTGTATGCCAAAGCGGTCCTTGCCGGCATCTCCGAATAGAGGACCGCCAGGTCCAACCTGTCCTTCTTGATGCCAGAGCGCACACCGGTCGCCTTCCATCCCAATGGGGACGTTATCCCTCCTTCGATCGTTTTCATCCTCACACCCCCAAACCCGGGAAGTCCAGCCCCGCTGCCTCTGGCAGGCCGAGCATGATATTGGCGTTCTGGATCGCCTGTCCGCTCGCGCCCTTGACCAAATTATCCAAGGTGCTCATCACAACCACGGTGTTCGTTCCGGCCAATTCGAGGCCGATCTCGCAGAAGTTGGACCCGACCACGGAGGATATCGACGGCGAGTTGACCATCCGTACGAACCTCTTTCCGGAATAGAAATCGGAATAGAGCTTGAACAACGACCCCTTGTCCATGCCTTTCTTTAGCTGGACATAGCTGGTGCAGAGCATCCCGCGCACTATCGGCATCAGATGCGGGGTGAAGATGACTTCGATCGGGGACCTAGCAACCTTCTCCAAGGCCATCTGTATCTCCGGCGAGTGGCGGTGCGTACCTACCTTGTATGGAATGATCTGCGAGCCGCAGGTGGGATGATGGGTCATCTTGGTCGGCTCCATTCCCGCTCCGGACGTCCCGGACTTGGCGTCGACGATGACCCGTTGCTCCACGACGTCGCTCGAGAACAGCGGCGCGAGGCCGAGGCAGGTGCAGGTCGGATAGCACCCTGGATTGGCGACTAAAGTTGCCTCGGATATCTCATCCCGGAACAGCTCCGGTATGCCGTAGGCTGAGATGCCGAGGTTCTTGGCGTCCTTATGCTCCAGGCCGTACCATTTGCTGTAGACCTTCGGATCGGGAAGCCGATAGTCGCCGCTCAGGTCGACGACCTTCATGCCCCTTTCCATTAACGAGGGGACGATCTCCATCGATGCGCCGTGCGGCGCCGCCACGAATACGACGTCGTACTCTTCCTTCTCGTTCAACGTCGGTTCGTATTTCAGATCGACGAAACCTTCTAGATAGCTATGCTCATCAGCGACCTTGACCCCGGCCAAGCGACGCGACGTCATCGCTTCCAACGTGATCCTAGGGTGGCGGCACAACAATCTGGCTAGCTCTCCGCCTGTATAACCGGAACCGCCTATGATGGCCGCTTTCACCATTTGTCTTTTCCTCTCTTCTCCCAAGGCAGGAAAACGCTGACGCTCTACCTGCATCAATGGAAACTAGATTCTCGCTGATTATGGGTACGTATATAAAACGTGATGACCGAAACTAGACATTTGAGGGGAGGGGTGTTTTCGAGGGGACGATGCGAGTCTGGCTGCGGCATGTCCCAAAGAAGACTAGCGCATAGCGGCGATGTCGCTTTTGTATCAGCAATCCTTAATAACGTATCTCGAGTAGCAGCCCAGATTCCAATGAAACCCAGTAGGTCTGAGCGCAAGAAAGTGGTGCTCGCATACTCCGGTGGTCTTGATACTTCCGTGGCCATACGCTGGCTGCAAGAGAAATACAACGTAGACGTGATCGCCGTGGCGGTCGATGTCGGTCAGCCCGGGAACATGAAGGAGGCCATCGATAGAGCGAAGAAGATCGGCGCCATCAACGCCTACGCGATTGACGCCAAACAGGAGTTCGTGGCCGACTATTGCTTCCCCTCATTGAAGGCGAACGCCATGTACGAAGGGTCGTACCCGGTATGTACTTCCATAGCCCGACCGTTGATCGTCAAGAAGTTGGTCGAGGTGGCGAAGAAGGAGGGCGCCTCCTTCATCGCGCACGGCTGCACAGCCAAGGGCAACGACCAGGTGCGCTTCGACGTTTCCATCGGCGCGCTCGCGCCGGAGATGGGCATCATCGCGCCGATGCGTGAGTGGGTCATGACCCGGGAGGATGAG
>Ga0209777_10003960_pt1 | contig 17854 bp, 16 predicted proteins | sample FrelakmetHBP12HB_FD_187147 | JGI IMG/M metagenome (GOLD analysis project Ga0209777, IMG submission 187147) | Freshwater lake sediment microbial communities from the University of Notre Dame, USA, for methane emissions studies -HBP12 HB (SPAdes)... | ecosystem: Environmental > Aquatic >...
TCCTGCCAATAGTTATATGTTACGATGTGACCCCAACTACTACTACGGTCAGGCTTGCCTGCCGTAGCCGCTTCGGCGCAGGCAGGATGGCCGCGCTCCCCTTCCGCAGCCCGCATCCGAGCGGGGGCATCCCCACTGCGTGGAATAACGTAATCGGGCATGTAGGGGCGCAGTCTTGCTGCGCCCGCGGGCGTCGCAAGCGACGCCCGCACCCCGTGCGACTGAGCCTTGCGGAATAACCGAATCCTAACTTCCCCGCCGCTGGGAAGCATGCTACGCTGCCGGCGCAAACACCATGGCTACCGGCAGCGACATCCTGTTCCTGATCAACGGCCTCGGCATGGGCAACAGCACGCGCTGCCATGCCATCATGCAGGCGCTCGCGCCGCGCGGCCACCGGCTGCACGTGCTGACCTCCGGCAACGGGCTGACGTATTTCGGCGACAAGCCGGAGGTGGCGTCGCTGACGGCGATGGAGGCCTTTTTCTATTCCAAGCGCAACGGCCGGATCAGCGGCTGGCAAACGCTGCTCGCGGCCCGCCACCTGGCGCGGCTGGCGCGTGCCAAACGCCGCAAGCTGGAAGAGCTGCTGGAAAAAGTCCGGCCGGCGGTGGCGGTGACGGATTCGGAATATGCCGTCGGCCCGCTGCGGCGGCGCGGCGTGCCGATCGTGGCGGTGAACAACGCCGAGGTCGTCGTGTCGGAATACCGGGCGTGGCGCGACAATCCGCCGGCGGTGCGCGGCCAGTTCTGGCTCATCGAATTTCCCGACTACCTGTTCCACCGGCACGTGTGCGAGCTGGTCATCAGCCCCTCGCCGCGGCCGGGGCCGACGCGGCATCCGAAGTTCCGGCGCGTCGGGCTGATCCTGCGCCGCGAGGTGCGCGCAGCGGCGGAGCATGCCAGCGCCGCCTTCGCGGAGCCGAATAAAATCCGCAACGTGGTCTTCATGCTGAGCGGCTCGATCTTCGCCTCGGCGGTGCCGCTGGAGGACTATGACATGCCGTTCCGGATTGACGTGGTCGGCCGCGGCGGCGCGAGCACGGACCACGTCACCTATCATGGGCGGCTGATGCACAACCTCGACCTGCTGCTCAAGGCCGACGCGCTCGTGGTCAACGGCGGTTATTCGGCCGTCAGCGAGGCGCTGGCGCTCGGCAAGCCGACGTTCGTGATCCCGGTGCCGGGCCACGCCGAGCAGTATGTGAACGCGCGGCTGGTGACGGAACTGGGCCGCGGCTATCGCACGAGCGAGGCCGAGGTCATGGACCTGCTGCTGCGGCTGTACGCCAAGCACCGCTGGGAGGGCCTCGCGCCGCAGCAGCCGCTGAGCGGGCTGGACGGCGCGACGGAGGCCGCTGAAGCGATTGAAGGAGTGTTGGCCGCACGGCGGTAAGAGGGGGCAGGAAACAGGGTTCAGGGTTCAGGAAAAGACGCAGGGGCACGGTTCCGCCTGAACCCCGAACCCTGATACCTGTGTGAGGCAGAACCATCGTGGACCGCATAACCGACAACCACCGTAACTCACCGGCCGGCCAGTGGGGGCCCTGGCTGGTCCGGCTGCCGTTCCTGCTGTTCGCCGTCGCCTTTGTCGTCCTTAACGTCCGACTGCCCTACCGCATTCTGAATTCCGACGTGGCCATCTTCGGGCTGATGGGCGAGGATATCGTACAGCACGGCTATCTGCCAACCTACGCCTATGGGCAGAACTATCTTTTCTCCATCCTCCCGTACGTGTATGCCGCCATCCACCGGCTGGCGCCGGCGCTCTCGAACGTCATGGTGCTCAAGCTCGCCGGCTGCGCGCTGAACCTCACCGGTCTGGGCCTGCTGTTCGAGGCGTTGCTGCTGGCGCAGCGGCGCAACGGCTGGGGGCGCGGCCGCGCCGCCGCCGTCTTTTGCCTGCTGCTGGCCAGTTCCAGCAGTTATCTGTTTGACCTTCAGGAACATTCCAGCATCGAGGTTTCGCTCTTTGTGCTGGGCTGGATCTCCTTCTTTGCTGCACGGCTGGAGCGCCGCCTGGCGGACGCGCAGGACAGCCGCGGTCCGGATTGGTTGCTCTTCGGCCTCGGCCTGGGGCATGCGCTCTATTCGCGACCCCTGGTGATGGCTTACGGGTTGATGATGCTCGTCTGGTTGCTGCCGCGGCAGTGGCGTCGGACCCCCGGCTGGAAATGCTGCCGGCCGCTGATCTGGTTCCTCGCCGGCGCCGGCTTGGGGTATCTGCCGCTGCTGCTGCACAACCTGCTGCGCGCGCCGACGTGGCCCTATAAATTCCACACGCACACCCCCATCGGCCGGTGCGACAAGGCGTATCCCGGACTGATCGTTTTCTGGACAATGTTCCGCATCCTGTTCGACTTGCGGCTGGCCCATCCGCTCTATTCCGCGCTGGTCGGCGTGTGGCTGCTGGTGACGGCTGGCGCGGCGCTCTGGGTCCTGCGGCGCACCCGGCAGGAGTGGTTGGGCGTACTGGACATGGCGCTGCCGCTCGGTTCGCTGTGGATCGTCAGTATCATGATCCTGATCCCGAATTTTTCGGTCAACGCGACGCATCGCCGCTATGGCGAACATCTGGTGCTGGCGGCGATCTGGCTGTTTGCGCGGTTGGCGCCGCAACTGCCGCGCAGCCGCTGGCCGGCGCTGGGATTCGCGGTGGCCGTGTTTGGCGCCTCGTTGGCGAGTTGGAAGCAGCGCCTGAACTACGAGATGTACGTCAACGATACGCTGGCCCGGCAACTGCCCGCGGCTGCGGCCAAACTCGAGGCCTTCCAGGCGCCGATCCTGGCCGACTTCTGGGATGCTTACCTATTACGCTTCGTCACGGATGGCCGGCTGCCGATCGAGGTTTATCCCTGGCAGTTTGTACGCACGTTCAATGCGGTGCCGGAAGCCGACCTGCGCCGGCGCACCCTCTGGTTGGTGCGCGAGGAGGCGATCCCGGACGTCAAATACTGGCTGCATCACCTCTTCCGGCCGCCCGGCCTTCTGGATCAGGGCAAAGCCTATGCGTTACGACAGCCCCTGCTGTTCCGGCAGTTCGAATTCTGGGAGATCGGCGGGCCGCTGGGACCGGAGGAATGGCAGCGGCACGAGACCGGACGGCTGCAGACGATGTTTCTGTGGGATCTGGATCCGTCGGAAAGCGTGCGCTTGATGCGCGTCTATTATCCCAGATATTTTTCAACGCCCTCGCCGGCTGGCAGTCCAAGGGCTGCCAGACAGCGAGATGGTTAAGGCGGATGTAAGCATTCTTACTAACCGTCTCAGAATAGGAACTGTAGCCACGGCGCTCTGTCGCCGTGTTTATTAACATCCTCCGCAGGATGAACGCCAAGAGTTGACGGTCTTTAGCGTCTGAGCGTGGGGTTGGATTTTGAGGCCCGAGGACGGCAATGATCATTTGCGCGGATGATTTCGGGATCGCGGCGGACGTGGACCAGAGCATTCTCACCCTGGCGGCCGAGCAGAAGATTTCCGCTGTTTCCGTCATGGCCGCATTGCTGCCCGGCCCCACGCCGGCCCTGCAGGCGCTGTTCCAGCGACGCGCCACGCTGGATATCGGCCTCCATCTCATGCTGACGGCGCCCGCCGCGCCGTCCGGCGCGGCGGGCGCCGATTCCCTCTGCGCCCAAGGCTGTTATCCATCGCTGGCCGCGCTGCTGCAACGCAGCTTGCTCCGGCGGGTCAGCGCCCGCGACGCGCGGCGGCAGATTGCCGCCCAATACCAGCGTTTTGTCGAACGCTGCGGCTGCACCCCGGACTTTATGGACGGTCATCTGCACGTCCACCAGTTCCCCGGAATCCGTGACGGCTTGCTGGAGTTCCTGCTCCCATTGCCGCCGGAAGCCCGGCCGTATATTCGCAACACCTACGAACCGCTGCCGGCCCTCCTCCGGCGCGGCGTCGCCCCGCTGAAAAGTTTCGGAATCGGCTGGTTCGGGCGAACCTTGCAGCGGCGGCTGCGGCCGTTGGGACTCCGGACCAACACCGGGTTCGGCGGCATCTGCGATTACCGGCGCTGGCGGGATTATCCGCTGTTTCTCCAGCGCTTCATCCAGGGCGCCCAGCACCCCAACAGCCTGATTATGGTCCATCCCGGGCTTCAGGAACCGTGGCGGTTGGCGGAGTACACGGGTTTGCGGCAGACGACCTTTCCTCCCAACCAGCCCGCGCGCTTTCGGTAGGAGCCAGCCGCGTGTTGCGCTCCGGCCCGGCAATTTATATACTGCGCCAGCCTGTGATGCCTGCGCGGGGGGCTTGCCCCTGGCAAGCAGGGGCCTATGATCAAAAAAATCAGTATTGTCATACCGGCGCGCAACGAGCAGGACACCATCGTGCCGGTGCTGCAGGATTTGCAGTCCGCCATCCGGCGGGATGGCGGGCGGCATGCGTTCGAAATCCTGGTGGTGGTGGACAACCTGCAGGATCCGACGGCCGCCGTGTCCGAGGCCCACGGCGCCCGGGCGCTGGTCAACGCCAAGGGCCGCGGCAAAGGCAATGCCCTGCATCATGGCTTCCGCAACGCCGCCGGCGAAGCCATCGTCGTCATTGATTCGGACGGTTCGCACAACGGCCGTGACCTGAACCTGTTCGTGGAGGCCCTGGATCAAGGCTATGGCCTGGTGATCGGCTCGCGGGTGCTGGGCGGCAGCAGCGATCACAACGTCATCCGCCTGTTCGGCAACGCGCTGTTCACCGTGCTGTTTTCGATCCTTTTCGGCACCTCGCTGATGGACACGCTGGACGGCTACAAGGGGTTCGTTAAGGAGAACGTCACCGGCTACCGTCCGCGCGCCGGCGGCTTCGACATCGAGATCGAACTGGTCGCCCGCGCCATCCGCAAGGGCTACCGCATCCTGGAAATTCCGACCCACGAAAACCGGCGCGCCGGCGGCCGGATGAAATCCCGCGCCATCCGCGACGGCTGGCATATCCTGGTCGCCTGCCTGCGCGAGGGCCTGGGCTACCGCCTGGCGCGGCTGTTCCGGCGCTGCCCGGCGCCGGCGTCGGTGGATGTTCATACCGCGATCGGACGGACGGAACCGGCGCCGGAGGCATGAAAAAAAAGCATTGAATGCAGCATGGGTTTTCGGATAATCGGCGGCACATTGAACCACAAACCAAGGAGCAGGCATGAAAAAGTATCTGGTGATGGCGATGATCATGGGCTGGGTGACAAGCAGCTATGCCGTGCGGCTGGGCGAAGGCACGCAGGCGTTGGATTTGTCAGGCAACGCTGACTTCACGAGTTCCTCCCAACAGTTGAAAATGGGTTACGGCTACTTCATCAGGGATTATCTGGAAGTGGGCGGCCTGTTCGATATTGCCCATAACGAGCAGCTAACCGTCTTCGCGTTCGGTCCGCGGGCGGAATACAACTTCGACTTGGATCGGATGCCCGTCGTGCCGTTTGTCGGCTCGGCCCTGCTGTTCCAACATGGCAAGGTCACCGTGGACAGCGTCGTGATCAATTCCGGAAGCGGCCTGCCGGAAGCTGTCACTGCAAGCGACACGCACGATGCCTTGAGCCTCACCGTGTATGGCGGCGCCAAGTTTTTCATCACCGACGCATTTGCCATCAGCGCCGACCTGGCGCTCTCGGCGGCGACCAGCGACGTGTATCCCAAGAAGAATGGCGATGTCGGCAACACCGACGCGCGGATCGAGCTGGGCTTGCGTTACTACTTCTGACGTCGTCCCGGTGACACGACCGCCGGCTTTTCCAAACGCTGGGAAAGCCGGCGTTTTGTTTTCCATGCCCCTCGTCAAGCCGGAGAAGGCGCACACGGTTTAATGGGGCCGAAGAGGTGAAAAACAGCATCAAGACGGCCGGGACGGAGCCCGGCCCTCCAAAATCGGTTTCTTCTTGCGAGTGGAGGGACGACCTCCGTGTCGTCCGCCAGCGGGAGGACGCCCGCCTGCCGTGAGTGTCGAACCTGTTGCGGCGAGACGGACCGCCTCACCGTCCGAGCAGGTGCAGGAAGCGGCGCAACAGGCTCTCGCGCTGGAGCGCCTGCGCGGCCTCGGGTTGCAGGGCCTTGAGCCGCTCCAGCGCCTGCGCGTTTTGGGCGGCGCGTCCGGCCACCAGCGCCGCGAGCCGTTCCGGGATTTCCGGGCGCAACGCGAGCAACCGCAGGAAGGTTTCCGCCGGAATTTCCAGCAGTTCGACCTCTTCCGGCGCGGTGAGGGTTGCCGTGCGCGGCAGGCCGGTGACGAGGCTCATCTCGCCGCAGAGCGCGCCGGCGGGCGCCTCAAACACATGGGCCGGGGCGCCCGGCGTCTCGATGCGCCCGGCGAGCTTGCCGCGGACGACGACGTAGCAGTTGTCGTCGGCGTCGTTCTGCCGGAAAACGGTTTCGCCGGTCGTGAAACGGACAAACCGGGTCAGCGGCGCGAGCGCGGCAAAATCCTCGGTACGCAGCAACGGCTGGCCGGCGGCGTCGGTCAGCCAGCGCGCGGCGAATTCGCTGTGTTGCAGCACCGCGGCGCGGCGCTGCAAATCGGCTGCGTCGGGCGGCCGGTGTTGTTGATGCGTGACGACCTCCATGAAATCGCACAGCAGCTTGTCGCTCATCGGGAACGGGATTTCGATGCCCTGGCGCTTGAACTGGTACCAGATCATGCGGTTGATTTCGCCGGCGATCGGTACGCGGTTCTGGTGCTGCTCGGTCCAGAACCGCAGTTCATAATTGATGCCGAAGTCCTTGAACTCCACGGGAAACGCCGCCGGCGCGGGGTCGTGCAGCACGGCGGGCACCGCCTCCGCGGAGTCCACCAGGGCGCGGATGACCATGGCCGGCGCATCGTTGTAGCTGGCGCCGACAAAGATCGAGTGCCGCCGCTGCGGGTTGGGCCAACTCATGTTGTGGACCACCGCATCGGCCAATTTGCTGTTGGGGAGGATCAGCACATGTCCGGCGGTCGTGCGCAGGTGCGTTTCGCGCCAGTTGGTTTCGGTGACCAGGCCTTCCACATCGCCCACCGTGATCCAGTCCGCGGGGTGGATCGAACGCGTCAGATGGATGGAGAGGCCCGCCAGCAGGTTGCCGAGCACGCCCTGCAGCGCAAAGCCGACGATCGCGGTGAGCAGGGCCGTGGAGGCCAGCACCGGGGCAATATTGACCCCCAGTTCGTTACGCAACACGGCCAGCGCCGCCGCGGCCAGCAGTACGGCGCGCAGCAGATTGAGGAGCAGTCCGGGAATCGGGAAGGCACGGCCGCGCACCATGCAGGCGAAAACGGCCAGGCCCTCGACCAGATAGATGACGTAGGCCACGCTCCAGAATTCCAGCCACGCCCTGAGGAGGGGCAGCCGGCCGTCCAGCCAGCGTGCCGTCAGCCCATGGGTGTAAGCCAGTGCGGCCGCCAGCGCGGAAAGCAACAGCACGGCCAGCGGCCACGCGATATGGGCCAGCATGACCAGGCTGGCGCCGCTCCGGCCGGCGTTTTCCGCCGCTTGGCGGCGGCGGCGCAGGGGCAGGACGCCAACCCAGGCGACCGCCAGGATGGCGCCCATCAACACCCACGGGAACAACTGCGCGGGCATATTATTCATCCAGCCGGACCTCCTCCAGGCCGCCGCGCGCCAGCGCGGCCTGCGGCAGGGCCTGCTGCACGGCGCGCTCGATGGCGTTCAACCGGGTGTCGTTGTTGTGCGGCGCATGGTGGGTGATCAGCAACCGCCGGACCAACGCCGCGCGCGCCACATCCACGCCATCCTCCCAGGTCGAATGCCCCCAACCTTTGTACTTGGCGTAGTTGGCGCGGGTGAATTGACCGTCCATGATCAGCAGGCGGACCGGTTGCGGGTGGGCGCACAGGCGAAAGAAGGCGTTCTTTTCCGTCGCCGTGGCCAGGCTCCACTCCATATCCGTGGCAAAGACCAGCGACGCGCCGGTAGCCGGTTCGTCAATCCGGTAGGCGTGACACCCCTCGGGATGATGCACGGCGCACCAGCGCACCTCCAGCCCGCCGTACCGCCGGGGCGGCTCCGCGTCCGCCGGCAAGGTGGTCAAGCTCACGTGCGCGCGCAGGCTGTCCAGTTGCACGGGCCAGAAGGGTTTGGCGAGCATGCGGTGGACGGCGTTCTCCGCGGTGACGCCCTCGCGCAGCGGCGCGGCGATTTCGACCGACCACAGTTTGCTGTACAACGGCTCAAAGAACGGCAGCCCCATCAAATGATCCAGATGATAATGCGTCAGCAGCAGCAGGATCTGGGCGCCCGGCGTCGCCGGTCCCAGCCGCGCATTCACCAGCCGCAGGCCGGTGCCGGCATCCAGCACGATGTTTTCGCCGCCCAGGCCGGTCACCAGCGCGGCGGTGGTTTCGCCGCCGAATTCCAGGAAGTCCGCGGCCGCCACCGGGCTGGTGCCGCGGGCTCCGCCGAAAATGAGTTTCATGATTTCTTTCGCTGGAGGCCGAGTTGTGTCTTGAGCGTGTTGAGCAGCCGCGGCAAGGCATGGCGGTCCTTTTCCCGATTTGCGGCGCGCTTGCTCGCGATGATGCGTTCCAGCGGCAATACCTTCACCGGGACGCGCCGCACCTGCATCGTGATGGCTCGCCGGTATTCTTTCTCGAAGGATTCGAGGCCGTGCATGGTCAGCACCAAATCGAATATGCTCACTGCATCACCGGCCAGCATCGGCGGCGTGAACGCGGTGGGCGGTACATAAATGCCATCCACTTGGGCCACGGCGCGCAGAAAAGCACGCGTCGGGAAAGTTCTAATCCAGAGATCAATATCCTCGGTGACCAGCGGTGAACCGTGCAAACGGGCGGCCGACATGCCGACGATCATGAAACGCACGCGATGCTTGTTCAGCGCGCGCAGAAACGCCAGGTGGTCAGTGAGTAGGTCTCGTTTTGGCGCCGCCACGGATCAATCCCCTTGTCAGCCGCTCCCACGGTGGCTCGGAAAGCAATATCAACGTATGACGGACATCCTCCGGATCGGCCTCGGGATATTGCACCATAACCTGCGCGGTCTGCCGTTGAATGCGACGCGCCCAGCGCAGCAGCTTGGCGCGCTTGGCTTCGGTTGGCCCGCCTCGTATGGATAAGCCGGCTTTCATTTTCCCCGTGGCAGTATCCGGCACTTCTATTTCTCCGTCAAGCCCCACACGCCATCCCAGTCCGCCGGCGGATGCGCGCGCAGCGCCTGACACTGGACGGCATAGGCCCGGGCCGCCGGATCGTCCGGCAGTTTCTCGAACGCGGCCTCTGCCGCGGTGAAATCGCCGGCATAGAACAGGGCCAGGGCCTGCTCGAAAGCCGCAAAATACGCGGGCCGCTCTGCGCCCGGCAGGCCGGCGAGTTCATAGACGCGCACCGGCGTCTTGCGGCCGACGACACGCAACCGGCCCAACTCGCGGCCGACGAAGTTGCCGCCGCTCTGTTGCCAGGTGGTCTCGGAAACCATCAGATAAGTGCCGAAGGCCTTGTTGGCGCCTTCCAGCCGCGAAGCCAGGTTGGCCGCATCGCCAAGGATCGTGTAGTTGAACCGCTCGCGCGAGCCCATGTTGCCGACCACAACGTCGCCGGTGTTCACGCCGATGCGGCATTTCACCAGCGCGCCGGTCCGCTGTTGGAACTCCGGCCGCAATTCGGCCAGCCGGCGCTGGCAGCGGAGCGCCGCACGGCAGGCGCGCGCCGCATGATCGGCCTGGCCGAGCGGGGCATTCCAGAAGGCGACGATCGCGTCGCCGATGTACTTGTCGAGATAGCCGCCTTCCTCCTGGATGATCGCGCCCATCGCCGTCAGATAGTCGTTCAGCAGGGCGGTCAGCGTCGGCGGATCGAGTCGTTCCGAAAATCCGGAAAACTTTTCGATGTCGGAGAAGTAAATGGTCAGGGTCCGCTTCTCGCCGCCGAGCTGGAGCTTGGCGGGATCGGCGATGATCTGCTCGATGACGTCCGGCCCCAGGTAATGCTTGAACGCCGACTTGATGAAGGCCTTCTGCCGGCCCTCGGTGGCGTAGTTCACCACGACGCCGCCGACCAGCGCCAGCACCACGCCCATCTCGCCGGCCATCACCGGCCACCAGCAGCCCAGGGCATAGCCGAGATAGCCGGCCGCCACGGGCACCGGCAGCAGCGCGGCAAACACCAGCAGGCTGTGCCAGGCCTTGCGGCTGAGGGTGACGCCGACGCCGGCCAGCAATGCCATCAGCAGCACGCCCAGCAGAACGCCGCCGCGGTGGGCGGGCCGGAGGAAATCGCCGGCCAGGAAGTCGTCCAGCATGGTCGCGTGAATTTCCACGCCGGGATACACCTTGCTCAGCGGCGTCGGCCGCAGGTCCAGTAACGCCGGCGCAGTGAAGCCGAAGAGGACATAGGCGCCGCGGAACGTGTTGGTGCCCGGCAACAGCGGGGCTTTGCCCTCCTGCAGACTCAATTCGGACTGAATGACTGCCGCGGCGCTGAACGCCTGGTGCTTTTGGGAGCCGCCGCGGTAACGCAGGATCGCCCGCGCGTGATTGTCCATGGGGATGGCTTTTCCGTCCAGCCAGAGGCGTCCGTGTTCGAAGCGGAGCGCGGCGTTCGTGTGGGCGGCGAGATACGTGGCCAGCCCGAGCGAAGGCAGGACGCGGTCGTCGAACACGCGCAGCAGCGACGCCCGGCGGAAGATGCCGTCGCTGTCGGGCTGGTCGCTGACGTTGGCCAGCAGCGTGGCGTTGCTGGTCACCTGGGGGATGGGGAAGTTGGCGCGGGCCGCGCTGACCCACGACCGGGCGGAATGGTCCAGCCAATCCGTCAAGCCGGCGACGGCGAACCGCGGGGCCGCCACATTCGTCGGCCAATGGGTCACGCCGGCTTTCACGTTGTCCTTCATGCCGGGCACGACGGTGCTGGCAAACGGCGGTCCCTGCCGGATGGCGGTGGCCAGGGTTTCGTCGTCGGCCACACCGTACGCGGATGGTTCGGTGTAGAGGACATCGAAGCCCACCGCCTTGGCGCCGCAGCGCTGGCAATAATCCAGGATGGCGGAGTAGACGGTGCGCGGCCACGGCCAGGACCAGCCGCGGGCCGGATCGCTGCCCCAGTCGAGGCTGGCCTGGTCGAGCAGGATCAGTTTGACCTGCGGCGTCGCGGCGCCGGGCGCGGCGAAGTGGCGGACGCGCCAGGTCCAGGTGGTATATTCCCAGCGTTCCAGCAGGCCGGACAACCACAGCGCCAGCGCGATCAAGGCCGCACCGCCGCCAATCCACAGGCCCTGGAACAGTTTTTTCAATCTTACAGTTTACTCACGGCTTGGACAAAGCGCGCCTGGCGGGCGGACGGCGCGGTGTAGGCCATGGGTGCACCCAGGATCTTTTGGAGTGCCGCGATGCGGTCCTGCGGCGGCGGATGCGTTGTGCCGAAACCGTGGCTGCCGGGTTTCAAGGTCCGCTGCATTTGCGTGAGCATGTCCACCAACCCCTCGGGATTGTAGCCCACACGCCGCAGGATGACCACCGCGGCGGCATCCGCCTGGAATTCGAGCTGACGCGAATAGCCCGAATTGACCAGGGTACCGGTGATGTCGCCAATGCTGCCCTCGAAGGCCTTGGTCACCTCGGCGAGGTTTTGGCCGCCGAGGTTTTTGCCGGCTTCGACCGCCAGGATCGTCAGCGCCGAGGTCAGCCGTCCCTTTTTGATGGCCTTCAGACCGTGCTGCAATTCCACGTGCCCGATCTCATGAGCCAGCACGGCGGCCAGCGCGTCCTCGTTGCGGCAGCAGCGGATCAGCCCGCGCGAGACCATGATCAGCCCGCCGGGCGCGGCAAAGGCGTTGATCTCGTCGGTGTCCATGACGGCGAAGTGGTAGCCGCCGAAGGTCTCCGGCTTGTCGGAATACATGGCCAGCGTCTGACCCAACGTGTTCAGATACTCGGTGGCCACTTCGCGATTCAACGGTTTATAGGTGGTCAGGATGGTCGCCGCCACCGAGCGGCCGATCCAGTATTCCTGCTCCGGGGTGATGTCCTGGAAGGTCTTTTCCATGGCGACCGCGCTGCGGTTGATGGACGCCGCCTGCTGCGGGGTCAGCGTGCCGGTGGCTTGTCCGACCGCGGTGCCGAGCTGGGCAACGGTGGAGCAACCGGCGATCAGCCCCAGCGCGCCCAACGCCAAACCGGCCATGAAAAGCTGAACCCTGAACCCTGAACCCTGAACCCTGAAATCGGAAACCTGAAATTTCATCGCGTCCCTCCTTCCACCGGACGCACCGCGCCGGCCTGCAGGAAGGTCCGCATCTCGGCGGGCGGCACCTTGATCTGGAGCATGCGGACCACGGCGGCAAAGTTCAGGTTGGGATTCTGGCTTTTGAATTGTTTCTCCACGTCGGAATTGAACCCCTTGCCCGCCAGCGCCAGCTCCTCGCTGGAGGCTCCGGTCTGGGCGGTGGCCCCGCCGGCACTCATAGCGATGCGTTTCGTGGTCAGGGCCGACTGATGCATCCAGCCCTCCTGCCCCTGGTCGGTGCGGACCCTGATCCAATCGCCCTGCTGCGACACCACGGCCACGGAGGTGCCATAGGGCGCAGCCAGCACCACGGCGCCCAGGTAGGACGGCGTGGCGCGGATTTGTCCGTTCTGGACCTGCACGTTGAGCCGCGCGGGTGTCTCGGCCCCGGCGAGCCCGGCGCCCAGCAGGAAGAGCATGATCGGAACCAGTATTTTACGCATGGTCTGAGGCATCCTTTCCATCACTTGTTCTGACTCTTGATTTCATCGAACAGCGCCGCCACCCGCCGCAGCATGGCTTCGTCCTTGGCTTGCTGGGCCGCCGGAAGCGCGGACTCGATCTGGTGCAGCGCGCCCACCGTGTCGCCCTGCGCCCACAGGCTGCGCGCGGCGCGGTACAGCCGGTCCGCCGCCAGTTCCGGCTGACCGGCGAGCGCATAGGCCGCGCCGGCCCGGGCCAGCGCCTGCGCCATCTCGCGGAAGCGGCCGCCCCGCTGCAGCCAGTTGGCTTCATGATCGTAGGACAGGGCGGCGCGTCGCGCTTCACGGTTCTGTTGCGCCGCGCGGCCCATCAGATTTTCCACGGCTGCCCGCAAGACGGGATCCCCTTGATCGAGGGCCAGGATGCGGATTTGCGCCAGATCCTGCGTGGGGCAACGGCCGGCGTCATACTCCACGTGGGCTTTGAGGGTCAGCGCCTCCAGGCGCCAGGCCGGCTGGGTCCGCACCGCCGGTGAATTCAGCAGATCCGCGGCCAGCCGCGCGGCTTCCGCGGTCCGGCCCTGTTGCCGGGCGGCCTTGACTGCGAGCAGGTCTACGTCCGTCGTTGCCCGCCCGGCGCGCAGCGCTTCCGCGCGCGCTTCCTGCAACCACGGCCGCGCGGCCTCCGGCTGTCCGAGGATCAGCAGGCAGGCAGCGAGGTTGTAGGCATTGTTGCCGATCTCGGCCGCATCATCCGCGGCACGGGCCCGGGCGAGCGCGCGGGCATACTGGGCGGCGGCCTGCTCCACCGCGCCGCGCTCGAACGCCTTGCGCGCGGCACTGGCGATCACGCTGAGCGCCGGATCCACCGGCTTCGCCGCCCGCGGCGCAGCGCAGCCGGCGAGGCACGCCGCAATCAGCAGGCTGACCCACACGCCAACCTGAACCTTAAACCCTGATCTGAGAAACCATGGGTTTCGCATGATCTGATCCATCTGGAGGGCCGACCTTCCGCCTTCGCGGAGAGGCTCCGGCGGGACAAGCCGTGTCGGCCGCGGCCCGGACAGAGCCGGGCCCTCCAGGGACCAAACTGAAACCTGGAACCGGCGCGTCATTTCCCGCCCTCCGTGGCCGGCACCGCCTGCGGCGGGATGCGCGTGCTCGGCTCGGTCTGGTCCATGTACCTGCGCAGCAGCCAGTGTTTCTGAATGCCCTCAATCAATTTCTCTGCCTCGCGGATGGCGGATTGCGTTTGCAGCACCAGGCCGGAAGCATCCTTGACCTCGCCCCCGGCGGTCTTGGCCATCGCCGGCAGTTGGGCTGTGGCCTGACGGACATCCGCCAGAATGCGGCGGACCTCGGCCATCGCATCGCTGATCTGTTGGGCCATGGCCGGATCGCGCAGCAGCTTGCCGGCCGGACCCTCGCCCTTTTCCAATCCGGCGGCGATCTGGCTCAGGTGGCTCAACAGTTGCAGCAGCGGGCCGTTGGGATTGCGCAGGTCCGCGGCCAGCCGGGTGTATTCCTCCACCGCGCCGCGCACCTGCTTGAGGATGTCCTGCGCCAGTTGGATCAATTCCACGTCGCTGACGCAGGTCAGTTCGGCGCCCTCCTTGGGCATGGGCGCGCCACGGCCCCGGCTGATCTCCACGAACGTCTCGCCGGCGACGGCAAAGGCTTTCTTCACCACGGCCTTGGAATCCTGGCGGACGAACCACCGGTAGAAATCGCCTTTGATCCGGGCTTGCGCCCGCATATGGCCGTCGGCCTGCACGATCATTTTGTCCACCGACCCCACGGTAGTCTGCAGGATCTGGATGCGGGTGCCTTCCTGCACGCCCAGGGAGCCTTCCTCAGGGAAGAGCAGGGTGATCCGGCTCTGCGGTTCGAACCAGCCCTGCGCACGGCCCGCTAGGATGATGCCGGCGACCAGCAGCGCCACGATCAGCAGCACGAAGACGCCGGTGATTTCGTTGACGTACCTGAATTTAAACGGCTTGGTCGCCATGTGCAGCGCTCCTGTCCCCGGTCAGCAGTCCATCGCCCCCAATTTAATGTTCCGCGGCTGGAGATGCAAACCCCGCGGCGGGTGCCGGTGCCGCCGGGTTTTGTTCGGCGCCGGTCCGCAGCAGGCGCGCGCCCGACAGCGTCCACACCTGCGCTCCCGGCAGCGCCGCCGCCCGCGCGCCGTCGCCGGACGAATCGCCAAGCCACAGCACAGCCGCGCCACGCGCCCGGACCGCTTGCACGGCCAGCACCAGCCCGTCAAGCGCGTCAACATAAACTTCCCGCAGCGGGAATTCGAGCAGAATCAACGCCGGCGCGCCCAGGAACGCGCGCACCCACTCCGCCCGGCGCAGGACGGCGCTCCTGAGGACCGCCGGCCGCACGCGGGGCAGTTCCGTCAGCCCGAAACCGCGGGCCAGCGCTGCGGCTTCCTGCTCCAGCTCGGCGACCAGGCGCGAAGTATGATGCCGCTGGGCGAGGGTGATGTTTTCGTCCACGTCGAGGTTGCTGATCCAGCCGCGCGTCTCGAACACGCGGCCGATCCGGCTGCGCGCCGTGGCGGCGTCATCCGGCGTCCACTCGAGCCAATCCTCCTCCTCAAACGCCACCATGCCCGCGTCGGGGATCAGCAACCCCTCCGCCAGATCGGCCAGCGGCAGCCGGGCCGTGCCGGGCGGCACCAGCACGACGCCCAGGTCGCCCGGGCCCAGCGCCAGCGACACCCCGGCCAGATCCTGCTCATACGGCGGTTGCGCCGTACAACTGACCCGGTCGAATTTTAAGATGGAAGCGATGCTCATGGGAATCGCTGATTGCTTGCTTAAACCGTCTTCAATGCCTCCTGAACTCTGAACCCTGTCTTCTGTCGCCTGACTTCTGAATTCTGACTCCTGTTCGCCGCTTTAATCATAGATAGGTCAGCAGGGACACCAGGGCCGAGATGACGAACAGGGCGGCCACCGAGCGGACCACCGCCCGCGAAGCGGCCTGCGGCACTTCCGTGGCCGCGGCACCGACGCTCAGGCCCTCGGTGCAGCAGATGACGCCCGTCATCGCGCCGGACACCACGGTTTTAACCAGCACGTTGAGCACATCGGCCTTCGCCACCGCCTGGAACACGCTCTGGATGAACAGGCGCGGATGGCCGGTGCTGGCGCCCAGCAGGACGCCGCTGAAGTAACCACTGATGAAGGATACCACGATGAAGACCATGGTCAGGCAGAACACCGACACCGCCGCACCGGCGACGCGCGGCAGGACGAGGTAGGTGAACGGGTCCAGCCCCTGTGCGTCCAGCACGCGCACCTCGCCGGACAGCTTCATGCTGCCCATCTCGATCGCCATCGCCGTGCCGCTGCGTCCGATGACAATGAAATTAACCAGCAGCGGACCCAACTCGCGCACCACCACCATGACCAACGCCGGACCCAGCAGGTGCGACTGGCCGAGTTTGGTCAGCCAGTACTGGAATTGCACCACCACCGAGATGCCGACCATGAACGCCACCAGCGCGATAAAGCGGGTGGCCTCGACGGCTGTGAACAGCAATTGGCGGGCAAAGACATTACGCGTGGTGCGCGGCCAGTAACGCGGCTGGGCGGCGGCGGCGAACACGGCCCCCATGACCGCGGCGATATGCCGCCAGCGGCGGATCTTGTCCATCCATCCTTCGCCCATGTGTCCCAGGAAGCTCATCGTTGCGTCCGCATAACGTGAGCGCAAGTATAGCGCGCCCGTGCCAGCGCGTCCATGTTTCCGGCGCGATCATTGCAGCCGAAAAACACCCGCAAAAAACGCCTCTAAGGCCCCCACATTGCCCTTTTGTCTGCGTAACTCCTTGATGCTCTCGCGAAACCTGTGGTCCGACCCCGAACGGACCCCACACATGTTAACCCACATGCGGCGAAATCAATGCTTGCCCCACCGCGCCAGAGGTTTATACTCGCCGAACGTAAGCTGAAACGCTATTCGGCATCGCAACAACGTGATGAATGGAGAGATTCCCATGAATATCGTACTTGTCATCCCCACCGGAATCGGATGTGAAATCGGAGGGCATGCGGGAGATGCCAATCCGGTTGCCAAGCTCATGGGGGCGTGCTGCGACAACCTGATCCTGCATCCAAACGTGGTAAACGCATCTGATGTGAACGAAATGCCCGAGAACAGCTGGTACGTTGAGGGTAGCTGTCTGAACCGGTTTCTAAGGGGAGAGATCTATCTGGAGAGGCCCCGTCTCAACAAGATCCTCATCGCCGTTAATAAGGCCGATTGGCAGTCGATCAACGCTGTTTCCGGCGCCAGGGCAACAATCGGTTCAAACGCCGAAATCGTTGAATTGGAAAAGCCGTTGAGACTGATCGCACAGATGAAGGACGGACTGGCCAGCGGGGAAGTGATCAACTGGGAGCCGCTCGTCGAGCAGGTGAAGCAGTACGAGTTTGACGCACTGGGGATCGCCACACCGATCACTATCGATGAAGCCACGCTCAGGAAGTACTTTGAGGTCGGCGGCGTGAATCCAGTCGGGGGTGTCGAGGCCGTGGCCTCCAAGCTGATCTCATCGGCTCTCAACAAGCCCGTGGCGCACGGGCCCGTTGATTACGCGATACCGGGATTTTATGAGGTCGTGGACCCCAGAAAGGCCATAGAAATCGTCACCTTGAACTTCATCCACTGCCTGCTGAAGGGGCTCAACAAAGCGCCACGGCTCAGCCACACGAAGAAGAGCGAATCGTTGGGCGCCGAGGACGTCCATGTCCTAATCAGCCCGATGGGCTGTCTCGGGGAGCCTCACGAAGCCTGCCTGGAGCGAGGGATTCCCATCGTGGTGGTACGAGAAAACAAGTCGGTCCTGCACGAATACCAGGATGGCGATGAGCGATTCATCTTCGTGGAGAACTACATCGAGGCGGCCGGTCTGATCATGGCGATGAAAGCGGGGATTCACCCCGCGTCAGTTCGCAGACCGTTGGGGGCGACAACCGTTCTTTCCGGCAGGGATTAAGGCCATGCAACGGACGAGGCTTCGCCTCGCCGCTGATGACGGACGTTCGACCCATGTCCTCCCATGTGCCGGCTTGTCCGTTGACAACGATCCGGGATCGCCTCGTAACAGGTTGGCGGCCGGTCAGGGTGCTGCTGCCGCGGGCGGGGGTTCGACGGCGGGGGTGGGGGGCATCACGCGCGGTTCTTGCGGC
>Ga0209777_10003961_pt1 | contig 17853 bp, 13 predicted proteins | sample FrelakmetHBP12HB_FD_187147 | JGI IMG/M metagenome (GOLD analysis project Ga0209777, IMG submission 187147) | Freshwater lake sediment microbial communities from the University of Notre Dame, USA, for methane emissions studies -HBP12 HB (SPAdes)... | ecosystem: Environmental > Aquatic >...
GTTTTCCTGATGTCACCGCTATTCGCATTGACCTTGACTCCACGCGCAAACAAGGGAGCTTCGAAGATCTCTATCATCGCTTCAAGTCGGGACGCGCCCAGATACTGATCGGTACCCAAATGATTTCCAAAGGTTTCGATTTCCCCGACGTCGCCCTTGTTGGTATCATCTCTGCAGACACCGCTCTCGAATTCCCCGATTTCCGCGTTCGCGAGCGCGCCTTTCAGCTTATGACTCAGGCCTCGGGAAGGGCTGGGCGGCTCAACTTTGCCGGCGAAGTGCTGTTGCAGACACTACATCCGGACGACCCCATCATAACGCTTGCCACCAAACACAACTACATCGGCTTCTACGAGCGCGAAATCGCAGAACGCCGCGACCTGTTTTTCCCTCCATTCGCGCACCTGATACTGATCGAGATTCAGTCGCCAGATGCGTCGTTAGCCGAGTCTACTGCAAAAGACCTCCGTGGGCAATTGGCTAAGTTTCATTCGCGGTTGTATCGCCTGATGGGACCCATCGCCGCGCCCGTATTCAAGCGCCGGACTCTATTCCGCTTCCATCTACTGCTCAAAACAACACGCGTCAAAATGACCTTATCGTTCCTTGGGGAGGTTCTTTCCGCCAAAGAGTTCCAACGTTCCGTCAAACTTAACGTGATCGTCGATGTCGATGCGGTCGATATGATGTAAGGAGAATCAAACTTGACAACACTAAGGTTATCACTAACTTCCGAGACCTGTTGCTAGGGACATCGACTATGGAAAAGACGTTGACGCGACAAAAGACAGTTACGATGGATCAGGTGATGCACAATGAAGATGTAAACGCCTGGATCGCCAAAGCCGACTTCTATCTTGGTCAGATGGGCTACACCGAACACGGCCAACGCCACTGTCGTCTGACTTCCAAAATTGCCTACAACATTTTGGAGCGACTCAAAGCCGACGAACGGCGCTGCCAGCTTGCCGCAATTTCCGCCTATTTGCACGACATCGGCAATGCCATCAACCGCGAGTATCACGCGCAGACCGGCGCGGTTCTCGCCTATGATCTCTTGCGCGAAATGGGGATGCCGGTAGAGGAAGCCATCGATGTCGCTGCCGCCATCGGCAATCATGACGACCACATCAATCAGCCGGTTTCCGACATCGCGGCGGCCGTAACTCTTGCGGACAAATCCGATGTACACTCCTCACGCGTGCGCTCATTGAAGCAGTTGATGTCCGACATACACGACCGCGTCAACTATGCCGCCAAATCGTCGTTCTTACGTGTTGACCCGGAAAAACAGACTATTACATTGGAAATCAAGATTGATGATTCGGTTGCTTCGGTGATGGAATACTTCGAGATTTTCCTCACGCGTATGTCGATGTGTCGCGCCGCCGCTATCTATCTGAAGATGAAATTCGAACTTGATATAAACGGATACAAGCTCCTGTGAGGTCCAAACCACTAACTTACAAAGACTCCGGGGTGGACATCGCCAAAGGCAACGCGGCGGCCTCCCGTATCAAGAATCTTGTTCGGCAGACGTACAACAAAAGCGTGCTCAACGAAGTTGGTTTGTTTGGCGGCTTTTATTCCGGCAAGTTTCCCGGACTGCGCCAACCGGTGCTTGTGTCGTCAACCGATTCAGTCGGCACCAAAGTCAAACTGGCGTTTATGACCGGTATTCACAATACCGTTGGACAGGACATCGTCAATCATTGCACCGATGACATCCTCGTGCATGGCGCCCGCCCCTTGTTCTTCCTTGACTACTATGCCACTGGCAAATTAGAGCCGGACACGGTCGCCGAAGTCGTTTCCGGCATGGTACGTGCCTGCAAGGAAAATGGCTGTGCGCTAATCGGCGGCGAAACTGCCGAAATGCCCGCACTCTACCAGCCCGGCGAATATGATCTGGCGGGATTTATTGTTGGAGTGGTTGATCAGAAGGAGATTATCGACGGCAAGAGCATCAAGCCCGGCGATGTGGTGATCGGTATGGCCTCAACCGGTCTTCACACCAACGGATTTTCACTCGCTCGCAAGCTCTTCTTTGATGAACTGCAATTCAAAGCGACAAAGCACATTGACGATCTCGGCTGCACTGTCGCCGAGGCGCTTATGGCTGTCCACCGCAGCTATTTGAAACCGGTGATGAAACTGAGAGAATCGGTCACGATACACGGACTGGCGCATATCACCGGCGGGGGCATTCCCGGCAACCTCGTGCGCATTTTGCCGAAGGGTTGCCGCGCTGTCATTGACAAGTCCGCCTGGCAAGTCCCGCCGCTGTTTCTCTTCATCCAGAAACACGGCAGCGTCGCCGACAGGGTAATGTTCGAAACCTTCAACATGGGCATTGGCATGATGGCCGTCGTCGAGCGCAAACACGCAGACAAAGCGCTCGCTCTGCTCAAGAAGATGCGGCTCGATTCGTATATAGTCGGTGAAATCACCAAGGGCGAACGCAAGGTAGACTTGAAGTAGACGCACACTATGATCTTGTTGATGATTCTTGATGGTTACGGCATCGATGTTCCGGGTCCGGGCAACGCTATCTCTCTCGCTAAGAAACCGAACCTTGACAAGCTCTTTAGTGCCTATCCACATACGCAAATTGGCGCTTCCGGTTTATCTGTCGGTCTTCCCGATGGCCAGATGGGCAATTCTGAAGTTGGCCACTTGAATATGGGCGCTGGCCGGATCATCTATCAAGAAATCACACGCATCGACAAAGCCATTGACGACGGCGACTTTTTTGCCAACCCCGTTTTGAAAGCATCGATGAGCAAAGCGGCCAAATCAGGCAATGCCGTGCATCTCTTTGGTCTGGTCTCAGACGGTGGTGTGCATTCATCTCTCAAACACCTTGACGCGCTAATCGACATGGCCAAAAAAGAGGGCGTCCGGAAGCTATTCCTGCATGCCTTTATGGATGGTCGCGATACGTCACCCACTTCCGGCGTCGGTTTTATGCAGGAACGCGTTGCCAAGTTTGCGCAGGTGGGTCTCGGAGCAGTTGCCACTGTGATGGGGCGTTATTGGGGAATGGATCGCGACAAGCGCTGGGATCGTGTCGAGAAGGCTTACAATGCGATAGTCAAGCGTGTAGGCGTACATGCCATTGACCCGGTGCAGGCAGTTCAGGACTCTTATGCCAGAAATGTGACCGACGAGTTTATCGAACCGATCGTCATAAACACTCAGCCGCCGTTTAGCATGAGCGATGGCGATTTGTTTCTTTTCTTCAACTTCCGCTCCGACCGTGTGCGAGAGATTGCTTCGATCTTCTACAAGAAGACCGAGTCAACCTTTCCGCATCCCGAGGGACCGAATGTCGAACTGGTTTCGCTGACGCAATACGACGAAACATTTGGTTTTCCGATTGCCTTCCCATACCGCAAGCACGAACGCATTTTGGTTGAACTGCTGACAGAGAAGGGGAAGAAGTACCTCAAAATCGCTGAGACCGAGAAATATCCGCACGTCACCTATTTCTTTAACGGTGGCGAGGAAGTCCCGTTCGGCGGTGAAGTGCGCGAGATGATTCATTCACCCAAGGTTGCCACTTACGATTTGCAGCCGGAGATGTCCGCGCCGGAAGTTGCCGCCAAATGCACTCAGCATATCCGCTCGCGGCAGTTTGACGTCGTCGTTCTCAATTTTGCCAATCCCGATATGGTCGGCCATACCGGAATAATCCCGGCGGCGGTCAAAGCTATCGAAGCCGTTGATGCCGGTGTCGGGCTGGTTATGTCGGCTGTCGAGGATGTTGGCGGCAGCGCGATCATTACTGCCGATCACGGCAATGCCGAAACCATGATCGATAAGCAGACCGGCGAACCGTTTACTGCGCACACTACCAATCCCGTGCCGCTGCTTTTCTATGACAAATCGTTCAGACCGGGCTTGCGTTCCGGTGGCATCTTAGCCGATATTGCTCCCACGATGCTACAGTTACTCGAAATGAAAGTACCACCCGAAATGACCGGTAGGTCGCTGTTCCTCTAAAGGGGCACGCGAACGTCTTCATGCGTTTTAGGCTTCCCCAACGCCGGCTCGCAATCCTTGCCGCTGCTATTCTTTTCAGTCTGTCTTTTGAACCGCTGCCGCTTTGGTTTCTGGCTTACTTGTTCGTGCCGGTCTTTATAGCTGCGACAAGCGGACTGACCTTCAAAGAGGGATTCCGAAGCGGCTATCTCTTTGGCATGGTGATCTCGTTTTTGTGCCTCTACTGGGTCGTCTATGTTACGATTGTCGGTGTCATTCTCCTGATTTTCGTGCACGCATTGTACTATGCCTTTGTTGGCGGTTTGTTGTCTGCGTCCACTCGCAAGTATGGCGCTTCGGGTTTGATTCTGTTTCCCTTCATCTGGGTAGCGATTGAATACATCCGCTCTCTCACGCAGCTTTCCTTTCCGTGGGTAAACCTGTCTTATACACAGGCGGCCAACTTGCCGATAGTGCAGCTTTCAGCATTAAGCGGTGATGCTACCGTCAGCTTCTTCGTCATCGTCGTCGGCATCCTGCTCTATCTGGGTTACCGTTACGCTCGACAGACTTTGCGCGCATCCCTGATTTTTGCGGTGGCGCTGGTTCTCTATGCCGCCGCTTACCTCTGGGGCGTTTCGCAGATTTTGCCGGTCACGGGGAATTTCAAAGTCGCCGCATTGCAGGGTAACGTCCCGATCAACCAGAAATGGCAACCGGGTGGTCTTGACCGCACATTTGTAAACTACGATAGTCTATCAAAGGCCGCTATAGCTGATTCAGCCAAGCTCTTGATCTTGCCTGAATCGGCAGTGCCGGCATATCTCTATTACGAAGACAGCTATATCGCCTGGCTCGAATCAATCACGAAAAGCCACAATGTTGATCTGATGACCGGCGCGCTGCATCTGGTCCGCACTGATGATGCCAAAAAGCATTTTTACAACTCGGCGTTTATGTTCACGCCACAAGGCATGAATAAGGCGCCATACAACAAGCATTTACTTGTGCCATTTGGCGAACACATGCCGTATGCCGAAAAAATCGGCTTGCTCTCGAAGTTCCGTGAGTTCGTCAAGACCAAGCTGAATCTCGACATCTCCGATTTTGAGCCGGGCGACTCACTCTCGACGTTTCTGTCCAACGGCAAACGCTTCGGCGTGCTGATTTGCTTTGAGACCGTCTACCCCGAATTTGTCCGCAATCTGGTCAACTCCGGCGCCGACTTCCTGACGTCGATTACCAATGACGATTGGTTTGGCCCTACGTCGGGGCCGTATCAGCATGCCGTTATCCCCGTCTTTCGCGCCGTTGAGAATCGTATCTGGATCGTCCGAGCCGCCAATACCGGCATCAGCGAGATCATCAATCCCAACGGCCAGATCATTGCCAAGACCAAACTGGGTGAAACCACCTTCTTGTCCGGCATGATCGGCGACCGCTTGCCGAGCACCCCCTTTCGTGCCTATGGCGCGGTTGTGTCGAAGATTTGTCTTGCCGTTACCGTGTTGGCTGCGTTATTTCTGGTGTTTTCGAAAGGGCATCATGATTAGCCGCACGTTGCTCATCATTTTTCTAATACTGTTGCTCTGCTCCGACCTACGGGGCCAGCTTTACCAGTGGCAGACATACACCAACAAGGATGAAATCACGTCCCTGAATTATTTCGCCGGTAATGTTTGGGCTACGACAACCGGCGGTCTGGTGCGTTTTACTCCGGCGCTGGATACAATTAATTCATACATCAAAAGCGACGGCCTCGGCAGCGTTTTGTTGAACTTCACGACCTACGTGGGCGATTCAATCGCCTACATTGGTTCCCGTGACGGCGTCCTCAGCAAGTTCGACTTGAAAAATGGGAGCTTCACCAACTACATGTTTCAAGGGCGCGATGGCGCCAATATCGAATTGTACAATGCCGACACTACCGCCGGATATCTCTGGATCGGTTCCAGCATCGGCATCATCAAATTCGACCGAGTCCGCAACGGCGGGGAAGTCAAAGAAATCTATCGTACTCTTGGTAGCTTCAGCACTGAATTGCCTGTATACGATGTCGCCATATTCAAGGACAAGATTTATGCTGCTACTCCCGAAGGGCTGGCTTATGCTGACTACACGAACCCGTATTTACTCGACCCGAATGAGTGGCAAACCAAAGTCCTCGGGGTTAATGACACGCTGACGTGTTTGGGTTTTGACGGAACCTATCTATACGTTGGTGGGACAGCTGGGCTATTCAGTTTCACAGATATCGACAGTATTGCGCCAGCACTGTCTCCAACGACCGCCATTCGCGTTTATGACATTGAGCGCAATAATCCAACTGCGAGGATGATCGCTTTGATTCGTCTCTTCAGCGGAAGTAGTAGAGAGATTCACATGTTGGCTCAAGGCAAAGTCTGGGCTGACTTCGGGACATATGGACTACCGGGCGATCAGATAAACAGTATTGTGCATCGGGGTTTGGATGACTGGGTTGGCACATCGGGCAAAGGTGTATACCACGTAATCGATACTCTCGCCACATTCACCCGCGTCCCAGTCCCCGGCCCTGCGAGCAACGATCTCGTTGGCGGTGGTGTGACGGGCGATGGTTCATTGTATGCCGTTAGCAGACGCGGCAATCTCGCAAGCGTGAAAAACAATGTCTGGACTACCATTACCGCTCCGGATGTCGAAAAAATATCAGCGATGATTGGAGACGATGGCTCAGTCTGGGTCGGTACTTGGGGGCAAGGAGCGCTGCAATTCTTCCCCGACGGTACCCGTCGTGCCTTCAATGGCGCCAACTCTGAACTTCACGGTCCGAATCTGTATTCCGCTGAAGTTGGCGTGATCAACGGAATATGCACCGATCCGTCGGGACGCGTCTGGTTCTCGTCATATCAAGCATCACCAATGCGGCCGCTTGTGATGTTTGATCCGCACGATTCGCTTTGGACATACTTCGACCACGCTGATGGTGTTACCGACTCCAATGTAACCTGCGTCGCCGCCGGACTCGGCATGGTTGCGCTCGGCACTCAAAACCTGGGCGTCATGGTCGTGCGCTATGGCACTGATCCTTTTAATCACAATGATGACACATTGAAATACTACAGTCGCTCGGTGCGACTGCCGTCAGCTACAGTGAATACGATGGCCTACGACCGCGACAATCGGCTTTGGGTCGGCACACCGTTGGGCCTGGCCTACTTTGACGCCGAGATCGAGTTCTTCTACATCGTTTCATTGCCCGAAGGCGTCAGTTCCGATGTTCGCGCGCTCGCCAGTGACAGCCGCAACAACTTGTGGGTGGGCACTACCGACGGTCTGGCGTTTATTTCCGCCGGTCAATCACAGAAAATCGCTTTCACCACTGACAACTCCGAGCTCGTATCCAACGGAATCCAGAGCTTGTTTTTCGACAATTCCACGGGTAAGCTACTCGTCTTCACGACGGGGGGGCTTTCCATTCTCGACTACACGCTCGGCCCGCCTGACTCCACCGCGACCGTATATCCGTATCCAAATCCGTTTGTGGTGCAAACGGGCGTTGCGGCTTTGCTTCAGTTCAAGATTAGTCAGCGCGCCGATGTCCGTATCTACACTGTCGCGGGCGAACTTGTGCGTACTACCGATGTCAACAAGGGTTGGGACGGCAGAAATGACGCCGGTGAACTGGTAGCTTCCGGTATTTATATCTACTATCTTCTTGGCGAGGATAGAAGCCAACACACTGGAAAGATCTTCGTCCTGCGCAAGTGATGTGTCACAATGTCACTCGAAGTTTTATCTCTCGACAAGCTCCCCGATTCTCTTCTTGTGATTGCGCAACAGTCTGGCGCCGCCTCTCCGTTCTATTCCCGCGGGCTGCTTTCCGTCTGGGAGCAGGTCTATGGTTGGCAGGGGATCGTCCTTCATGAAGACGATTGCCTGCTTTTCGGCTATCGTAAGAAAACACCCATCGGCGTGATTTTTTACTCGCTCCCTTTTGGTTGGTACGGAGGACTGATCGGCAGGACTTCGTCAGCAGTTCTTTCATTAGAGGCTTTTGCTTGGGTGTGTGATCAGCACTTTGTCGAAGAGCGTCTCGTTCAAATGCCAAATGACTCGGCTCTCATCTACCCTAAGAGATACAGTCAACGCGAATTGACCACACACTTGCTGGATTTGACGAAGACGGCTACCTATTCTGACAACACTGCTCGCAACGTGAGAAAATCGCGAAGTCACGGCCTCACGACACGTCGCCTCGGTCTTGCTGATGTCGCCGCCTTCGAGAAACTTCGCGAGGAACATGTCGCCCGAACCGGCGAAAAGCGCCGCCTTTCCGAGGCATTTTACACCGCCCTCTATCTGCTGACGTTGTCCGAAGACAGTGGTGTGACAATCGTTGGCGCCTTTTTGGATGACGAGTTGCTTGCCGGCCACATCTATTTCATCAGCGAAACCGATGTCTTCTACTTCGATGGCTACGCCACTGCCACTGGTCTCGAATTCCAAGCGAACTTTTCCCTGTTCGATATCATGATCGAGCGCAGTCGCGACTTCGGACGCGCTCGCTTCAATCTCGGCGCTTCACCATCCGGCGACAGCGGCCTTGAACGCTTCAAATCCGGGTGGGGGACACAATCGCTTATCTATCACGAATACTCTTTTCGCGCTCCCATCAAACGCGTCGCCGATTTGCTGCGAGGCAGACCGTGAGAATTCTATTTCTCTCGGAAGCCATCTCGCCGCACATTGCGCGTTGGCAGAAAGCATTCACCGAACTCGGTTGGGAGACACTCGTTGCCTCATGTGACTACACTGACAGTTTCGGCGGGCACCAACTCTCGCCGAAAGCCGCCGCAGGCGGTCCGCTGCGTTATCTTTCCATTGTCGATCAAGTCGAGAAACTCGCCTCTGATTTCCAGCCGCATTTGATCAACGCCCACTTCCTGCCGACGTACGGCCTGACGGCAGCTATGGCGAACATCCATCCACTGGTGCTAACTCTGTGGGGATCGGATATTCTCTTGTCAGCGCAAAATGGCTTTCTCCGACGCTGGCGCAGTCGCTTTGTCCTGCGACGCTCCGATCTGGTAGTTGCCGATGCCCAATGCGCACTTGATGTCGCAAAAACCATCGCTCCCATCCAGCGCCAACTGGTCGTGAGTTTCGGTGTGAGTCGCGTCTGGTACGAAAGCGGTCAGGTGCGTGAGCTCAAGGAAACCGACACTTTCCAAATACTGAGTTGCCGCAAGTTCGAGCACCTCTATGATGTTCAAACGCTCATTAAAGCTGCGCGGCTTCTCCATGATGGCGGTTTCAATTTTCATCTCACGCTCGTCGGCTCCGGTTCGCTCGAAAACAGTCTCCGCGCTTTGGCACATTCAGAGGGTATTGCAGACCGGATCACTTTCACCGGCGCTCTTGGCGATGAGCAGCTCTTCAACGCCTTGCGGCATTCAGACATCTATGTTTCTACTGCTCTGTCCGATACGACGTCCGTTTCGCTCTTGGAGGCGATGTCTCAGAAACTTTATCCCATCGTGACCGACATTCCCGGGAATCGCGAGTGGCTGACTTCTGACCGTTACTTCTTCAAACCCGGCGATGCCGCCGATCTTGCGGGAAAGATCAAACTTGGCGCCTCCCGGCAGGCGCGTGAGCAGGCTTATCTTGATTACCAACCCTTGCTAGTCCAGAAAGGAATTCGCGACGACCAAATGCGAATCGCCGATCTAACGTTTCGAAAGTTGATTGATGAATACACGCGTTGACAGACATTTCATCATCGCCGCCTACTATTTCCCGCCGCTGGGCATGGCAGGCACCGCTCGACCACTGGCAATGGCGAATTTCCTCGCTGACCAGGGTTTCTCGGTCTCAGTGTTGACGGTCAAGCCGATTGCTTATCCGGTGCACGATCAGACTCAACGCAAGTCACTGCACCCGAATGTCAGGGTTTATCGCGCCGGTTCCTCTGATCCAGCCCGTCTTGCCAAGATGCTTCCATTTCTGAAATCGCTGATCAAACTGCGCAGTCGCAGCGGCCGCAGGTCAGCACCGTCTCTAATCTTTCCCGATTCCAAAGTTGGTTTCGTAAAGCCGGCATCGGTTCTGCTCAAAACGCTGATCCGCGCTGACATACAGAACATCCTGATTACAACCTCGCCGCCGGTCTCGATTCATCAGCTTGGCCTAAACGTTGTTGGGCAGGGGAGTCTAACTTGGATTGCCGACTTCCGGGATATCTGGGGATCGCTCTCTCTGGAAGACCAATCGGATACTTTTCGTGCCAAGGCAGAATCGTACCTGACAGACATCACCGATGTAGCGAACCTGATCACAGCTACATCGCCGCTCACGATTGACTATCTGCAGACTGAGATCAATGCCGCAACCGACTATCATTTTCTCCCCAACGGCTATGACGAATCCGACTTTGCCCCGCCTGTTGCCGAGCACAATCAGTACCTTGGCTTGTATGGCACACTCAATCACCTTATTGGCATCGAGAGACTCTTTGATTGGATCAGTCTGCTTAGAAAGTCTACTCCCGACCTGAAAACATCGTTCCGTCACATCGGTTATTTGGACCTGCCGAGCTTTGATGATCTTCTTACGCGCTACGGAATGCGCAACGATTTTCTGAGCATCGGCTACCTACCGCACCATGAGAGTATTCAGGCGGTCCGCAGTCATGCTGCCAACATCATCATGTTGTCGGATGAGTTCGACACGGCGTACATCATCCCATCTAAACTCTTCGAATTGCTGCGCGCCGAGCCACCGTTGCTCGCTATCCTTCCCCCCGGCAACGCGGCGCGTCTGCTGCTTGAAGAGTACAGTTTCTCCGATGTATTTGTAATCGATAGTGCTGCCCAGTTGGGTGATGTTTTGAATCGGCTGCGGTCGCATCCATCCACACAAATGCGTGCCGGTGTCGCGCGTTTCGAGCGGCGACAGGAAATGAGTGGCCTTCTGAATCGGCTTGAGGAGCTTCTCTGATGAAGAAAGTCTCTTACCTGCTGGTGGCCTACAAATCCAATGACGTGATCGGCGATGCCGTCAAATCAATCCAAATGCAAGCTGGCGGGTTCGAGCGCGAGATTATCGTCATCGATAACTTCGCCTCCGAGAACTGCCGCGATATCGTCACTGCTCTTGCTTCTGACGCCAACGTCAAGATCAACGCCCATAACGACGGCTTCACTCGCGGCGTCAATCAGGCTACATGGCTTGCATCCGGTGAATATCTTTTCTACCTGAATCCTGACGTGCAGCTTTCACCCGACTGCACGCGTATCCTGATCAGCGAACTCGAAAACGATTCCCAACTCGCAGCAGCTGCGCCGCAACTACTCAATCAGGACGGTTCCGTGCAACAGAGTGTTCGCAATTTTCCGACCTTCGCGACACTGATCTATGAACACTTTGGTTTGACGCATTTGGTCCCGCGTAGCCGTCGTTTTGGTCGCTGGAAAAACCGTTACTTCGATCACCAGTCGCGCGCCTTTGTCGCACAGCCGATGGCCTCGGCTTTTCTCCTGCGCCACGATGTTATTGACCGCATCGGCGCCTGGGACGAACGCTTCTTTATCTTCTTCTCTGACGTTGATATCTGTCGGCGTATCATCGATGCCGGTTACCACATCATTTTTGCGCCAGACGCAAAAGCCCATCACGGACTTGGTGGTTCGACTCGCAAAGAGGGAAGCTGGCTGATCTCTGATTCCCATCGCGGCTTCTACCGCTATCTTGCCAAACACGAATTGCGCGGCTTCAGAATTCTCTTGCGACCGCTCGCGGCGATCATTCTCTCAGTCAGTGCCGTGTTGCGCGTGATATATCGTGAGGCAATTTCAGCAGTTACATGAATCCAATCAGTCGCGTTCTGATCTTCTCAGAGCACGCCGTCACTTCATAAGACACATCTTGATTATCTTGCTGCGGTCATCCATTTGCAGTTTCGCGAAGTAGATTCCCGAGCTGACCGGCTGGCCGGTGTCGCTTGAACCGTCCCATTCAACCTGGTGGTGCCCCACTGTCAGTTGACTATGTATTGCGGTTCTTACTTTCTCGCCGAGGACATTGTAAATCTCCATCGTTACTGTTGCCGGTCTATCGACTTGGAAAGCAATAGCCGTCGTCGGGTTGAACGGGTTCGGATAATTTTGATAGAGTGCAAACTGTTTCGGCAGCGTCACGTCGTCATCTGTTCCCAGCACCAGTAGCGGATTTAGCTGCTTGGCGGCCGTTGCGAAACCATCTTTGTAGGCAAAGACCTTGAACGTGTCGACAACATTGTATTCAATCGGAATAATCGCGATGCCGTCTCCATCAGTCTGCAATTGCGCCACGATCGAATCGCCATTCATCACCGTGATCAGCGTTCCCGCCAGCGGCAACGAATCCTCTTTGACGCTGACCTCGAATCCGCTTGCGCCATCCGGCAGCGCCTCCGGCACAGATAAACTCAGCGTGCGTGGCGCGTCCGTCCAGATCTTCATCTCCGGATCGCCGCTGTAATTTAGACCGTAGCACTCATCTCGGTAATACGTTGACTGCAGCTTGGCATAACGCAGCGCTTCTGCCGGATTGTTGTTGACGTTGTATAGGTAATCAAGAAACGCCTGCTCAATCTGCCACGATGTTGCCACCCAACCCCAGCGTGAATAGCCGACAAACGCAACCGCGCCTCCGTCCCGCTTTGCCAAGAAGGCTGTCGCTACGCACGGATTGGCCGCTGGAAAGGGCGGCGTATCCATATCAAATGCGTCGTTGTTGCAGCCGATCGAATAGACAAGACCCGGCATACTGTTAGACTGAATGTTCGGAAGGAATCCGTGCGTGTCGTCCACGCCAGTCGCCGTCAGAATAAACGACTTTGGCCACTGATTGTAACGATTCGATCGGATCACCCAGCCGTCTAACCGACCATGGATCAGTAGCGATATGATTCCCCAGCCTTCCGATAACTTGGCGATCGACGAGCCTGCCAATGGGTATGAGGGATTGTCTGCGACACCGGTCGGCGCTTCGATTAGATCAGTTGTATCAGATATCACATGAGTCGGCAAAGACCGCGCCAGTAGCACATGCTCGCCTACGCCGTCGCCGTAGTCACGCATCTGATCGGCAGCTATAAAGAGTGACCTGTTCAGATAGGCATAATCACCGTCGTTCGGATTTTGCTCATACTTGATCAACTTGGATACGTAAGCAGACACCTGTTCCGGCGTGCAGAAAGGCAAACGCCCTACCAACAGCTCGGCGTTGATATCGGCGCTGTCCTGCGTCGGCTCACCGTAAACACCATCACCATCAACATCCCAGACGCCGTTGACATCACCGAAATACAGATCACAGATTTGCAGCAGGTCGAGAGTCGGCATCGAAGAAGTATTGGCCGCGAACGCATATCTTATCGGCACTACCGTCTCGTCTCCACCAAGCAACACGTACCGGGTGCCCGAATTGTATTTGTCGATCAGAAAATTACGCAGCTTTTCGGCGTCATCAATTCCCGTTGACATTGCCAGTACCTCGCCCATCGTCACGGTCTCCACAGTCAGTCCCTTCATCGTCTTCCACTTTGCCAGCGGGGCAAAGGCATTCACCAGAGCTTGACTAGTGACGATCAGATATTCCGGAGCCACTGAACTCAATGCTGTGGAGGCTATCGACTTGCTCACGCAGTTTTCCGTTTCCAGCCGCGCGAGTTCCATCAGTTGCTTTGATGAAGTGAGCTGGCTGACCAGCAATTTGTCGCTGCCGTAAAACTCCAGAGCCACACTCTTGAAACCTGTCACCAGATCAGTTGTTGAATCGATTTCAACAAGGTTCAGCGCTATCGTCAGCACTTCTCTGCCGGAGATCACCGTCCGACTCTCAATCACGCGTGGTGCGTTTTGTTCACGCTCACGTGCAAGGTAGCTTGCCAATTCATCTCCATAGAAGTCGGACAAGCGACTATCATCACCAGAGAAGGTCGTAACCGCCATCTCCTCTTCCAGATTCACCTTTTTTCCCCACGAATATGGCTCCAACTTGATGACCAAAACCGAATCAACCCGCCCCCGTTCCACCACAAATTGCAAGTGTTTGATTTGCATTACGTTAAAGTCATTTACTGTCGTTACCTGCTCAACTGCCGCACCGTTACAGAAGACTGTCATGCTCGCCTTAGTTGGTGCTGGCAGCAGAATTAGGCACAGCACGCAGACCACCCAGATTGTGAGATTTCTCATTTTAACCGCTCCTCTGGGGCACTATTTCGCAAAGAATGTGCCGTTGTCAGTGCGCGGCTGATCTGTCTCTCAACGTTCTACTCAGTAATGATTTAACCGCATTTCAGATTGAAACGGTCTTACCAGAACCGGTGGGTGGCGTCAAATGTGTTGGCTAATTCCCGCACCTGTGTAGGGTTGCCAAAACCGCAATATTTTTTCGCTTTTTTCTTGACAGATGGTGATTCAATCCCAATATTTGGGAGTCCGTGGGGATTTAGGGTGATTTATGGTGAGAATGAGGGTCTAATGGCTTCGTATACCGGCAGATACACCGTTTCCGTTGATGGCAAAGGCAGAATAGCTGTCCCTAAACGTCTTCGGGATGCTGCTTCCGTTCGCGGATCGGCTCACTTCGTTCTGAACCGGGGGATGGATGGCTGTTTGGAGCTTTATTCCGAAGCCGACTGGAAAGATGTTGAGGAACGTCTGACGGCGCAGCATCCGATCGAGGCCGCTGACAGCCGTTTCTTCAAGCGCAATTTCTACTCTCATGTCGTTCCCGCACCCGCTGATCCGCAAGGACGAATCGTGATTCCCAGCTTTCTGCTGGAATCGGCCGGAATCGAAAAAGAAGTCTTGATTCTTGGCATAGGAGACAAAGTCGAGCTTTGGAACGAGGCGCGCTACAATGCCTATCTCCTGAAGTTCGGCGAGACTCCCGAAACGGTAGCGGAAAGACTGTTCAGTAAGATTGACCGACCGGATTCATAAACCGGTTCTCTTGGCGGAAGTGCTGGCGCTCGTTCCTGCCACGGCGCAACTCATCGTTGATTGCACCATAGGTGGTGGTGGGCACGCCGAGGCGATTCTAAGCAAGTTGGACAGCGAGGTTAGTTTGATCGGGTTTGACAGGGATGTTGACGCGCTGGCGACGGCAAAAGAGCGACTCGCGAACTATGGGAGTCGCGTCGTCCTAATACATGATTCCTACGCCAACCTTGATCGTCATCTCGGCGTTGCTGGGATGGGCAATGTCGATTTTGTCTTACTCGATCTCGGTCTGTCATCGCTGCAATTGGAATCATCCAACCGCGGTTTTGCTTTCCAGAAACCCGAAGATCCTCTTGATCTCCGATTTGATCGAACCTCCGGGGAACCTTTGCGTGTAAAACTGGCCGAAGGTACTTCGACAGATGAACTGAAAAAGATACTCAGAGAATATGGGGAAGTCGATAACGCGGGGCGCATCGCGACGGCTATTGCCGCAGCCGCGCGGGAAGAACGGTTGCAAACGGTAGCGGATTTGCGCGAGACCGTGACACCGTGTTTTCGCGGCGGCAAACGCAATCAGTTTCTCGCACAGATTTGGCAAGCGTTGCGCATCTGGGTGAATGATGAACTGCATCAATTGGAGATCGGTCTTGCGAAGGTCGTTGAGTGTCTGCGACCTGACGGCGTCATGGTGGTCATTAGTTTCCACTCGCTGGAGGATCGCATGGTCAAGGAATTCTTCCGCCTTCAGGAAAATCCCTGCACCTGCCCCAGAGACTTCCCGCAGTGTGTTTGCGGTAGGAAACCGGTATTGGGGCGCATAACCCGCAAGGCGATTAAGGCCACAGAGAATGAGATAGAGACTAACCCGCGTGCCCGCAGCGCCCGTTTGCGTGCTGCCCGCAAGTTAGCGGTTTGCTGATAACGACATAGGTCCCCTAAGCGAGACGAGCGCAAGGAAGCGACTGGACATGGAAAAAAAGAGGACGAAATTCGACGATCAGGTCGTCCGGCGTCGCAAGCGGAAATTCTTCCTTGGCGCTGCGGTGTTGGCCGTCTTCCTTGGTCTTTGCTACCTCTTTGTGTGGGAACGCGTATACACTCTCCGTTTGGCGGAGGAAAATGCCAAAACCCGCCAGCGCGTACTCAATCTCAAGGAAAGATCGCAATCGCTTGAGTTCGAAATCAACCAGCTCTGTTCGGTGAAGCGCATCGAAGATATCGCACGGCGTGATCTGGCATTGCTGCCGGCGCGCGAAGTTCAACTCGCCGGTTTCACGATGTCTTCAAGTGGTGGGACTTCGACAGACCTTGGATCGGCGAAGCCCAAGACTCCGGATAAGCCGCAAGCTTCTGCGAAACCGCAGAAAGCAGACAAGTTGCCAAAGATCGATAAACAGCAGCAGACCGCAAGACCGAAAGCCAACGGGAAAGCTGCGACGCCAAAACCGAAGGCTCAGAAATAGAAAATGACTTCAGGCTTTTTCATATCACGTGGTAGGGTCTATTTTCTGATAAGTCTGATCTGCTTGATTTGGGGGTTAATCGTCTATCGACTCATCAGCATCCAGCTTGTCCACGGTGATGAGTACTTCCGTATCGCCAATCATCAGACCAACGGCGAGATCGTCGTCCCCGCCGAGCGCGGCGGCATCTACGACACAAAGGGGCGCGCCCTTGCCGGCAATATTGCCCTCCGCTCCTTTTTTGCCTATCCCCAGAACGATCAGGATGCCGTTCGTATCGCCGATGAAGCGGCGCCTTTTATGAGTGTCCCATCCAAGCAACTTCGCAAGACCCTAACCGCTCGTCTCGATGCCTTCACCTGGCTCTGCCGCAAAATGCCGGATGATAAGAGCGACCTGCTCGCCGCGACCAAGATTCCCGGTTTGTTCCACCAGAAGGAAATGCAGCGCATCTACCCGAACAATCAACTCGGTCGGGACCTGCTTGGCATGGTTGATGTCGATAATAACGGGATTTCGGGACTCGAATATGCCCTCAATGATCGCCTTGTTGGCTCAGATGGCAATACCAGAGTTGAACGCGATGCCGTAGGCAATATCTATCGCGTTGCCTCCAAGGACGTCGTCGCGCCGCGTAACGGCAAGAACGTAAACCTCACGATCGACCTTGACTGGCAGGCTATCGTCGAGGAAGAACTGCGCCTGGGCGTCGACAGCATGGGTGCTCAGTCGGGCATCGCGATTCTGCTCAAGCCCAACGATGGCGCGATACTGGCAATGGCATCCTGCTATCCCCATTCCACAGCCGGCGCTTCCCAGAAGAACGAATCGATCTCTGATGTCTTCGAACCCGGCTCCGTCTACAAGTTGGTCAGCGCGGCAGGTGCTCTGGAGGAAGGAGCGATGCGTCCCGAGCAACGTGTTGATTGCGGCAATGGTGTGGCGACATTCTCTGGCAAGCTGATTCATGACGACCACAAACACGGCGCCCTGTCGGTTTTTGATGTTTTCCGCTATTCGTCCAACATCGGGATCGCCCGCGTAGCCCTCAAACTCGGCCCCAAGAACATGTACAAGTATGCGAAGTATTTTGGCTTCGGCAGAAAAGTCGGCATTGATCTTCCTGGTGAAGCTTCCGGTCTTATGAGAGAACCGCGGGTTTGGTCGGACTTCTTCACAGCTTCATTCGCGATGGGGCATGGTGTCAGCATCACGGCTCTGCAACTGGCAGCCGCCTACAGTGTGGTGCCATCCAATGGAACACTGTATCAACCTTACATTGTCAGGGAAATTTTCGGACCAGATGGCAACGTTATTGACCGCACACAGCCGACGAAGACGCGCACTTTTCTTTCACCAAAGACCTGTGCGACATTGCGGCGGTTTATGGAAGCGGTTGTCGACAGCGGCACTGCCAAATACAGTGA
>Ga0209777_10003962_pt1 | contig 17847 bp, 13 predicted proteins | sample FrelakmetHBP12HB_FD_187147 | JGI IMG/M metagenome (GOLD analysis project Ga0209777, IMG submission 187147) | Freshwater lake sediment microbial communities from the University of Notre Dame, USA, for methane emissions studies -HBP12 HB (SPAdes)... | ecosystem: Environmental > Aquatic >...
AGAAGAAAATATATGAACGCATGATTACGGAACGGAAGCGAATTGCGGATCAGTTCAGATCCGAGGGCCAGGGAGAAGCGGCCAAGATTCTAGGGGATAAAGAACGGGATTTAAAGAAGATCCAGTCGGAAGCCTACCGAACCGCGCAGGAGATCAAAGGAAAAGCTGACGCTGAGGCCACAACGATCTATGCCTCGGCCTACAACCAGAGCCCGGAGTCGAGAACCTTCTACCGATTTGTGAAAACGATGGACACTTACAAAAACACCTTATCGGAGAAGGACTGGCTCGTTCTGTCTACCAAAGGAGATTTCTTCAGGTTTCTTGAACATTCCGGCAAGTAATTGGGAAAAGCCTGCCACGTTATTTTTCGAACGGTTAAGGAGTCTCTATTCTTTGACTTCGATGGAGATTAAGGAAACTTCTGCCGGCGAGGGTGAGTCAAAACTTCCGGGTTGACGATTCCATCGGGTCTCTTGCCCTCGCAATGGGCAGCCGTAAAAGCCTAATTCCCGATCAATACCCCCTCTGCCACAGGTTTTGGTCCTCACAGTGGCCGACATGCTCGCGGAGTTGATGGCAAGCCGTGCGGACCAGAGCTTCCACCAAAAGCTCAAGCAATATACCTCCCCCGATATCCTCCTCATCGAGGAACTCGGTTACACGTATCATAAAAAGGAGGATACGGACACCCTCTTTCAGATCATATCCAAAAGGAATGAGATCCTCCCCACGATCGTTACCACCAACCTCGCACCAAAAGAATGGGGCTCGATCTTCAGCGCTACCCCCGCATCCGCGATCGCTGGTTTTTGATTAAAAGAGAGGATTAAATGGGGGCATCACCGCCTGGCAATGAAGGGCCTTCGAGTGAGTCAGATGTCTGCCACGGTTAGCCGTCACGACTGGAGGGACGACAGGAGAATGTAATTGCCGACCCCGGCACCAAACGCGACTGCCAAGACCACCCACCATCGCAGGGTAATCAGTTGCCATCCCTGCATACCGGAAAGATCTTCTCCTCGTGAAATCCGTTCTTCCTTATAGCCTGGGAACAGGACCAATGCTAAACCAAGAACGAAGAAGGCGGGAAAGAGCATGCTCGCTTTGTGGTAAAAGTACCCTTCGTTCGGGGCTGTGCACCACGTCCAAGCAGTAAAGCCAGCCCCCAGCACCGCGAACAAAAAACCACCCAGTTGTTGCCTACGTCTGGATACCATTGTAAAATACCTCACTTTGAAAGATTGCGAGAGGTTGTTTAGTAGCACCTACAAGTCATTGATGGGAACCATATTCGAGAACCGAGGATTACGAATTGAAAGTCAGGATAGCACCGGCGGTCCGCTGCATTGTGAGGTTCGACGCTCCGATGGTTCCGCGCGCGCGTTCGCTGCAGCCGCAACGAGTGCACCAACAAACCACGGCAAGCCGGAAAAATTAGATCGTCGAATTCCAGGCCACCGGAATCTCCCGATAGCCGGTTGCGGTCTTTTCGACATGTGCAAGCGCCGGGAACGGGTAATGAAAGCCCTGCACCAGCATCTTGTCGGCCACCAGCATGTCGTAGACCTTACGGCGCGAGGCCTCCGCCTGAATCGGATCGTGATCGAAGAAGGGATGCCATCCGGGATTGCGCACAAACAGAAACGGCGCATGCGTCAGGTCGCCCTGGACGTAGACCTTGCTCGCGCCGGATGTAATGATGTGACATGTGTGACTTGGCGCATGGCCGGGCGTGCCGACCGCGGTGACACCGGGGATGACCTCCTGGTCCCACTCGTAAGTTCGTAGCTGCTTGAGCACCTCACCACGCATCACACGGCGCACATTTTTGAACAGGCCTTCGATACGAGGCGTGGAGGCTCGACTCAGCTCGCCGTCGTCCATCCAGTATTTGTGTTCAGGCGCCGGCACCAGAATTTCCGCATTCGGGAAGGCGAGCGAATTGTCAATCTTGAGCAGGCCATTAATGTGGTCGCCGTGGTAGTGCGAGATGATCACGGTATCGACCGTATTGGCGTCGATGCCCGCCGCCGCCAGATTGATCAGGAACTGACCATTGGCGCCCTGGCTGGCCCTGTAGGCGGCCTCCCCAGTCCCGGTGTCGATAACCGCAAGCTTCGCGCCGGTGTTGACGACGATCGGATTGTATGGAACGACGAGTACGTCCTTCTCCATGAACGCGGCGGCGAGCGAGGCATTGACCTCGTCCTTCTTGGCATTGAGGACGAAGCCATCGGTGATGGGCAGCCGATTGATGCCGTCGGTGACGACGGTCACCTCGATGCTGCCGACCCTGTAGCGGTAGAAGCCGGGCGCCTGCCTGCCGGTGGCCGGCGCGGCAGCGCCCACCGGCGCGGATGCAACAAACGGAACGGCTGCGGCGAACCCCGCCGCGGCAGTGCCGACGAGCATCTGACGACGTGTGAGTTGGGTCATTGGCGTTCTCCTTTCTTGTGAGGGTTACTGGGCCAGTATCTTAATCTGTCTTTTTCATCGATTCCCACTTTAATTCGTATATCAAAGTAGACCATAAAGCCATTCTTTTGTCAATAATGAAAAGGGGTTATGAAAAGGGGTTATGAAAATTATCTTTTGAGGATTATCACTTGTAATATGATATAGCGATATGAGTTCTCACCTTGAAGAGTACAGGAAGAAGATGACAGGCCGCCTCACGGGGAAAAGTTGCCTTTTTAGACAGAAAGCGACAGAGATTGAAAAACAAGTTCCATTGCGGCTGGAATCCCTGTCCTTTAGACGATAACCGAGCGTCCGTCAGGGACGACGCCAGCGAGGTTCCAGTCGAATTCGGTAATCCGGTCCCGCCCAGTGATCCTCGACCTATTCCGCTTTCCCCATGGTGGCAATCTTCTCCTTCAAAACGGGATACCCGACCACCATCTTCCTCCCCTGCTGTTTTCTTCTTGATGCTTTCCGCCTACTGCCTACTGCTTTCTGCCTTTCCCGTGGGATGGAACCATCTGAAAATTGCCATAAGATTCGATTTCTGGTATAAATAGGTCAACTTCCCGGGGGTGACTAAAACAGACGCAAAAGAATTGAAGATCGGGATGAATCTTGCCCGTCACCCTTTCATGGGATGTGATCGAGAGGTTCATCTCCCGATCCTCATTTCTTTCCCCTTGATAGGGTTAGAAGCTTAACAATCACCTTGGGAGTGCGACCAATGCCCCGAATCTTCGATAATATAGACCAATCTCTCCTCCCGGTACTTCGTGAGACACTCGCATTATCTACCCGATCTGACTTTTGTGTAGGGTATTTCAACCTCCGGGGATGGAAAGCCATTGATGAGTTCATTGAAAAATGGTCAGGTGGACCTGACCACTGCTGCCGTCTGCTCGTTGGGATGCAGCGGCTCCCTCAGGAGGACCTCCATTCGGCCCTCAGCCTTTTAAAAAAAGATGCAGGGATAGACAATCAAACCGCCACCCGCTTAAAGAAAAAATTGGCAGAAGAATTTCGTGAACAACTCATGTTTGGTGCACCAACGAATGAAGACGAAATCGGACTTCGCCGTCTGGCCGAACAGATTCGGTCTAAGAAAGTCATCGTGAAGCTATTCCTCAGGCATCCTTTGCATGCCAAGCTCTATCTGCTCTTCCGTCCCGACCCTATAAGCCCAACGGTTGGCTACCTTGGCAGCAGTAATCTCACCTTCGCCGGTCTTTCGGAACAAGGCGAACTGAATATCGACGTCCTGGATCAGGATGCATGTAACAAACTATCCCTGTGGTTTGAAGACCGCTGGAACGACCGGTGGTGTCTCGATATTTCAAAAGAACTCATTGAGATCATCGAGGAAAGTTGGGCGAGGGAAACCATCATTCCACCCTACTACATTTACCTTAAAATCGCCTACCACCTTTCTCAAGAGGCCCGGACTGGACTTACGGAATTCCGGGTACCGAGCGACTTCGCCAATAAGCTCTTTGAATTTCAAATGGCCGCTGTCAAAATTGCGGCTCACCACCTCAACAAGCGCGGGGGCATTCTCATCGGCGACGTTGTCGGCTTGGGTAAGACGTTGATGGCCACGGCAGTTGCTCGCATCTTCGAGGATGATTATGACTTGGAAACGTTGGTTATCTGTCCGAAGAATCTTGTCTCGATGTGGGAAGATTATCGAATGCAGTACCGCCTTCGGGGGAAAGTCCTGTCAATAAGTCGGGTCATTTCTGAGTTGCCAAAGCTTCGGCGGTATCGAATCGTCCTGATTGACGAGAGCCATAACCTGCGAAACCGGGAGGGCAAACGCTACCGGGCCATCCAGGAATATATCCGTGAAAATGAAAGTAAGGTTGTTCTATTGACGGCCACTCCTTATAATAAAACGTATATTGACCTTTCAAACCAGCTTCGCCTTTTTGTTCCCGAAGACGTGGATGTGGGTATCCGGCCCGAGAACCTTCTGCGTGAACTCGGAGAGACTGAGTTCATCAAACGCCATCAGTGCGCAATCCGTTCGCTGGCTGCTTTTGAGAAAAGTGAATATGCGGACGACTGGCGTGAACTGATGCGGCTCTATCTCGTCCGTCGCACCCGGAGTTTCATCCAGGATAATTATGCAGAGACGGATCCAAAGAATGGGCGAAAGTACCTAACATTTCCGGACGGCACGCGCTCTTACTTTCCCACTCGCGATCCCAGGGCGGTTAAATTCAAAATCAACGACAAAGATCCCAACGACCAGTATGCGCTCCTTTACTCTGATCCAGTCGTTGACAGTATCAACCACCTCACTCTCCCGAGATATGGGTTGGGAAATTATATCAAGGAGCGTCCACATGAACCCCCAACCGCTGCTGAGGCTAAAGTCATCGCGGACCTCTCCAGAGCCGGAAAAAGGCTCATGGGATTCTGTCGCACAAACTTCTTTAAGCGTCTCGAAAGCAGCGGTCAGGCTTTCCTCCAATCTGTTGAGAGGCATATTCTACGTAACTATGTCTGCCTTTACGCGATTGAAAATGACGAAACTCTCCCCATTGGCACCCAGGACGCCAGCTTACTGGATGAACGGTTTAACGACGCCGACAGCGAGCTTTTTATTACAGAGGACGATGAAGAGAATGGAGGGATCGAGGGATCTTTCAAGCAACTCCGAACCGAAGAGGATTTCAGAAGGCGTGCGGCAGAGGTTTATAGAAGATACTCTGAACCCCTCAAGACACGGTTCCGCTGGTTAAGAGCTGATCGGTTTCTTCCTCAACTCGTACAGGATTTGAAGGCCGATATCAAGATTCTTCTCAGTATACTGGGGAAGCGCGGGGCCTGGAAGCCAGAACGTGACGAGAAGCTCGCTAAGCTCCATGAATTGATCACAAAGAAACATCCTGGTGAAAAGATCTTAGTCTTTTCCCAGTTCGCCGATACCGTGATTTATCTAAACAGTCAGCTTGCTTCCCTGGGAGTCAAACGTATGGCTGAGGCCACAGGCGATACGGATGATCCGACAAAGATCGCCTGGCGATTCAGCCCCAACAGCAACAACAAACGGAGTGAGATTCTGCCGGAGAATGATTTAGATGTTGTGATTTCGACTGACGTTCTGAGTGAGGGTCAAAATCTCCAGGACGGTTCCATCGTTGTAAATTACGACCTGCCCTGGGCGATCATCCGTCTCATCCAGCGAGCCGGTCGTGTCGACAGGATTGGACAGAAGGCCGAACGAATCCTGTGCTACACGTTCCTTCCGGCGGAGGGAGTTGAGCGAATCATTCGCTTGCGGGCACGAATTCGGCAGCGGCTCCACGAAAATGCCGAGGTGGTTGGAGCGGACGAAGCATTCTTTGAGGACGATCAAAACGACCAGGCTGTCCGGGACCTCTTTACCGAGAAGGCCGGAATTTTGGATGGGGATGCGGATTCGGAGGTTGATCTCGGCTCGTATGCTTACCAGATATGGAAAAATGCAATTGACCGCGATCCAGGTTTGCAGAAGATCATCCCAAACCTTCCCAATGTCGTTTATTCGACAAAGCCTCATACCCCTCAGGCCGATCAACCCGAGGGAGTGCTGGCTTACGTTAGGACTGCCGACGGCAATGACGCCTTAGCCTGGTTGTCCAAGGATGGTAATCCTGTTACGGAGTCTCAGTTTGCCATCCTTAAATGTGCGCAATGCGAGCCGGACACACCCGCTCTTGCCCGGCACGAGCGCCACCACGAACTTGTTCGGAAAGCTGTCGATCTTATTGCCGCAGAAGAAAAGAGAGTTGGTGGGCAACTTGGCCGACCATCAGGAGCCCGTTTCCGGACCTATGAGCGTCTTATACGATACGCCGAAGAGGTCAAAGGAACACTCTTCGATACACCACAACTTCACCGCGCTGTCGAGGATATCTACAATTGCCCCCTACGCCAGGTCGCAATCGATATTCTCAACCGACAACTTCGAAGCGGCATCGACGATCACGCCCTTGCCCAGCGAGTGATCGAGCTTAGGGAAGAGGGCCGATTGTGTATTATTCACGAGGAAGAAGAGTCCCAGGAGCCACGGATTATCTGCTCGCTGGGATTGGCGCAAGAGAAACCGGGACAGTGATATGCCATTGGATTTGAACAGGGCACGGAAATACCTCGCTAATTTTGAATTCGGGAAGCTGTTTACAGAGGAGCTGGGCTGGTCTCAGGCTCCAACAAGACAACTTATACCCTTTGCAGTGAAACAACTCAGCTTTACCCGCCGCGCCATCGCGCAACTGGCCGGTGTTGTGGTCTTTGAGATCGAGACAGGGGAGGGTGTGATCCCCGACCAAAAAACCCGAGCCGCTGTTCACAAAGAAATTTCGGCCCATCACCTCGAAAATTTGCTGATCTTTGTGGACGCGAAACGATCACAAAGCCTATGGTATTGGGTCAAGCGACTGGAAGGGAAACCCTTCCCACGTGAACACATCTACCTTCATGGACAACCCGGCGATCTCTTCTTGAGCAAAATCAACTCAATGGTCTTTGACCTCAGCGAATTTGATGCCGATGGCAACGTTCCCCTCGTGGAGGTCACAACCCGCCTGAAGGAGGCTCTCGACGTGGAGCGGGTGACCAAGCGCTTTTACACGGAATTTGAGGACCAGCATCTTGTCTTCCTTGATCTCATCGACGGCATTGACGACGAGCGTGACCGGCGCTGGTATGCTTCCGTTATCCTCAATCGCCTGATGTTCATTTATTTCCTGCAACGAAAGTTCTTCCTGGACAATGGCGATGGACGCTACCTACAGAATAAACTTACGGACACTCAGAAAAAAGGGCGAGACCTGTATTACGAGAAATTCTTGAAACTCCTCTTCTTCGAGGGTTTCGCCAAGCCCGAAGACAGTCGTTCAGCAGAGGCCAACAAGGTCCTCGGGAAGATCAAATACCTGAATGGTGGTCTCTTCCTGATTCACCCGGTCGAAGAGCGCTGGCCAAGAATCCGCATTCCTGACCGGGCTTTTGAGAACCTGTTCGCGCTCTTTGAACGCTACTCATGGAACCTCAACGACACCCCCGGCGGATTGGACAATGAAATCAACCCTGATGTGCTCGGGTATATCTTCGAGAAGTATATCAACCAGAAGGCCTTTGGCGCGTACTACACGCGACCGGAGATCACCGAGTACCTTTGCGAACGCACCATTCATCGGCTTGTTCTGGATGGCGTAAACTCGCCAGGCATTCCGGGTATTATGCCGCCTATCCGGTTCGGAAACGTCGGCGATTTGCTGATCAATCTCGATGCGTCACTTTGCAAGAAGCTTCTGCACGATGTTTTGCCGAATCTCCGTCTTCTGGACCCGGCCTGCGGTTCTGCCGCTTTCCTTATTGCGGCAATGAAGACACTTATCAACATCTACGCCGCTGTAATCGGCAGGATCGAATTTCTGACGGATCGTAACCTCAAACAGTGGCTGGATGGCGCCAAGAAGAAACACCCGAGCATCAACTACTTCATCAAGAAGACGATTATCACTGAAAACCTTTTCGGTGTGGATATCATGGAAGAGGCAGTCGAAATCGCCAAGCTTCGCCTCTTTCTCGCCCTCGTCGCCGCCGCAAACACCGTGGACGACCTTGAACCCCTGCCCAACATCGACTTCAACATTCTGGCTGGCAATTCCCTCATTGGGCTCATGCACGTAGACGATAAAGAGTTCGAGAATCGCACGGCCAACTTGTTCCGAAAAAGCTATCGGCAGGTCTTGGCGGAGAAAAACCGGCTCGTCACATTGTATAGGCACGCCACCACCTACGCTGAGGACTTGCGCGCCCTTCGCGATCAGATTTCGGCTCAAAAGAAAGAAGCGATTGATACGCTAAATTCGATTTTGTTGGATGAGTTTAATCATCTCGGCATTAAGTACGAGCAAGCCACATGGGACGAGAAAAGAAATGCTGAAGGCAAGCCAGTTAAGCGTTCCCTGCAGCAGAAAGACATCGAGGTGCTTAAACCTTTTCATTGGGGTTTTGAATTCGATGAAATTATAAATCAGGGGGGAGGTTTTGACGCCATCATCACCAATCCGCCCTGGGAGGTTCTTGAGCCAAGCTCGAAGGAGTTCTTCCAAGACTATTCTGAGCTGGTGTCCAAGAACAAAATGACTTTGCAGGAGTTTGAAAAGGAACGTACGAAACTTCTCCGAAGCGAGGCCGTTCGTCAAGCTTGGCTTGAGTATCTCAGTCGGTACGCACACCTTTCTCGTTACTTCAGACTATCACCCCAGTATTCGAATCAGATTACAGTGATCGAAGGGAAGACCGCGGCATCGAAAACAAATCTTTACAAACTCTTTGTTGAACAGGCATTCCGTCTTCTCCGAGATGGCGGTCAGTGCGGTATGGTTATTCCCGATGGTATCTACAACGCAAGAGGGACCACGCAATTGAGGCGGCTGCTCCTCGATCAGACATCGATCACGGGGCTCTTTTGCATCGAGAACCGACGTGAGGTTTTCGAAAATGTCGACCGGAGGTACAAAATCGTCGTCTTGACCTTCACCAAGGGTCAGCCGACAAAAGAGTTTCCAGCGGTCTTCATGCGGACGGAGGTATCCGAATTAGACCACTTTCCCGCCGAGGGGGCCATTATACTGACCGCGAAGCTTATTCGCGAAGTGTCTCCAGTGATGCTTGCAGTGACGGAGTTTAAAGGTGAACGCGACGTGGAGATAGTGCGTAAGTTCCTGAAACATCCGAGACTCAACGAGGTCTTTGCGGGGTCGTGGAATGTGTTTCTTGCCCAAGAACTGAACATGACTTCTGATAGTCGCCTATTCCGAAACGATCCCAAGCCAGGGCGGGCACCGCTTGTCCAAGGCGGGATGATTCACCAATTCAATGCTAACTTCGCTGAGCCGAAGTTCTGGATTGACGAGAAGGATGGCCGAAGCGCTATCTTGGGCCGATCAGAAGACGAGGGGCAAGTCCTGCCTTATCAGACTTATCGATTTGCGCACCGTAGGATAGCCCGAAGTACTGACGAGCGAGCTGCCATTGCGTGTGTACTTCCCCCAAAGCGATTCTGCGCCGACACTGCGCAGACAACACGTGAGATTATTCCTTCATCGCCGCTCCTGTTTTTTACCGCCTTGTTCAACTCGTATGTTGTGGATTGGGAACTGCGACTTCGGATCACAACGCACGTCGACATGCACTTCGTCTATGCGATGAGGATTCCCCGTCTGACAGAATCTGACCCAGCGTTTTGGCCGATTGCGACGCGGGCGGCGCGCCTGATCTGCACAACGCCGGAGTTTGACGGTCTGGCGAAGGAAGTGGGATTAAAAAATCACAAAAACGGTGCAACCGATTCAGTTGAGCGTGGTAAGCTTCGCGCTGAACTCGACGGTTTGGTGGCCCATCTCTATGGCCTCACTGAAGAAGAGTTTGCCTATATCCTGACCACATTCCCATTGGTCCCGGATCCAATCAAAATAGCCGCCCACAATGCCTATCGCAATGTCGAGAAAGGACTGATTAAATGAAAGCCAAAACCTTCTTGAATAAATTTCGGCTTGAGAATTTCAAGGCCATCCAGAAGAGTGGAGGAGTTAAGTTTACTCCGCTTACTGTTTTCATTGGTAACAATGGTTCCGGTAAGAGCAGTCTTGTGGAGGGGTTAGAGACATATCGCTCGATAATCATTGACGGGCTGGATACGGCTATGCAGAGATGGTTCGGTATGGATCATATTTGGAGCAAGCGGGTTCGTCATAAGGTAATTGGTTTGGGACTGGCAAACGAGACGTGCGAAAACCCGATTCTTTTTTCCGTAAGCGGTCGCACAGCCCAAGGTACATTCCGAGCAAGCATGAGGGTGAACGCAGAGCCTGGCCGAAACGCCTTTTTCATTCAAGAGGAGTCTGTCGAGGCTCCTGCGGGATGTGAGTGGGTTCGAGATCGAGGCGGGACGTGCTTCACGAAAAAGGGCGATGAAAAAGAGAAGCTGAGACAACGCTTTGAGCCCGGCGAGAGCGTCATGCCGCGCGACCTCCGCGATGTCATCGGCAAATGGCAGTTCCTGAGTCTCTTGCCGGATCCAATGGGGCGTCCTACCGTAAAGAAGATGGCGGGCAACGGAGCAATGGTGCTTAATCGGGACGGCTCAAATCTCGCCCAATATCTTTTGAACATCCGGACAAAAGACATGGCTGCTTTCGATGGTATCGTCGAAGCCATGCGTTTTGTCCTTGATTACGCCCGTAATGTTGAACCTGTCGAAACCCGGGAAATCCAACCCACAATGTATTTAAAGATGCTGGAGCAACTCCGGGATGAATCCATCGAAATCCCCGGGTGGTTAATTTCAACCGGTACGATTCGTATACTTGCCCTTTTAGCTGTTTTGCGAAATCCCGATCCGCCACCTCTCGTTGTGGTGGAGGAGATCGAAAACGGATTGGACCCGAGAACGATTCACATGGTTCTTGATGAGATAAGAACTGCCGTGCAGGATGGACAAAGCCAGGTCATTCTGACAACTCATTCGCCTTACCTGCTCGATCTCCTGCCCCTTCAGACACTGGTTCTCGTTGAGCGGGAGAATGGCGGTAACCCGGTCTTCTGGCGTCCTTCAGACAGCGAAGAAATCCAGGAATGGGCTAAACGATTTGCCCCTGGGCAGCTATATACCACGGGTCGATTCAAGCGGGAGGCGAGGTCATGAAAGTCGGCTTCATCGTTGAATGTGGCCCTCAAGGGGCAGAAAGCAGGGTCATCCCGCACCTTGCCAGGATGATCGAAGCAACATTGGAAATTGTAGATCCAATACCTCTTGAGAACAAACGGCTACTTAAGCAGGACTGTGGCAGGTGGGCCAAAGCGTTGCTTGATCTTGGCTGTGCCCGTGTCCTGGTCATCTGGGATTTGCTACCGACTTGGGGTGAATATGAAGGCAGTGGGTGTCGACATGATGACAAAGAAGCAATATTCGAGTCGTTGAAGGATGCAGGAATTGCCCCAAACGATAACCGTATTCGGCTTGTCTGCATCGAGAAAATGCTGGAGGCGTGGTTGATTGCCGATGAGAGGGCGATATCGGATCTTCTTTCGACGGCTGCCCACAGGATAAAGATCAGGCGGCAAAAATCTCCCGAATCTATTTTGGATCCAAAAGCAGCTTTAATGACCCTTTTCGGCAAGTCCGGTGGGCGTTTTCGTCGCTATGAAGATAGAATTCATGCAATCCAGATCGCGCAAAAAATCCAGAACTTGACGCGTCTTCAAAGACTTGAGTCGTTCAGGCGGTTTGGAGAGAAACTGATCCGTTAAGAATGAAAGCCTGAAGGCTAAAAGCACCAGGAAAACAACACGTTGGTGCAAAGAGAAATAAGTGCTGACAGTGAGGCAGTGCGGGAGGCCCTCATCAACGCGCTTTGCCATCGCGACTATGCGAGCGTGGGGACGGTTCAGGTTCGGATCTACGACGACCGTCTGGAAGTCTGGAACCCGGGCCTCTTGCCGCCGGATTTAACCATTGAGGCCCTCTACCGTCAGCATGCATCCCATCCGCGAAACCCTCGGCTGGCGCATGCTCTTTACAGGGCTCGCTTAATTGAACACTGGGGTACAGGCACCCTGCGGATTATCCGCGCCTGTGAAGGGTCCAACATCAAGGTTGAATTTTTGATTTATTGTCTGCCTGCAGAAAAAAATCCCTCTCCAAATTGAGGGGGTCGGTAAAGAGGTCGGTGAAAAGGTCGGTAAAAGGGTCGGTGAAAGCCTTTCTCCAAAACAGCAGGAAATAATTTGGGGTCAGGCATCGGTAATAAGGTATTCTGATTTTTTAGGGAAGGAATGGCCAGTCCCAATATCCCCTGGAGTTCCCAATTCGATTTAGGTTTCCCCCACCTCGGCCAGTTTCAAGGCGCGATCGGTGAGTTTTTTCTCTTTCTCGAAAGCAGTCCGGCAGACCTCGGCCTCTGTCCTATTCAGAAAATCGCATAGCGCAGAGGGCATCCACCCGTGGTCCCGCCTTAGGGGACCACGGAGGACAGGTTACGCATAGCGTCACTCGTCACTCTCTCCCTCCTATTGAAACCGAACCTCCCCCAGCACCCTTATGGCAGGGTGATTACCCCCTGTCTTGTCTCCTTATCGAATTCCCTCCGCTTCATGCTTCAAAAAGCAACTGCAAAAATCCTTCCGCCCTTTCGTCTTCGACCTCTATCCATCGATTCCCTCTATTTGCCATTTTCCTCCCCATTGACTCTCCCCTGCCTCCTCGATCATGGATTTGTGTTCAGAAACCCGAATATTGCTATGTGATAGCATTTTATGCTATCATTTAGGCCATGAAGGCAAAGCACCGCCGCACGCTCGAAGCCATCTTCTCGACGCCAACCCGTGGTGGCATAGTGTTCTCGGACGTCGAGGCACTGATTCGTGCCCTTGGCGGAGAAGTCCGCGAAGGGGAGGGATCGCGGGTTGTCTTTGAGTTGAAAGGCAGCCGGATGTATTTGCATCGCCCCCATCCGGGCAAAGAGGCGAGAAAGTATCAGGTTGAAGAACTGCGGGAGTGGTTCAATAAGCTGGAGGTTCGATCATGATGAATGTGATGACATACAAAGGCTACAAAGCCCGCATCGAGTTCGATCCGCGTGACAACATCTTTGTAGGGCGGATTTTAGGAATTCAGGACGGTATCAGTTTTCATGGCGCGACAGTCGCAGCTCTCAAAGAGCGTTTCGCAGCTGCCATAAACCACTACCTTGCCGACTGCAAGGCAATGGGGCGCAAGCCGGAAAAACCGGCCTCGGGCACACTCATGCTTCGCATCGCGCCGGAGACACATGCCAAAGCGCTTGTGATGGCCCGTGCATCGGGCAAGAGCTTGAATCAGTGGGCAGATGAAGTGCTTGCCAAGGCAGCGCATTCGACGCGGTAAATGTCCTTCGGTAGCTTACGGAATTGACTTTTCGGTTACGTGGAATTGCACCCACCTGGCGAATGCAAGTAGGCGAGGAGGACATAGTTCAAAATATCCACAATTTAGAGCATAGAAACCACCCTTATTTCCCTGCCAAGAATCCTAAGGCAAACGCGGCCAACCCCAATATTCCCTGAAGTTCCCAATTCGACTTTGGCTTGCCGACTTCGGCCAGCTTCAAGGCGCGATCGGTGAGTTCCTTCTCTTTCTCAAAAGCGGTCCGAAAGACCTCGGCCTCTCTCAGATGGTAAACACGCGAGAGGCGTTAGGCGTCAGGCGCAAGGGGTAACTACTAAAAGGACAGAGATTAATATGTTCACCGCCCACTGGTCCTGGAAAAGAAGGACTTCGTTCGATGCACAGAGGTCACGGAGGACTGCCCGAAGAGATACGGTTTCCTTTTTTTGTCCGGTCGGTCGAGGATCCCGGTGAAGTATACCGGGCGTGACGACCGAACAAAAAGCCCTCGCCCTTCGGGGCAACGGCATCAAAGCGACATTTCCTTGGGCACAACAGGGGAGTATCCTCGCTTCTTGAATCTCTTCGCCAGGCGATCGAGATCAGTAGAAGGAGGAAGGGCTAAATGGCCCTTGGATAACTCATTGCTTTTCTTGGAAAAAGGTTGTTATCTCACGGGTAGTCAGAAAGCGGTTTTGGGGGAAACCTTCAAAAGGGATAAACGCCAAGAGGCCGAAACCTCCTTCAGGTTCCTGCTGTTGAAATGACCGGGATGGAAGCCACGAGATTGCTGGTGATCCGTGTGGAAGAAAGCCCCATCAAACCTGTCTGGGCTTTCGGACGGCCGGTCAAACGGGTCGGGCGAACCAACCAGTACTTAAAACGGGACGAGGCACATCGGCTCATGACGATGACCACAGGGCGAACCTGGGATGCGTTGCCCTGCGAGAGGTTCACGGGAAAAGACATCGATCGGAAAGCCGTGCGAGACTACCTGCGACGGACCGGCATGAAGCTCTCTACCCCGCTCGATGATCTGCTCAAGAACTTAGGCATGCCTGAGACCAGTTCAGGTTTCTGTAATGCTGCGGTATTGCTGTTCGGCAAGCGTCCGCAGTCCTTCCTGATCGAAACTGAAGTCAAATGTGGGCGTTTCGAAGGAACCGACTCCGTCAATTTCCTTGATGAGCGAACGTTTGAAGGCAGTATCCTGGGTCAACTCGATGAAGCGCTGGCCTTCGTTAAGCGGAACACCCGGCAGGCCATTCGCATTACCGGAAAACCGGAACGGGAGATCGTACCGGAGTACCCTGATGAGGCAGTGCGGGAGGCCCTCATCAACGCGTTTTGCCATCGCGACTATGCGAGCGTGGGGACGGTTCAGGTTCGGATCTACGACGACCGTCTGGAAGTCTGGAACCCGGGCCTCTTGCCGCCGGATTTAACCATTGAGGCCCTCTACCGTCAGCATGCATCCCATCCGCGAAACCCTCGGCTGGCGCATGCTCTTTACAGGGCTCGCTTAATTGAACACTGGGGTACAGGCACCCTGCGGATTATCCGCGCCTGTGAAGGGTCCAACATCAAGGTTGAATTTTTGATTCGGGCCGGTTCATTTATTGTCTGCCTGCAGAAAAAAATCCCTCTCCAAATTGAGGGGGTCGGTAGAGAGGTCGGTGAAAAGGTCGGTAAAAGGGTCGGTGAAAGCCTTTCTCCAAAACAGCAGGAAATACTTAATCTTATAAAGCTTGATCCAAAAATCTCCGCTAAGCGTATCGCGTCCAAGATAGGAATTTCAACAAGAAAAACGGAGGATCACTTACGGAAGCTTCGGATCGGAGGTTTTCTGGAAAGAGTTGGCTCGCGCCGCGGAGGTTACTGGGAGGTGCTGGTTCGGTGACAGATTATTTCTTAAAACGAGGAAGGTCTTGCGGATTCCTGTTGATTATCCAAAATGAATTTCCAGTAGGATTGTTGATCGTTTCGAAACGTGACATCGGTGTCGTGAATAGTGTGTATTAAGCAAGAAATTCACAGAAGTAATTTGGAACCGTTTGAAATTAATAAGGAAGATAAGTGCCCCTATGAATACTATAATGTCTGGATAAGTTCAAGTTTTGGCTTCTTGTTGCCTCAATGAGGTGACGCTCAGCATAGCCATGTGAGGATTTATCCAGAAGTTATCCAGAATCATTCCGGGTAAGAGTCTGGACATCTTCGAAACCATTTGAATTGTTTAGATCTTCTCAACGTGACAGATCGATGAAAATGGCCGGGTTTGCTGTCGCTCTGATTCCACGGAATCCTGATTTTCCAGGTACCCTTCGCAAAGCAAGTGAAGGTACTGGGTTCTCCCGTTTCTGGGCAATTGGTGACGTAAAGATTCTGAGTAATTCGCTTCTTGGATTGCTTTGTTCAATACGTTGTCCTGGTCGGGTAATTGTGCAGACCTACGATTTAGCTCGTGCACTTCGAGACGCGGGAGTACCTGTAATCGGTGGCTTTCACTCTCCCATGGAGAAAGAATGTCTAGATTTCCTTCTGCGCGGCAAACAACCCGTTGTCGTGTGTCCCTCCCGAAGCATCACCAACATGCGTATGCCTTCGGCATGACGAAAAGCTTGTGTTGAAGGAAGGCTTCTCATTCTATCGCCTTTCACCTCCGGGCGGAAACAACTGACGGTATTGCTTTGCCGGTTTCGTACAATCTGGATATGGACGGCAAAACAAGAGCCGCCAACGGCATCTGGACGCGTGGAGCATATGAATTCCCCTGATCCTGTTCCCTGAAGGTGACATAGGGCATTACAATGCCCCGGACTCTTTGAGCAGTAATTGAATCTGCAAATCTTTTTCCTGCCATAGCTGTTGGACCCATAGCTGAAAAGCAACCCGAAAGTTATTATCTCCTTCGTAATCACCGCGCAGAAGATGCTTCGGTATTTCTATGTTCTGAAAGCGCACAATCACACGTTTGAGCTTGCCGCAGAGGAACTCCCAGAAGGTTGGGATGCCGTCGGGGTAGACGATGGTAATATTAAGCAAAGAATTAAATTTGTCGCCCAACACGCTTAAAGCCAGCGCTATACCACCGGCTTTCGGGCGCAATAAGTATTGGTAAGGTGATTCTTGCCTGGCGTGTTTTGACTTGGTAAAGCGGGTACCTTCAAGAAAATTCATCACGCTGGTGGGAATATTTGCAAACTTCTCGCAGGACAGGCGGGTTGTGTCGAAATCTTTTCTCTTCTGCTGGGGCTGCTTTTTCAAGTATTCAGCGCTATGGCGTCGCAGGAAAGGGAATTCAAGCGCCCACCAGGCAAGACCCATCACCGGCACCCAGATAAGTTCACGTTTTAGAAAGAATTTCATCAAAGGAATACGGCGATTCAGCAGATGCTGCATTACAAAAATATCCACCCAGGACTGATGATTGCTAACAACCAGGTACCAGCCGTTATAATTGAAATCCTCCACCCCCTGCACATCCCATTTGGTGTTTTGAGTCAGGTTCATCCACCCGCTGTTACAGGAGATCCAGTTTTCGGCAAGCCACAGAAAAATGCGGTCAAAAATACGGCGCATAGAATTAAAAGGTAAGAGAAATTTCGGAATGGAAAACGCGAAGATAATAAAAGGCCAAAACAGAACATTTAGACTGAAAAGCAGCGATGCAATTATTCCCCGCGCCAAGGAAGGCAAAAAGCTAAGCATATCTATTCAGCCTCCAGGGATGTTGTGTGATGTTTGATCATTCGCATCAGTTAGAAAATGACCCTAAATACCTCCTCTCCCCTCCGGGGGAGAGGATTGAGGTGAGGGGGAAACCCGCAATGTCCCACCCTCACCCTCTCCCGCCAGCGGGAGAGGGAAATTAAAGGAGATTTTCATGGTTCGAGGGTGCCCTCCGGGCATGGGGCATTATGTAGAAAATAGCAATTCCTGGGTAAGGGTTAGGGTAAGGATGCCAGTTTGGTCAATGGGTTAGGTTGCTGGTCCTAAGGAAATTAGCCCTTACCCCAAGACCTAACCTAAACCGGCTTCCTAACCCTAACCGTAACCTGCAATAATTTTCATGGTTCGAGGGTGCCTCCCGAGCATGGGGCATTAGTTTTTAATCCGGTCAAAGAATTGATACCGGTACGATACCAAAATGTTATCAGCGTCTCTCGACGGTGGCTATAAATGTGAAGCATACAAATATGTTTCTATTCTTGAAATGCATGATTTTATAGGACTGCCATGTTATTTTGGGATGATCAATAGGAATATAAGATGAAAATGATAAGAACTTGCTTTGGGATGTGAGATGAGTCGAATATAACAAAAAAATGAGTAGTGTGTCAAGAAGATAGATCCACGAGCCATTTGCGATGTCGTTCTTTTTCGAAAAAGGGGGGGCGGTAGGAGGGGGGGCACGGTCGGCATAGAGAAATATTTACCGGCCTCGGGAATACAGA
>Ga0209777_10003963_pt1 | contig 17846 bp, 22 predicted proteins | sample FrelakmetHBP12HB_FD_187147 | JGI IMG/M metagenome (GOLD analysis project Ga0209777, IMG submission 187147) | Freshwater lake sediment microbial communities from the University of Notre Dame, USA, for methane emissions studies -HBP12 HB (SPAdes)... | ecosystem: Environmental > Aquatic >...
TTCTCGACAAACCAGTCGTCATATCTGGACTTCTCCGTCACCTCTACCTGGACGACTTTGGAGTCGTGCACCTTAATATTGATGGCCCCGTACTTTATCTTTTTCACTGAGTCGAGTATTTCCCGTATGATATTATAGTTGGCAATGTCTTTATTTGACTGATATGTGCTCATTCGTTTCCTCCATAAAAAAACCCACTGACCGTGTATTGCCCGGCAGTGGGTATTTTTTCTCTATGTTGTAATTATTTACATAAAAAAACCCATCTGCCCCCGAAGGTACACATACACATGCAACACATCATCATGTGGTTAGTAAAATTAGTATTCGTGTTACTGCGCATAGGATTACTTTCTTTATTGCGATTCATTAAATGCTGTAGGTAACAGCTGCTTCTGATTTATTATGGTGCTTCTCAACAATATCCTTAAGCGTTATTGATTCTAATATCTCTGAAATCTTATCGGCGACTTCCTTCCATACATCCCTTGCAACGCAAGACTGATATTTTGAGCAGCCGCCCGGCTTTTCAACGCATTCAACAAGCGTCAGCGGTCCCTCTAAAGAATGGACAATTTCTTTTATGGATATATCTGAAAGCGGTTTAGCTAATACATAGCCGCCGTGCGCGCCGCGGATTGATTCAATAAGGCCCGCGGATTTAAGCGGATTTATCAGGTGCCATAAATACTTTTCGGTGATATCCTGTCGCTTAGAAATAGCCCTAAGAGAGACCGGCCCCTCCGCGCAGTGCAGGGCAATATCCAGCATTAAGCGGACTCCGTAGCGTCCCCTGGTTGATAATTTCAATGTAACAACCTCATCTTATATGTAACTCTAATACATCTACTAACTTTATAGACATTATACTTGCTAAAAAACTTTTGTCAAGAAATTTTAACAGAAACTTTTACCTGCCATTAAACCATTAAAAAGTGCTGCCTTGATCAGCCCGGTATATATATTTACAGGTACTTACATCAGGCTGCTGATACTGATTATAATTTAATTACTTTGGATGCTCCGGTCATCCGCCCCATGATCTCAAGGGCATTGGAAATAGTGCCGACCTGCACCTTGTCCCGTATCTTGAAAAAATCAAGACAGGTCCCGCAGATCAAAATAGAAAAGCCGTAATCCTTAAGCTTGTTGAGAACCTCCAGCGCATATGACCCCGTGACTGCAAGCTTTACCCCGTTGCTGATTAATATGATTGAACACTTTTTATGGGGCAGGGAAAGTGCCGCGTTCAGGAAACCGTTTACCAGAACCTTCCCCAGCTCGCGGTTAGAGCCGATGTGATCAGCATCAAACAGGTAGACAATCTCCCCTTCCGGTACGGAACAGGTGGTCTCAAAAGTTGCAGCCTGCTGCGCTGCGCCGGCCTTTTTTACAATCGCTACGGTAAAACTGCCGGCCGCTTCTGTTGACGTTGCTGTGCAGCCCTGGCTTTCTGCAAGCCGGACCACATTGTCCCGGGAGTTTTCCGTATCCACCAGCACCAGAATTTCACCTTCCGGGATGTCCTCAAGGGCCTTTTTCGCCAACACCACCGGCTGCGGGCAGGCTAGGCCCCGCGCATCCACTCTCTTCTTTTTCATGTTTTTTCACCTCACGTAGTGCGTGGTTCAAGCATTTCCATAAACGCCCGTATCCGTGTCCTCATCTGGCCCTCGTCCCCCTGCGAATAATCAGTTTCAACCGCCATGTACGGGATATGCTTCTCCTGCCGGACAAATTCTTTAATCCGGTATGTCTCAACATTGTAGGTGTGACATGCCTGCAGCACCACATCAATCACCCCGTCAACCCGGTATTCATCTATCAAGCGGGACAGCATGGTAATCCTGTTTTCATTGGGGCTCATGCAGGAGCAGGCGATATTCAGATATTTTTTTGCAAGCGCTTCATACGGGTCAGCCTGCTCATCTACCAGCTCCTCCCGATCCCGCGTGCCGCCGCAGTTTTCAAAACAGACGATGGTGCCGCCGCTCTCCTCAATGATGCGCAGCACCTTCTCGGTCGCGCCGCCGATCGGGCAGCCGGTAATCAGGATGCGCGGCCTGCCGGGCTGCGTCCGCAGCTTATTGTTTGTATAGGCATCTTTTATGGCGCTGATCAGGTCGCGAATAGTCTCAATCTGCTTTCTTTTGTCAAATGCATATCCGGAGCTGAATAAAACCCGGAACACCTCAAGTCCTGCCAAGGGCGGCGGGTCTAATTTTGAAAGTTCATAAAATTCCCTGAAAACACGGCGCTCCTCGTTTTTTTCCTTTATTGAGTCATTCAGTTTTTCATCGGTGATTTCCAGCCCAAGCTCTTTTTCAATACGCTCCTTGAGATACCGTATCTCTTTTCTCCAGTTAGTATAGTCTTCTTCACGGTTATTAGAATCAGGAAGCCGCATGACATGAACAGGCGTGATTCTGCCCAGGTATTCAAACATCTTTTTCTTCCCGTCGCAGGTGGTTTCACCGACCACCAGATCAGAGTAGAAAAAATACGGGCAGGTACCGGTGATGGCGTAGCCGTAGCTTGATTTAATGAGCGGGCAGAGGTTGCGCGGAAGATGCTTTTCAGCCGGTGCTATGGGCTCCTCTTTCATACCGCAGAGCGATACCGGCAGGGCCCCTGACGCTGCAATCACCTCGTATGGAGCGAACAGGCAGTAGGTGCCCACCACCTTTTTACCTGACTTCTTTAGCTGCTCCATCTCACTGAAGCCGTTTTCCCGGGCTCTGCTTAAACTCTCGATAAAACCTTTTATGGATTCCATGACGTACCTGTTAATGAGCGCTCACATTGTGTTCGCGCGCCGGCGCAGTCATGCTTTTGCGCAGCAGCGCGTTCCATCCGGTCAGTGCCGCGCCGACGGCTCCGGCAATCTGGGCGTGCGGAGACACGAACAGCTTTGCTCTGATTTTTTGCTCGATTAATTCTTGTAAGACCGCGCTCCGGGATGCCCCACCGGTGAAGGCGAGCTGCTGCTCCATGGTTACCCTGCCCAGAAGTGTTACTGCTCGGCTTGCGATAGATTCAAGGATGCCCCGCGCGATTGATTCCTTGGAAGCGCCCCGGGCAAGCAGGCTGATCACTTCGGACTCGGCAAACACCGTGCACATGTTCGTAATCGTCTGCGCTTCAGCCCCGGCTGCCATCCGGTCAAGATCCTGCACCTCGCCGCCGAGAAGATGGGCCATGACTTCAAGAAATCTTCCCGTCCCTGCGGCGCATTTGTCGTTCATCACAAAGTCAGTGACACTTCCCTGTTCATCGAGGCTTATTGCTTTACTGTCCTGGCCGCCGATATCAAGCACCGTGCGAACGCTATTGTTTAAAAAAAACGCGCCCCGGCCGTGACAGGCGATTTCAGTGATTGCCTGGTCCGCAAAATCAGCGAGTGCCCGGCCATAGCCGGTGACGATGATTGACTGAATGCTCTCCCGCTCAATGCCGCTCTTGCCGAGAAGCCTTTCCAGTGCTTCACAGGAGGCATCCCGCGGGCTCCAGCCCGTGGGGATAATGACGCTTTCAATGATGCCGCCGTTAAAGATAACAGCCTTGGTCGCGACAGAACCTATGTCAATGCCGACTGAGTACATGTTTTTAAATAAAGCTGGTTTGAAGGTTTGAAAAATACACTTCTATCGTCAACGTCTTTTACAATCATGCAAGAGAGTGGTCATTGCGGGCGAAGCGAAGCAATCTCACTATTCTGTTTTATCATTGTCTATATCGCTTCTACTTTGTTGTGCAGGACATCCGGCAAGGAGTCAATTCGATAATATCTATACGCGGGGGTCGGGATATAGACACTTACAATAGTGGGGCTGAATGCGGAATAATAAAAAAGGGAGGATAGGAGGCTACATTGAAATCAGTGTGGATTAAAATGGGGAAAGTTTCCCTGGATTTCCTTTATTGTTTTCATCGTTGCAAGATTGTACCTCAATTACGCACCCTGCGGCAAGCATTCATCGCCTGCTCATGAAACAAATTACGTTTCCTGCCGCATGGCTTCGAGTGCTTTCCGGTGACGCGGGCAGAATTCATAGGGGGATGAAAGCTGGGCGTGAATGAGCTCGTGCTGCCAGTGGGCATTGTAGAGCCGGCAGTTCGGGTCATCGCAAAAGGGGTCACCGGTAAGATGATAAAAGAGCGCCTGCATGCAGTATCCCTTTATGACCCCGGTGAGCCGCGGGTCATCATAGACCAGAAATTGCCCCTGGAACTGTTGTTCAAGCACATCGGGGGAAACCCCCAGCTGCCGGGTCAAATAATACTGCCGTGACTTTGCCGGAGCCTCCACCAGCCCGGCCGTTGAGATGATGGAAGGGATGCCGTAGATACTGGTGCGGGCATGAAAGCGCAGGTCATCAAAACTCCAGGTGCTGAACAGCTGATTGGTGAGTACCAGATGAAGCGTGTGCGCTCCGCGCCCATCCTCCGGAAGCAGTTGATTAAAGAGATCTAATAGCCGTCCGCCGTCATATAAAATGCCGGCAGGCTGCCTGGCCCTGTTGAGGAGCCGTCTCTTTTCGTACCCGACTTCCCCCGGCAGCGGTACGGTCGTTCTATTTTTCTGTCGCGGATCAATAACTTTTATGCCGGCAAATTCCCGGGCAATAGTTTCGATGTCTCTATGGTGTGTATCACCGTGTTCATTGATTATAAAGTATTGGAGAAACTCAGCATGCGCCTGGACGCTCGTGCCGGGAACTGCCTGCCGCAGGTAATCAGAAATTTCTCCAATATTCAGGCTGTTGTTAAAACTGCCATCATAAATATGCAGTGCCGTAAGGTTCAATGATGCGGACACAACCTCTCTTCTATTGTTTACCAAGTTTTTCCAGCACCACTTCGGCGCCGCGTTTGCCCGAGAGCAGCATGGCTCCGAACGTCGGCCCCATGCGGGGAAGCCCGTAGGTGGTTGAAACCGCCATGCCGATAACAACCAGGCCGGGCACTAATTCACCGGTATGCTCCACGATGAGATCCTCTGACTTCTCAACCCACATTGCCCCGGTCCCGATAGTCTTTACGATGCCTCGCTCTTCCAGTTTTTTTACCACGGCTGCATCATGCCCTGTGGAATCAACTACAATCTTTGCCTCAAGCGCCACCGGGTCCACGCAGGTGATCTGCCGGGGAAGCGCCTGGACCGGTGTCCAGTTTATCACCACGCCGGCCACCCGGTTGCCCTCGCGCAGCACGACATCCTCGAGCACGGTCATATTGGCAAACTTCACCCCTGCATCACAGGCAGCTGCTATCAGCTTGGAACAGGCATGGGGCCCGTCCGCCACGCACAGCCCCGGCTGCACTTCCTTGAAGGGGATGCCCAGCTCAATGAGAACTTTCTCCCCCGGCGCCCGGACCGTTAATTTATTCATCAGGTAGCCGCCAATCCAGAAGCCGCCGCCGAGGTAGTTGTTGCGCTCAACGATCAGGGTTTTGACGCCCTTAAGTGCAAGCTCTCTTCCGCACATCAGGCCGCTGGGTCCGGCACCGATAATGATACAGTCACTTTCAACATACTCGTTGAACTGACTCATGAACTCCCCGACGATAGCCCGCGTTACTTCCTTTTCTCCTATTGGTGCAAAAATCTCTTTTGTTGCCACGTGCGTTCTCCCTTTCTTGAGCGATGTTTCAGATACTGTCGTGTAATGAGGATTTGCCTTTGGTCTTCTTTGAATCAACAAGGTCCTGTAATGTTATTGCGGCAAGGACCTTTTCAATTTCCCGTTTCAGTTTACTCCATACATCCCGTGAGCAGCAGGTTTTTACCTGCGGGCACGTCCCGGGATTATCAACACAGTCAACCGGCGCCAGAGAGCCCTCAAGAACCAGCACAATATCCTTCAGTGTTATCTTCTTTGCGGGCCTGCTTAAACTGTAGCCGGCCTGACGGCTGCGCGTGCTCCTGATCAGCCCGGCCTTGCGCAGGGAGGAGAGGAGATGGTCCAGATACTTTGCAGAGATAGCCTGGCGCCGCGAGATGTCTTTCAGCTGGGTGGCGCTGCTGCCTTTGTTTTGGGCAATATCAATCATTGCCCGTGTTCCGTAACGACTTCTGGTTGATAACTTCATAGCGCCTTATAATCTATTAATCTACTTGATTTATAGATTAATATATAAAAGCTCGCGCGCCGTCAAGATATTTTTATCGCTATTATTTTCTGGGAAATACAGAAATACAGGGACTTCCCGTATTGTTTTATAAATAAAATTAAAATAAAAAATCAGGGGAATTATCTGATCCTGAGAGAAAGCGGTGAATGGATATTCGGCTGAGAGATGAGAAGCAGTTCCCCTCCTCCTAACCCGGACAAGCCGGAACCACTGTGAACTGTAAAGACAAAAAATAACAAAAAAGATTGAATTTGGAACTCAGGAACTCACAAAGGGAAAAACAAAACTTTTCTGATTTCTTGAATTCTAGATTTTTTAATTTTTCCTCACATTTTACAAGAAATTTAATCTTAAGGAGCCTAATGTTTAAAACTGCATATATATCCAAGGGGGAAGTGGAGTCAAGATAAATCCGGGAATCGGGGTAGGTAAGTAGGTGAATGGGTAAATGGGTGAATCGGTGAAGCCAGGGTTAGAAAATAATCGATTGCACTTTGCTTAATGCGAAAAAAGTAAAGGGGAGGCACCAGGCCTCCCTTTTACTTTAATCCCCTCCTCTTCATCATATCTGTGCGCATTACGGTTCCAGAGAAACCCGCAGCTGATAAAAATACTTGGGCGAAAGTGCGGAATAGGCAACGCCGCAGTAAACCCAGACAAAACCATACGGCGCGTCATCATCGCCGATTTCTATTATCTGGTCTATCATCCCCTTTGATGTGCCGAGCCGGTAGATGGGAACAGTGCCGGCGCTTGAATTTGCGCTGCCGAGCATAAAGATACTATCTCCGGGATAATCATCTTTTTTTAATGAAATGCCCAGCGTACCCTTGCCCAGGACAAAGATAAAAAATTGCGGGCACGCGGGGAAACTGTTTATCTGTCCTATATCAATACTCTGCGTCATGCCGGGCAGGACATAATTCACATTAAACAGGGTGTTAATTTCCGCCATGGCCCGTTGCCCCGGCAGCAGCAGAAGTATTGCCAGTATCCCCGGCACGATGATCATCCGCCGGCATATAGTACCATTCAGCATTATGACTCCTTAACCTGACACAGCTTTTAAAGAAGAGCCGCAGAATGCCGTTGAGATTGGCCGATTTCCGCAGCTCTCTATATTCCCCGCGCGAACAGGGTTAGTTTACGACCTTCACCGTGATGGTGACCGGCGTGCCATCTAACGGCGCTACGCTCGGATTGGCGAAGTATCGCCACGCGCCGCCATCCAGGGTTGCAAGCTGAAAGTTGTTGGCCTTGGCATTGCTGCTAACTCCGGCCGGGCAGCTGTAGAGACACATTAAACAGCCGGTGCTGTCCGAGGGCGGGCTTGCAGTATCTTCTGTTGCGCGGTTCCCGCCAAAACGGATCTCCAGCCCGACATTTGCCTGCGTTTCCGAACCGGCTGGTATCTTTTCCTGGAGAAATTCATTGAGCGGATACGTCTTTACCGCGCCGCTCCAGGTTATTGATGCTTCAAGCACCGTTCCCTTGGTGTAAGTGCCCTGGTCTCCATAATTATCTCCGGTAACGTTGTTTCCGGCAGCAGCTCCAAGCTTTAACAGTCCCTGGTAGAATTGGTGGGGTGAAACACCGGTGGTGAACATGGATATGTCCTTATTGGACCCGTCTTTATGCACAATTAAATGCCAGGTGCCTGCCGTGGCAGGAGTTGCATGATATATTGCATGGAAGGTGAGTGTCCCGGCGCTCGCGTCATAATAGAGATTATCATGAGAGAGCGGGTCATTGTAATCGTCGTCCGGCAGCAGCTGGTTGCAGGCGGAAAGTGACAAAAGCAGCACTGACATCACCGCCAGGTAACAATACATTGAACCTTTTTTCGTCTGTCGAATCATAAGGTTTCTCCTTTAAAATAGTATTTAATTATTCTTTAATCCTTATCCCCGCAATGGCGTGTTACAGCATCGGACATTTCCATTGGTTACTGTGCTATCCTCCTTTCTCTATATAATCAGTTTGATGGTACTCTCCAGAGCTTTCATGAATGTCCTTTATGTAAAGTATAATGGGGGGAAGGCCGGGTTCGGAGTCGAACCGAACAGCACACTTGCTCAGTGCACTCAACGGGTTTGCAGTCCGCGGGGAGCCCGGCTCCCGATACCGGCCGCGTGTTTCTTGTGACGCAGACTATTATATTCCCCGACTCATCGTTGCAGTCAAATTGATAATCCCTATGTTCTGCAGCCGGGATATAGAAATTACCAATTTGTTTCTTTTGCCGGCTCCGGGTAAAATCTAACTATTGGTAAATCTATCAACTGGAGGTTACTATGCGTTACAGAAACGGAACAGGAACACAGACAAAGGGAATCGGGATCTTTGTTGTACTCGTACTGCTTGCGTGCTCGCTCACGGCCTGCACCAAATCCATGACCATGGAGCAGCTGCAGCAGGCCATCATTGCCGGGGATACGGCCCCTGATAATGAAGAACGGCTGCTGGTGGTGGATGTGCGAACCAGCAAAAATTTTATAGAAGGTCACATCCAGGACGCACTTTCCGTACCGCTGTCAATGATCGCCCAGGGGGATGCTCCGCTCTATACCAACAGCTATGATACGGTAAGCCCCGACGCTGCAACCGGCATAGAAAACTCCTGGCTGGCGCACATGCTTATCAACCAACTGGTGAATGACTTCAGCTCGACGTATGTGAATTCACGGATTGTATTTTATGGCGCAACAATAATCGACGGCATGAAGGCAGCCCGGATTGCTCAAAGCGCGGGATATAAAAATGTTTCATATCTCAGCGGGGATTATTCCTCATGGAGCGGAAAATACAGGGACCTCACAAAAGAGTTTTATGATGGCGTAGAGTCGGTTGATAAAGCCGCAGGTTCTTTTATCATGACCGGATTTATCAATAACTCAAATTTTGAGATGGTATCCACCCGGGGGACATGGCACAGTATTGTCTTTAAAGGTGGCGGAATGCATGATTTCAGCTTCTTCCAGTCCAATATGGCCCCGTTCTGCTTTCAGGAGCTACTCACCTGGCTTGGGGCAAGCCCGGAAGGTAATATGGCAGACGGGATTAATATCAGTAACATCCCGGACACTGAACACACCAATGGACAGCAGGTCACATACGCGGTCTCATGGGATGGGGCAGGAAAATACTACCCGATTGCTGATGTGTGGGAAGAGAAGCCCTCCCTGTACCAGCCTGATCCGAACGCATTTGAGCAGCTGGGTATTGAGCCGCGGATCGGCGGAACCAGGGAATCAAACATCAACTGGAATTCCGGGTGTGTTTTCTGCCTGTACTCCTGCACGGTCGGTATCACCAGCAACGCTAAGACAAATCAGGCTACCTGGTATGCTGATGGCGGAATATATGATACAACTGATGACCCGAGAAACATTTTTGCAGGGCGTTTCTTTCCTCGCACGGATATTCTGCCGGGGGTAGGCACACAGGTAAAATTCAAAGTCAGCATAGTGAAATCAGGACAGTGACATCAATTTAGATCGCAAGGCATCTATCCCCTTTAGCCTGTTCAGCTTAACAGGCTGAGGGGATTTTTTTAAGGCTATTATAAAATGTCTTCCCCATCGATATCTAACCTTGCAGATTCAACAAGACCTGACAGCAACGGGATTGTCAAAGGACTTGCCATGGTCAGCCTGGTAGCCTTTGCTATTTTAGAATTTTATTTCTTCAAGATTAACTACAACCCCGCCGGCTATGCCGGGGCAGCGCTGCTCATTTTTTTCGGCCTGTGGCGGATTGATAATGAAAAGGACCCCTATCAAAAGGCGCGCATTATAACCATCCTGTCGCTCTACGTGCTGCTGTGGCTGGTTATCCCGCTTGCCTTCAAGGTTCAGGTGCCCATCCTGGGCGGCGAGTGGGGGAGTTTCCCGGCGATACACACCATCGGGTCGCTTGCATTCTTCATCTACATGGGGGTCGTGCTTCTGTTCGGCAAACGGGTTGACTGCGGCTGGTGCTGCCCGTGTGTCACAGCGCGGGAAACCATCGGCTATCCGTTCCGGGATAAAACCCCACGAAACGGACTGTGGTGGAAGCTCAGGCATTTGAAATGGCTTACGCTATCGCTTCTTGTCGTGTATCTTGCCCTCATGGTTATTGACGCGGGCACTGCCTATAAACGGGCGGGGAAATTCTATTATGACGTTGTCACCTACGGCTATTACTCAAGCTTTTTGCTCATCCCGCTCACCGGCAATCGGAATTTCTGCCGCGTTCTGTGCCCGTTTGCCGCGCTCTGGGGAGTCCTGAGCGTTGCAGGGTTGTACCGGATCAAGGCAAAAAAGGAAGAATGTATTGCATGCGGGAAATGTGACCAGGTTTGTGATATGGGGATACCTGTCACGCGGCTGGTCAGCGAGAAAGGAGAGATTCGCATCATAGAGTGCATGGGATGTGGCAGGTGTGTTGCTATCTGCCCAAAACACGTGCTCTCATTCTATTCTGCGGCAGGATTTTTTAAAAACCTGTATCACCGGCTTTCTGCGAGATAGATTAAACGGCAATATAAAATTTATTACCCTTGGTTACCCTTGCCTTTTCTTTGCCGTATGCCCGCAAAATGTGTTATCATTCTATTCAGCCGCGGGCATTTTAAAAAACCTCTTCTATAAATTCATAAAGAGGTGAATAATGTCATAGAAGAACAACCGCGTATCAGTGCGCGCACGAAAGGATGTATCGAGCATGCTTGCATTCATGACCAAAACGCTCGCCAGCGTCAACGAAGAGCTTAAGGCGGGTAAAACGGTCGTCGTGACTTTTACCGGGCAGAATGCCGCTCCCCTGCCGCCGGCCTCTGAAGAAAATGCTCCTGACGTGCACGCGGTCACCACGGCCACCTTCGAAAGCTCCCTGCACTGCGTGCCCTGCCTGCTGCCGGCAAAATCCGAGAACACGAAATAGCAATTTGTTGAAAAAGTAGTTTTTCCCCAGTATGCGCGCTTTTATTTGAGCGCCTTCAGAGCAGCCGCGTAATCTGGCTCCTGCCCGATCTCGGGAACCTGTTCGGTATATATCACTTTCCCCTGCCCGTCAATAATCACCACTGCCCGTGAAAACAATCCTGCCAGCGGACCGTCCACAATCCGCACGCCGTAATCTTCACCGAATTTGCGCCGGCGCAGCTCTGATGCCGGGATCACCTGCTCAAGCCCTTCCGCGCCGCAGAAGCGCTTGAGCGCGAACGGCAGGTCAACCGACACGCAGAGCACCACGGTGTTTGCGAGCTTGGCGGCTTCGGCATTAAATTTTCGCACTGCCGTAGCGCACACCGGCGTGTCAATGCTGGGGAAGATATTCAGCACAATTTTTTTGCCGGTGAAATCCTTAAGCGATACATCCGCAAGATCGGTTCTGGTCAGAACAAAATCAGGCGCCGGCGAGCCGGCTGCGGGCAGCGGGCCGCAGGTGTGAATGGTGTTTCCCCTGAGCGTTATCTCAGCCATTATCTCCTCCTGTTAATTCGTTTTTTTGTAAAAGATTAAATTTGGAACTCAGAAACTCACGCTGGGGAAAAAGATACATTCTCCTGATTTCATGAGTTCCAGATTTTAATTATATTTTTTAAAACACCGAGCATTGCTTCCCGAAGGCATTCGGGATTCGATACGGTGGTTTCATGCATTCTCGCCGTGCTTTGCAAGAAATGATTTAAATTCTTTACAGAGCGGGGACGGGGTCTTTCTCCGGTTAAGGACACTGTAGAAGCTGCGCCGTATGTCTATGCCTTTGACCGGCACTTCCCTGAGCAGGCCGTATTCTTTTTCCCTGACTATCGCCCGCTCCGAGAGAAACGAGACGCCGATTCCGGCGAGTATTCCCTGCTTCACTGCCTCGGTGCTCCCCATCTCTGCGATAACCTTGAGACTGCGATAATCAACTTTCCGCGCGGCAAGGGCTTTTTCTATGGCAATGCGGGTGCCCGAGCCGTCTTCCCTCTGGATAACGGGAATGTGCATGAGGTCCGCGGGAAGGATAAACCCCCTGCCCCAGAGAGTGCTTTTCCGTGATGCTGCCAGGACAATTCTGTCCTCTACCAGCGTTTGATAGGTGAGCTGCTCTGATTTTATTTTTGCTCCCACAACGCCGATCTCAATCCGTCCCGCCGTGACCGCTTCAACAATCTGCCGGGTATCGCCGATGAGGAGCGTCACGGTTATCTCGGGGAACTGCTCTTTAAATGCGCCGATAAGGGCGGGAAGGATATACTCTCCCGGAATGGTGCTGGCTCCGACGCGCAGGTGGCCGGATTTTTTCCCTGCATAGTGGCTAAGGCTCTGACATGCTTTCTCTTTGAGACGGAGCATTTCCTGGGCATACTGGTAGAGCAGCTCGCCGGCATGGGTGGGCTGTATCTCCTTCCCCATGCGGTCAAGCAGATGCAGGTCAAAAAAGTTTTCCAGCGCGCTGACATGCTGGCTGACCGTCGGCTGGGTTAAATAAATCGCTTCCGCAGCCTTGGAAAAACTTTTCAGTTCGACTACTTTACAGAAAACTTCAAGCTGTCTTAAATCCACGCGAGCACCTTTCTGTTGCAAGATTCATTAAAAAATAACAGAGAACAGCGGTGAATGCAAAGTAAAGTTTCCGGCTTAGCTCAGGATAAGGTGACAAGCTGCGTTAATGGGGCAGGGGTGAGCCGGGCCATACGGCCGGCAAGCCGGCTGGCGCTGCAGGCTGCTGTTCGCCGGTGCGGAAAAGTTCTTCAGTATGGAAACGCGCCGGTCTCCTATGGCCTGGTGAGGGTGAGCAAAAATTCGTTTTCCCGCTCTTCCACGTTGACACCCCAGCCCTGCTGAACTGCCAGACGGGAGATGTTGTCACGCGCCGCAGCACTGTCGGCAAGCACCTCAATCGTGCCGCTGCCTGCCTCATTCATTTTATTGCGCGCCAGCAATACCGGCTGCGGGCATGAAAGCCCCCTCGCATCAATATGCTCTGCCATTGGTTTCTCCTTAAAAATCAGCAATCAAACTATCGGGCTTATCAGCTCAAACCCCGAATTCCGAATCCCTATTCCCCAACCCCTACGGTTTCTGCCGCATGGTGAACCCTATCATCAGGCATGCGACAAGCCCAATAACCACAAACAGCGGCCCCCACGGGCCCACGCCCTGCGGGCTGCTGGCAACCCCGAAATTATGGGCAAACCCGGCGCTGACGATCATGCCCAGGACAAACACCGCTGCATCGCCGTCTCCCTCACCGGAGAGGAACAGCTGCCGGCCGGGACAGCCGCCGGCAAGCGCGTAGGCAAGTCCGGCCAGGGCCATGCCTAAAAAGTTCCATGGCTGGTTGGTATGGGCAATGGGCTGACCAATAAACCCGGGATTGAATTGACCTAACAGGACATTGGTTATACAAGCCCCGAGCAAAAGTCCGGCAACGCCGCATGCCAGGTAATAGTCACGCACGAGAATAATATCGCGAATCGCTCCCATGGTGCAAAATCTTGTGCGCTGGGCAATTATGCCCACCATGAAGCCGAAGAACAGGCTTATTACAAGCGGAGCGTGCATTGAGCCGGGCCCCTTTTCGCTGAAGAACAGTGCGCCTGATTCAAACTTGGGCTGCAGAATAAGCAGAATCAATAACCCGACCATAATGACCGGCAGGATTAACCCAGCTGATGCATAGGTCTTCTGATTTCTGCCCAGATTGTAGCCCGACTTGATGAACAGAATGCCGGTCCAGATACCGGCAGCAAGGCCGGCTATTCCTACAATGGCATTGCCGTCCCCTCCGGCCAACCGCAGCATTGCCCGCCACGGACAGCCGAGAAATACCAGTGCCCCCACCATGGCAAAAAAACCGAGAATAAAACGAACGATCGGCGCTGAACCCGCGCGCGGTTTGAATTCCCTGAAGACAAGGGCGGCAAGCAGCGCGCCCAGCACCAGCCCGATAATTTCAGGCCGCAGATACTGAACAACGGCGGCCCGGTGCAATCCGAGCGCGCCGCTAATATCCCGCTCAAAGCAGGCAACGCAGATGCCCATATTGGGCGGATTGCCGAGCTTCTGCATCAGCGCCGCACCGCTTCCGATAATGAGCCCGGCAACAGCTATTGCGCCCCGGGAAGCAAAGATGTTTTTCATGAGTGAACTCCCTTTTAAAAAAAATAACCACAGAGAACACTGAGAAAAATATTAAATAAAAACAAAAAGCAGCCAGCGTTCAATACCGAAAACATTCGGTACTTTTGTTTGCGCCTCCCCTCTGTGTCCTGGTTTCATCTCTTAAACATACTTTGGCAAAAAGTATCACCGGCTACTTTTGCTCCCAAACCTGCAAAAGAAATACTTTTGGAGACCACAGAGAAAACCTCGGTGGCCTCAGTGGTTCCAATCTGAGCTATTTGCAGCATAATTTCAAATAGGTAATTTCTATACGCCCTGCGCACAGTATTGAAATTACTAATATGGCCGGTGCTGCATTGCCGCGGCACTGATAGTGCTTGCAAAGCCTCACGCCATATACTATGTTTTATATGGCAGCAACATCAACAGCAATGCTTTCAGGAGGGACAATGGCAGTCATAAAACAGCAGAAGATACCGTCTTCAATCATCCCGGTTTTTAAACAATCAGGCATTACCATAAAGCGCTTTAAATCCGTGACGGCGTTTGAGCGTGAGATGAAAAAATTTCTTGCGAGCAATAATGTGCTGCACCTGAGCACCACGAAAAACGATATACCGCGCACCACGCCCCTTGAATACCGCCTGTACGACGGATTCACCTTTTACATTCTATCCGAGGGGGGTGGTAAATTTAACAACCTGAAGGATAATAAAAACGTTTCCTTTTCGATTGCCGCGCCGTATCGCCCGGAAGAGGATTTCTGGGGCGCCCGGGGCCTGCAGGCGTGGGGCAAGGCCAGGGTCTACAGCAAGAAAACTGACCCGCGCCGGTTTGAGCGCGCCCTGCAGCGCATGAGGGTGTTCGACGCCCTCAAGTTGATGGGGGTGACAGAGCTTCCCCCACAATTCAATTACCGGGTTATTGAAATTACCCCGGATAAAATGACCTACAGCGCGGTGCGGGAGGGGGTCTTTAAAGTCACCTGGCAGCGCAAGGGATAATTTTTCATATTGCTATGATCGGGAGGTTGCAGCATGAAGGTATTGCCGAAAAAAGAGATCGCCAAGATTCTTAAAGAGAGAAAATGGGGCACCTTGATGGGGGTTGATAGAAAAAAGCCTTATGGTGTCGAGGTGGCGTACACGGTTCTCGGGAAGTACCTGTATGTCATTTTCAACCCTGCCGGCAGGATGGCGCGCTGCTTTAAAAATAATAAAAAGGCTGCATTCAAACTATGCACCGCTGATAATGAGCTCGCAAACTGGGAAGCGGTCATCGTGGAAGGAACCATGGAGCGGGTCATGGTCCCGGCAGACATCAGGCGGGCTTTCAGGGAACTGGCATTGAAGCTGGGTTATGATAAGAATTTATACGACAAGATGGCAGAGAAGTATGCCGCCAATCCGAAGATATCCCCGGTGCACCGGATACTGATTGTGGCCAGAGGCGGAAAGAGCAGCTCGTAAGGAGCTGTTCTTAAATGCAGAAAGCTGTTCAGCCTGTTAGCGTTCTGAAATCTCCAGCAGTATGCCGCCCGTTCCCTTCGGGTGGAGGAATGCAATGCGCGCCTTGCCCGCGCCATAGCGCGGCTTCTCATCAATGAGCCGGAAGCCCTTTGCTTTCAGCTCTTCAAGTGCCTGCTCAATATTATCAACGCGCAGCGCTATATGCTGGACTCCCTCCCCGCGGCTTTCGATGAACTTTGCCACCGGCCCGTCAGGGGATGTTGATTCCAGCAGTTCGATTTCGCTGTCACCGACCGGTATAAACCCGACCTTCACCTTCTGCTCTTCCACCACTTCTGTATCAGCCATCTTGAGCCCCAGCACATCCTGATACAGCTTGAGCGCCTCGTCCATATTCTTTACCGCAATACCAATGTGATCAATTTTCAGTACCTTCATAGTCTTCTCCTCTTCATGAAATAAATCCTAAATTTTAATTTCGAAATCCTGAATTAAAAAGTTCGAAGTTCAAAATCCAAATGCCAAATGAAATCCAAATACCAAAATCCAAAATAGACATCTTGCATTTGTCATTTGAGCTTTGAACTTCATTTGACATTTGTCATTTACTTTTTCTCAAGCGGTCCCACGATCAGCTCCACGCAGCTGTACGGGTCTTCTTCGCGGGCCGCTACTTTTTCCACCAGCTCTTCAAAGCGGCCGTTCTGCTTACTCTGTGACTGGACAAGGCGTGAAACCCTGCGCTCCACAAGCCTGATGATTTCGGTGCGGAGCCGCTCTTTTCTTCTGGCGGCAAGAGATCCGGAAATGGTGAGAAACTCCCGGTGCTCCTGAACCGCCTTGAGCAGGTCCTCTATTCCTTCATTCTGGGTGGCAGAGGTCTTTATAATCAACGGCCGCCAGGGGCCGGGTGCAGTATTTAAGTCAAGCATCTGCCTGATGGAAGTAATCAGGCCGTCAGCTCCTTCCCGGTCAGCCTTGTTGACCACGAAGATATCGGCAATCTCCATGATGCCGGCCTTTATTGACTGGATGTCATCGCCTGCTCCGGGCATCAGGACCACCACCGAGGTGTCTGCTGTTTTAAATATATCAACCTCGTCCTGCCCAACGCCTACCGTCTCTATGATCACAACGTCCTTCCCCGCGGCATCAAGGATTTTAGCAATATCTCCTGCTGCGCGCGAAAGCCCACCCATGCTGCCCCGGGTGCTGACGCTGCGGATGAATACATCCTGCTCGGTGATAATGTCGCGCATCCGTATGCGGTCGCCAAGCAGCGCGCCGCCGGAAAACGGGCTCGACGGGTCAATGGCAATAATCCCGACTTTTTTCTCCTGCCGGCAGAGCTGCAGGGTGATCTTATCAACCAGCGTGCTTTTGCCTGCTCCGGGAGGGCCGGTGAAGCCGATGGTGTAAGCAATGCCGGTATGGGGAAAAATGGACTGCATGGCCGCGGTTGCCTCCGGCAGTTCATTTTCCACAATCGTGATGAGCCGGGCAATGTCCCGGACGTTGCCTTTTAATACGCCTTCGATGATAGTCATGCGGGTGTGCTGAACGGGAAACCGCCGTTAGCAGGCTGTTGAAAAACACCCATCTGCTGCGTTGCGCTCATCCTTCGTCATTGCGGCGTACCACGCAGTACGCCTCATTCCTCTTGATTTCGCGCGCCTTGCATCTGAGCGTTTTTGACCAGCCCGAAAAACTATTTTTTCAACAACATGCTAGTTAACGTTCTCTTTGACAAAGTTGACGATTACTTCCGTAGAGGTTCCCGGACCGAAAACCTCCCTGATCCCGGCCTGTTTTAACCCCGGGATATCATCCTGGGGAATTACCCCGCCGCCCATCACCAGAATATTCTCTCCGCCCTTTTCCCGGAGCAGCTGGGTGATGCGGGGGAACAGGTGATTGTGGGCTCCGGACAGTATGCTCAGAAGAAGCGCATCCACGTCTTCCTGAAGGGCCGCGGTCACAATCTGCTCCGGGGTCTGGCGCAGCCCGGTGTAAATGACCTCCATGCCCGCATCCCTGAGCGCCCGGGCTATAACCTTTGCCCCCCGGTCATGGCCATCAAGACCGGGTTTGGCAACCATTACTCGTACTATTGTGTCTTTTCCCATGCTACCTCCAGCTT
>Ga0209777_10003964_pt1 | contig 17844 bp, 16 predicted proteins | sample FrelakmetHBP12HB_FD_187147 | JGI IMG/M metagenome (GOLD analysis project Ga0209777, IMG submission 187147) | Freshwater lake sediment microbial communities from the University of Notre Dame, USA, for methane emissions studies -HBP12 HB (SPAdes)... | ecosystem: Environmental > Aquatic >...
ACCGGGCTGTTTTTATCCTGCCCTAATCGGAGATAATCGGCAAGAGTCATAGTTGTATACTTCGACTTAGATATCGCATCACAAAGCTTTTCATATTTATTTAGTGTAAAATCCAAATTCGAAAATCCTTTAATATCAAACTCTAATAATATTTTCTCTTCAAGTTAAAACATTTCAATAACAATTTCCTATTTTTATGAAGCGGATCTAATCAAGGTTACTTAAATTGCATCAGCATCATGATTGGTATCAATTATGCTCTGGGTATCACGAATATACTTTTGAAGCATTGTTATTTTTTCTTTTGGATTCTTGAAAGGCCAACCGGGCGGTTTTTGACTGTTCCACATAGTAATTACCTTTTCTTTATATTTAATACTGGAGCCAATTACTCTCGCTGGTATTCCCATAACAATACAATTCGGAGGAACGTTGTTAATAACTACCGAACCTGCTCCTACTATTGAATTTTTACCAATTCTTACATTAGGCATTATTTGGGCATTAATGCCGATAAAGCAATTATCTTCGATCACAATCCGGCCAAAAATTCTTACACTAGCGTCCTCTTTTGAGACCATCCAACTAATACATGAAGTTTGTAACAATACACCCTTGGCAAGATATACATGATTACCAATGTCAACTAAATAAGGCTCACTTCCTAGCCAACGCACAACAAAGGAACAATCTTCACCTATCTTGGCTCCTTTTTTCCTAAAATATCGTACAATTGTCCGGTTAGTATAGAAAAGCGTTAATCTTAAAAATCTAAATAATGACAGTGAAGCACTTAAAAAATTTATTATTGTCTCCATAATTTGCGCTCCTTTTTCCTTGAGCGATTATTAATTATTTATATCTATATTCGCAAGTTCAAAAGCATAGGGATGAATGCCTAATCGTTTTATTTAGTTTATTAACTAGAATAATCATTACCATTAACTATTGCCACACTTTTTAATGTATCTCTATTATCTCCAAATATAATCAATAATTGGTCATGTATTGCAGGTATTTCCAAACGTAAATAATCCTAAATAAAAGGAGTTTGAATTTTTGCACCAAAGCTCCCTAACTATTAACATTTCTGTGAGAAGCATTTCTTCTCCTTCTCCAATTTTTGTCTAACCATTTCAACAATAAGAGGGTTCTCTTCAGTTTGGAGTCTCTGCAAGGCAATGTCACGATTCAAATTACCCTCTCTAACGAGGTTAGCTAATTCAAAAGCATATGGATGGAATCCTAGTCGTTCTTTATGGACTAAATTGGCATAGGAATTAAGAAGACAGTTGGTGGAATTGGCATCGACATCCTCCGGCCTTTTCCATCCAAAGCGTGAGATACTATTATAGATGGTTTCTATATTATAATCCAAGAAAGCCATCGGATTTATATTATAAGGAAAACGGAAAGATCCATTAAAATGGTTATCTTCTAGAAAATAGGGATTTATCTGGTCCCCTACAATCCGATAAAGCGGATTATAGAGGGTCTTTTGCATCTTTTTAATCATTATGGGGATATTTTTCATAATAGAAGAGGAGATGGGTGCCTGTCCGGGAGACCAGCCAAAGGCAATTAGAGGAATTCCTTTTTCCAAAGCCAGGCGTAACGCCGAATATTTTATTATTCCCATACAGGATGTACAAATGGCGCTGGACCTTTCCAGGTATTTCAAAGGATAGATTTCGTTATCAGCACAATAACTAAAAATTTTAGCTAGAACATCAAATCTGGGTTTTATCATAATATGGTCCACGCCTATTTTTTCTACCACTTGGCGAATATTTTCCAGAGTTTGCTTCGGAAGAAACCCATTATCAAAAGACACTGCCAAGACGTTTAAATTATACTTCTCCTTAAGAATGGCTAATGTATAAGCACTGTCCTTGCCTCCGCTATAGCACATAAGTGCATCATAGCTGGATCGGCCTTTATATTCCTTGATCAGGACATCAAACTTCCGTTCATATTCGACTTTTTTTGCCTGGTGATATTCCATGTCATTAAATTCCAGGCAAAATTTACAGACACCTTTATCATTTAAGTGAATACCTGGGAAGGTGGACGGTAGGGCGCAATTTGTACAATATTTTACCGGTGACACTTTATGTTCTACTTTCATAGCTGATACTTACTCCTGAGAGCGCGCTGCATCTCATTATTCTCAATGCCTAAACTCAATGTTAAGTATACAATTCCATTAGAACGGGTATTTTATTCCTCTTCAAAGCGATTCAAACATCAAGCCAACTCCCCTCTCGCGCCCGCCAAGCTTTGAGGCGGTAGACGCAGATTATTGGTAGCATTGTACTTTGAAGTCAAATCTCTAAAAGCCCTCTTTATCTGGACTTCAGTGAGATTCAGGGCTTTACTCACATCGGCGACTGAAATACCCCTCTCCCAGGCAAACAACAAAAGGTCTAGTATATTATAAGGAATCCTGAAGTACATTTCCTCATCAGTTACCTCAAAACTGAATGTATCTGGTGTCGGAACTCGATTAATGATCTCAGGTATCACTCCGACATTTTCGGCTAGTTGGTAAATTTGCATTTTGTACAGGTGTGCAATAGGTTCAATATCAACCCCGCCGTCACCGTATTTTACAAAAAATCCTTGAATATATTCAGTCTTGTTAGTAGTACCGCAGACTAGGTAGTTATTCGCATCAGCAAAATAATTAAGGTACATCATCCTGGTTATTTGTTTGGTATTAGTCGCTGCCACTATACGATGTAAAACTTGGTTAGTAAGTCTGGCAGTCTTAATATTGCCTTTATTATCCATTATTTTTAACGTGAAATAATTGAATGCATCCTTAGCTAAAAGGTCGGGAGGTAGAACGATTTTAGATTTGTTTTGACTATTAAATTCTGGAAAGACCTCTTTTATTACCATATCACGTTTTTCATAGGTCCCGAAACCTTCCAAAGTAGAAGTGATATCCGACCTAACAGTATCAATCCCTATTACTCTGGCATGCTTAACGGCATATTCTTCCGATATCGGACTAGATTCCTTCTCGGGTAGTATCACTCCCAGAACATGGTCCTTGCCCAGTGCTTTTAAACATAATGTTGAACTAAGCGCTGAATCGACTCCACCGCTAAGGCCAATAACGACTCCATCGCGTTTCATTGAAGTGACCTGCTTCTGTATAAAAGTACAAATCCTGTCAATTTCCGCTATACAATCTATTCTAAGTATATCTTTGTGAAAACTCATTTTTCCCCCCCCTAGACCAGCTATCGGAGGTCTCTCTTATATATTTTACCACTATCGCTCCTCGGTAGCGGACCACAAAAACTAATGTATTTAGGTACCGCGTAGTCTTCTAAATGTTTATGACAGTAATTTATAATTTCTTTTTCATTCAACTTGGAAGAATCGGTTAGATGAACGAAGGCTTTGATAGCCTGTCCCAGAATATCATCTTCAACCCCGATAACTGCCGCTTCGATAATGTCATTGATCTCACAGAGGACATTTTCTAGCTCTTTAGGACTGACCATGTATCCCGAGGTTTTGATAATATCATCTTTACGGCCCAGAAAATACAGATACCCTTCCTCATCTTTTTTAAAAAGATCACCCGTATAGAGCACTTTTTCACCAGGATAACGTCCCGGACGTAATACCCTAGCAGTAGCTTCTGGAAGATTCCAGTATCCCTGCATCACATTGGATCCACGGACTACCAGTTCGCCTGGTTTTCCTGCCTCGGTCATCTCATTTTCAGCATCATCAACGATGTAAACCTCAGTATTAGGCATGGCTTTCCCGACTGATCCTGGCCTTTTTTCAATCTGATCAGGGTGTAAATAGGAAACCCGCTTACATTCGGTTAAACCGTACATTGAGTAGATCTTAGCTCCCGGAAAAGCTTCTCTTAATCGAGCAATATGATTTGTAGGTAACACTTGACCGGTGCTGGTTATATATCTTAACCGAGAGAAATCGTGTTGACTAAGGTTGTTTTGCCTGCACAGCATAGCTGCTATCGTAGGTACAATTGGCCAACCAGTAACCTTTTCTTTAACAATTGTACGGAGTATTTGCTCCGGGAATATGAATCCCTTCTCCAAGACAACCGTACCCCCAAATTTAAATGCCATCAGTACCTGATATAATCCATAGTCAAATGATAAGGGTAAGGTACTAAAAATTATATCGGATTGAGTGTTTTCCAGATATTGAGTGATCGATTCAGCGGCAGACACCATATTGTGATGATTCAACATTACTCCTTTAGGAGTGCCGCTGGAGCCAGAGGTATATATCAGACTAGCCAGATCGATATCAATACAGCGTGCTTTCCGGCAATTTGATGTCTTCCGGCAAGTTATTTCTTTAAAATCAATTAATCTAATTTTGGTGATAAGTTCTTTATTTTTTCCCTCATCAGTAGATATGATATATTTTAAACTCGTTATTTCAGACAATAATTCGGATATTTGCTTTGTGTGATTTGAATCAGTAATTAATACTTTTGCCTGGCAATCCGAAATAATATAAGCTAGTTTTTTGACCTTCACCTGAGGGTTAATTATCACGAAAATTCCACCAGCTTTCAAGATTCCAAAGAGCGAGATCACCGATTCTACTGGATTATCAAGATATACAATAGCCCGGTCCTGTTTTTGAAATCCTTCCAGGATTAAGGCATCACCCATAGCACTAGCAGCATTATTAATCTCAGAAAAAGTCAGCCTTTTCCCCTCATAAACCAAGGCCACTTTGTCAGCATTTGAATATGCGCTATTTTCTAAAAATTCATTAAGTAACATGTTTTCAGATCTTACGCCGACAGCTGTGATTTATTTTCTAACTTCGCCCGAACGAAATTTATTAACTTCTTCACGGAGTCAAGGTTATCCGGAATAATTTCTTCGTCCTCTATCTTTATTTCAAAGGTGATTTCAATATAAGCAACTAACTCCAACACTCCGGTGGAGTCAATTATCCCTTCATCTAAAAATGATGTGTCATCTTTTATCGCTATTCCGGTTTCCTTTATGAAATTATCATTGATGAATGTGATTATTTTCTCTTTAATTTTTGACTCGGCTGGCATTAAGTATACCTCCTTATAAAAGGTTGTCTCAGGACCGTTCGGGTTTCATTTTTGGATATACCAATCGTTGTTAACTCAGTTTAGCACATTCATGTTAATAACCGGTAAAAATAACATTAATAAATGTTAATTACTGGTAAACAGTTATGAATGAGTTTGCGCTTATTCCACCTCTACACAATGGTTCAATAGGTCAGGTGCATAATCCCCCAAGTATTCATAAAAATGTCTAATATAACTGCCTTTTAATCTCAAGATAAATATTTACGCAATTTTCTGCAACAAACGAGTTTCATCTTAAATAATTTCTAGTACTACTGCGTTAAGTACTAAAAGTCAGCTTTGAACTGCTTTGCCTCTTTAACTTTCTTGACCCAGACAACGAACCCAAAATATGCGTTGGCATATGTTGTTAAATGTAACATAACGTGGTAGTACTAGTAATAATATAAAAAATTCTCATCAATCTACATTGTATATATGGACTTAATTTGATCAATCATGTATCTAGTCCTCTGTCTATGGGCTATATCAGAATAGACTGATTCATATATCTCTAATACCGTGTCGTTGAGCTCGTGCAAGCTCATTTTGAGGGGCTCAACAACCGCATCGAAGCAGGTATATAAGTCCCAATTCGTATTATTATTCGATAGCCTTCCTTGGCAAATAAATTCATTCCTAGTCCTTGTACCTGGAAATGGCGTAACAAAAAGAAATTGCGCCCAAATGTTATTTTCTAATACAAAATCTTTCAATTTCAGGAGACTTTCTCTTGTATCATAATCAAGGCCGACCATAAAAGAGCCTAATATTTGAATTCCATAAGATTGTATCTTCTTACATTTTTCAGTATAAGTCTGAGATTGTTTCAATTTCCAGCCACTTTTATCTATGCTCGCTAAATTTTCCGGAACCAGACTTTCAAATCCTATAAAAAGGGTTACACAGCCACTCTCTTTAAGCAAATTAAGAACGTTTTCGTCCTCCGCTATAGAAATATCTGTCTGGGCGAAATATTTGATTTTGTATGGCTTTATGGCTTCTAATATTTCTTTCGTGCGTTTTTTGTTTACAAACATATTATCATCGTTAAAAATTATCCGCTTGTTCTTGGCAATATGTTGTATTGATTCTATTTCGGCGATAATCTGGGAGGTGTTTTTGATTCTGTATTTAGGACCAAAGACCGTTTTTACTGAACAAAAGTTACAATCATGAGGGCAGCCTCGGGTAGTTTGGATCGGCAGAATATGAAATTTTGATATATCTACAAGCTCATATCTCGGGATAGGTGATTTAGTTATATCAATACCAGAATCACGATATACTTTCTTCGGATTACCACGTTTAACATCATCCAATAGTTGCGGCCAGGTGTGTTCAGCTTCACCGATAATCACTGTATCACAATAAGCACTGGCTTCTTCTGGACAGATTGAAGGATGAATACCACCCATCACAGTATATACACCTAGTTTCTTGAATTGTTTTGCGATTTGATAACCCCTATTAGCTTGGGCAGTTATCATCGATATCCCAATTAGGTCAAATTGCTCAGTGAATGTCAGTGTATCCACTCTTTCGTCAATCAAAGTCACTTGATCTGAATCTGATGTCAGTCCAGCAAGAGTAAGTAAGGCTAAATTAGGATGGAAAAAACCTGGAACATGAGTATTTTCACTAAAGAATTTGCTCAAATCAGAGTTATTAGTATAATAAGTGGCAGCTTTTTTTTTAAACGGTGAAATTAGTCCAATTTTCACTTTGAACCATTATCTCCTCACGGTTTTTAAGGCTCTCGGTCACATCCTAGTTAATTCACCAAAATCATGTCACAATTCGCCAAACGTCAAAATCTTTGATTCGATACAGTCTGAGTTAAATTTTTTTCTCCTTTGAGACTTACAATAACTGGGATTCTGCTTTTCGAATATTAACATGAGACCGTCTAAAATACTTCGTCCAAATACGCCAGGAAAAATCTTTAAGCAATATCCAGCTTGTATTGAAGATAAATTTAGAATAATGTATTTTGGAATTTTGTCCACGGTAAACTGCCGGATGCTGAACATCCGTAACCCGCGCTCTCACCACATTCAATTTCACCAGCATGTCGTTTTCAAATGCAAACCCCTTTTCAATTTTATCCAAGTCGAGTTTCTTCAGGATTTCTACAGAAATCGCCGTATAACCATCTTGGGGATCAGATATATTCCAATATCCAGAGGCTATCCGAGTAAGCCAAGTGAGTAGAAAGTTCCCAAAAGTTCTCCAAGTTGGCATTTCTTTCCTATGTTCCTGTCTGGAAAGCCTATCACCTTTAACATAGTCTGCCTTACCTCTGATTACAGGATCGAGGATATTATTTAGAATTGCTGGGTCCATCTGGCCATCTCCTGCCATGACGGCTATTACATCCATATCATCTTGTATAGCTCTAGTGTGGCCCGAAAGAATGGCAGCGCCGACTCCACCATTACTCTCCCTGTTGATGACAACCAATTTTATATTTTGCATTGCTTCGTTTGTAACTATCTCGACGGTTCTATCTGTGCTGGCATCATTGACCACATAAATCTTATCTACAAAATCGGGCATGGTACCAATTACTGTAGCAACAAATCTCTCTTCATTATGAGCGGGTACAACCACCCCTATTTTTTTATTTTTATACATATTATAATTTCTTGTTTCAGTTTCTTGTTCTCATTATTTTTATCATCCGGGTTAGTAATCAGAAAAGTTGAAATTCCCGGCCTCTATTGGTGTAATACCAGTTGAGAAGTGTGCCGGTCGTTACTGCTCGCTTCCAAGGCTATCTGTAATACCTGTAAACCTTCTTGTCCGTCTACTGAAGGTGCTTTACCGCTAACAATGCTATTGATAAAATCTTCAAGTTCTAGTTTTAAGGGTTCCGCTTTCTGAATATCTGTAATTTGAACAACATGGGAATTGTATATAGTTAATTTTTGCTCGATATAATCAAGATAGGCAATACCCTCGCTACCCGTAGCCACTAACGTGCGTACCTTATGTGGCGTAAACCAGTTCACCTCAATGCAGGCAGTAGGGGTTTCAAAATCTAACACCACAATAGCATGATCCTCTTTGGGGTGTCTGAGGCTACCGACTTTGGAATAGACGCATACCGGATTTCTGCCGACCAGGTATTTGACGACCCCGATATCATGAGTGGCGCTATCGATAATTACGCCGACATCTCTTATCCGAGGTACTGAAGGTCCAACTCGACGAGTAGAAATAATAAGAATTTGGCCTAGACTGCCGGAATCGATTATTTGCTTTAATTTCAATACTGCCGGGTTAAATCTTTCGATATGACCTATCGCCAGATTAATATGATTATTAGCAGAGATCCGGACCATTTCTTCGGCTTGGTCGAATCTGGAAGCAATGGGTTTTTCTACTAGGCAGTGGATATATGCATTCATGAAATCCAAGGCGATTGCATAATGAAAAATAGTCGGGACGGCGATACTGACCGCGTCTACTTTAGGTATCAAATCATGGTAATCTGTAAAATATGGGACATTATATTTCTTACCGATCTCTGCCGCGGTATCTGGATTTACGTCCGCTACCCCCACCAGTTCAACTTGAGTTTGTAATGATGAGTTTGGAGTTGAAGATACCGAATTTTGGAATTGGGAATAAAGGCGCACATGATGCTGTCCCATCGCGCCCAGACCTACTACACCTATCTTAAGCATCTTTTTTTACTCCTGTCTCTTTATTGACGTTGCCTCTCCCAACTCCCCTGAAAACGAAACCTTCGGCCAGATATTCATCAGCATGAAAGAGGTCTCTTCCGTCAACAATTACTCTGGTTCTCAAGAATCCCTTCAATTTTTCCGGATTTATGGACTTATATTCATCATGTTTGGTCATCAAAACTACGGCATCACAATCTTTCAAAGCTATATCCAGGACTTGCTCGATTCGATGGCCTTCATCATTTTTAATATAAGGGTCATGTATCTTATACTTCGCTCCCCTTTTCTCCAATTCTTTCAAAAAGGGAACCGTGGGTGTATTTCTCGGGTCATCGGAGTTCTCCAAAAAGGCATAACCTAATACACAAATCATTGACCCTTCCAGTTCTTTTTGGGCTTCCTTCAAGGCTGATTCCAGAAGATCAACCATGTGGACCGGCATCCAGTCATTCAAATATCTGGCACCTGTCAGCAATGAGGAGGGATATTCGTTCTTCGAATTGCCATATTCTTCATTGCCATACATCAGCAACCATGTATCCTTGGGTAGACAATGGCCTCCAACGCCGGCACCGGGAAAGTGCATGTTTCTTACTGGATTTGCATGCGGCACCGAGGTGTCATTCGGTAGTCCATTCACAAATTTCCTGACATCATAAACATCTATACCCAACGATTCACACAACAAAGCCACTTCATTAGCGAAGGCAATCTGTACATCCCGATAGGCATTCTCAACAGTCTTCGAAACTTCTGCTGTCATGGGATTGGTTCCATGAATTCCTCCCCTGACTATGGATTCATACATCTTTATAGCTATCCTCGCGCTTTCGTCATCTATGCCACCGACAATCTTCGGATACTCTCTGATATTGTGAATAAGTCGACCAACCATAACCCGTTCATAAGAAAAACAGAGTCCGAATCCATCCGGAAGGCCAGCTCTGAGACCCGATTCCTCTTCGAGGATTGGCTTGACCAGGTACTCGGTTGTTCCTGGTGCTACGGTAGACTCGATAATAACTACTTTTCCGGGATATAGCAATTTCCCTATCTGATGAGAGACTTCTTTAAGAGATTCGTAGCGCGGGATATGATGATCATCAGTAGGGGTCTGGACATCAACGAGTATAATATCGGCTTCCTTTAGTACGGAATAATCGTCACTTACTCTGAACCTTCCTTCACTGACAACCTTTTTCAACATCTCGGGCAACTCAGGTTCGTTGCCGCCGATTGGGCACCGGCCTTCGTTAAGCCAGTCTATTTTCCAACCGGACCTCTCTGATCGCCTTTGGATGCCGGTCACGCTGTAACCGGCACTAGCTAAAAGTACAGCTGCCGGAATACCTACATAACCCATACCTATTACAGCGATCTTTTTATCTAACATGTTGTTCATCTCTACTTTTTTAAAATTCTAGCCGGATTTCCTACTACCGTTGCTTTGCTCGGCACATCCCTGGTTACCACTGCTCCCGAACCTACTGTAGCCCCTTCGCCTATCACTACGCCGGGTAAAAGCGTAGCATTAGCCCCTATTCTGGCCCCCTTTTTAATCGTTGGGCCTATCAGTTTTGCACCAGCAAACATATATTTATCATTAGTAGTCACCACACGGGGACCGATGAAGACATCATCCTCAATGGTTGTATATCTAGTAATATACGCACAAGTTTGCACGCTGACATTGTTACCGATTTTACAAGTACCATCTAATACCGACTCTGTCCCGATAAGCACGTTATCGCCAATCTCAGAATTCTCTCTTATTAGAACATTATGGCCGGTCTTTAAGCCCTTCCCGATCTTCACATCGGAGTATATTATAGCCCCGGAACGTATCAGGGCATTGTCGCCAATTGTTAAAGTACCGGTGTCTGAGTTGCCTAAAATTGCGCTGTCATGTATCGTGCAGTTTTTCCCTAAAACAACGTTGCCGTATTTATTCTTATTTTTTGAAACCATTCAAAACCTCCACTATTTCTTCCAGGTCCTTTTCGGTAAGGTTGGGATGGACCGGTAAGGAAAGTACTTTCTTTGCGACGTCATCAGAAACAGGCAGACTGTCATTATAACCTAGACTTTTATATAGCGGCTGTTTATGAATTGGTGTCTGGTAATAGACAGCGGCACTTATTCTTTTGGCATTTAACCTCTGCTGTAATTCATCTCTGGAGAGCTGATAACTCTCAGTAACTTTGATGGTATATTGATGAAAAACGTGCTTCCTATTCGAAGCGATATAAGGAGGAGTGAGGCCTTCAATTCGAGAGATATGTTCAGACAGGTATCTGGCATTCCTTATTCTCTTGGCATTAGCTGCATCCAGGTTCTTTAGTTGGCATATTCCAAGTGCGGCGGCTATATCCGTCATACGAAAGTTGTAACCCAACAGTTCGTGAACATACCTTTGCCTTTGTCCGTGCTGCCTTATCATTCTGGCTTTGCGAGCTACATCTTCATCATCAGTAGTAACCATGCCGCCTTCACCGGTCGTCATATTTTTAGTAGGATAGAATGAGAAGCAGCCTATACCGAAGGAACCTACTTTTTGTCTCCCGTATTCCGCTCCGTGCGCCTGACATGCATCTTCAACAAGCACCAAGTGGTGTTTTTTACATATTGCGACAATTTCATCCATATCGCATGGTTGTCCATAAAGATCCACGATTATGATAGCTTTTGTCTTCGGAGTTATCTTCTTCTCAATTAAGTTTGGTGAGATATTGAACGTTTTATCGTCAATGTCCGCAAAGACGGGCGTTGCATCGCAGAATAGGCAGCAATTAGCGGTAGCTACGAAACTGAATGGAGTGGTAATAACCTCATCTCCTCTGCCTATACCAGCCGCAAGCAACCCAACGTGAAGAGCTGCAGTTCCACTATTCACTGCGATGGCATATTTTGTGCCTATATAATCCGCGAATGCTCTCTCGAATGCCTCAACTTTTGGTCCTTGGGCCAATTGTCCGGATTTCAGAACATCCAGAACAGCCTGCATGCATTCATCGTCAACTTGTACGCTACTCATGCTTATTGGTGACACCTTATTCTTTACCTCCGAAATATTTACCATTCGTATTTAGCCTCCCTGAGAAACAAATTTTATTGGCTCACATTCATATTTATCTAATATAAGAGTTGAAATGTTTATCATTCACCCGATATCACTAACCCAATACGTAGATGTTTCTTACCCTTAAAAATCTTTCCTTTTTTATTTTAGCTATATAGTATTAGAATATTGTCAGAGCAATGGTAGAACTTAGTTAGAATATTTGAATGAGGCTAGAGTAAGAGGTTAGGTTAGTTTTTTGTTGACTGATTTTACTAGGTCGGGTGGTTTTTCAGGCTCATCATGGTTGGTTAGGAACCCGCTTCTTGTGACATACTCTAGCCCTTCGCCCAAAGACTCCTTATTTTGTACTGAAAAACGATAGCCTATACCCCGTTCCGTTAGAATCAACTGTGGGTTATGCGGGTCTTTCTCGATTTTATGGCGTAAATAATTAACATAAAGCCTAACAAAACAGTCATTGCCATTATGGTCTGCCCCCCAGCCTTCCTCCAGGAGTTGCTCATGACTTACAATATAGCCTCGGTTCTTAATCAGACAGGCCAAGATCTTAAATTCTGTAAGTGAGAGCTTCACCCGCTGTCCTCTAACCCAAACCTGGTGGCTTCTCCAATCCACCTCTAACTTGCCGTCATCAAAGGTGCCGTGATCATCCTCTTCAGTGGCATGCCCAGTCAATCGCAGAACAGTGAACAATTGAGCTAGCAATTCGTGAAAATCAACAGGCTTTGTAACGTAATCGTCAGTGCCTTGGGCAACCCCTTTTGGCTGGTTAAATTTTTGACCACTCACAGTTACTATCATCATGGGAACGTCATTCATATCTCGAATCCGACGGTAAATCTCTGACCTCTCCATCTCCTGTAAATTGCCGTCTATCAGTACCAAGTTCGGTTGGATGCTGTCTCCCTTTTCTGAAAAAAGGCCAGCCAAAGAAAAGCCTAAATAACCTTGACCGATTATGGAAACCGCCGTTTCTCTTCTTTTATAGTTATAGTTGGTCATAATTCCTCTTTACTCACTTTACCGTAACCGATTTAGCCAGGTTGCGCGGTTTATCAGGATCTTTGTCTCCTTTTACGGCAATGTAATAGGCAAGGAGGTGAAGTGGAGCAATAGATAACAAGGGGTAGAAAAGCCTATCGACCCGAGGAATTTCTATCCAGTAGTCGTAAAGTTTATCCTCGATATCGGACACGCCAATGATAAATGCCCCCCTTGACTTAGCCTCCATGCCATTGTCTAGTGTTTCGTAAAAGGTATTGTCATTGGGGCAGATGAGAACGACTGGCGTGTTCTCTTCAATAAGTGCCAGGGTCCCATGTTTTAGTTCACCAGCAGGTAATCCCTCGGCATGTATGTAGGAAATTTCTTTTAGCTTCAAGGCTGCTTCTGAGGCTATAGGAAAGTTAATCCCTCTGGCTAAATAATAAAAATCGTGGCTGTCCTGGAACCTTTCGGCGAGCTCCTTTAATCCTGTCCCATTCTTTCTGAGCATTCTTTCCATTTCACTGGAGACTTCCTTCAAGCTGCTAACGGCCTTGGCAAATTGATTGATCATGGCGAATGAGAGGAGGTAGAAAATGGCTAGCTGGCTTATTAAAGATTTAGTTGCCGCCACGGCTATTTCTGGCCCGCAATTAAGGTAAATGACATCGTCGCTCATACGGCAGAGCATCGAGTTATGTCTGTTTACTATTGAGATAATCCGCGCTCCATTAGCTTTGGCTCTTTTTACACCTTCAATGACGTCAGCGGTTTCACCACTTTGGGAAACAGCAATAACCAGAGTATTTTTATCAATAGATTCGGAAAAGTATTGAAACTCAGAAGCCATGACCACGTCACAGAATTTATTGGCCACATCGGAGAACAGATACCGGCCCACAAGCGCTGCATATCTTGAAGTGCCGCAAGCTGAAATGACCACCTGTCTCGCTCTTAGGATATCCATAGCCATTTTGGTGAATGACTGCTCATGCTGTATTGTCGCAGTTCGGATAGCTTGAGGCTCATCCATTATCTCCTTAAGCATAAAGTGCAAATATTTGCCTTTGTCATAGTATTGCTCCTCGGTATCCAAGGGGCTTGCTTCCTTTTCAATCGGCCGTCCACTCTCATCAAGGAAAGCCACCCCATTGCTACTTAATATGGCCAGCTCGCCATTTTCAGGAAAAATCACCTTATTACAACCATTAAGCGAGAGAGTATCGCTCGTGGCAAAAGTACCCCGTTCTCCCAAGCCAATAACTAGGGGATTATCTCTCCTAGTAGCCACGATTTTCCCAGGTTCCTGCGCCGAGATCGTAAGGAAAGCATAAGAGCCTTTCAGTTTTTGGCAGGTCAAGAGGATAGCCTGCTCCAGGTTGTTCGTTTCCTTCAAATAGTCTTCCACAAGGTGAGGGATTACCTCAGTATCTGTCTCCGATGTAAAGATGTGTCCTTGACCTTCAAGAGTCTGGCGTATCTCCCGGTAGTTATCCACAATTCCGTTGTGAACTACCGCTATCTGTTTCGTGCAATCAACATGAGGGTGGGCGTTTTTCTGGTTGACGCCACCATGGGTTGCCCACCTGGTATGGGCGATAGCTACGTTTCCAGGGAGGTCACCGAAGTTATCCCTTTTAGTTATCTCTTCAATCCTGCCCGTATCTTTCTTGAGATGTAAGCCGCGATCATCGATGCTCGCTAAACCAGCCGAGTCATAGCCGCGATACTCTAGTTTCAAGAGTCCCCGAAGCACGATTGGAGCCGCCGTTTCATTACCAATAAAGCCAATTATGCCACACATAATAGTCCTCCAACTTGGTTACGCCTTTAGTTTTAGGCGGTGAGAGTTAGGGACAGGTTAAATACAAGTTAGAATTAGGTTAGAATAAAAGTAAATATTTTAAAAAGAATCACTCAGGGCTCTGCTTGTAACTTTTCCTTCGAACCATTGACTTGGTGGAGCCGGGGGGATTCGAACCCCCTACCTTTTGACTGCCAGTCAAACGTTCTCCCAAGTGAACTACGGCCCCGCGGAACCATTCATAATGTATCATAAAAACAGTGTAGCTGGCAAGGGCGGAATCCCTTTGAAATGTATATGAGTTGTTTATACCTTTGGCCATTTTGTTTATGCGCTGTTTATATTGCGGATGCTATTCTGGTATTGGAACGTTAACAAAAACGTAGTTTCTCAAGTTGTTCCCCAGCTTGATAACAGCCCAATAGATGAAGGGGCCCGGCTAGTCCTCAAGTAAGCAGCGGCATTTGAGGATTCGCCTGGCCCCTTCTGTCTTTTCAGCCTTTGCTTATAGCGCGCAAATAGTTTAAAATTCAAAGGTAATCAGCAGATTTCAGAAGGAGAAAGCGCATGAAGGCGAAGGCATTATGCTGGCTGCTTATTGTAATTATATTTGGCGTGGGGCTGGCGGTTGTTTCCTGTGGGAACAATGCCAAAGAAATAACAGTAACATCAGGAGACGGAACGATGATTAAGTTTAAGGATTCCACTACCAAACCGCTGATACTGGCCGATACCGGTAAGAAATACACCGCTACGATAGAAACAGACAAGGGGAATCTGGTCCTCGAGCTTTTTGCCAAGGATGTGCCTAAGGCAGTCAGTAATTTCGTCTATCTGGCGGTATCAGGATATTATGACGGCTGTACCTTTCACCGGGTAATACCCGGCTTCATGGCGCAGGGGGGCGACCCCACCGGGATGGGAACAGGCGGTCCCGGCTATACGTTCGCCAATGAAATTACCAAACATAAGCACGTGGCCGGAGCTCTTTCTATGGCCAACACAGGGCGCCCCAACTCCAACGGCTCACAGTTCTTTATCTGCTACCAGGCGCAGCCTGGTCTCGACGGTGACTACAGCGTTTTCGGGCAATTGACGTCAGGCATGGATGTCTTGAAAAATCTTGCCGCGCGCGACCCTGATACAAATCCCAGCTTTAAGGGAACTAGGATAATTACTATAACGATTAAAGTAGAGTAGTCTTATATCGCGATACCTAAAGCATGAAAAAGACCTTTAAGACCGAAATACGCGGCGTAAACAATGGTCATGCACTTGATTATCTTACCGGCGATGATAACCGGGACAAATTTCTTTAACCCCATGCGCAGCGCCCCGCAGGCAAACGCGGCGGGGTAAAAAAAGGGATTGACGATAAAAGTCACCAGAAAAATTGCCAGTACGCCCCGGCGCTCAATGAAGCGCAACATACGCTCGTAGGCTTTTTGCATCCGGCTGTTTTTCCTAGTGCTGATAACTCGGCCGGCGCCTTGACCGGTCAAATATATTGTTATTCCCCCGATAACTTCTCCCGCGGCTGCCGCAAGACCCAGAAGGGCTACCTGCCACGGATTTCCCATGGCCTCGCCGAGGAAAAGGAGCACTGGCAACGCAGGAACATAAATGATAACAGTTGCCCCGCCCAGGATGCTGATAATAAAAGCCCCAATATAGCCCCACTCCTGCAATCCCCAGAGTTTATCGTTGTAGTAAATGATGGCTGCCACCATGAGAACTGTCAGCACCCCACTGAGAATACCGAAAACAAGTGACCTCCTAGCGGACTTTTTGTCGGTCGGTTCTGCTCCGGTTGGAGTGCCGGTCTCATATACGGGTTTTTCTTCTGGCGTCGTGCCTGTCATAATGTGCCTATATTATACAGGTAGAGGCAGCCTGTTTGGCAACTCAAATCAAGAATATTGCCCGTTTTCTCCGTATAATCCTATCAGAAGGGTGGTGAGACAGGTGTTTGAATGGAACATGAGCGTGCAGAAGATGCTCGACTGCGTGGAGGAGAACCTGACCGGGCCGCTGACGCTGGATATGCTGGCCGAAAGACTGAACTATTCACCGTTCTATTGCACCCGCCAGTTTCATAAGTATGCAGCGATATCACTACGTAACTATATCCGGCTCCGTAAGGTCATCTCCGCTGTTATTGACTTGAGGGACACTCATGAACGCATTATCGATATTGCGGTTAAATACAGGTTTTCCTCGCAGGAGGCGTTTACCCGCTCCTTCAAAAGCGCTTACGGCATGCCCCCTAACGAATACCGGAAAATGCCCCGGCCTTTACCCCTCCTCGTCAAACGTAATGTCTTTGACCCTTACTATTTAGGATTGGGGGAAACCAAGGTGACAGTAGATTTAGTTAAAAACATCACCATTAGCATCCAGGTGCTGCCCGCGCATAAGTTCATCGGCATCCGCAATCTTGATGCCAAGTACTACACGGAGTTCTGGAAAAAGGACGAGGAGAAATACGGCAGTGACCGCTGTGATGAGATAAATGGCGTTCTTTCTAGCATCAAGAGTTTTAACGGCATCATCGGGGCCTGGATTTACCAGGACGGCAAACACGGCTATATGTACAGCATCGAAGTCCCGCCGAATTATGCAGGTGAGGTGCCGGAAGGGATGGAATACCTGTCTTTCCCGGAAAGCCATTATGCCGTCTTCCATCACCCGCCTTATGATTTTTGTAAAATGGAAGACGCGGTGGATAAAGCCCTGTATAAGGCCATAGAAAACTGGGACCCCGCTGAACACGGGTACGCCTGGCGCGATGACCTGCCTACTTACCAGCGTCACAATCCTCTTAAGTACGGCCAGGCAAATCTTAAGCCCATGAAAAAACTGAAGTAATTTGAACCTCTATCATCCTGAGCGAAGCGAAGGCTCTTGCGGGTTGGAGGTGGTCGTTGTCTCCCTTCCCATCCTTGATTCTTCGGTCGCTACTTTCCCTAAGAATGACACAACAAGAAAGAGCCCCGACATTAGTCGGGGCTCTTTAATTATTTATGAATGACGAGCGGACTAATCGGCGGCTTTCCCGGCTGACTTGGTTTTAAAGGTCAGTTTGTTGTCCTTATCGATATCTACTTTAACAGTATCGCCCTCTTTGAGCTCACCGCGGAGGAGCTTGCTGGAGAGC
>Ga0209777_10003965_pt1 | contig 17842 bp, 13 predicted proteins | sample FrelakmetHBP12HB_FD_187147 | JGI IMG/M metagenome (GOLD analysis project Ga0209777, IMG submission 187147) | Freshwater lake sediment microbial communities from the University of Notre Dame, USA, for methane emissions studies -HBP12 HB (SPAdes)... | ecosystem: Environmental > Aquatic >...
TGATGAGGTCGAGACCATAGTCCTCTCCCACGGCCACAAGGACCACACGGGCGGATTGCCGCTTGTCTTATCCGGCGGCAAGTCACGGGTCGTGGTTGCGCATCCTGGGGCCTTCGACAACAAGTTTATGGAGCGTAAGATCGGCCCGCAAACGATTCGTGTGCCCATCGGCATTCCCATAAAGCGTGACGATTTCGGGAAGATGGGCGCAACATTACGATTATCGGAGGGGCCGGTCGAGGTGGCGCCGGGGATTTGGTTTTCCGGCGAGATACCCGCGAGGAACGATTTCGAGCTGGGCGCGCCCGATCTGCTGGTGGAAACGCCCGCCGGCCTCGCGCAGGACCCTTTTTACGACGATGCCGCGTTATTCATTCGCACCGGGAAGGGGTTGAGCGTTATATCGGGCTGCGCGCATCGGGGCATTGTGAACACTATCGCGCGGGCGCTGGAGGTCGTCGGCGACGTTCCACTGAACTGTGTCATCGGCGGCATGCACTTGGGCGGCGTGAGCGCTGAAAGGATGAGCAAAACCATTGAGGCGCTGCGTAATTATAAACCGCAAATCATCGCCGCGGGCCATTGCACAAGCCAGGAATCCGCATCCCTGTTGAGAGAAGGGTTGAGAGACGCATTCCGCTTTCTAAGCGTCGGGCAGAGGTTTGAATTATGAAGGCTATCCGTATAGCGGCTGCGATAATCCTTGCGGCTTTGATAATGACAGCCGGCATCCGGGCGGCGCAGGATTACATCACCGTGACAATCAAGCAGGGAGACACCCTGACGGGCATAGCCCAACAATACCTGAAAAATCCCGCCCGCTGGCAAGAAATAGCAAAATACAACAATATTCCTGAGCCATATCATCTGAAGCCGGGAATGACCGTCAAAATCCCCAAATCCCTGCTCAAAGCTACTCCTGCCAATTCTCCCGCCACCCCGGACCCGGCTCCGACCTCGTCACCTGCGCCCACGCCTGCGCCGGCTCCTCACAACCCTTCCACCCCATCGCCGAGTCCCATGCCGACCACGCCGCTGAGCGGGCGGGCAGCCAAGGCCTATGTCGCTTATGTGAGAGGGGATGTCGTCCGGATACCGGAGAAGGGCACGGAGGAACATCTTAAGTCCAACGCAAAGCTGTTGACCGGAGACCGCCTCGTTACAGACGCAACCTCTTTCACGGCAATATCGTTGCCGGTGGGATCTGAACTGAACGTTGGCTCGGACACGCGGCTGAAATTCGAGGTTATCGAAGAAAACCAGCCGGTGAACAACGGAAAAGTGACCATTCAACTGGAGCAGGGGCGAATAAGGATTAGAGACCCGAAGCGCGGGATGAACCTTAACCTCAAAGCAAGCTCGGTATCCGTCTCCGCGGGCGAAGGGGAGTTCCAGTTTCATATTGACGATAGCGGAACATTTTACCTCGAGGTCTACAAGGGCAAGGCGGTCGTCTCCTCGGAGGGTAACAGCGTAACGGTGAACTCAGGCAACGGAATCGTCATCTCGAAGGATGCGCCATTGCGTCCGAAAGCGTTTCCCCCCGCGCCTGCCCTGAAGGCTTACTCGTACTCATCCGATGAAGGTCCCAAGGCCGGAGTAATGTGGGATCAGTCCGAGCAAGCGTCCAGCTATCGCATCGAAATCGCGGAAGATGAAAAATTTATTAAAACCATATACATCGCCGGTTACGCGGGCGCGACCCTCGACTTCGCCTTCTTCGCACAATTTCCGCCGGGGAAATACGCCTTCAGGCTCATAGCCGTCAGCGCCGACGGACTCTGGGGACCGCCCTCCAACGCCATGGTCTACAATCAGTGACAAAATAAGAATTTAACCAGGAAGGCGCAAAGAGCACAAAGCTGAACCTCGATTCCCGCTTATAAAAGGGGGCGCCCCTTGAGCGGGAATCGAGTAACCTTCACGACCAGTCAATGAATACTGTTCCGGTTTTATATTATCACCGGGTAAACGATGTGGAACCGGTGCCTCAAGATGTGAGTCAGTCGCGGTTCGCGGAGCAGATGGAATTTCTGGCCCATGACGGCTGGAACACGATCACGCCTGCCGAACTCCATTCTTTTATCAGCCGGAATGCTAAATTGCCGCGAAAATCGATGCTCATAACCTTCGATGACGGCTACCTTGACAACTGGGTTTACGCTTATCCCATACTGAAGAAGCGCGGACTTAAAGCGACAATCTTTCTTATTACGGACAGGATAACGGATGTATTCAGCTCCCCGCGAGCAAATCTGGACGACGTGGAATCGGGTGGAATCCGCCCGGAATCCCTCCCGCCGATCATTCCTTTTAACGAGGCCAACCGCATAGCGCTTCGCTCGGACGCCGAAAAAGCAAGAGGGTTCCTTGTGTGGTCCGAAGTGCGCGCGATGCATGAAAGCAGTTTGATCTCATTCGGCTCCCATAGCCATACGCACGGGACACATTACATCAGCCGCAAAATGGAGGGCATAATAGAAAGCGTAATTCCACATTGGAAACAATATCTTCCCGCCGGAGGAGACATCCGGTTAGGCATTCCGGTCTACAAGATGGCGTCGGGGCTTGTAGGAAGGCGCTATTACGACGATTCGCGGGCGCGAGACGAGGCGGCCCGGTTCGTGGAAGAGGCCGGAGGCGCGCCGTTCTTTTATCGGGAGGGGCCGAAGAAGGTCGAAAAAAAGATCAGGCGGATAGTGAGTGATTGTGTGAAAATATACGGTGAAGGGGGCCGCTTCGAGAGCGATTCCGAGAGGCGCGAAAGGGTTTTGAACGAGCTTATCACATCGCGGCGCATAATCGCCGAAAGGATCGGCGCGACGCCGGAATCCGTCTGCTGGCCCTTCGGAGAATTCGACGATTTCTCCATAATGATGGCAAAAGAAGCAGGCTACAAAATGGCGTTTACCACGCGGAACGGCGTCAACCTGCCCGGCATGGACCCCTTCCGACTTCGCCGCATCACCATAAGGAACATTCCCGCGGAAAAGCTGGCAAGGTGGCTTAATTTCTGGACAAGCGGCGTCGCGCCCCTTGCAAATGCGTTCTCAAGATAATATTATGCGAATATGAAGATTCTGCTGACAGCGTCTCACGAAGGCCTGCACACCGGCAGTTCCATCCAGCTCGGGATATTGGCGCGGGAGCTTGTGAAACGCGGCCATGATGTGACCGCCCTCTTTAAAAGGCCGGATGACCCCTCCTGGCCGCTAAATGCCACTCTCGAGCCGCTCGTTAAAGCGGGCGTGCGGGTTGATCGCTTCCGCTTCCGCGGCCTGGGACATGCCGATAACATAGCCGAAATCCTGCGCCTGAGAAGATTCATCAAGGCCGAGAAATTCGACGTGGTTCATTGCTTCAAAGGCACGGACTTCGACTTCATTACCCTCGCTTCACCGGGCGTCGCCATCCCCGCGCTAATAGTGACACGCGGCAACGGCATGCCTCTCGATGTTTTCAATAGCGTTAAATACCGTCTCAAGAAGGTCAAGGCGATCATAACGGTGTGCGAGGAGCTGAAAAGGATTGTAGTGACGACTGGCGGGGTCAAGCCTGAAAAGGTCGTGGTGATTTACGGCGGCGTGAATCTTGACCTCTTCAATCGCTCGATTGACGGCGCGCTGGTGCGCGACGAGCTGGCCATACCGCGCGATGCGCCTGTGGTGGGGATCGTCGGGAGCATTGATTTTCGCCGTAACAAAGACAAGGGCGGCTATGAATTCGCGCATGCAGCGCGCATGGTGCTCGACAGGAAGTCTGATACACGGTTCCTCTGCGTTGGCGATATAAACACTGAATATTTCAGGCCGCTGGGCGAGGAATTGAAGATCACGGACAGGTTCGTTTTCGCGGGGTTCCGCACCGATGTGCCGCGGATGTTTGCCGCGATGGACGTATCGGTGTGCTCGTCGCTGCGGGGCGAGGGTCTTACCGGCACGCTTATCGAATCTCTGGCCATAGGCGTACCCGCCGTCAGCGCCGATGTCGGCGGAAATAGGGAAATCGTCCGGGACGGGCAAACGGGGTTCATAGTGAAACCGGCCGATAATGCCGCCATGGCTGAAAAAATACTGACGCTGCTCAACGATCCCCAGATGCGCCGCCGCATGGGCGAATCGGGCCGCGCGCTTGTCGAAGACCTCTGCGACTTTCACAAACAGGTGGATCGCATCGAAGCGCTCTATAAAAAATCGCTAGGCAAACTTCCGTGACCGATATTGTAAATCTCGGCATTATCTCCCAAGCGCGGAGATGAAATATTTAACCGTCTGTTCGAGGCCATTCCGAAGCGTGGCGCTGGGGCGCCAGTTGAGCATATCGGCGGCGCGGGAGTTGTCGGCAAGCGAGTGACGCACCTCCCCGGGCCTCTGTGGCTCATGGAGTGGGGCGGTTTTTATGCCCATAATGTCGCTGATTTCGGCGAGCAATTGGTTGATGGATGTCTGTCCACCCGCTGCAATGTTAAAAACCTCACCCGCAACGCCAGCATCCGCGGCCAGCAGATTTGCCTCGACCACGTCGGCGACATAGGTGAAATCCCGCGTCTGTTCGCCATCGCCGTAAATAACCGGCGTTTTGCCCGCGAGCAGCGCCGAGATAAAGCGCGGGATGACCGCCGCGTAAATCGAGTGCGGGTCCTGCCTCGGCCCATAGACGTTGAAATATCGCAGCGTGACGGTCTCGAGGCCATAGCTTGCATGGAAGGCGCGGCCATAAAGCTCCTGCACGGCCTTTGTGACGGCGTAAGGCGACAGCGGCGCGATATAGAGCGCCTCATGTTTGGGCAATGCCGGGTTAGCGCCGTAAACGCTGGAAGAGCCGGCCAGAACCACCCTCTTCACACCCGCGTCTCGAGCGGCAATGAGCAGGTTGACGGTCCCATCAACGTTGCTCCGGTGAGTGGCCATGGGATCGGCCACCGACCGGGGCACGCTGCCCAACGCGGCCTCGTGAAACACGCAAGCAACGCCCTCGACCGAGCGACGGGCCACCGCAGGGTCTCCGAGGTCGCCCTTTATCAGCTCGATCCTGTCGAGAGTCGCGGACAGATTCTCAACCTTTCCGGTTGAAAAATTGTCCACTACCCGCACCTTCAGACCGCGATTAAGCAGGGCTTGCACAAGGTGGGAACCTATAAAACCGGCGCCCCCGGTCACAAGGGCTATTGATGAGGAATCCAAAATGGCCTCCATTACTATACCGTTAGAGATTGACAGTAAACATCAAACGAGTCAACATTATTAAAAATCGGGCAGCCCACGTTTCACGGTGAGCGCCGCCCGATTGGGGGGAAGGAAATTTGAATAAGGTAATTTTTTCGATTGTTTTTACATTACATCTGATCGGCTGGTCATTGCTTGTTCTGCCTCATGCCGCCGCCGCAAAGGGCGGCGCGCCCTCTCCCGCTCAACAGAGCGCCACCCCAGAGCGACCACGGGCGCCTGAGGTAATCTCTCCCGCCGTTTCGGACGCATGCAAGGCGGAGGCGCAGAAGGGCGAGGCGCTTCTCGCAAAGGACGACGACGAATCTTACAAGGGCGCCGCTCACGCGTTCAAGAAGGCGGTCGAGGCGCAGTATTATTGTGTTCCCGCTCTCATCGGCTACGCTCAGGCGATTACGCTGGGGCGCGGCTTCGATCTTAGCATGGAGGAATACAACCAGGCATACGTTTACGTTACCCGCGCGCTTGTTCTCGACCCTCAAAACGCGCGCGCCTACTGGGTCATGGCCGACCTCATAAGGCATACGAACAGACCGCTGATAGCCGCTCGTCTCGCCGATCGTTCCCTCAGCATAAATCCAGACGACCCGTGGGCGCATTACGTGCTCGCGAGCGCGCTCATGGGCGTCAAGCCGGAGATTGCGGCCGGGGAGTTTGAAAAGGCCCTCAAGCTAAAACCCGGCTGGCAGCGCGCATACCTCAACCTCGCCGCAACCCAAATAGGCGCCGGAAACTACAAAGAAGCGGAAAAGGCCCTGCTGGCCGAGCTGAAAACAGACCCGGATAATGTGCCAGCCTTAACAAATCTGGCCCTGGCCCGCCAGCGCATGGGAAACCTGAAGCTGGCGGAGGAAAACTTCAGGACGGCCCTGAAATACGATCCGAATTTCCCGAACGCCCTGAAGGGCCTCGGAGACCTTGCGCTCGCCAATAAAGATTACCAGACCGCTATTAACTGTTATAAAAAGTACCTCGACCGGTTCCCTAACGATGCCCGGGTGTGGGCGCTGCTGGGACAGGCGCAGGAGGGATCGAAGGACTATGCAGGCGCAAGAGCATCATACGGGAAAGCCCTCGAAATTGACCCCAAAGACTCGGAAACGCAGAAACGACGCGACGCGCTGCCGGCGGCAAACCCATAGCAAATTTTAGATTTTTGATTTTCGATTTTAGATTGAAGAATTGCAATGGAGATTTTCTCCAATCGAAAATCTAAAATATAAAATCGAAAATTTAAAAATGGAGATAAAGAACTTACTTCCTGAGGAGATTGCGGAGCGGTTGAAGGGGCTTGGGCTGCCCCGCTATCGCGCAGATCAGCTCATTGGTTGGATTTACGATAAAGGGGTCACCGACTGGGACTCCATGACAAACATCTCGAAGCCTCTCCGCGCGCAATTAAGAGAGATATTCAGCCACCGGATATTCGTTCCCGAGAAGATTCAGATTTCAGCGGACGGCACGCGAAAATATCGCTTCGCGCTCACCGACGGCGCCCGCGTGGAGAGCGTGCTCATCCCGGAGGAACGGAGGCGGACGCTATGCGTATCCAGCCAGGTCGGATGCGCGCTTCGTTGCGCCTTCTGCCTCACGGGGGCGCTAGGTTTCTCCCGCAACCTCGAAACGTGGGAGATCGTTGAGCAGATTCTTGCGGTGCGGCGCGAAAGGCCGCCAGAGGAGGCACCCTCCAACGTGGTGCTCATGGGCATGGGAGAGCCGCTCCTTAACTATGAGAACGTAGCGCGGGCCGCGCGGCTCATGGCCCTTGACCACGGCCTCAAATTCAGTCACCGCCGAATCACCCTCTCCACCGTAGGCATTCCAAAGGCACTCGACCGGCTCGCCCACGATAATGTCCCCGTTTCGCTAGCCATAAGCATAAACGCCGCGGACGAGGAGACGCGCTCCCGCATAATGCCAGTCAACAAATCATATCCGCTCGCCGAGGTTATCGAAGCCCTCGAACGATTTCCGCTATCGAACCGCAAAAGGATCACCTTCGAATACGTGATGCTCTCGGGAATAAACGATTCGCCGCTGCACGCGCGAAAGCTGGCGAACAGGATTAAAAGATTCCCCTGCAAAATAAATCTTATTCCTTTCAACCCCTTCCCCGGCTCGGACCTCAGGCCAAGCCCGAGGGATGCCGTCGAGGAATTTCAGCGGATACTGCACGAGAAGCACTTCACAACTGTCATCCGTAAAAGCCGCGGAGCGGACATCATGGCCGCATGCGGACAATTGGCAGGGGAGCCAGAATAATCGGTGGTATCTTTTCTTAAAAGTGGCAATTTCAGACCGCGAGGATAACTCAACCGGGCTGTTCTATATAACAAGCGAAAAGAAAATATGAGCGATTTATAAGCGCGCTCATATTTCGAAAAACGAGCGGGAAACGAGCGCGCTCATTTTGATGATTTTTCATTTGAGCGATTAACAGACCCTAAGCCAGGGCGGTGTTCCGGCACTTTGACCACCTACTTGACACTCAAGTGAGTTCACTATATCATCTTATTTCAGCATACGCCGAAATATGGCAATATGATGAAACTAGACGAACAAACTATTCGGAAAAAGGCTATGGAAGCCTTGCTCGGTTGCTTTCGGAATATCCCTTTTGTAGAAGTTAAAGGAATCGAGGAGCAATCAGGCATTAACGGCTTCAAGGTCGATTTTCTGCTTAAGCTCAACCTGTCCGGCCGAAAGATCAAAAACCTCATCGTCGAGGTTAAATCAAACGGGCAACCTCGTTTCGCTAGAGAGGCGATCAATCTGCTTTTATTGTCGATTAGCAAGTTGCCGGACTCCTACGGTGTTTTCGTCGCCCCTTTCATTTCCCCCGAAGCGGCGGAGCTATGTTCGAAAAACGGAATCGGCTATATCGACCTTTCCGGAAATTGCTTCTTAAGTTTCGAACAAGTCTTCATCAAGCAGGAGGGAAATCGGAATCTTTTCGTAACGAAAAGAAACTTGCGCTCCCTGTATTCGCCAATCGCGGAACGGGCGCTCCGGACGATCTTATCAAACCCTAAAAGAGTTTGGAAGGTGAAAGAATTATCCCTCGAAGCAAACGTGAGCGTCGGCTGGGTCTCGAACATCAAGAAAATGCTGAACGACAGGGAGTGGCTCAAGCTCGATGAATCCGGCTTTTCTCTGGCCGAGCCTTTGAAGCTTTTGACCGAGTGGTCACAAAACTATAACTATCGGCGAAACGAGGTTCGGGATTTTTATTCGATGAAAAGCATTCCCGAAATCGAGGCCGATATTGCGAACGCATGTGATCGCAAAGGCATAAAATACGCGCTAACCGGCTTTTCCGGAGCGGCGAGATTCGCGCCATCGGTGCGATATCAGCGCGTTATTGTGTATATTCAGGAAACAGACGATAATTTAGAAACTTTGCTGAATTTGAAAGCTGTTCCCAGCGGAGCCAATGTCTCGATTTTGAAACCGTATGACGAGGGAGTCTTTCATTCAGCGGTTAAGGCGGACGATACGATCATCGCGTCGCCGGTTCAGATATACCTAGACCTTCTCGGCTTCCGGGGACGCGGTGAAGAGGCCGCCGAGACAATTTTGAAGGAGGTCATTCTTCCGAAATGGTAACCCGCAAGGACTACAATAAGCTGACGGTCGAAGCGGCCAAATCGGTCTTGCTCGAACTGGTTCACCTATTGGGCGAATACCGCGACCACATCGTTCTTGTCGGGGGCTGGGTGCCTGAGTTTATAGTTTCCAGCGCAGACAATCCTCACGTCGGCAGTATCGACGTAGACATCGCCATTGATCATCGCGAAATTCTCGGGGACGCTTATCGAACCATTCAAGAATTGCTCTTGAGCCGAGGGTATCGGCAAGGAAATCAGCCCTACATTTTTTTCAGGGAGTTGACCATTGATGGGCAACAGGTTAAAGTCGAAATCGATCTGCTTTCCGGTGAATACGAAGGAACCGGCAAAAGTCATCGGCACCAGAAAATTCAAGGAGTCTTGGCTCGAAAGGCGCGAGGGTGCGATTTGGCTTTCGAAGCTCCTGTAAAGGTGACCGTCGAGGGGACGCTACCCGGTGGTGGTCAAGATTCGGTTCAGGTTCAAGTGGCTTCTATCGTTTCATTTCTCGCGATGAAAGGCATGGCCATCGAGGATAGGTTGAAAGAGAAGGATGCTTGGGATATCTATTACTGCTTGAAATACTTCCCCGGCGGCGTGGAAGCCTTGGTCGAAAAATTCCTACCGTACGCCGGAAGCGTTCTGGTTAAAGAAGGCTTGGAAAAGATCGGCAAAATTTTTACCTCCGAAGATCACGTCGGACCAAAATTTGTCGCTGACTTCGAAGAAATTAGCGACCCCGAAGAACGACAACGCATTCAGCGAGACGCTTTTGAGCGGGTCGATTTTTTGCTGAGGAAATTAGGCATTCGATGAGCATGAGAGTTTGTTGGTCAATGCATTTAAAGAAAATGCAAGAAATGAGCGGGAAACGAGCGCGCTAGTTTTCTAATTTCAACATTTGAGCACGCAACTAATTTATAGGAATAAAATCTCGAAAAGGAGCGAATACGATTATGGCAGATAGAGTAAATCCAACATCTGAGCAAAAGGCAGAAGTCTTACGTATTCATGGAATGCGATGCTTCATAGACGGACATCCTATTGAACCGGAAAGCGACCTTGAGTTTGACCATATTTTCCCCGTTGCCGAAGGCGGCGCAACAACTCTCGATAACTTAGCCCCAGTTTGCCGAAAGCATAATCGTCAAAAGAAAACCATGTCGCTGTCGGAGTATCGCGACTTTCTTCATCTTGGCTCTTTTTTTGAAGACGGTAATCCTAAATATTTAGATGATGTAATTCGAGCAAAGGAGCACAAGGTCGGACAGAAATTCCAATATGAAATAACCGATAATGCTGATTCTATAACTGTCTATTTTGAAGTTGGTAAAAAAACTTTTTCATTATATAAGTGCCCCTCAACGGGTTGGAAATATTTTTATGCACTCATACCTGTTCAGTACATCAATAACGATATCGACTTGCAGCCACGGGCTCTGCGTCAAGAGTCCATGTGGGGCTTATATAGACATTTTCAGCGCAATACACAATTGTCACCTTCAATTTGTCGGTGTGAAACAGGAGTGCTTCTTTTATTCGATGGACAGCATAAAGCTGCTGCACAGATATGGTCAGGCAGAAAAAACATAGAATGCAAGGTCTATGTTAACCCGGAATCTAAAAGACTTAAAGAGACCAACCTCGAGGCGCATCAAGCGCACCGCCAAATGCCATTTTATTCTTCGGAACTCATGCGCAAATATGCCGATATTTGCGGCGAAGATTGGAGTGAGTACACAGCATTAGAAGGTCGCAAATCTGAGAAAGGTTTTGTGGACTTTTTGGTCAGCGTCAAAAAAAAGAACACTGCTAAAGCAAAAAGCGAAGTGCTGCATGCCATAGAGAATCGCATTCTCAATTCAACTGAAAACAAACTCAATGAGTTCACAAGTGAAAAAAATCGTGCTCGTCAACAACCCCTAACTCATTACAGAATTAAAAAGACACTTTTCAAGCAATTGCTTTCGCCTGTACCGAGTCTTGCGGAATTCGAAAGCGAATCTGACCTACGCAACACAGAGGAACGCAATTTAATTCGGTTGATGACTCTGATTGCCAAGGAAGGCTTAATCGACCGATGGAATCCGGAAAGCAAAGATGCTATGCATCGGCGGACAGAGCGTATATTTTCGGCAGGGGCGATTCGAGCTTGGGTAAAGATTTTAAAAGACATTCTCTACGCCCATTTGCAGCTATATGTTATCGGCACAGAAGAAGCTGGAAAAATACTCTATCGAGAAATAACCGATGAACAATTTGAGTGGATAAGCAAATTTCTCCGCAAGATGTATGCCCACTCAGTATGGGACGCTCCTGAAACAGGCAATCAGGATATTTCAAGAGCTTTGACTAAAGATGATGACACAACAGCCTTTAATTTATTGAGGGATCGTGGATTGACTGTTGACTGGGTATTAAAAAACTCAGGTACTCCATAAATGTAAAGTAGAGCGGCATAATAAAAGCAAGAGAGTTTGTTCCAGAATTGTTCCAAGATTTCGTCAAAACTGGCCTAAAAGGTCGGTTTTATCGAAATAATCGATAGCGGTAGCTGACGTGCTTTTCTGTTTGTTTTCGCTAACTTAGCGATATTTCAGGGTTTTTTCGGTTTGGGCTATAATTGATTTTAAGTCCCGTGCGTCTGCCAGTTTCGCCACTCCGGCAAGCCTTTAGTCTTAGTAGTTTAGCATGCTTTTAGAAAATCACAATAGGTCATTTGTGCGAAGTCAGCTGCTTATTATTTATTATTGAGACTCGGCCTGAACTCAGTCCAGAGGTCAAGTAAAAAATCATAGGAACGATCAGAAAGGAGAAAGGATTGTGAAGATCGAAGATGTAAGCCCTTCGCCATTTTCTTGCGCATGCCGGGCGGTTGAGAAAATATCCAACCGCTTATCAAGCAAGGGCATTTGCTGCAGAATTGTTCCAAGTTTTCATCAAAACGGGCCAAAAAGGACCATTTTATCCTTTTATTCGGTGCGAGTATCTACGGCTGTGTAGGGATTCGATTTATCGAATTAACATTGAACGGACGTGGCAAATCGCGCACCCTTATAAAAAAACCAATTGACAGGGTCTCGATTTATTGATATAATTAATGAAGCTCCCCGCAGCAAGCTACGGGGTATCGGAACAAAATCACTAAGTGGATATTTACCCCGTAGCAAGCTACGGGGAATTACAGGTTATTCAAATTGTGAATTCATCCAAAGGGGTACCATGAATGGAGGAAAATTAACGGATCCCAACAATATTAAGGGAAAAGTTAACCAACGTACGGTTTGGAGAGACACTTTTCTATTAAGCGGTATTATTGTTTTTACCGAGCTGGCCGGAATTGCTTACGTGATATACACGCTCGGGTTATACAATGGTCGGCGTTGGGTACCTTTGGTGCTCATCAGTTGCGTTATTATAGTCCCGTTTGGTTTGGTTTTGCTTTTTTTTATATTCAAATGGGCCCGTGGAATAAACGAATTTGATAAAACGCTTATCGCGGGCAAAGAACCTACCAGAGAACAAACCGAAAACGCGATACGGTCTATTTTTGATTGGATAAGGAACGGGTCGCTGCTTTTCGTTTTTTTATATACGCTTTTTAAGTTTTTTTCATCTGCTATTCTCTATTTCAAATATTCTTTTTCATCAGAGGAAATTATTTTTTTGGCGGTGTTTAATCTTTTCACCGGATTGAATCTCGGCATATTTTTGTATTATGCCGGTAAAATTATCGAACAACGCCGTCTGGGGTTGGCGATTGAGAAGCTGTTATCCGCCGGGGTTTATGAATTTAATCATTCAAACATTAGCATTCGATATAAAATATTTTTAGTTATTTTCGGGGTGGTTGCGTACTTGCTCTGCAGCGGAGTTTTAATGGGATTCACTCAATCTAGCGCCACACAGCAAATGCGGCTGCGGGAAGACTTGAGTTTTTGGCTTAACGATTTATCCAACAATATTCCCAAACATCTGAAGACAACCGGAATTCCGAACGAAGAATCATTTTCTTTCAGGGAAAAAATAGGCCCTGCGTCCTCGATGCTTCTTTTGGCCTCCGACGGGACTATCATCAAAGGCGACGGCGCGGAATTAACTACGGCGGAACAAAACAAGATATTAAACGCTGCAAATTCGGGCTTTTATACAGATTATATTCGCAAAAAAATGATTATTTACAATAAATTTCAAGGAGTTACGGCGCTTGCTATAGGATATTGGGGCGCGCATGCCAACTTAGGCTCTATATCCGTTATCCCTATAATCGCTTTAATTGTAGCGGCGATTTTCCTGTCGGTTTGTGCCACTTACCTTCTTGTGAACGACATCAACACGCCTTTACAAAAAGTGCTGGATTATCTACAAAGCATTTCCGAAGGGGACACTAAAGCCACGTTGAGAGCTTATTCGGAAGACGAAATGGGGGATTTCGTCCTAAAACTGGCGCGAACAACCGCATTGTTGGAATCAAAAACCAACCGCACCAACCAACTTCTTGATAAAATTAAAGAGGCTTCCGTAGAAATAGAAAAGAACGTAGAAAAAGTCAAAACGGCTTCGGACGAGCAAGCCATTGGAATAAACGACCAAGCAGCGGCGATCGAAGAGGCTTTGAGCGCCTCAAATGAAATAGTCGCCACCGCCCGCCAAATAGAGGAAAGCGCAAAGGAAGTTCAAAACACCGCCGAACAGAATTTGCTTTCGTGCCGCGCCGGAGATGAGCGGGTCGCGGAAACTTTGGGCGGTTTTTTATCGTTAGGTAAATTTGTGGAGGAAATATCGAGAAACGTTATGCTTCTTGGAGACGATATTGGGCAGATGAACGAAGTAATGGCGATTATAGAGGAAATTGCGACTCAAATTAACTTACTAGCACTTAACGCGCAAATTGAAGCAATAGGTGCGGGGGAAAGAGGCAAGCGGTTTGGAGTCGTCGCCGGAGAAGTAAGGCGTTTGGCTGAGAATACGATGGATGCCGTAAAGAAAATCGCAGATTTGGTAAACTCCACTATGAACTCCACTAAAAACGTGGTCAACTACGCCAAAAAAGGCGCTGAAAATATTCAGAAAGGCTCTGAATTCGCCGATGCGGTCGGAAATACGCTTAAGGATATTAAACTGGGCGCCGATACAACGGAATCGTCTTCGAATAAAATCGCCATTATCACTACACAACAGAAAACCGCCAGCGAACAAATGGCGGAAACGATATCCTGGATTCATTCAAGTGCCCAGCTTATCAAAACCAACAGCGAACATGTTTTAAAAGCGATGGAATCGCTTTCTGCCACTGCCAAAAATTTGACTCTTTCGTTTGATAAATAATCGGTCAGGCAAAACATAAGTACCAAACACAGAGACTGCTGGAAAAATCAGGGCATGGCATGCCATGCCTGTGCTTTATTGAGGTTCAATTTACAGCCGTTTTTGCTGCATATTTTTTAATCATGTTTTGTCTATCGAAATGGGTTCGGGTTCCAGCCGTGTTCCAACTTTTTAGCCGGAATATGCTATTTTAGCCACTTATTCAGGATAATCAGTTGCGGTAGCCGACCTACTTTTCTGTTTATTTTCAGCAAATTAGTGATTTTATTGAGATTTTGCCGATTGGATTACGTGAGTTTTTGAGTCCCGTGCGTCTACCAGTTCCGCCACTCCGGCTTCCTTTTGTTTAATTAGCTTAGCGCATTTCGTGGATTTTACAAGAAGCGTCAGGCACGGGTTTTTAAACATTGAAATTGCGCGGTTTTTCAAGTTTGACGCGACGCCTTTCTAATGCTAATTTCAAAACGGAAAAACCTTGCTCCTCTCCCACGCGGGACTGGAACGAGATGGGGCGGAGATGAGTTGTGAAGAAAAAAGGGCTGAGCGATATACATAAAGCATACGCTAAAAAGCGCTCTGGAAATGAAGCAACGAAGCGATGGCGCCTGTATCTTTCCGCGAGCATAGCCAATGCTCCCCTCAATAAAAAACTCCGCCAGCACCTTCCGCCGGGGCGTTTTGAGCTTATTCTCCCTCAGGATTTTGCTCCGCGGGATGTGGATCACCCCAGTTATCCCCGCGCCATCTACGAGCGATGTATCGAGGAGATGGAGCGGTGCGACGCGGGGATTATTCTCCTTGATGCGTTTGGGGTGGACAGCGCCAGTGAGGCGGGCTGGTTTGCGGCGAAAAAAAAGCCCCTTATAGGGATCGCGGTGGCAAATTGCCGCTTCCTGCGGCATTGGATGGTAAAAGGAAACCTGACCTCGGTTATATGCATGGACGAAGTTTTATTCAAGGTGGTCAAAAAAGACCCGGTCCTGAGGCATGCGTCGTCGCTACTTTGCAATTCGTGGGAGGGACTTGCCGAGTCCATATCTTTTCTGCTAACTTCTTCCATGTAGACAAGGGGTTTAAACCCCTTGTCTGAATGATAAATTAAAGGAGGAGTCACATGACCTCGGAACAAGCTGAAAAGCTGATCAAGAAAGCCCTTTCCGATAAAAAATTTCTGGGCGAGCTGCTTGCGAATCCCGAGCGCGCGGCGGGTTCTTTGGGAGTAACGTTGAGCGCCGAAGAAGCGAAAACGCTGCGGGCAATGAAAGAGGACGAATTCGTATCCTTCGCAAAAGAATATAGCAGCGCCACCGACCCCGCCAAGAGGCGCGCGGCCTGTTGAGCCGGGCGGATTGATTCGTATTCCAGGCCTTAGGCATTAGGCATTAGGCTAAATGATCCATATTTCCATCCCAAAGCCTGACGCCTAAAGCCTAAGGAATCAACCTTGCTTGAAAAATCTCCTTATCACGCCTTGGGTATTGATGTGGGCAATGCCAAGGTCAAGTTTTGCGCTTTAGATCAAAAAACCAAAACGCTTCGTTTTTCCAGCCGAAACCTGCCTTATACAGATAAACTTCGTTACAGGCGACACGAGGATTTTGAGGAAGGAATTCCCCGTGAATTGTCCGAATTCATGGGGGATGAAAATTGGCCGGCCGAAAGCGTCGCTGTGGCCGTCACAAGCTCCGGGTACGCTTACCCGAGTTATGGCGAGGGGGTTTCCCATTTATTTTTGTTATTAAAGCGTTGCTTGCCTGATTTCCGGGTTTTCGCCCTTGACGGCGCAGCCGAGGCGGCGCCCGTTGACGAAATATTGAAAAACGATCCGGCGATCCTTTGCCCGATTGAATTTTCAAACGGCATGGGGGCGGTTCAGCTTGCCATGCGTCTCGAAGCCCTGGCCGATTCGCAAGATTATCTCGTTCTCGACACGGGCGGCTCAACCACCGCCATAACCCCAGTGATCGGTGGAAGGGTTGACCCCGCCGCATTCAACAATCCACAGCGGCATCTCGATCACCGATTGCAAAACGGCAAGCTGACCTGGATCGGCGTTCAGACCACCCCGCTGGAATATCTGGCCCATGAGGTGGCCGTTGGCGGAAGACGTTACCCCGTGATTCCCCGGGGGGTGACGTTTGATAATGTTGCCGCTGTGTTGGATTTGCTGCCGCCGAAGCTTGCCCGACAGATGACCCTCTTCAGGATAATCCCGGACCGCTGGCTGGCGCTGCGAGCCGTGGCTGATGCGGTGAACCTCGATTTTATGATGGCGAACGAGGAGGAATTGGAAACACTTGCATCCAATTTTCATCGCCTGGCCATTGAGCGACTGGCGGAGGGTATCCGGGCGGCTCTGAAAACCGTGCCCGCGGCCTGCAAAAAAGCAATAGCCTTTGGCATTGGGGCAAAGGGTCTCACTTATCCTGCCCTGCTTCTGGCAGGTGTTGAAAAAAGCAACATCATATTGGCGGAGTCTTTTCTTGGCGAGGATTGCGCGTCTTATGCCTCATGCTATGGGGCGTTTCATAAGGGTCTTGAGTTGATTTGCGGCAAGCGGCTCAAGGCGGATATATCCGACATTGGGGAAGTGGGTTCAATTTGATGGAAAGTCGGAGCTACTGGATAAGCGAAGCTGAAAAGGTTCTCCGCGAGGCTGCCTCGCTTCTAAGTCCTTATGGACTGCGCATAGATCCCGCGCTCAAGGTGGACTGCGATCAGCACCCGATCCCCGGCTATCTGCACTCCGAGCGGAAGATCGTCTTTTGTCCACCGGTTATCGAGGATGGAGTTGGGCGATTGCGATGGATGTTCTTTTTGCGCTACATGGGTTGCGAGACCATCGAGGAAGCGAGGCGGTTCTACGGGGTTGCCCTGCCTCTTGTTATATGCCATGAGCTTTCCCATCATCTGCGTTTTTCGCTCGATATGTCGGCTGAGAGCATGTTTGTGGAGGAGCAGGTTTGCGACCGGCTTGCTGTGGCGATGGTGGAGGCGATGTCCGGCTATCGCGATTCGCTTATGGAGCTTGGGCGCATGTGCGGGGAAATGTCGGCCCGGTTGGCTGGGGAAAGCAAATCGGTAGGATACTATCTGCCAAACGTTGCGGATGTGCTGGTGGCGTCTTCAGTCCTCGATAGGGATCATCTTGCCCGGCTCGAACAGATCACTGACGCATCCCGACTTGAGCTGGACCAACTCATCGAGCTGTTGCCGAGCGTGGGAAGCCTCGATATTCAGGAGGCAAAAGAGGCGAGAAGCAGGGCGCAGCAATATTTAGATACACGCTACATAGAAGACGCGGGCACATATTGGCTTCTTTCGTTGCGCTGGATGCATTCTTATCTGGTTCATCACAGGTTCGAGCGCCCAACTCTTCAGGATGCCCTTCAGAATCATCTTCTGGGAGAAGCGGAAGAGCGTCAGAACAAGGAAGTTATCATTACCCTTCGCGCTATTCTCGACTCGATGGACAAAACCGGGGCGGCGCTTCTAAACGAGGAGAATGCCCTGTCGCTGAGAGTGGCGGCGGGGGAGGGGATGATAGACCTGGCGGGCGACGCGGGTGTGCAGGCTATAGTTGAGCGTCTCGAGACATCGAGCGATGATCCGAATGGTTTCCTCGATGCGCTGGGGCGCGCCGCATCCAAAAGAAGAGACCTGGATTCTCAGCCCGTTTAT
>Ga0209777_10003966_pt1 | contig 17838 bp, 20 predicted proteins | sample FrelakmetHBP12HB_FD_187147 | JGI IMG/M metagenome (GOLD analysis project Ga0209777, IMG submission 187147) | Freshwater lake sediment microbial communities from the University of Notre Dame, USA, for methane emissions studies -HBP12 HB (SPAdes)... | ecosystem: Environmental > Aquatic >...
CACGGAGAAAAAAAACAGAAAAGGATGCTTACATATTGCGTCCACTTGTGGAGAGGCGGATCAGTTTCTCTGGCTGATGGGAAAACTCAGCAATCGGAACCTCCCCGCGCACCAGGGCCAGAAGGGTTTCGGTCAGCAAGCGGTTGACAGGCGTCGGGACGCCGAACTTTTCCCCATACCGCACGACCGTCCCTTGCAGCCACTCCACTTCGCTGGTCCGGCGTCCGGCGTGCAGGTCGATATAGAAAGATGGCATCTTCCCGCCTCTGCCTCCGCCGACGACTTTCGCCAGTACGGGACGGGCCAGGAAGGGCGGCATGCGCAGTGCCAGCGCCAGGGCCCGCACGGGAAGTTTGGGCAAGTCCACCGGATGGATCCCCTGCGCCGTCATGACCCTCAGCGCCTCATGGGCCATGCGCATCTCCAAATCGTACAATCCTGAATGAGCAAAGACCTCCGCCGGGCTCATATCCACAATGGCTGCCGTGGCGGTTCCCGGCAGGTTGGCCAGGACTTTGGACCACTTCATATCTGCCGCGCGCGGGCAAAGGTGCGCGTTCAATGAGGCCGTATTCAGTGCAATCTCCAGTCGCTCTGAGAGGGGGTGCCCGGCCGCGATCCCAATGCCACGCGCCTTTTCCAGAACAATATCGCCAGCCGCCCGCCGGGCGATCGAACAGGTCACCGTTCCAGCCAGCACGCGCTCGGCGCCAAGGACCGCCGCGATCATCGGCTCGTTGTCAACGCCATTTTGCAGACAAAGGATGGTCGGCATCTTGTCTGCGAAAGGCTTGATCTCCTGCAAGGCGGCCTCGGTATCGAAGGATTTCATGGCAAAAATGGCAACACCGAACGGCCCATGCTCCATCGCTTCCTTTAAGGAGGAAACACACTCGATTGAGTTGGGAGGGACAATTAACGGCTCCCTCGCTCCTCTGTGTTTGTCGATGGACACGTCCAGCCGCAGCCCATGCTCGCGCAAGTCGGCTGCGACGGAGGTTTTCTCAATAAAGGTCACCCGGTGCCCGGCCAGCGCCAGCGATCCGCCGACGTAGGTACCGATCGCACCCGCACCGAAAGTCAGCACCGAAATTGGTTTCAGGTCATTCATCCGTTTACCTCCAATGCACACGGCTTTTCAGGCCGGTCAGACTCCAATGATGTTCCGCAAGAATGGATGTCATTGGTGAAATTAGAAAGTAAGCCACTATTATATCGTATTGGAATAGGAGAGGTGTTCGTGGAGGGCGAGCCGTCTCCCACACCGTCCCACCCACGCGGTTCTAACACTGCCATCCCCGACATGCCGTCCCATCCAGGCTGTCTTTACCATGCTTTTTCACCCTTTCCGTCCCACCATCGATCGCAGGGGCGGATGGGGCTGTAGGGGCGACCATTGTAGTCGCCTTTTCTCATCTGTACCGGCCCCTTTCCCCATTAGTCGATAGAATAAAAGGGCTGGTGTTCGGACATGAGTTCGGACAAAAGAAAGGAAACCTTCTATACTGAATAAGGCTCGCAACCGAATTTAGAAAAAGGAGGTTTCCATGAACAAGTTTACCCAGCTTTTGCCATTTGTGGAGGATTTATTTGATGATCAGGCAATCGCTCGAAAAGCGACCAGGATCGTTACGGGGAATTGGATGCCCGCTCTCCCCGTTTGAGCGAAATTGCTCGTGCGATGGGCGGAAACGAAGTTGCGAGCTATAAATGTATCCAATGCTTTCTGGAAGCCAATGATCCACAGGAAGTTTTGTTGCGCATGTTTCGAGAAGATGCGCCATTTGTGATCGGGGATCCGACCGAGATGCCGCGTCCACAAGCCAGGAAGACGGAGTACGTTGGGACCTTGTGTGACGGGGAAACCAACGGCTACTGGCTGTTGCTGCTGGCGACGCCATTTCATGGGCGTGCCATGCCCTGCCATTTTGTGAGTTACTCTTCCAAGACGATCAACCGGGATGCGACCTCCTGCAATCAACACCATTTTTCCGCCTTTACAGAGGTCAAGGAATTGCTGGGAGACAAACCTTTGGTGTTGGACCGGGAGTTTAGTTATCTGGAATTGCTTGAGAACCTAGTTGCAGAAGGAGTGAACTTTGTCATTCGCCTGAAGGTGGGTCCAAACTTCTGTGATCGGGAAGGCAAACCAGAGACCTGATCTGTTGCCGAAGGCGAAACGCGCATCCTGAACAAAGTTTTCTACAAAGGCAAGGTGTTCGTGAACGTGGTGGGTTACTGGCACAAAGGTTTTTCACAACCGATGTGGGTGATGACCAACCTCAAGGCGGAAGATGGGCTGGCCTCCTATTTCCAGAGAATGAAGATCGAGGAAACCATCCGCGACCTCAAAAACCTACTCAACTTCCACAAGCTCATGAACAAACGCCGAAACCTGATGGAAAAGATGGTGGCCTTGATCTTGATCGCTTATACCATTGCCTTGATCTTGGGAGAAACTTTGCGGACAACCATGTTCTCTGCAGAAAGTCGCAAACACAAACTTTTCTCAGGCCCATTTATCCTCCTCAAGCTCAAGCCCGATCTCTCACCACCTGTTTTAGCCCAAGCTCGTTCTATCTTCTCTCTGACTATTTGCCCTGTCCAAACTCGTGTCTGAAGTTCAGATCGGGGTACTTGACATTTGACTAAAGATACTGTAATATATCATCTATTGATATATCATCAGATGATGTATTGGAGACCCGGAATGGATACTACGAATTCAAGTGATATTTCACCGTTATCGGAGACAACGCTTTATATCCTCGTTAGTCTTGCACACGGCCCCCTGCATGGTTATGCCATTGGCAAGGAAGTACAAGCCTTGAGTGAGAACCGCGTCATTCTGAGTGTCAGCACGCTGTATACCACCCTCAAACGCTTGCTGGAGGATGGCTGGATCGAGCGGGTGGGTGAGGATCCCGAGCCGGAGGACGGTGGTCGTCCGCGCAAGGTCTACACCCTGACCGAACGCGGCGAGTTCATCATCGGAGTGGAAAAAAAACGGTTGCGAGCGTTGTTGATGCTTGTCCAGACCCGGACGGTGGGGGAGGAAAAATGATTGCCTCCATCCAAGGCGTTTCGAAGATTTATGGCATATTGCTGCGCCTTTTTCCGCGGGATTTCCAGAACGAATTTAGGGAGGAAATGGAAGATGTATTCACTGCCAACCTCGAAGAGGCGGCAAAGACCGGCGCAACATTGGTCGTACGCGCTTGTTTTTTCGAACTGTTCGACCTGCCGGTCAACTTGCTTGTCGAACACCTCTCTAACTTGCGAAAGGGGAACTTTATGAAAACCTTGTCCTATGAAGTCGGTCGGTCCAGGGCTGTCCTCATGGTAGCGCTGGGTATGTGTGTGGGCTGGGTATTGATCAACTGGTTAGGTCAATATATACATCCTTTCGATATGTTTCCGTTGCCAGAGATTCTGTATTCCCTTCCTGTCATTTTGTGTGGACTGATGCTGGGGATTGCGGCGGGCGTCGGGCGCCGTGCGTTCCTGCGTATCGGATTATGGACGACTGTGGGAGGAATGCTTGGCCATCTGGCTTCACTACCCATCCGAATGGTCAACTCTCGAATTCTCTCCAGGATAACAGCCTATCCGGGGTCCTGGAAGTACGACAGTACCTTTATGCTCTGCCTGGTAGCTGTCATGTGCGCCTATGGTTTGTTCTATGGTGCCGGATTGGGCTTGGCTTTTGGCAGCTGGAAAGCCTGCATCAAATTGGCTTTGATTGGTCTGGTTGCCAATACAGTTGGCATCCTGGTGGGATATTCCCTTACATCGGACGTGATCAGCAAGTGGTACATGGTCACTGCCCCATCGTCTCTTACTTGGAGTATTATGAGGGTGTACCTGGGCTCTAACCCATCGTATCTTACTTGGATTATCATGGGGGCATTGGTCGGTGGGATCCTGGGCTGGTTTGTTGGGAATAAAAAACAGCCCGCAGCTGACCCGGTTATGCGGACAGGTAATGCTTGATGTAAAAATAGTTCATGAGGAAACAAAAAGGTCGGTGAGTGCACTGCTCACCGATTTTGTTATTTGATCTTCCGCTAATTTCTTTTCGGAACTATACCCGTATTTCCACCCAGGCACTGGAAGCCTTCTCTCTACTCGCTTTAGATGTCCGAACTAATGTCTGAATTTCAGTAAACAAGTACCTTGCAGAATTAGAACATATGTACTATAATAAAAGTGCACGGAAAGGAAATTCCTTGGGCCGCCTTGCCACTGCTAATTTGGCACCTTAACAATTGAAATATCCGAAGAAATCCACCCTGAATCAGTCTTTCGTTCCTCTTCGTTTTGACAATTTTTTATCTTGCCCTGCGCGGCGGGCGGTTCACAAACCGAGGCTCGGCTGAGCCGGCCTCAAGCCGGCATCAGCCATATCGAGCCCGTGAGGGATCGATGTTCATCAAGCCGCCATTCGCGAAGCACCACCTTGGGTGGCGACCACTTCGGGCTCATGACATCGTACCCGTCAGGGTAGAGCCCGAAGCCTCCACTGCCATTCGCGCGGCGTATCGTCCCGGTGTCCTACCGGGAGTGCGCTATACACTTGCACCGCACTGCGTTTGGTGCAGTGCAGGTGTCGAAGGCATTGCGAAGCATATTATCCCGATGTTTTTCCGGGACATTGTCCCCGTCAGGGGACGTCGTCCCGGCGTTCTTACGGGATATCATCCCCAAAGGGGACATCGTACCCGTAAGGGTATCCCCGTGGGATGCGCCTTCGATGAGAACCATATTCGTTTGGGGCTCGTTTTTAGAAACGAGTACCCGGCATGGTACTTTTATCGAGAGAAATAACGAGTGATTCGTTCCATACTTGTTCCTCAGGAACAACTAGCCGAGGGGGCGTCAAGCCCCACAAGCCGAGGCTGCCACATGCCCCCATCGGCAGTCCCAGCGACAGGAGTCGCTGGGATCGGCTGTATCGGCGGCATTGCGAAGCACATCGTCCCCGCAAGGGGATCCCCGTGGGACGAGCCGCAGATACTAGTCAAGGCGGCCTTCGCGCAGTATATCATCCCCGCCAGGGGACATCGTACCCGAAGGGTATCCCCGCGGGACGAGGCGCCGAAGCCCATCCCCTCCAGGGATCGCCAGCATTAATCCTCGAGCTGCAAAGAGACGCTCGGGATGACCTGCCTGGTTTATCCAATCTTAACGGAACGCATGGAGAGCGACCCACCCCACACTTTCTCGGCGAAGAAACTGACCGGTTCGCCCGCCTCCTTCGCCCCCAGGACATATAACAAGGGTTTGTAATGCTCGGCAGAATTGATGGAGAGAGCTGCCTCACGGCCTTGCTTATCGTACTGGATGATCGGTTCGTAGGCATCGTCGAGGATCCACTGTTTGACCTTTCGGTCGAATTTCACCGCCCAATCGTAGGCGGTATCTTCGAAAACAACCATGCGCAGGTTGTGGACGATATTCCCGCTGCCGATGATCAGGATCCCTTCGCTGCGCAGGGGCTGGAGTTGCCGCCCCAGGTCATAGTGCGCCTGGGCATTCTTGGTCACATCCAGGCTCAACTGGATCACCGGCACATCTGCTTCGGGAAACAGGCGACTCAGCACCGACCATGTGCCGTGGTCCAGACCCCAGGAAAGGTCCGGGGTAATTCCGTCTGTTCCGACCAGGTCACGGACGCGCCGGGCTAATTCGGGGGAACCGGAGGCGGGATACGTCATCGCGTATAGTTCGGGCGGGAACCCGTAGAAGTCGTAGATCGTGCGCGGCTTCTCCATGGCGGTGACTTGTGTCCCCCTGGTCTCCCAATGGGCCGAGACGCACAGGATGGCTTTGGGGCGCGGCAGGGCTTTTCCCACCGCGATCCAGGCGCGGCTGAATTCGTTATCTTCGATGGCGTTCATCGGGCTGCCATGCCCGACGAATAGCACAGGCATTCGGTCCATAAATTACTCCTTATTTCCGCCTGGGACCACGTACCGGCCCGGCCACTTGTGCGACTTCAGCAGCAAGAGTTCCCCTTTCGGGTTGAAGATCAAAATACCAACGGTCGGCTCTGGAGAGGCTTGTTCGCTCATGGTGGCTCAGTTTCCTAATACGGTTGTTGGAAATACGAGGAAATGAGTTCCGACAGGTCTGCGTTGGTATGCTCGCGCAGTATCCGGAAGAAATCCGCCGGAGTGGCACGCTTGCCAGCCATCTGCGCGGCATAGTCTTTCAGGAAGGCGAAAAAAGCCTCATCGCCGATCCGTCCGCGCAGGGCTTTCAGGAACTGCGCCCCACGCAGATAGACGGCATTGGCATACGTCCGGAAATTGCCACCATGGTAAATATCCGTATCCACCCAGCCTGTCGGCATGTAAGCATCCACACGGAAGGCCCACCAGGCGGTCACGGCTGGATAGTTCTTTTCATAAAACAGTTCTTCGCTGTAAGTGGCCAGCGCTTCATCCAACCAGGGAGCCTGCGCCTGATCATTCCCCACCAGGCCGAACCACCACTGGTGCGCCGTCTCGTGGACGTCGATGTCGATCAGGTTGTTGAGAACAGTCCCATCGTAGGCAGCGTAAAAATCACGGCTCAAGAAGAACAGTCCGTCGTATTCCATCCCGTCGTAGAAGGGCGACTCGACGATACTCAAAGTGGTATAAGGGGAAGGGCCAAAGAGGGCGGCGAAGGTCCTCAGCGCCCCAGCCGCCTCGTCCAAAACCACCTGAGCCTGGGTTTTTTCTTCTCCAAAGTAATAACTGGTCACCGTCACGCCGCCAGATGTGGTCGAAACAGTCTGGTAAGCAGTGCTGGCCGAAAAAACGAACGTGCGGGCATTCTGCAGACGAAAATGCCAGCTCCCGGCAGCCGCTTCCGCCGGAGCGCTGGCAGCCAGGGTCACCGATAGTGCCGGGTCGGTCAGCGTGACCGTCACATCGAAGGCAGCCGTGTCGTAGGCCAGGTGCTCCCCCACCTGAGCGGGCGGGTGCAGCAGCCAACCGCCTGAATACGGTACGATGAACGGGTACCAGTCCACAAGGTTGGTCTGGTGGTCGTTGTACCCGAAAACATGGTGAACGTCCGCTGCGGGGAGATGCAGGTCAAAATGCAGGGACAAGTTCAGGGTACCGCCTGCAATGAGCGGCTGAGCCAGCGGGATATCGAGCCGGTCACTGTTTAAACTCAGTCCGGTCACCGCTTGAGCGTTGACCGTCAAACTACCCAACGTAAAGCAACCCTTCCACAGGTTCGGCTCAACCGCCAGGACGAGTGATGAGAGAGTTTCACCAGTGGCATTCTGGTAGAAGACGGACTCATCCACCGTCATGGAATGGGCGACATAATCCAACTTAACATTCAGTGTATAGAGAGAGGCGATTAAAACCGAGGCGGGGGTCTGTGTAAACGTTTCTGTGGGTGTGGGCGTTGGTATTGGTATTGGTATTGGTGTCGCGGTCGCAAGTAATGGCGAAATAGTTGCGGTGAACGTAGGAGTAGTTACCGGAGGGGCAAAAGGCGTCAACGAGGGTGAGGCAATCGGGTTGTACGTAACAGTCGGGCCGATGTCGGTGGGACCAGACAAGACAGGACCGGTACAGGCAGTAAGCAGGAAGAGAAATACACTAAGTCTGCAAGGAAACCGGTGGAGCATCTTTATCTTTTCTTCCACACCAGTCCCCGGCGCGGTTGGAAAAGAAAAACCAGCAGGAAAATAATGGTAGCCGTCAGCACGATAGCTGAGCCGGAAACAATATTAAAGTAGTAACTCAGATAGAGACCAGTCACCGCCGAGAATGCCCCGATGGCTGCCGAGACAAGCATCCCCTGCCACAGGCGGCGGGTCAGCAGCGTGGCAGTAGCCGCGGGTGTTACCAGCATAGCAACCATCAGCGACACGCCGACCGTCTGCATGGCGACGGAGACAGTCAGCGCCATCAGTATCAGCAGGATATTATTAAGCAGGCCAGACGGGAGGCGCAGGGTCGCCGCCAGGACCGGGTCAAAGGACAGGACAAGAAATTCCTTGTAGAACAGGAAGATCGTCAGTAGCACTACTGCTCCGAAGATGGATGTCAGAATCAGGTCGCGGGTCGTAACGCCGAGCACATTGCCGAACAGGAAATGGCTCAGATCCACACTGTAAGTGCGGACGGTAGATATCAGGGCGATCCCGAGGGCAAACATACTGGCAAACAGGATGCCGATGGCGGTATCCTCACGGATCTCTGCATGTTTGGAGATGCGCCCCACCGCCACCGCTACCAGCACCGCTGCGGCGAGCGCCCACCAAAAAAGGGTATCCCGGCTGCCACCGCTAAGCAAGTATCCGAGCGCCACGCCCGGCAGGACGGCATGCGCCAGCGCATCCCCCAGGAATGCCATGCCGCGCAGGACAACATATATGCCCACCACCGCACACACCGCGCCGACGATGACCGACGCCACCAGTCCGCGTATCATGAAGGCATAGGAGAACGGTTGGAGAAGGAGATTGAACAGGTTACTGATGCTCATCTTCCCCATCACAGCAGGTATCGGCCAGGGTGGACGTGCCGTCTGCAACCTGGATCAACTGGGCATGTCCATCGTACGCACGCAGCAGGTTCTCGCTGGTCAGCACATCCTGCGGCGACCCAAATCGGATCAGGCGGTGGTTGAGCAGCATGACGCGGTCAAAATGGCTGGCAGCCTGTCCCAGGTCATGGGTGGCGACCATGACGGTGATCTTCTGCTGGCGGAGTTTATCCATCAGAGATAAGATCGCTTCCTGCGAGGGTGTGTCCAGGCCGTTGAGCGGCTCGTCCATCAGCACCAGTTCTGCCTCCTGCGCCAGGGCACGCGCCAGAAAAGTGCGTTGCTGCTGGCCACCGGATAGTTCACCGATCTGGCGATTCGCCATTGGATCCATGTCCACTGCTTCGAGCGCGGCGTGAACTGTATCCCAGTCAGCCCGGCGGGGCCATCGGAAAAAACCGACCTGCCCGATGCGGCCCATCATGACCACGTCGGCCACGCTGGCTGGGAAGCGCCAGTCCACCTGGCTGCGCTGGGGCACGTAAGCGATGCAGATATGTCCACGCGGCCCGAAGCCTGAGATTTTCACCTCGCCCGAGGTGGGCGGCAGCACTCCCGCCACCACCTTGAACAGGGTGCTTTTCCCGGCCCCATTCGGTCCCACCACCGCCACTCTTTCCCCAGCGTGCAGGTGGAAAGTGATATTTTCCAGCGCCTGGCGCCCATCGTAAGTGACAGAAAGGTGCAGGACATCCAGAATGGGTTGATCCGGTTGGTGGTGGATGTGAGGATACATTATTTTAAAGCTCCCACAATAGCTGTGACATTATATCGCATGAACTCTAGGTAACTTGCTGCCGGGCCACCAGGGGCGGTCAGCGTGGCATGATAAATCCAGACAGACTTTATACCGGTATCCGCGGCAATTTGGTCTGCCAGAGCCTGGTTGACGGCTTCACTCACAAACACTGCCCGGACCCCCGTCTGGCGGATTTTATCCTCGAGTGTGGCCAGCTCCTGGGCCGACGGCGCTGCATCAGAGCTGAACGATCCGGTAATGGTGCCCACCTGCGTAAAACCGTATTGCGTGGCAAAATAGCCCAAAACAGCGTGGTCCGTGACCAGCAAGCGGTTTTGGGTTGGGATTTGCGCCACCTCGGAGCGGATCCAAGTATCCAAGTCATGCAGAGAGACGGTATAGGCCCCGGCATTGGACTGGTAATCGGCCGCGTGTGCCGGGTCCGCAGCGGAAAGAGCCGCGGCAATGTTTTGCGTCCATATGATGACGTTGTTCGGGTCCATCCAGGTATGCGGGTCGCCGGTCGATTGGTTGCTGCCCGGCAGCGGCAGGAGTGTAATCCCTGCTGAAATTTCGACGAGTTTGCCTGTCGTCCCAGTGCTATCCAACAGCGGCGGGAGAAAACTCTCCAACCCAGCTCCGTTGGAAAAGATGACTTGAGCATCGGTGAGGACCGCGGCGTCCTGCGGGCGTGCCTGATAGTCGTGCGGGTCGGTTCCGATGGGCATCAAGGTTGTCAGTGTGATGGCGTCCCCGCCCACCTGGCTGACGACATCGGCTACAATGCTGTTCGTCGCCAGGACTCTGAGCTTCCCGCCGGTGGCTGTAGGGGTTCCGCTACTACATGCTGGGAGCGCCATTATAAACAAGGCAGCCATCAGCAAACCAGGAAAGAGCAGGGGACGGGAAAGCTTTCGGTACATATCTTTATTCCTTATGGCAATGAAATCTGCTGATGGATTACTTCCTTGACTTCTCCTGCAATCTTTTTTTACGATGTTCCAGCTCTTCCATCCAATGACGGTATTCATAACGCGGGATGCCTAACGAATCGACCAGTCCCTCTGCACTCTGTGTCCATTTCAGCGCTTCAGTATAATCGCGGCGGTGGTGCTCGTAGTATTTCGCCAGTTCGATGTGGGCATAGACATGTCCCCCAGCGGCAGCTTTTTGCCACAATACGGCAGCGGATTCGAGGTCGCCGCGGCGGCGTTGTAGCGCGGATAACCTTTTAACTGCCGTACCAAAGTCAGTTTCGTTCACGCCAGCCTGCAAACCGCGTTCGTAAAGACGGGCTGCCTGCTCCCACTGGTTTAGATCTTCGAACAGTTTCGCCAGAGCGATGAAATCCAGCCCGTGCTGCACCTGTCCGTCAAATGGAGCATGGAGGATGGAAGCCATATGGTTCATCAATGCTGCCAGTGCGACGATATCCATGGCATTGTGGTAGAACACGCCCTTCAAGGGGGTGGCGTCGCCGGTGCGCAGGTAGTCGAAGTAGAGATAAGGGATTTCGTAGCCAGGGACTTCATCGGTGGTGCGCGGTGCAGCGAGGACATTCTCTTCAAGGTATTTCAAGGCGCGGCTGGGCAGGCGGTCACGCCATAGCCGCCGTGCCAGTGGCAGTAAATCGAGATGAATAAATTCCTTAAATGGCACCGGTATGCTATGAAGCGAGTAACGTGTGACCAACAGCGGTGCGTCGAAGGCTTTGCCATTGAAGGTGACCAGTGCGGCACACGGAGCCAGGAAATCCATCAGCCCTTCGAGTAATGCGGCTTCCTCAGACGGATCTTGCATGAAGAATTGCGTCAGCCGGAATATTTCGCCCTCGAAGCGCCCCACACCCACCAGGAAGGCATATGTACCAGTTCCACCCGCCAGGCCGGAGGTCTCGGTATCCAGGAAGGCGAAAGACTCGAGGGGCAGGTCGGTGAGGCGAGAGTCGCGCGTCCATTCTGCAATGGTGGTCAAGGGTACGGATATGCGCAGCGGAGTAAGGCCGTGACGGTAATCGGAGGAATAAGTCTGTTCGGATACGAATGTTTCGCCTTGCCGGGTGGAAACAAAACGGCCTTCCACTACGGTTTGGATGGGAATGTCCATTTTCGGTTTCGGCGCAACCGGCCGGATATCCGCCGCGCCGACTCTGACACCCAAAGATTTTAGTTTGTCAGCGAGGGAAGATTTGGATGGTTCGGTCATCAAGTCGATTATATCCTTAACAATCCTGCCTGCTTCGAGGGAATCTGGTAAAAGTGGTATTGCTGTTATTGCCTCGGCAAATGTATTGCCACCATCATCGAATAATCTTCCGAACCGGGGCGCAGCCTATCTTCCCAATCAATGCTTTTCTAACAACCTTAAATTTTCCCTTCAAGAGTTGACTCCAGTTGTAAAATTCGCTATACTATGTAAGCGCTTTCAGAAAACGTTTACATCCTTTCGTATTATTTTCCCGACCCATGCCTTCTTCCCGACCTACGATTGCCGATGTTGCTCAACGAGCTGGTGTTTCCATCGCCACAGTCAGTCGTGTACTGAACGGCACTGCACCGGTGGATACAGAAACTGCAGAACGGGTTCGTTCTTCCGTTGCCGTACTCAACTATGTTCCTCATGCCGCGGCGCGGACGCTTGCCAGCCGCCGGACAGACACAATTGGCTTGCTCCTGCCTGAAATCAGCGGGGCTTTTTTCCAACCCATGCTACGTGGTGTGGAGGCGGGAGTCAGCGAGGCCGGATTTGACCTGCTGATTCATACAACCCAATCCCGCCCTGAGAACGCCCCTTATCGTCCACTTGGAGAACACAACACAGACGGCCTGCTGGTCTTTACCGAAAGCCTGGATGCGAGAGAGTTGACTCGCCTGCACAGTGTTGGATTTCCTGTTGTTTTGCTTCACCAGGCTCCCCCAAATTCCTTGAACATCCCCGTGGTTACCATTGAAAACCAGTCCGGCGCGCATAAGATTGTGGAACATTTGATCAAAGTCCATGGCTGCCATCGGATCGTTTTTTTACAGGGCCCAGAAGGCCACGAAGACTCCACCCTACGCGAAAAAGGATACCGCCTCGCACTGAAAGCTTTTGGTATCTCCTTTGATCCGTCACTGATCGTACGCGGAAACTTTGACCGCAACGCAGCCCAGTTGGCTGTGGAACAAATCCTGGCAGACGGGGTACCATTTGACGCGGTTTTTACAGGCGATGACGAATCGGCGATTGGTGTCCTTCTGGCTTTACGACAGGCCGGCCGGAGGGTCCCGGAAGAAATCGCCATCGTCGGATTCGACGATTCCGTGTTCGCAAATGCACTTTTACCGCCACTGACCACGGTACGTGCCCCAACAGAACAGGTTGGCAAACAAGCCGTGCGACAGCTGGTGCGAATCATCCAGGGCGTGGAAGTTGAATCGCGCCTGGTTCTATCCACTGAATTGACCATCCGCCAGTCGTGCGGATGTCATGCCTGATTAATACTGGAGGTGCCCAACGAATCCAAAATACTCATCAAAATTCCACTCTTTTCAATTCTAGTTTTTTGGAGGAATAAAATGAAAACGAGAACGTTATTGCTAGTTACGAGCTTTCTTGTCATCGCCAGTGTATTACTGGCATCCTGTGGAACCAAAACATCGTCCGGCAGCGGGGACTACCTGACGATCAACTATGAACAATTGTCCACCTGGGTGCGCAATTTCAATCCCTTCTCGCCTGACGCGCTTGGCTCGACTGCGACCGCCATCTATGAACCGATGATGATCTACAACAAATCCACAGCCGAGCTCGTGCCGTGGCTGGCAACGGATTATTCGTGGAGCGCCGATAATCTCATCCTGACCTTCAAGATCCGCCAGAAAGTCAAATGGTCTGACGGCCAGCCTTTCACCGCCCAGGATGTCATATATACGTTCAATCTGCTTAAGAACAATTCTGCCCTGGCGGGTACTGCCTCCAACATCCTGAACCAATACATTGACAGTTTTTCAGCTCCCGATGATTTTACCGTCGCGTTCAAATTCAATACCGTATATACCCCGGCCCTGTACGATCTCGCCAACCAACTCATCGTGCCGGAGCATATCTGGAAAGATATTGCGGACCCCACCACCTGGACCAATGATAACCCGGTCGGGACCGGTCCCTTCACCCAGGTGACCAAGTTCGATACCCAGATTTACATCCTTGAAAAGAACCCGCACTACTGGCAGCCTGGCAAACCGTCCTTCCAGGGTATTCGCTACCCATCCTTTGCAGACAACGATGCCGCCAATCTCGCCCTCGCCAACGGCGATCTTGATTGGGCCGGTAACTTTGTCCCGGACATCGAAAAGACCTATGTGGCCAAAGACCCCCAGAACTTCCATTACTACTTCGTCGGTGCAGACTGCGTGCTGTTGTACATCAATCAGACCATAAAACCCTTCAACAATCCAGCCGTCCGCAAAGCCATCAGTATGGGCATCGACCGCCAGATGATCGTCCAAACCGCCGAATTCAACTACATCCCACCAGCCGATGCCACCGGACTGGGAGACACCTATAAAGCCTGGAAGGATCCAGCTGCGATCGCATCCGGGACCTGGGTCAACTATGATTCCACCGCTGCAAATACTGCCCTGGATGCAGCCGGCCTGCAGAAGGACGCGAGCGGGATGCGCTTGGACCAGGACGGCAAGCCGATGAAATATGAACTGATCGTCCCCGCTGGCTGGACGGATTGGATCTCGGCTGCCCAGATCATCGCCCAGAACATGCACGACCTTGGGATCGAGATCGACCTGACCACACCCGATGAGACCACTGATCTCGAACAGGTTGAAAAAGGCGATTTCCAATGGGCGATGTATTCGGGCTCCGGCGGCCCAACCCCCTATAACTTCTATCGCGGACAGATGAGCAGCATTACCGTCCAACCCGTTGGACAGGCCGCCGGTGAGAATTTCCTTCGCTATGTCAACCCGCAGGCAGATACACTGCTTCAGGAATTCGCCACAACCTCTGACATGACCCAGCAAAAACAGATCATGGCCCAGATCGAGGCGGTCTTTGTCGGCCAGGCCCCCGCCCTGCCTCTCTTCCCGGGGCCGGATTGGTATGAATACAGCACATCCCGGTTCACCGGATTCCCGAGCGCAGACAACCCTTACGCCCCGGGTGTGCCCTGGCCAAATGGACCTTACAACACCGCACTGATCGTACTGACCACCGTAAAACCCAAGTAACCCCAAGTAAGAAAACTGGGGCTGCCCTGTTCGTCAATGGACAGCCCCGGCATCTCGATCCTTCCATCGGAGAAAAGGCGCATGAAATATATCCTGCGGCAGGTAGGTCTCTATCTCCTAGCTGCGTGGGCTTCCCTGACGCTCAATTTCATCCTGCCGCGTACCATGCCGGGCGATCCAGTTACCGCTCTGGTCGCCCGCATGCACGGCCGGCTCAGTCCTCAACAAATAGAGGCCATCAAGGCTGCCTTTGGATTCACGAACGGTCCCATCCTGTCTCAATACTTCCAGTATTTATCCCACGCACTGCGCGGCGACTTTGGGATCTCCATATCTTCCTACCCAGCCCATGTATCCAGCATTATCGCCACCAGCTTCATGTGGACGATCCTGCTAGGTGTCGTCACTCTGGCCATCAGCTTTGTGCTCGGCACTGCCCTGGGAGTCGTCATTGCCTGGAGGCGCAGTGGTGTGATGGATTCGACCCTACCAGGCCTGACCGGTTTCATCGGTTCTTTCCCCTATTTCTGGCTGGCGATGGTTGCACTCTATTTCATGGGCTTTAAATTCGGTTGGTTCCCGATGTCGCATGCCTATTCGGATTATCTTTCACCGGGATTTACCTGGGCTTACATCGGCAGTGTTTTGGATCACATGGTGCTACCAGCTGGTACGATCATCCTGGTCTCAGTCGGAGGTTGGATGATGGGCATGCGCAGCACGATGATAGCTGTTTTGGATGAGGATTTCATCACCATGGCAGAGGCCAAAGGGCTGTCCCAAGGTACAGTCATGTTTCGGTATGCGATGCGCAATGCCATCCTGCCAAACATCACCCAATTCGGCATGTCGATTGGCTTCATCATTGCAGGCCAGCTGTTAACCGAAATGGTCTTTTCCTATCCCGGCCTCGGATTTTATCTAGTCCGCTCAGTCACCACGATGGATTACCCCCTCATGCAGGCGCTGTTCTTGATGATCACCCTGGCAGTCCTGGTAGCGAATTTCCTGGTGGATATCCTGTACGTCCAGCTTGATCCGCGCGTCCGGGTGAGCTGAGTAGAAAGCAGATAGGAAGATGAACCCCAACGCTAAAGCCCTACCCTTCGAGCCCGAAAATGGTAAGTCACCATCGCTTTCCCATGGTAAACCTGTCTCTACTCAATTGGATTTCCTGCGTCGCATGGTCACCCAGCCCAAGGCGGTCATCGGACTGGTTATCATGAGTATATTCATCCTTATGGCTCTCTTCGCCCCCCTGATCGCTCCGAACGATCCGAATAAATATGTCGGCCTGCCCCACCAGCCTCCATCCATCGAGCACTGGCTCGGAACAACCGGCCAGGGCCAGGACGTGTTCACCCAAATAGTCTGGGGATCACGGATCTCGCTTTTGATCGGTTTTTCGGTTGGAATCATGAGCACCATTTTGGGGTTATTGATTGGAATGATCGCAGGGTATATCCCCGGTGTGGTCGATGGCGTCCTAAATATGTTTACCAATGTGTTTCTTCTCATCCCAGGCCTGCCCCTTTTGATCACCCTGGCATCCTTTTTACCGCAGGGTATGCTGACCGTCATGCTGGTGTTGACGTTCACCGGTTGGGCCTGGCCAGCACGCGTCTTCCGTTCCCAGGTGCTCTGCCTGCGTGAAAAGGATTTCGTCTCCGCCTCCGTCGTCAGCGGGGAAGGCGTTCCGCGCATCGTCTTTTCCGAAATCCTGCCTAACATGCTCTCCCTGGTTATGTCCTCCCTCTTCGGTGCCGTGATCTATACCATCGGAGCGGATGCCGGGCTGGCTTTCCTGGGGTTCGAAAACGTTAATATCGTATCCTGGGGCACCATGTTGTACTGGGCGTCGAACAGTTCCGCGCTGCTCCAGGAGGCCTGGTGGACATTCCTGCCACCCGGCCTGTGCATCGCCCTGGTTTCCTTTGCCACCACCATGCTCATCTACGCAATGGATGAGGTCACAAATCCAAGATTGAGAAGTGAGAAAGAGATCACCCGTGTCCTCAAACAACTCCACATCGGTTCAAAACGCTCAACCCCCGTCGTCAAAGAAACCCTCACCCGGTAGCCCCCTTCTGGATATCCGAGACCTGCGGGTGGTCTATCTGACCACGCGTGGACCAGTAAAGGCTGTGGATGGAGTCTCTATTATGATCCAACCCGGAGAGGTGGTCGGGCTGGCCGGCGAATCAGGCAGCGGAAAGTCAACCATCGCTCATGCCATTTTGCGCATCCTGCATCCTCCGGCCCTGATCACTGGAGGGCAGGCGCTCTTCGGTAACCGGGACATCATGGAAATGGATGATACCGAATTGGGCCAATTCCGCTGGAGCAAGATTTCCATCGTCTTCCAAAGCGCCATGAACGCCCTTAATCCGGTCATGAAGATCCGCGACCAGCTCTTGGATGTGATGCTGCACCACGGCCTTTCAAAGGTCGATGCGAATGCACGCGCCTTGGACCTGTTCAAACTGGTCGGGATCGATCCACAACGACTCGATACATACCCTCACCAGCTTTCAGGTGGGATGCGCCAGCGGGCCGTAATCGCCATTGCCCTGGCATTGAACCCTCCCATGCTGATAATGGATGAGCCAACAACCGCCCTGGATGTAGTCGTGCAGAAAGATATTCTCCAGCAGATCGCCAGCTTGAGGGAGAAATTGGGGTTTTCGATCCTGTTCATCACCCACGACCTGTCGCTCCTGGTGGAGATCTCGACCCGCATTGCCATCATGTATGCCGGCGAGATCGTCGAGAAGGCCCTGGCGCGCGAGCTTTTCGAAAACCCGCTGCACCCCTACACACTGGGCCTGATGAACTCGTTCCCCTCCATCAGCGGCTCAAAACATAAACTGACCGGCATTCCCGGCTCCCCGCCCGACTTGGTCGACCCACCGGCCGGGTGCCGGTTCCACCCGCGCTGTCCCGAGCGAATGCCAATTTGTTCCAAGGCCATCCCGGAAACCAAGTTCATTTCCCCTGACCGTTCGGTCTCCTGCCATCTGTTCAATGAGCACCCATAAATGTAGCCATGACCCAATCCAATCCTAAACTTACTCCCATTCTAGATGTACGCGGGATGACAAAACATTTCCCGGTCGGTGTCTTTTTCAATAAAAAGCAAGTCCATGCCGTGGAAGATGCTTCCTTTACCGTGCAACGCGGCCAGGTGGTCGCGCTGGTGGGTGAATCGGGTAGCGGAAAGACGACCACCATCCGGATGATCGCACGCCTGATCCAGGTGACGCGAGGTGAGATATTCTTTGAGGGTGCAGATATTTTAAAAACCGAACCACG
>Ga0209777_10003967_pt1 | contig 17835 bp, 19 predicted proteins | sample FrelakmetHBP12HB_FD_187147 | JGI IMG/M metagenome (GOLD analysis project Ga0209777, IMG submission 187147) | Freshwater lake sediment microbial communities from the University of Notre Dame, USA, for methane emissions studies -HBP12 HB (SPAdes)... | ecosystem: Environmental > Aquatic >...
TCTTGCAGGCATCGGAGGCTGACATAATGGAAGTACGCCTCGACCTCATCGATGCCGAACCTCTAGAGGCATTGAGAATCGTTCGGAGCTGCACAAGCCTGCCTCTGATCGTTACCAACCGATGGATGGCAGAAGGCGGTTTGTTCAGAGGCAACGAAGAAAAGCGCACAGATCAGCTCTTCTTGGCCTCAAAGTACGCTGATTTCGTTGATATTGAGCTTAGGGCTCATCTCAGAGACGAGTTCATAGAAAGAATCGATAAGCCGGTGATCGTTTCCTACCACGATTTCATTGGTATGCCCAGCCAAGAAGAGCTCAGATCCATAGTAAGGGAGATCTCCGGGACGCGCGCCTCGATAGCGAAGATCGCCGTTACTCCTATCTGTCTACGGGACAACTTGACTCTTTTGGAACTCCTGCTGGAGACAGATACGCCTTTGTGCCTGATCGCTTTGGGCGAATTGGGCAGACACATGAGAGCTGTTGCTCCGATTTACGGGTCTGCACTAACCTACGGTTATGTTTCAGAGGCCACAGCTCCGGGACAGATGAGCGTAAGCGAGCTGAGACAACTGCGGACGCTCCTGTAATAACAACCCATTGTAATTCATTGGTATTCGGTGGACTCTTGCACTTCGATCTCATTCTGATCTTTATTATTTCTCATCCATATTATTCGACTTTAAAACATATATCTCTAGAGAACCAAAAAGTTTATATCCGATTATTGACGTAGTTAGCTTCGCTTAAAGACGAACTATTGACTGGTTTGGTTAAGAGTTGAGTATATAAATTACAAAGAGCATATATATTTGGAGGAAATCTTGTTCAAATTCGAAGAGAATTCGGTGTTTGAATGCGTTTCTAGCTTGCAAGCTAGCATAAGATTCGGAATAGGGGATCTTCCACTAGGCCCTGAACCAGGGCCAGAGATGCCCAAGAAGAGAAGACCATCGATCCTATAGAATATGTCCTGGTCTGGACACCTTTCACGTCCAGACCAATAATCATAGAGCCTAATTTTGATGCCTTCGCTGAAGGGTTTCTGACCCGCACGATCTCTAGATGTGGCTTGAATTATTCGGTAGAATGATTCGAGCCGATCGACGGGAACTTTAGGATAAGCGTAGAAGCGGTTGAATCGGCGCGAATGGCCGACACGAAGAAGGTTCATGAATATAGATGAACCCTATAATTTCAGATCTCCTTCATGTCTGAGTAGACAATATTTAAGCGATGGAACGACCGTGAGGGAATATTTAAGTATTAGTTATCAGGTAAGTTGCTCACGGATGACGGTCGTATCGCTCAGATACTGTGATAAATATATAGAGGAGGAAATGAGATGGCGTTCTATACTTTGGGCCTCACCTTTGAACTCGTGATACTCCTTACAGTTATCGTTCTAGCTGTATGGATCTATGGCATATATTTCAACATTAAGAAATGGGGCATCGGATCGACAGGTTACCATGATCAGCTGCGTTTTAGCTTCTGGCTGTTCCTGGCCACTTGGATCCACGAGGCTTTCAAAGACGGATTATGGGTATTTATAAGGACAGTTATTCTTGATGTGCTGCTTTTGCGGAGGACTCTGGCCAGGAGCCCCGTAAGATGGGTAATGCATATGTCCATGTTTTACGGATTCTTAACATTGGCTACTCTCTCGGGCCTCGGCCTCATGCTCGATATTGTCGAGCATTTCAACCTGCTTGGGTTTGCCGATACGGCTGAGGTGGCCAAGGAGGCTTTATCCCTGCCTTTTGATCTCTTCGGATATCTTTTGCTCTTTGGCGCCTCCATCGCTATAGCCAGGAGGATACTGATCAAGTTCGTGAGGGACAATACCTCTGCTTACGACACCTTCCTGATCGGAGCGGTGTTTCTGATAACCATTACAGGGTTCTACGCGGAGTGGATGCGCGGTAACTCGTTTCTGGTGGGAAATGCATTTGCCTATCCGATCTATGCACCCCACTTTGCCCTGATCCATACGGTACTTGCCCTTGGTCTATTCGCTTTCGTTCTGCCCTGGTCCAAGTATATCCACGTAATAGCGACACCTTTGACCCTACTGGCAAACAGAGGAGGAGAGTAAATGGCTGACGATAAAAATTCAAAGCCTTTGATGACAGGCTATTTGATGTCCACCCAGCTCCTGGAGGTTGATGGCTGCAACAGATGTCAGGAGTGCATGAAATGGTGCCCGACCTTCGCGGTCAGGCAAGACCGGCCTGGCATCACTCCCATGTACAAAAACGCGAGGTGGAGAGAGCTTATGGCCAAGAGTCATGGCCTGCGTGCCAAGATATTCGGCCCCAAGCCCCTCACCGACGATGAGATGAAGGTGTTCACCGAAGATACATACAGTTGCACCACTTGCGGCGTATGTGGAACGGTCTGCGAAGCAGGAATTAAGACCGTAGAACTCTGGGAAGCCATGAGGCCTAATCTGGTCAAGCGGGGCGATGGACCAGTCGGAAAGCAGTCCTTCTTCCCCAAACTGATAAAGGGTGACCGCAACCCCTACATGGCTAAACAAGAAGACCGCTTGTGCTGGATACCCAAGGATGCCAAAGTGCAAGAATCCGGAGATCTAGTATATTTCGCAGGATGTACCGCCGCCTATCGTCAGCAAGCTCTGGGAGTCGCTACAGTCAGGATTTTAAATAAGCTGAATGCGGACTTCGCCATGCTGGGCAAGGACGAATGGTGCTGTGCCTCAGCTTTGGTCAGAACCGGCCAGAGAGAAGTAATGGCTGAACATGCAGTGCACAACATCGATGCCCTCAAAGATATAGGAGCAAAGACCGTGCTCTTCGCCTGTGCTGGTTGTCTCCGGAATGCCGCAGTTGACTGGCCTATGTGGTACGAGGGCTACATCCCCTACGAGACCATGCCACTCTCCGTATTCCTGAGGGATAAGATAAGGAAAGGCGAGGTCGAATATAAGATACCTTTGAACTACAAGTTCACCTATCACGATCCCTGCCACAATGGCCGGCATCTCATGCACCTGAAGGGAAAGGATTGGGCCTTCGAGGCGGCGCGTGATTGCGTCCAATCCATTCCCGGAGTGAAGTACCAGGAGATGGTGAGGAATAGGGCTCTACAGAGATGCTGTGGAGCTGGGGGCGGCGTGAAAGCTGGTATTCCAGACTTGGCATTGGACTGCGCCAAGGCCAGAGTGCAAGATGCATTAGATATTCAGGCAGAGGTCATCTGCTCTACCTGTCCATTTTGCAGGCTGAACCTGATCGACGGGAGGAATGCTGCTCAGTCCTCCATAAAGATGGTGGATATAGTGGAGATGATGGCGGCTTCCATGGGATTGGACACCACCATTCCCGAGAACCCGTACACCAAGTACCAGTCTCAGGACGTGCTGGTTTGCACTCCCACAGAATGCAAGCTGGACACCGTGGAACGCAAAGAGCCTGGGAAGGACCTTGTAGGCGAGGCCCATTAAAGGATGCCGGATTCGGACATCCTTTCTATTTTTCTATTTTTTCTAAGAGGGTCGTCCTTTCGTAACAGAGCTCTGATAATATGATGGAGATCAGAGACCCAGTTCACGGCTACGTGAAGCTCGATGACTTAGCTCAGGCTTTGATCGCTACAAACCAGATGCAGAGACTTCGGTGGATCAAGCAGCTAGGACTTGCCAACCTGGTTTACCCTGGAGCCAATCACACCAGGTTCGAGCACAGCCTAGGAGCTTATCATCTCGCAAGGGTTCTTGCCGACCACCTGGGATTAGATGAAGAGGAGAAGCTTAACGTGAGCGCAGCCGCGCTCTTGCACGACATAGGTCACGGGCCGCTTTCCCACGCTACTGAAGCCGCCCTCTCTCCTTATCTCAGACATGAGCACGAAAGCATAATCGAATTGTTGAACAAGGGTATGCTGAAGGACGTCATGACCGAGCAAGGATTACGTCCTCGTGAGATCCAGTCCATCATAAATGGTGAAAACAAACTAGGCCAGATTGTGAGCAGCGAGATCGATGCCGACAGGATGGACTATCTGATACGCGACTCTCACTACACTGGGGTGGCCTATGGGGTCATTGACCACTTGCGGCTGATCAAGATGATGAAGATTCATGCTGGAGATCTGGTGGTGGAATCTGGTGGTATCCAGGCAGCAACCTCCTTGCTCATATCCAGGCTGCTTATGCATCCTGCCGTTTATTACCATCACGTCTGCAGGATATCAGAATTCATGATCTCAAGCGGCATACGTTGGATGATCGAGGACGGTGTGGATGCCACCAAGATCAAGGCCATGGACGATGTGGAACTTCTCTATTCCCTGACCGCCCACGGTGGAATCGCTAAGGAGATGGTCTTGCGAATCAAATCCAGAAAGCTCTTCAAGCGAGCGGTTTATGTGGGCTTGGAGAGCCTTGAGTCGAATTCAAGATCCTGGGGAGACGAGCGACGTATGGCTCAGGAGATAGCTGATCAGGCAGGGTTGGACCCTGATTACGTGCTTGTTGACAATCCAAGCCTGCCTGATGCCAGAGAAGGAGACTTTCCAGTCCTAGTCGATGGAGATGTAAAACCCTTGAGGGACGTCTCACCTCTTGTGACCATCCTGGAGAGGGCTAATATGGCCAATTGGCGTTTCGGCGTTTACTCCAGGGAGGAGGATCGTGCGAGGGTGGCTCAGGCTGCCAGGAAATGCCTGAAACTGAAGAAGATCCCTGTCCAGCACACTTTTGAGGATATCGGTTATCTTTAAGTTCCTTTGTTGCACAGTAGTTGGATGATGGCGTTTTCAGGCGATAGGAGCACCTTTGGCGACAAGAGGATGCTGATCAAGACCATTCAGACCTTAAACCAGCACCTTCCAGGAAAGCGATTGCCTCTAACTGAGCTTTTGGCAATGGAGAAGCCTGGCATCAAGGGCAAAGATAACACATTCTTCATAATGGACAAGGCTGAGCTGGAGCTGATATCCCAGTCCTTGCCCAGGTTTCTATGGAACCGCTTAAGGCTACCACTTCTTATTGAGATGTCACCGGACTATGGCAGCGGGGCGGCCAGAATTCAGGGCGAGGTTGAGGCGGAGATGGTGAGCAAACTTCTGGGAAAACACCGCCGCCCTGAAGATAAATCCATGGTCATCTACATGCCGGAGATCAGAGAGCTTCGGAGAAAGCTTCCTACGACCACACAGTACGCTTTTATTACTTCCCTAAGGGATGATCACAACGAGTATTAATTGAAAGAGGTTGCTTGAACTTTTCAAAAATGCTCTTCTTTATATCTTTTGCAATCCTAGTAGTATGGGATAAAGATGCCTAACAATTTAGAAGATGGTGCAAGGCAGTTTAGAGAGAAGATGAGTTTGGGAGCTTACAAAGAGGCAGCCAAGATAAAGTCCAACTTCAGCCTTCCGGACGATATGGTGCAATCAGCGGTGAAAGATGCCTACAATAAGTGCATGGAGAAGGGAGAACACTCCATTGCCGCAGATCTGGCCAAGCAGTACAACCTTCCTGCAGACCTAAGGAACGAGGCGGCCATAAGATCTTTCCGAAGGAAGATCGACAACGAGTTTTTCCGTGCCGCAGCCGACTACGCAAAAGAGTTAGACCTACCGGAGAACATTGTGAAAGAAGCAGCAATCCAGGCCTTCAACAAATCTATGGACTTCGGCTTTCCTAAGAATGCTGCTGAAATAGCCAATGAATTCAAGCTCCCGGAGAAGATGAGAGTTGCTGCAGCTACCAAAGCGTTCGAGCAATATAAGCAGGCGGGCCTTTATAGGAAAGCCCTGAATATAGCCATAAAATACAACCTTCCCGAAGAGATGGTCAAAGAGGCAGAAAAGAAGATATCTTGAGGGACCTCTCAATTTTGCCCATGACAAAAGTGGCTCTCACCATTGGAGGATCAGACTCCGGCGGAGGGGCCGGAATTCAGGCGGACATAAAGACCTTCTCCGTCTTAGGTGTGCACGGCACCTGTGCCATCACTGCTATCACCGCCCAGAACACCTTGGGCGTACAGCGCGTATTTGGCCTGGAGCCTGAGGCGGTGACAGCCCAACTCCGCTCCATCACAGATGATTTTCATGTTGCATTTGCCAAGACTGGAATGCTTTATTCGGCAGAGATAGTTCAAGCGGTTGCAAAATATATAGATGAGACAGGAATACCGCTCGTAGTTGATCCTGTGATAGAGGCGGAAGCTGGAGGCAGGCTGCTGCGGCCAGAAGCCGTTGAGGCTATTATGGAAAGCTTGCTACCTTTAGCAAGTGTAGTGACCCCCAACATATTCGAGGCCAAAACGCTTGCTGGAATTGAGGTCAAAGATACGATAAGCGCAAAGCTGGCAGCTCACAAGGTCGCTAAGCTAGGGGCGAGATCAGTCATAATTAAAGGGGGACACCTGGACTGCACAGATCTCGTGTTAGAAGATGGAAAGCTCCATCTGCTCAAAGGCGAACGGGTTTCAGGTGGCAACCATGGAGTGGGGTGCACATATTCCGCATCTTTAACCGCATTTCTTGCTAAGGGTTTGTCCCTCATAGAAGCTGCAGCCAAAGCCAAGCAATTCGCTGCGCAGGCTATCTTCTGGAGTATGCATGTGGGACTGGGAGTCGGACCGGTTGACCAGGCCGGCGCTTTGAGGGAAGAAGCACGCAAGTTTGATGTTCTATCGGAAAGAGAAGGCTCTGGAGAATCAAAGGATTGAATATCGCATTGTCAGGGCAGCCTAGTGGTCATCGCTCTGTCAAGCTGGCAAAACTGATTCATCGATCTGATAGCAAGATATAAATCGAAGGCTGATGCAAAACCATAGGATCGCTCTAGCTGGAGTGTTGATTATGGGTTGTGTAAAGCCTAGCTATATAAAAAATTTCGCAAAGGATCTGTTGAAGACCTATGAGAGTTCTTTTAGCCCCGATTTTGAGCAGAACAAGCTGATTGTATCCGAGTATACCGATATAAAAAATAAGACCATTCGGAACCGAGTGGCAGGATATATAACTCGAGTTCAAAGGCAGAAGGGTGAGCGCAGAAGAGCCGGGGTCGAGGCTGATGTCATTTGAAGGCGTTCTGCCTGCAATAGTAACACCGTTTAATGAAGACTACAGCCTTGATGAGGAGGGATTGAGAAGAAACATTGAGCTGCTGGCAGAATCGGGCATAGTTGGCATCGTCCCCTGTGGCACAACGGGCGAGTCCGCGACTCTGACCCATGAGGAGCATAAACGTGTTGTCGAGATTGCAGTGGACTGCTCAAAAGTGCCTGTTGTTGCTGGCACGGGGTCGAATAATACGGCAGAGGCCATAGAACTGACCAAGCACGCAGCAGATGCGGGCGCTGCGGCTGCTTTGCTGATAACACCATACTACAACAAGCCCAACGACCGAGGCATGTTTGAGCACTATCGTCTCATCGCCGAAAAATGCGATATTCCTATTATTCTCTATAACGTTCCAAAAAGAACAGGCATTGACCTCAAGCCTGAGCTTGTTGCCCGGCTCTCGCGAGTCAAGAACATAGCGGGCATTAAGGAGGCCAGTGGCAGTTTGTCTCAAGTGTCACAGATCATCGAGCAGACCAGAGATACCGGATTTACGGTTTTATCTGGCGACGATGACATCACCATTCCCATAATGGCCTTGGGCGGATCAGGCGTGGTCTCGGTAGTAGCCAATGTTGCCCCCAAAAGGACCGTAGAGATGGTCAACGCCATGGCTAAGGGAGACCTAAAAACAGCCAGAAAGCTGCACTTTGAGTTGGCACCTCTGGTTCGGTCTATGTTCCTGGAGACCAATCCCATACCGGTGAAAACTGCCTACAAGCTAATGGGACTGGCGGCAGGTCCTTTGCGGCTTCCGCTGGCTTCCATGGCACCTGATAAAGAGAAAGTCCTAAAAGACCTTATTGATAGGCTGGGCGAGTTCAAATGATCAGGGTGGCTGTCACTGGTGCTCTGGGACGGATGGGCAGCCTTGTCATTGAGGAGATAAAGAAATCGGAGGACATGGAGCTTGTGGCAGGATTCGACATCCAGGGAGCGGGTAAGATGCTCTTAGGAGATGTCCGGGTCTCTGAAGCTACAGACTTGAATGAAGTGCTTACATTGACCAAACCCAATGTACTGATCGATTTCACATCTGTATCTGCCTCCGTGGAGACTGTGTGTACTGCTGCGGAGTTGGGCATTAATCTAGTGGTGGGAACCACCGGATTTACAGGAGAACAACTTGGCCAGATGAAGAGCGCTATAGATGGTCATGCCGCAGCTGTTATATCTCCGAATTTTAGCGTAGGCGTCAATGTCTTCTGGAGGCTACTGGCAGTGGCCGCTGCTGCCTTGAAAGATTACGACATTGAAGTAATCGAGGCTCACCATAATCAGAAGAAAGATGCACCAAGCGGAACCGCTTTGGCTGCCGTAGATGTCCTGAAGAATGCAGCAGGTATCGCAGAGATTGTCCACGGCCGGAAAGGTTTGGCTCTGCGAGGAAAGGAGATAGGTGTTCACGCTGTTAGAGCTGGGGACATAGTTGGGGATCATACGGTTCTCTTCGCCGGACCCGGAGAGAGGCTTGAGATCAAGCACCAAGCCCATAGCAGGACGGCTTTTGCCAGCGGTGCTATAAGGGCAGCCCGATGGATTGCCAAAGCCAAGCCCGGTGTGTACAGCATGTCAGATGTTCTTGGATAGGAACATATAGGTAAAGCCAGGGGGGAGATGAACAGGCTAGAACAGGGAAGCTTTGCTCTTCTTTTTAATGGTAAAAGGCTTGAGCCGGTATCCCTTGAAAAGAACATTGTCGGGTTCTGCTCTAAATGCGAGGGCGAGCTGGAGAGCGTGGCTTATCATCGATCAGATGATGACTGGCTTGTTTCAGCATGCTGCCATAATAACAAGCATCTCTTTCTAATACACTTCGATAGAGATTGGAACTGGCTGGGAGATCTAGAGCTGGTGATCGCTCCTGAGTTCAAGAGCATATCCAGCCTACCAAAGGAGAAGCTTGAGGCAGTGTTTACGCCAGCCGAGCTGAGAACTCTCGAAGCCTGCGAGCAAGGCAAACCATATACCAGACAGAACCTCTACCGGGCCAGGGCCAAGTACGAGAAGTTCGAGAAGCTCTTCGGGTTGAAGATTAATCTATAACACCGAAATAGTTAAAAAAATTAAATTGGTTTCTGTCGATTTTTGTTAACATAACATGTCTTCATGAAAGGTGCTTCTTGCCTTCAAAGTTCGGTTTGTTATTGACCACCCTTTCGGCCGAGGCAGTCTTATTTTGTTTGTAACATTCTGAACTGTGGCATTTATGACCGAGCGTTCTTCAATTTGTCGCGCTTCTGGGGATCTGGATTTTGCAACGATTGATGGTCTTGTTTGCTGGTCTTCTAATTGCTTTAGGAAAGATTATGGCAGGATATTTTCCTCTGGAAATATTCACAAGTTAGCTTGTAGTGACAAAGGTTGCCTTATTTAAGAAGCATAATCAATGAATTTCAGATATGCCTTTAAGTGCGACTCATCCTTTCCAGTGATTTGGTTATCGAAAATAGCGACAAAAGGATCTCCGTTCTTGGCTGGCTGAAATCTCGGTGTCACTATAAAAAATTTTTTAATTATTAAAATTTAACTTATCGGATTACGTTAAAGCATTCCTTGCTTGTTCATAAAGGCCACAATCTCTGCGAAACCATGGCCATAGGCCGCCTTCGCAACATAGTCTGATAAAGCCTTAAGATTAGGGTCAGCATTGTTTACCGAGGCCTTGAACCCTGCGATCTTGAACATGGGGATATCGCTTGAGCTGTCGCCCACTACAGCGAACTCCTCCAGGCCGATTCCAATACGCTTGGCAATGCGCTGCAGACCTGTTCCCTTATCGACCCTTTTGTCTTTTATGTGCACCGCATAGGTGGTGTCAAGGATGTCAACAGGTAGGTTATGCTCCCCGATGTAACGTGTGGCCGCATCTACATCGAAGTTTCGCTGTAAGGCAATATCTGTGAACCTGTAGCGAGATGAGTTGTATCTTTGCAGGGGAAAGACCTTGCTGAGCTCCTGATAAGCTTTCTCGCAGACTCTAAGGTCCGCCAAGATCTCTATATCATTTTCCGAGTGGGAGACTACGCCCCCGTTCTCCGCTACGAAGACTCGCGGCGTGCCAAGAAGGACGGAAACCGTTCTTGTAAAACAATGAGTATTGCCAGTAGTGAGGACGACAGGCACTTTTAAGCAACGCATGGCCTCCGCCGCCGAAGGACAGAGCACTCTGTTACGGTCGCTCAGCGTCCCGTCGATGTCCGCCGCAATGGCCCGGATCAATTCTTGATCCCCGGCGTTGTCACTGAGAATACCGCCTCGCCATCCGGCAAGTTGGGCGAGTCTACCAGTCGAGCGATGCGCTTCTCACCCTTGGATTTGCGCAAGTAAAGCCTGAATGTTGCTGTGTGACCCAATACGTGTCCGCCCACCGGTTTTGTCGGATCTCCAAAGAAGGTGTCCGGCTTGGCCATGACCTGGTTGGTGACCATGATGAGGGCATTGTTCAGATCTGCAAACCGCATCAGACCATGGAGGTGCTTGTTCAGCTTTTGCTGCCTGTCAGCTAAAGTGCCACGGCCCACGTACTCAGCCCTGAAGTGGGCAGTAACTGAATCCACTATGAGTAATCGGACCGGCTTCTCGGAGTTTTTCAGCTTCTCGGCCAGGTCCAGGGCATTTTCAGCCAGGAGCATCTGGTGGTTGGAGTTGTAGGCCCTCGGCGGGAACGACTCAATGTCATCAACGGCCAATTCCGGCATAATATTTTCAGAGCTTATCGAACTAGATGTAAAGTTTGTAGCCTCCAATGCGAATCATAGCGATGGAGTCTAAAAAAGGTTTCGTAAGGGGTAGGACAACCCCGTACACAGTTCTTACGTAATCGATTCTGCTATGCCCTACAAAATATTCGGTATCTTCTTTAAGCAATCAGGCGGCCCATGCTAGGATTGTTTCGTAGGCCGCTTTCACATGGAGGATCGCATCCAATGGTCTCCGACGATGGTGCTTCTATGCAAATGTTAGGGAAAAGTTGCTTGTGGATGGTATAGCAAATGCCTCACGTTTCACATCAATCACCAATCAAGGTCTCAGGGATTAGGACCCAGTTACGAAGGTATTTGCGGGTTCGACTCTTATTTCCAGCACTATGGCGTATATCAAGCAACAATTTTACTACTTGCGTATTGCTTATCTAAATCTGGCAAAAATCCAATCTAAGAAAGATCAGATTTGGAAGTGGGTTGCACAAAAAATTTTGCAATGACAGCGCGCAGTTGCGCTGGCGAAATCTCCCAAAAGAATAGAAAAATCAGCTCGATAGCCTAACATCGTTTATTGTAACGGTTAGGAATGGAGGCTGAGTATCCAGGTAGATCAAATCGCCAGCGTCGTATATTGCGAATCCTCCGTTGTTTATGTTCCCATTGGCGTTATAGAAGTTGAGCAATCCAGGTAGCAGTGTTGTGGGCTTGCCGCTGTCTAAGTCCGAATCTCTCACCCTACTGCCTGCTTCCCTACCCATGTAGCTGGTCAGTCTGATATCTCCGGAGGTCACCGTGCCAGGATTGAAATTAAGGTAGACTGGATAGTCCAAGTTGTAAGCCTTATTCCCATCCACATCGAAATACCTGACCTCTGCTCTGTGAAAACCACTAGTCCCAAAATGTGATAATGGATACCCAACATCAGGGTCGGTTATTCTAACCTGGCTGCCGGCTGGGAAGATGCCAAATTGTGTGAGGCGAACGTCGTTCACGTCAACAACTGAATCAGCCGGATTTATGTGTATGTAAACAGGATCTTCGGGTTCAAACAGCCCTCTGGTGTTTCCATCATAAAAGGCGAACTCAGGATCGACGTAGAACCGATTAAGCGCCTTAGACTCGTCAGCATCGTTCGGTTGTACCTTCGATCCAAACCAGAGCGTACCTCCACTTCCTACCTGCGCAACAGCCAAAGAGACTAACAAAATAAAAACTGTTACCAACAGAACCAACCGATGATTTAAAAGGTGCATCACTCTTGATCCCCCATTATTATTCTGACATAAGCTACTCGAAGTGATTTATAATTTTCCTTCGGCATTTGCCAAAAAGATCTGGCTCAAACGTTGGAGATCAGCATTTCTGGCTCTCCTGTGCTCCTCGATCTGTGATGCAATCTACTTCACCAGAATCTGCCTAAACACAAACGCCGCCTCATTCAGGCCTTCTCTAGCAGCCTTCCGTAGTAGTCAGCATCAAACTCTGATGCAGTTCTCGCCAGATCTTTCTCCCACTTCTTGGCGTCCTTCACCACGTAGCCTATCTGGCCTTTCCCCTCCAACGATCAAAGTGCTCCTTCTAGGCTTCTCCGAGGCCTGACTCGATGAATTAGTCTTGCTGCCACAGGAATTTATCTGGAAGCATCTCCTAACTACAGATGCGAGGCTTTTTTAAGATCTGGATCAAGTTGTCTTACAGGCATGAAATCGTAAGCCTTGGAGAGCGAATAGTACCACATTACTATTATATAAACTAATATATGTGATACTAATCCCATAAAAATAGTTGGATAAAAGTTCCCAGACATGCGATCTGGACCTACAGACATTATATTTTCACAGACAGCCAGAAGTATTGTCTACGAGCCTTACGTGGACCGTGACCTACCGTGTGTCAAGAACATGTCCATAAAAGGCGAAAAGTCTTATTGCCCGTAGATGCGAAGATATAGGGTTGCGAAACGTTCAGTTGCAGGGACGTTATACTTTGCTACCAACCGATTAAGGAGAAATCATCATGACAAAGGGCATGACTGATGAAACGAAAAAGGACGCTAAGGGCAGCTATGCTTTTGTGAACGGTCTCAATATGTATTACGAGATCCATGGCGCAGGACAGCCGCTGATCCTGCTTCATGGTGGCGTCGGTGCGAGCGAAATGTTCGGCCCCATCCTGCCGATGCTCGCCGGAAATAGGCAGGTCGTCGCCCCCCATTTGCAGGCCCACGGGCGGACGGCCGACATCGACCGGCCGCTCACCTTCGAGTTGATGGCCGGCGACATCGCTGCTCTGATGAAGCATCTCGGCATCGAAAGAGCAGATATCATGGGCTACTCGCTTGGCGCCGGCGTCGCCCTGCAGACCGCCATCCATCACCCGAACATGATCCGCAAGCTCGTGGTCGTATCGGCTCCCGTCAAGCGAGATGGATGGTACCCCAAGGTACTGGAGAACATAGCACATATGGGTCCCGATGCCACGAATGCCATGAAGCAGAGCCCGCTATACCAGCTCTATCCCGAAGCTGATTGGGCGGTGCTCTTCACCAAGCTCGGTGGCCTACAGATGCATGACTATGACTGGTCGAAGGACGTGGCTGCAATCAGGTCGCCCGTGATGATCGTCTTCGCGGATGCGGACGCAGTCCGTACGGAGCACGTAATGGAGTTCTTCGCGCTGCTCGGCGGCGGTCGGCAGGACGCCAGCTTGGACGGTTCTGGGAGGCCGAGAGCGTGGCTCGCCATTCTGCCGGGCGTTACTCACTACGACATCCTCTCCTTCCCCTTTCTGGCTGCCCTGATTATGAAGTTCCTAGACGCGCCCATGCGGAGGCCAAGGAATTAACCATCGGAGCCAAATGAGGAATACTCTAGGTCCTCGTTGGTTCAAGCCTTTCCCCAGAAAGAGAGGAGTTGGGATAAGGTATTTGGAGTGATCTGAATTAAAAACCTGACACGTCTTCAATATGAAGCCAGCTCCCTTGTAACCCGGAGGTTTTCCAGATCATCCCTCCTGGAGTCTATAGGAGTTTCCAGGATCAGGGGCACAGATTTGATTGTCTTGTTCCTGAGGATGGATCTGAAACCATCTTTGCCTATTTTTCCCAGGCCAATATGCTCATGGCGATCTAGAGCTGAGCCCAAGTCGCCCTTCGAGTCATTGAGATGAACAAGCTTCAATCTCTTAAGGCCGATTGTACTGTCAAACTCCTTTAATGTGCCTCTGATTCCTTCAGGTGTTCTCAGCTCATATCCGGCACCGAACGAATGGCAGGTATCCAGGCAGACGCCCAGCCGGTCCGAATCCAATCCATCCAGAATGGCTGCGATATCTCCAAAAGAACTGCCCATGCTGTTCTTCGTTCCGGCTGTGTTCTCCAGAAGGAGCATAACTTCATTCTCAGTTTTCGAGAATGACATTGACACGGCATCCACAAGCCTCCTCAATCCCTCTTCTTTACTAGAGCCGCTGTGACTTCCCAGGTGGGTTACAAGAAAGGGTATTTGGAGCTGCCCACATCTGTAGAGTTCTGCGGTAAGGTTCGAGACCGACTGCTCGTAAACGTCTTCCTTTTGGGAAGCCAGGTTGGGAAGGTAAGGCATGTGATCAAATACTGGTCCAATGCCAGATTTCTTTAACTTGGAAGCGAAACGTTCTGCCTCCTCGATGGAGATTTCTTTGAACCTCCAGCCTCGCGGGCTCCTAGAAAAGATCTGGAAGACATCACACCCTTTCTCAGCTGCTCGATCCACGGCTTTGCCAATACCTCCAGCAATAGAGACGTGAACGCCTGCTCGCACCATGACTTGATGAATGGTTGATGAACTGATTTAAACTGACTCGTTGTTCCTGGGCATATGTGCAAAAACAGAAGCCTCCTCCTGTAACTCGACAATGGGTCGACGTCTATGGGGGGATGACAATAAGGATAATTAAGGATGTCTTAGACATCGATACATAAGGATTGCCAGGAGGTACACTCAAGTTTCGATAAAACTATGAGGAATGCGTGCGAAATGTACTTGAAATTATGAAAGAAGAAGATGCAAGCCATGAAAACCCAATCTCTTCGGGCACGGTAGAGCCGTCTGGTAGGTAGATGATTCCGATAAAACCAATGCTGGCCGTTTCGGGAAAGGCTTTCTCCAGCAAAGAATGGATATTCGAACCGAAAATTGACGGGGCCAGGTGCATCGCTTACATTTCCAATAATACCGTGGAGCTTCAGAATAGAAGGCTGAGATCAATCACTTATCGTTACCCTGAAGTCATTAGAGCGTTGAAACAGGCTGCTGGCGATTGTATATTGGACGGAGAAATGGCTGTATTCTCCAAGGGCATGCCTGATTTTTCCTATCTTGCGGTGCGAGAGCAACAAATCCAGAACACCAGGATCGATTATCTCTCCAAGGCTATGCCAGCCAGCTACATAGTTTTCGATATTCTTTATAAGGGCCAAGAAAGCCTGATGGATCGTCCTTTGATTGATAGAAAATCCATCTTGAGGGAGGAGCTGCAGGAAAATGGCATAGTCACTATCATCGATTACTTGCAGGAGTATGGGAACTCCTATTTCAAGGCTGCCCTTAAGAAAGGCCTGGAAGGGATAATGGCCAAAAGGCTGGCTTCTCCTTATAGACCGGGTGTAAGAAGCCAAGACTGGATCAAAATCAAAAAGCGGCTGACTTTCGATCTGGTTGTAGTGGGTTACACTCCTGGTCTCGGTCAACGGCAGCCTTTCTTTGGAGCGTTGTTGTTGGGAGCCTACGACTCGGGTAGATTGATATTTACCGGAAAGGTTGGCTCTGGATTCTCGATAAAGGAACTCGAAGAGATATCCGGCCAATTCGTTGCATCAGATGAGTCTCCGTTTTTCCATTCTCCTTCCACTGGAGATGTGAGATGGCTGAAACCCGAAATTGTTGTTGAAGTCGAAGCCTTAGAAGTATCCAAGAGGAGACATCTTAGGGCACCCGTTTTCCTTAGAACAAGAGATGATAAATTGCCAGAAGAATGCACAATTGATCAATTGCAGAATAGCTGAACACAAACGCCGCCTCCTGCCAAACCTTCTCCAGCACCCTCGATAATAGACAAGATCGAACTCCGAGGCAGTTCTCGCCGGATCAACTTTCCATCTTTGCGTCCTTCACTACATATCCTGTCTCTATTCCCGGGAAGAATCCTATCAAGATACTGTCAAGAATGGCGTCGTGATATTGCCAAAGTACGGAAATTACAAGACCAAAGAAAGGTTCTGCTGGGGGAGTCTATACGTACTTAATCGTCCCTAAAGATCAGGCTGAGCTCCTGGCCAATAGGCTGATCGAGTTGGCGCTTGAAGACATTAAGCGAACCCAACAAGATCAGGAGAAGGAGCAAGCTATTGCCTAAACCTCTTCTCTTTCCTCTTTTGGCTAGACCTCTGCGCGCTTAAGCTCGTCAAAGCTCAATTAGATTCGAAAGGTTCCTGGACAGAAGAAAAGAAAGAAGTATCTTTACGGATTAAGGATGTGATATGGATCTATTTTCACAGTACGAATTGGGCAACCTCAAACTGTCGAACCGCATGGTTATGGCACCTATGACCCGGTGTCGTGCCGTCGAGGGGAACGTTCCAAACCCGTTAGCCGTTACATATTATACCCAAAGAGCCCAGGCTGGTTTGATTATCACCGAAGGATCGCAAGTTAGCCCACAAGGCGTTGGTTATATCCGCACCCCTGGGATCTATTCCCCTGAACAGGTTGCGGGTTGGAGGAAGGTGAATGATGCCGTTCACCAAGCAGGCAGTAAGATTTTCCTCCAGCTCTGGCATGTAGGAAGAGTATCACATCCTGATTATCATGGAGGACAGTTGCCCGTCGCGCCTTCTGCACTTCCGGTTAAGGGCGCAGTGCATACGCGGTTTGGTAAAAAGAATATCGAGATTCCGCGTGCATTCGAACTCAGTGAGATACCAGACATCATCAATCAATATAGGAAAGGGGCTGAGAATGCAAAAGTTGCCGGTTTTGACGGTGTCGAAATCCATGGTGCCAACGGCTATTTGCTGGACCAATTCTTAAGAGACGGTTCAAACCATCGAACAGATCAATATGGAGGCAATTTGGAGAATCGAGCACGTCTACCTCTTGAAGTCGCTGACGCCGTTATAGATGTATTTGGTCCAGATAGAGTCGGATATAGGATTTCGCCACATTTTCAAAAGTATTCGATGTCTGATTCTAATCCGCCCGAAACCTTTTCCTATATTGCAAAGGAGCTAAACGACCTAAAACTTGGATATATTCACATGATAGAACGTGTTGGAGAGCCCATGCTGATATCACCCGAGGAACGATTTGCTTCAGTTATCCGCGAGATCTTTAAGGGAATGTTTATGCTAAATGGAGGCTACGATGCTAAAAAAGGAAATGAAGCAATTCAAAAAGGTGAAGCTGACCTTATCTCGTATGGCTCTCTGTTCCTAGCAAATCCAGATCTGCCTGAGCGCTTTAAAAGAAATGCATCATTAAATTTACCTGATCTCAAGACTTTTTATGCAGGTGAAGAAAAGGGCTACATCGACTACCCGAGACTAGCTCAGACGTAGTGGAACTGGTCGCAAGTTCCAGCATACATGTAATTGATTAAGTCTGTCTTCGCCTGACATTTTTTTTGCTTTTTCATCATTAAGAGGATTCTCTTTACTCGATAGATGCCTTCGAGCCACTACTCCCTATATACCACCCAGGCTGCCTACAGTGTGTGTGCATGAAAGGTTTTTAGAATCACCTTCACTTTACCTTCACCATAAAATCGATATCCATTGCCGTTGGTGAAGGATTGAGGGCTGTAAGGTAGTTTTTGGACCTTCTCTTTTAGACAAAACCTGGACCTCAGAGCATACCATGACGGACAAGGAAAGATCGAGTCCCTGATCAAGTCCAAGATGAAAATAGAGGTTGCGCAGGTGAAGAAAGGGCCAAAGAAGCCCGTGGCCAAGAGCATGATGGAGGGACTGAGAGAGACGGCCGAATCC